>Ga0074195_1001072_pt1 | contig 42718 bp, 43 predicted proteins | sample EPASupsiteHSE623_FD_64525 | JGI IMG/M metagenome (GOLD analysis project Ga0074195, IMG submission 64525) | Bioremediated contaminated groundwater from EPA Superfund site, New Mexico - Sample HSE6-23 | ecosystem: Environmental > Aquatic > Deep subsurface > Groundwater > Contaminated ...
CTACATCTAAGAATCGAGGCTTTGGACCTCTTTTGCCCATTTTGCTACACCCCATGTAGCATATATGAATAGGTTATATAAATAACAGCCTATTGCAAATTCACGACCAGCGGGATAGAGATCCCCCAAAAAAGCCCTCTATCAACAGCGGCCATTTCTCACCTTCCTTATCTGTTTCTGCTTCAATGTCATTAAAAACATTATACCCCATAGAACGCCTATAACGCCAGCTAAAACAACCTTCTGGCCCCCAAGGATTTCTGCCTTTTTCCTTTCGGATGTCCGCATGAATCAATGCTATTAAGTATTCAAATCTGTCGAAACATCTTTGATATTTAATATCGTCTGCCAAAAATACTTTAAGTGGATGTCTTAAAACATTGTAGAGTCTATTGCTAATAGGAGTTGGGTTCTTCGTCATGTCATCGATGGGAACTTGTTGAGCAATACCAATTTCCAATACTTGGTATGGAGTTAGTCCAATTATAGCTGGGAATTCATCCGATGAATCCCTAATCATGCATTCATTGAGCAATGATGAGAAAATATTATAATTATTATTTGCAAGAGAAGCTATGCACCCTCCATAAAACAAGATCAAAGCTGGATATAGTTGAAGACTAAATAAAGATGTATATATTGAGCCATTCCAACTGGACCTAGCAGCAATACGTTCTATGCAGCTTGTCCAAAGAGCCTTTTTTGCGGGATCGCTCCAGTAACATCCTTCGATCATTAATGCCAATAGTGTCTTAGTAGCTTCTTCATAGTTCTTCATTCGGTCAGCAAAATCATCGAGGTTGAGCGAGCTAACTTTGCTGGTATCGACCGGATAGTTTTCATGGTATAAGTTATGGTATAGCTGTTCCCGTTCGCTATTAATAAGATCATGAAGCTCTATTCTGTACCGATCATCAATCAAATATTTTTTAAGCCTAGCTACAGATATGCTTAACGACAAAGGATGAGGTTTACGATAAGTCTCTATGGCCAAAACGCTTTCAGATAACTCGCTAAAGAAGCTATCCGCATCAGCTATTGGGATTACAACTGCTTTCCTTAATTCTGCTAGCCTTTTTGCCGGTTCATCCAAATCAACTATATCTGCCCAATAAGTGGTAAACCTATGATTTCTTGTACGCTCCAAGGCTTTTTTCAAAGCGATATCCCATTTAGCCGACCATCCACAAATTATGAGACCAAAATCATCAAAGATACGATCTAACAGTAGATCAATAGGCCCCTCATAATTCGCCAATTCAGAATAAGTATTCCTTATCCGTGTGTCTAAGTAATCTCCGTTTACTTTTACGATCGTACAATTATTAAATATTAATGGGGGTGCTCCTTCTATGGAATCGGTGGTACTTAAGACAACGGGAATAATCCCGATGTCTTCTAAGGCGGTCTCCATTAAACGGTCAAAATTGGTTGTGATAATTACTTTAATATATCCTTTTGATACAAGTTCGGCTATAGCTCTGTGAGCTTTTGTTGGTATTTTGGCTCCTCGTTCAATTTCATCTGCGGATGGCTCAAAAAATTCCCTCAGAACACCAGATCGCTCACTTGGAGTCTTCGCCAATTGGTCCAGAAGTTCGGAATAATTTGCTTCTTTCTCATATTTCTGTTTGAACCAATTTGCAGGATCTGATCCGCAATCATCCTTTTGTATTTTTGCAAGCCTTTTGACCAACTCTAAAGTTATGTCCCAACCAGTAGGGACTTCTGCCGTCCTAGATATGCCGGAGCCTAATAATAGTGCATAGACTCCTTTATTGGATGCCATTGAATAGGCCATCGAAGTAATCGGATCGATCATGCTCACCCAACAGTAGGCAAATAATGGAAATATATTTGGAGATTATTACCAATGCGACCCTTCATTTAATCTCCCTCTCCCCTTCATCGCCTCCACGAACGCCAGGAACGGGGGCGACGGCCTGCCAGGCCTCGACTTCATCTCCGGGTGGAACTGCGAGGCGAAGAAGAACGGGTGCTCCGGTATCTCGCAGATCTCCATCAGGTCCCCGTTTGTGCCTGAGAATTTCATGCCCTTCTCCTCAATCTGGGCGATGTAAGCGGGGTTGACCTCGTATCTGTGCCTGTGCCTCTCAACAATCTCGGTCCTGCCGTAGATCTTGTGGGCGAGACTTCCCTCCTTCAGAGTTGCCGGATAGTTGCCCAATCGCATGGTTGCGCCCATGTGCCTGATCTTCTCCTGCTCAGGAAGAAGAGCAATCACCGGGTGAGGCGTGGCCCCAAACTCCGAGCTGCTCGCTCCATCAAGGCCGCAGACGTTTCTGGCATACTCAATCACGGCTAACTGCATTCCAAAGCACAACCCAAGATATGGAACCTTCATCTCTCTGGCATACTGCACGGCCTTCATCTTGCCCTCAGTTCCCCGCGATCCGAAGCCGCCCGGAACCAGGATGCCGTCAGCCCCTCGCAGGATGAGGTCAGGAGAGCCGTGCTCCAGCTCCTCGGCATCAATCCACTGGACCTCGACCTTGACCCCGGCCTCAATGCCGGCGTGCTTGAGAGACTCGCGGATGGACAGATAAGCGTCCTCCATCGGATCGGAACACTGGCTGCCGACGGTATATTTGCCGACAATTGCCACTTTCACCTCGCCACTGGCAGAATCCATCTTCTTGACGAACGCGTCCCAGTCCTTCCTCTCCTCAAGCGGGAAGAGCCGCATCGCCTTCATCAGATACCTGGCGAGGCCTTCAGCCTCCATCTGCAATGGTATCCTGTAAATATCATCAGAATTGTGGGCGCTGATCACAGCCTCTATTGGCACATCGCAGAAGTGGGCGATCTTGTGCTTCGTCTCCTCCAAAAGAGGATGCTCGCATCTGACAACAATCATGTCCGGCTGCAGTCCGAGCTGCCGCATCTCTTTTACGCTGTGCTGTGTGGGCTTTGTCTTCTGCTCGCCGTCTGTAGTAGACGGAGCAAGAGTCACATGCAAGAAGAATATGTTTCCAGACTCCTCGTACTTGAGCTGCCTCATGGCCTCAAGGAACGGCATGGACTCGATGTCGCCCACGGTCCCGCCCACCTCGATCAGACAGATCTCGCAGCCACCGTCCCTGGAAACCTGGCGAATGCGCCTTTTGATCTCATCTGTTATGTGGGGAATGATCTGCACAGTCTTTCCGAGATACTCGCCCCGGCGCTCTTTTTCAATGACCGTGCTGTAAACCTTGCCTGTGGTGATATTGTGATCGCGGGTCAGCTCCACATCGAGGAAGCGCTCGTAATTGCCAAGATCCAGATCAACCTCACCCCCGTCCTTGAGGACATAAACCTCTCCATGCTGGAACGGGCTCATGAGCCCTGCATCGATGTTGATGTACGGATCGATCTTTATGGCCGTAACCTTGTAGCCCCTGTTCATGAGCAGCCGACCAGTGGACGCTGCGGTAATGCCCTTGCCAAGCCCGCTCATGACCCCGCCTGTGATCACAATGTATCTCATATTCACGCCTTCAGAAGCGTAGCCGCTCCGTATATGATAAGGGTAACGATCAGTATGGACGATCCCAAAGCCCCGGCAAACTCAGGAATGCTCTCAACAATGAACGTCAAAACTAAAACGGCAACTAAAGCCAGGAATATAGCAGCAGGAACGATCTTTATTGAAGCCGGTCCGGAAAAGCCGTCCAGCTTATCGATAAATCCTGAGGACGGAGAAGATGACTCATCCTCGTGCTCATAGTCCTCCTCTCCAGCTCCATATGTTCTTGGTCCCGGCTCTTCAGGGACGGCCTCCTTCTCGGCCTGATGGATGATCTCCCGGCTCTCTCTGTCAGCTTCCTGCCGGTAGCCCTGATAGCCTTCCTCATATCCGCTGTTCGGATATGGACGTTCATCTTGCTCGCCTGGGTCCTCTGGTGCAGTTGGCCTCAGATGCCTTGGCAGCAAACTGGGCCTCTCCTCCAGCCGGTCTTCTTCCTGTGCACTATTTCGGTCTACAAAACGATCGTCGATTCGAGTGCTGTACCGGGGGATAATGCGATTATCATTATCATCATCGCCATCCTCGCCATAATCCTTCCCACGCCCTGCAATCTCGTCTTCCCTGTCGTCCAATCGTGCTCTTTCGACTCTATCTAAACGACCTGCAACACGACCGGAACCTGAGGGCCTTCCGGAATCATGTCCCTCTGCAGCTCTCTCAGCTCTTTTCATCCGGGCAGCTCTGTAGCTTTGTAGATCACGATCCCGCGAGAATGCTATGCGCCTGGGCTCCTTTTCCTCATCCTCTTCATCGCCCTCGGATCGGCGACGCCTGCTCGGCGACTCGGAGTCTTCATCATCGATGTCTTCATCATTGACATCGACTGCGTCCTCCTCATCATATCCATCATCGTCTGAGTCTTCTCTCACCAGATTCTCCCCCACTGAATCGTCTCCGCATTCTGAATCGCGCAAAAGTGTAATTGGCACCCGGCTTTCCCTTCCGCCTCCTGTAAGAAGAATCTCGCCGTCGAGGCGCTTGCTGTTACTCGGCATCCTGGCCATGATAGGTATGACCTCCTCCATGACCACATAGTGATCAGGCTTTCTCAAACGTACAGCCTTGAATACCGGACTGCTGGCCTGCAGAGATATATTGGACGGCTCACCGTGATTTACAACCTTGAGGTTGAATATGGTCTCCTCGCCGGGAAGGAGACGGAGGACAAGAGGTCTGGCTTGCATGTCTCCGTTGTTGATGTGAACTTCATGATCCATTGCCTTCTCCCCCACATCATATATCTCATAATATTGTATAAATATTTTGCTTGTGGCGCGACCAATCCTTGCGGCCCGGCCGGAGGTTCATGGCTCTCTTCATCCTTTCAAATGCTCTGACGCAAAAGGGTCAATTTCTCAGGTCAGGCGGCAGCATGTTGGGTATGCCGTCTTCGATAGGATAGCATTCATTGCAGGCCTTGCAAGAGAGCTTGCCGGTTACTATCTCCTTTTCGTTCTCCTCGAAGACCTCTAAAGTTAGATCGCCTTTGCATAGCGGACAGGCTAGAATGTCAAGCAGATCTCGTTTCATGGATCTGGACATCTATTCTCAAGAAGTAAAAGCTTTTGGATCAGGTCCGCACAATCAGTTCTACATAATCATGTCTGCATGATCAGGTCTACAGACAAAGCAGCTTTGCCGCATTCTTGTGGAGAATAGCTTCTTTTTCGGCTTCGTCGAGCACCAAGCCTCGGACGATCTCTGCGGCTCTTCCCGGATCCTCCCAGGGATAGTCGCTGCCGAACATGACCCTTTCCGGGCCGATGTCTCTGATCAGCCCGGCCATGTCCTGCCGATCCATGTAAAATGAGACATAAGCCGTATCGAAATAGACATTTCCACCAGCCGGCAGAAGGTGACGCTGGACCTCATCCCACATGCGTAAGCCACCCAGGTGAGCTAAAACCACAACAAGCTCCGGGAAAGACTGGACGGCATCGGCAAAACGCTTGGGTGTGCCGAAGATCTCTGGACGATCCAGGGGGTCCCGTCCTGCATGGGCCACGAGGATCATCTTTCTCTTTATCAGCGCCTCGTAAAGCCTTTCACAGCGTGGGTCATCGGGATAGACCTGCTGGAGCAGTGGCATCATCTTGACGCCCAGAACCCCGGCTGAAGCGAGCCTGTCAAGCTCCGTCTCCAGGTCAGGCATAAAAGGATGAACTGCACCAAAAGCGGTCAGCTCGCAGTTCGCTTTTGCCACAGACATAACCCAGTCGTTAAGGCGAGCGACGTCTTCCTGGCCCTTGGCCAGTGGCAGGAGAACCGATCCGGCTACTCTTGCGGCCTTCATCATGCGGCACAGATCTCCTGGCGAGCCTGTTCCCGGCACCGCCACCTTCAGCTTTCTCTTGGCAGCAGGCAGGATCTTGGCTGCCACCGCCTCCGGGTAGATATGAGTATGGAAATCGATTGTCAACTAAATTATCCCCATCTCAGAGAGCCTCTCAGGCAAATAAGTCTTTGTCACGTAGTCCAGTCCCTTTCCGGCAAAGGCCTGCTGTTCTGCTTTCTTCTTGAGGTCAAGCTGCAGCTTGATCTGTTTCTCCCAGTAGGGCGTGCTGAATCTGGGATCGGTCAGCTCGCTTCTCAGAGCCTGAAGATCTTTATCCGTCAGCTTGTCTGTTGAGAGATTGTAGTCTACGATGTCGCTTGGCTGGACGCCCAGGAAGCGGGCTGACGGCGTCACCAGATGCTCAGAGAGATGAGCGCTCTTGATGGCGCCGTAGGCAATGCTGGCAAAGATGCGGTAGGACCAGGGATCGCCATCAGTGAAAACCACAACCGGCAGGTTCAGCTCTGAATTGAGCCTCTTGATGATTCTGCGTGTGGAGCGGGCCGGTTGTCCCTTGATGTGAACGAGGATTGCATTGTACTCCTCATCAAAGCCGTTTTCAATCAGCCGGGCGTACATTCCGCCGGTCTCTATGGCCATGACCATCTTTGCATCGTGGCTCAGGAATTCGATGTTGTCCACGTTGAAGGGGATCTGGTAGCCGGCCTCGCCCACATCCTCCTGGCAATGCATCTCCTTCTCACCGCGGCGGGTCTGCTCCTTGAGGCGCAGAGGACCGAAGACTGCAGCCCCATCTTCCTCTGGACGAACATGGAAGTCCTCTCGATGCATTGTTGTCACGATCTCAAGGTCCTCGATGAGCCTATCGCTCTCCGCCTGCTCATGGAACTTGGCGATATCCCAGTTCTCGGAGATATAGTAGATCTCTCTTAATGTTGATCCGCGGTTATTCTTGAGGTGCTCCTTGATCAGCAGCTCTGCCAGGTGAACTGTCTTGAGAAGCGTCTTGGCCCCCCGCACGGTATTGACTGAGCGGGTCGTCTCCTGGTCTCCATAAACCCAGACATCTTCTTTGCTGGAGTACTCGATATTTGCTTTGGTTCGGGAGGGCAAAGATATGTGAGGCACAATTCCCTGCAAAAACTGATTGTAAAGGGAATCTGCGAGGCCCAGAAGCCTTTCTTCGGCCCTTTTGGATTTTTTTTCTTTTTCTATCGATCTTACTCTCTCGAATTCTTTCTTCTCAACAGATTTTTCCATCGGCTAGATCACCCTGGCCCCTGTGACTATTTCCGCATCCAGTCCCTCTATCACCGGTTCTGCGAGTGTGACGCCGTCGGAGGCGATGCTGTAGCTGAGTGCTGCACTCTTGCCTGGCGCAATGGAGAGCTTCCAGTGATAGTCGTAGCCGTCTGCCATAGAGATGACCCTAGCCTCCGGTGTGACACCATCGGCCTGAACTGCCAGCACCTCATGCAGCTTGAAAGAGCGCAAGAGGTCGCTGTGGTTCTCCACAAGGATCTTGACGGACAGGTGCCCGTTGCTCTTCTCTACCTTCCGAAAGACGAGAAGGTTGCCCATGATCTTGGCCACAACCGGCCCGATATCCGGCTCATCCTTTCCCAGGACTTCTGAGAGCTTCTTGGCGATTCTGGGCAGGATCTTTCTGATGATCTCCTCCTTCTCTCGCCTCTCAGAGAGGATGCTCTGGCGGCTCAGGTAACGGCGCAGCTTTCTGGCCACCTCCTTGAGGCCCAGATCGATCTCGACTAGGATCTCTGGAACATCGGCAACGGCATCTTTGCTCTCAGAGGTGAAGGGGATATTTGTAGACGCGACATGAATCAGCAGCACTGCCGGGCCGACAGGAACACCGCTTCCTGTAGGCTGGCTCAATGAGTAGTTCTTCCAGGAGACGCTCTCCACAGCATGGGTCATGGCGCAGGCTCCCTGCTGATAGACGAGGGGGACTCTATTGGCAAATCGCAAGAGCTCGATTCTGCTCTCCTTTTCGAGCTCTCCGCCATATCCCAGTCCCACCTCGACCAGGAAGGGGTTGCCTGAGTAGACAGATACAGGTCGTACCGTGGTCGCTATGAAGTCCAGCCGAAACTCCTTTTCGAGGCCGGCCTTGATCAGTTCCTCGCCGATAGGTGAGAGGCAGTCGACCGGCGGAGACTTGACCTTGATCTGCTTGAAGGCGGCATGAAGCTTCTTGGCAGCCTCATGGTCCAGGTCTGCAGGCGGCACATCAGGATCTAGCCCTGCCAGGCTGCATAGCTCCTGGGCAGATATGGCTCCGATGGAGGAGAATGTCTCCTTTAAAAAGACGCGCAGCTTCTTCTTGTCAGTGTAGCGGAGCCGCTTGATCAGCTCACCCAGCTCAATTCCTGCTGGATGTGGGGATATGGCGTAGGCCTTCTTCGGCAGGCTCTCTGTAGCCCTTTCGAAGACCTCCACGTTTCCTTCCGGCTCCACCAAAGTCAGGCGGGCATGGGGGTTGACGATGGCCGTGCTCTTTAGTGAGCCGTAAACCGACTGGCGGCGGCTTCTAACATATGAGCCCTCCATCTCAAGTTCGATTCGCGTGCCTCTGGGCCTCTCCCAGTCCATATCCTCCGACTTGAGAACCTCCGGCTCGTTCTTGGCTGTGTTGATGAGCAGCTCGCAGTAGCGGGCAGGCCGTGTGGGCGCGATCTTGGAGATGACGCGGGTGGGCTTGCCGCTGGTGAGCTGAGTGTAGAGGACAGCTGCGGATATGCCGATGCCCTGTTGGCCGCGGCTCTGTCGCAGAGTGTGAAAACGAGATCCATAGAGCAGCTTGGCAAAGACGCGGGGTATCTCCTCAGGCACAATGCCTGGGCCGTTGTCCTCTATGATTACCTGATAGTACTCGCCGCTCTTCTTTATCTGCACAAATATGTCTGGCAGTATTCCTGCGTCCTCGCAGGCGTCCAGGGAGTTGTCCACCGCCTCCTTGACGCAGGTGATCAGAGCGCGTGGAGCAGAATCGAATCCCAGGATCTGACGGTTCTTTTCAAAAAATTCAGCTACTGATATGGCCTTTTGGTGTTTGGCCAACTCTTCGGCAATTTCCATAAAAAGGGAATTGGGGCTACAGTTCAGCCCCGACAACTGTTTGGGTGGCGGTTACGTTATCGATCTCTCGGATGACGTCCACCAGCTTGTTGAGCATGCTCAGGCCTTCGACCTCGATGATGACCACAAAGTCGAATTCGCCGAAGACATGGTAGACATCCTTGATCCCGTCTATCTCCTGCAAGGCATTGTAGACGGTCTTCTCCTGTCCCGGCACCACCTTTACCATCGTTACTCCGATTACCATTTTGATTCACCCATTCTATATCGCTTCTGCACATTATATATAACTTTTCAGCTCTTCTTTCCGATGTTGATGGTTTCTACCTCATCATCGCTCTCAGACTCTGGCCAGGCCGATAGTGACTCGCTCTTTTTTGGCTTGCTTTTTCGAGGGGCCGGTACCTCACCACTCACTCTCTCAGCGGCGGATTTTTCTTCGCTCCTGACAGGATTCTTTTCAGTGGACGTGATCTCTGGCTCAGAGATTCCCTTGGATAGATCTGACTTCAGAGAGGTGAGCGCGCGAAGTACCATCTGCCTGAAGTGATCGATGTCTGTGTGATAATGCTGGACAGCTCTCTCAGCGTCCTGCGCTGGATTGGATGCGGCTGTAGCAGGAACGTTGTCTGCTGTGGCAAAGTCCCCAGACAGTGCCGCTGGTTTTACATTCGCTAGTTCCCTCAGCCTCTCTAGGGTTCGCCTGGCTGTGTCCATTATCCACTGATTTCGGGTTGCTTCGTCCACTTTTTGGATTGATTCGGCTCTCAGAGATATGATGATATTGCCGTCATCTGTCTGGTAGAGGTTGGGCTTGCCGACCACTGCTACGAAGGAGGGTGCATCCATTGAAGCCAGAAGCTGGGCCGCCTCGGGCTGGTATTGACCGGCATAAATGAGGATGCTTCCTGTGGGATCTACAACTCTGCCCCTCCAGTATTCTGTGTCTCCTCCGATATCATCCTTCTCAGTGAGGGTGCCGACCACGAAGACGCGATTGCATTTCGCGCCTGTGGGAGTGAGCAGATAGGACGGAGCATACTGGTTCTGTTCTTGACCATCGCGGAAAGAGTAATTAGAGCTCTTCAGCTCCTCTGCGAAGACCCTCTTGGCCACCTCTCTAGAAAATCCTGCCATTCCTGCCATTTCAGACCACCTCTGTGGCGGCTAGAAGCTCGTCTACGTCTGACGTCAATACCGGTGCAAGCTCGCTGATGCTCTCTACCAGGAGGTAGCGGTCAACCCTCGGCCCGGTGATGGAGTAGTATCTGCCCACGAGCTTGCCCTCGATGACCGAGCGCACAATCTCATGATCGAGCGCCTCCATAGCCATCTGCTTAGCCTCATCTAGTGTGAGGTCTACCAGCCTCTCAGTGGTCTCCCGGTTGATGAGCACATCCTGCACCCGATGGCCATCGTCGAGCACTGCTTTGATGCGCAGATCATATGTGCCGTCCACCTTGCCGTGATCGCTGCAGACTCCCTTGGTCAGCGATCTCTTGCAGATGGGGCAGCGCTTGATGAGCCCTGAGCCCTTCTGAACATCCACCAGGGCGCCTGAGAACTCTGCAGCGACTGAGCCGATCTCTATGTCGATATCAAGAGGCTCAATCTGGCTGGTGCGGTTCAGTTTCACTGAGAACCGACCCTGAAACTCGTCGGTAACCAGGTTTTTGAGAGAATAGCTCTTGCCCTCCACCAGGTCAGGCAGGTCTGCCTTGACCCACTTGACGAATTTTATAGTGCCAGTCTCGTCTCCGATAAGCCCTGACTGGGAGATGGATTCGCTGTTTATTTCCCACAGTTGCGATACCTTGACAGTCAGATCCACCCACTGGCCTGGCTCATTGATATCAACAACCTTCGTGGGCCGGGCGGCCTTGCTGGCGGGCTTTGCCTCTACATCGGTGTCAAGAGGCTCAATCTGGCTGGTCCGGTTCAGCTTCACTGAATAGCGGCCCTGAAACTCATCCGTGACAACTCCCTTTAAAAGGTAGCTTTTTCCAAGCTCAAGGTTTGGCAGCTCTGACTTGGCCCACTTCACAAACTTCATGGACCCTGTGCTGTCGCCCACAAGTCCAGTTTGAGAGATGGCTGCGGAAGCAGGCTCCCAGAGGTCGAGGACCTTGACCTCCAGGTCCACCCATCGCCCGGTCTCTTTGATCTCTCCTACCTTGACCTTCTCAGAGCTTGCCCTGGCCTGGGGCATGATGCCGTGCTCCTTTAAGAAGTAGTTCAAAACAGATCTTCTTGCCTCGCCTTCAGGCACACGGAAATCTGTAATAAGCTTCTTCAAGCGAGACTCGATATCAACATCTTCGACAGTGATCTTCTGATCCCTGAGACGGGCCTGTATCTGATCAACCAGTTCTTTCATAACAATCCGCCCCCTGATTTTTCTTGAGAGGTGGTAGTAACTGGGCCTCTGGAGTATTTAAATTAGATCTGTGCGGGGCGAAAGTAATCTATTCCATGTGATGCTGAATTGATCCCACAATGCAGATAACTACCTGGTTTGGCAAGGTCGAACTGGAGAGCGGAGCCGTCATCACTGCGCAGGATAACGCAATGATCACTCCACCTTCTCCAGAGCAGGCCCGCTTCTATCCCCTTCCTCAGCCGGACCTGCGGGCTCTCGCTATAGCTGCGGGGCTCTTTGCTGATTACCGGGAGTACAATGAGAAGCTGCGAGAGTGTGCCATCGCTCTGGTCGAGAGGAAGCTCAGAGAAGCCGCTACAGCAGAAGAGGATCTTCTCATGGCGATGGAGGCCCTGGACGGCATGTCTCAGGCCATCAATCTGCTCGACGAGAGGTTGTACGAGTGGTCCCGGTTGCACAGCCAGGAGATAGTTCATGGCCGGGATCTGGCAGAAGGGCTCACGGGCGACGAGACTATGGGCCGCCTGGCGACGGCAATTCTAGGCCTGCGGGAATCGAGGAAATCTCTGGAGTCCGAGGTCTCCTCAACGGTCGAATCCCTGGCCCCCAATCTCTCAGCCCTTGCAGGGCCAGTGCTCGCTGCAAGGCTCATCTCTCGAGCGGGAGGGCTCGCTCGACTTGCAGCTATGCCTTCCAGCCGCGTGCAGGTCATGGGCGCCGAGAAGTCTCTCTTCAAGCATCTCAGGGGAAATGCCCCTTCGCCCAAACACGGCATCATCTATCGCCATCCTGCGGTGATCAGTTCGCCCCGAAGGATACGGGGCAAGACTGCCCGTGTTCTGGCGGCAAAGCTTTCGATCGCCGCCCGCCTGGACTTCAACGGAGCAGGCCTCTCTGCAGATTTGCAGGCATCTTTAGAGGCCCGTCTGAAGCATATCAAACAGACTGGTCGGATCAATCCGAGGGCAAAGGGATAAGGATCAGATTTATATCAGTGCCCTGCAATTTAAGCAATGAGGTTGTGGTGGGCAGATGAGTAGGCATTTGGGCTTTTTGGCGCTCGCATTGTTGATCATATCGACATTCATGATTGCTGGCACTGATGTGATAATCTCCGTGGCGGAAGGCAGCACGCCCCAAAACCTAACCGAGCACTCCTGGATCTACAATCAGGGAACCATTGACGACATGCGCATCTACCAGTCTGAAGCTGGCTACCACGGCCAGAAGCTGGTCACGGGAACAAGGGGCACAGGCACAGTCTCCCGGTCAATTGATGCTTCGGTCTATGGCGGCTTTGAGGATGGCTTCAATGAGATCTCGGCCAACGAATGGGGAGTATTCCAGAACCGTCCAGCCGTTTATTCGCCGCCCATAACCAAGAGCGAGCTGAGAAACGCCCTGTGCGCCAAGAACTACGAGGTCGGCTCAGTCTACTCTGAGAGCTATACCGGCCTGGTTGAGTTGATAAAGGATACGACGGTCATCCAGACGGGCGACATTACTAACGGCACTTTTAACAGCAATGATGGCTACAAATCCGTCTACAACATCCATTCAGAGGTAGAGGGGACTGCTAAGGTAGGCGCACGAGTGCAGAAGAGCTCTAGCTCAGTGCCCATCTACGTCATGAACGGGGTCTATTCCGGATATACTAATATGAGGATGTCACTGGAGACGGGCAATGCATCTGTAATGGCCCTGCCGTGCCCGTGAGGGTGCCAAATCCTCTAAAAATTAATGGCAACAACATCATAACTTATATTCCCTAGCTGCGGGTGTCGCCGTCACTTGAATTGCGTATATCATTTGAATTGCGTATATCATGATAGTGGTCGATCTCGTGTCCTACTGCTCCGTGTACCACAAGTTTATATCGTTGAATGACGATTGATTCTTTGACAAATGTCGTTTAATATTAATCGGAGTTCAAGTGGGGATTTTATGAGCATTAGCGGGGTTCTGAGACGAATATTGACCATTATGCGAGAGTGCGACGAGAATTTACAACATGATCCAAGGACTGCATTCTCCTGGAATCTTAAAGGCATCGCCCATAGCAACGAGGGCGAATACAGTGAGGCCATTGAAGCGTTTGATAAAGCTATCGAACTAGCTCCTGCCTGGAACAAGCCCATGTTCAACAGAGATATTGCTCTTCAAAACATGTGTCTGCAAGAAAAAAGGGTTAAACCAAGGGCCTCGGCTGCTTGTTCTCAGGCAGCACCGGCAGGGGCATGGTGTTTATCAGAAGCGGCTGTTCCACCTCTTTGGCCCTCTCCACAAGCAGCTCCTTGCCCCAGCGGGTCAGGCCGAAGAGCGGCACGGCGGTGCCCACCTGTACCAGAGGCTTTACCTGCTCTCGAATCTGCTTTGAGGCGCAGCCAGTGACGATATCTGCGACTGCCAAAAGCCCGGCGGCATCCTCCTGCGAGATGCCTGTGAGATGCACGCCTACTATCATTATCCGCACTCCTGCGGATTTTTCCCACTCGCGTAGCCTCTCTGCAGTCGCCCTGTCAGCAACGGTGACCGCGAACTTCTTGTATCCGGCAGCTCTCGCGTAAGCTGCACCTGCAATCTGGTCGATCTTGCCGTCCTGTGGGGAGAGAACATGCCCGTCCATATTGCGGATGCCCTCAAGGATCTCAGGTATGGGGTCGGTCTCGGTCAAGCCTGAAATGTAGCCACCCATGCCCTGCACCAAATCAGGATTTGCAGTGATCACAGTTCCAGCTCCATCGCATACCGTAACCGCAGCATCTATGATCCTCGTCTTGATTCCGGTCATCATGGACTCAGAGGCCCCGAATCCCACGAATGTGTCCATTTTCAGGCGGCGCCGCGCCGAGAACATGCCGTGATTCTTTATGCGAAACTCCATGTTCTCAGCAGCTGATTGGGCAGTCACCTCTTTTATGCCCCGCACCTTGTCAAAGAGCGGACACCACTTAATCATGGGCTCGCTCGCTTCCTGCACCTTTTCGTCCTCGACCTTGACCCGAGATTTGCCCAACAGCTCCATTGTATGCATTAATCCTCCAGAGAGATGTAGACTCTTCGATTTGCTTTGCCCTTGTTCTCAGCCTTGATCATCTTTATTCTGCCAACCTCGCCGGTGTTCTTGACATGAGTCCCTCCGCAGGCCTGCCGGTCAACGCCCTCGATCTCAACCACTCGAATCATCTCTCTATCCGGCACATTCATGGCCAGGCGGACTAGGTCAGGGATGGCCAGGGCTGCATCTTTGGGAATTACTCTGGTGGTAACTGGATGATGCTCATCTATTATGCTATTGGCTCGCGCTACATACTCGCCCATCTTGGCTTTATCGAAGCTCTCCAGGCTAAAATCCACACGCGATCTGGATAGTTCGATCTGGTTTCCTGTGATCTTGGCCCCTGTCTCCTTGAATATTACTGCGCTCAAGATGTGACAGGCTGTGTGGCATCGCATGAATCGATAGCGTCTGTCGCTATCAATTCTACCTGATACCGGGTCGCCGGGCTTCAAGCCTGTATTATCCAGTATGTGCACGATTCCTTTCTCACCTGGCTCTACGCCCACTACCGAAAAGCTCTTATCGCCCCGGATGAGTGTGCCGGTGTCCGCGGGCTGGCCTCCCGACTGCGGATAAAATGCGGTCCTGTCGAGTATGGCCCGATCTTCTGTGGCATCCACTACTGTGGCATCAAAAGCCCAAAGATAGCTGTCCTCCAAGTACATATCATTCATGAAATGGATTGAATTGACTACTATCTCTTCAGCCTGGCGGGTGGAAAATTTTATGTATTTTAAAAAATACTTAATAAGAATAGCAACTTTTCGCTAAGGTGGAATTATTTTCAACGAAACTTATATATATGTTATCACTCGTTAAGCGCCTGGTGACCGCTATGGATATATCAGCCGCCTCAGACCTGAAAGTCGAGCGCGATGAATTTGCTTCCATTCTCATGAAGGTAGGACTGAAACGAAATGTGGCCAAGGTTTTGACCTACCTGGCTGGGGTGGCAGAGGCAACATCTCGCGAGATAGAGATCGGATCGGATCTTCGACAACCGGAAGTGAGCATTGCTATGCGGGAGATTCGAAAGCTGGACTGGATTGTAGAAAGGGATGAGAAGAATCCCGGCAAGGGAAGGCCATATCGCATCTATCGTTTGAATAAGAGCCTGCCTGAAATTGTCTCTCATCTGGAGAGTGAGAAATCCAAGGAATCTGAAAGGATTATGAGACAGATCGAAAAGCTCAAATCCTTGAAGTCCAATTAAAAATAATTTGTTTAAAATAATAATAAGAACGTGGCTGTCCTATGCTTCGTCAGCCAATCGTTCCTTTTGTGACCACTCCCACGAATGAATTTGTAGGCACCTACGGCCTTTCAACCGATGGCATGTGATCCAATGCCAATTGTTTTTGTGGTTTTGTGCGCGCTGCTTGAGTCTTTTCAACTGCTGATTCATCCCGCCTTTGAAACGGTAGGGATTCTCTGCACCTGCTCCCCGACAATCCTCAAAATAGTTATAAATATATCTCTGAAATATCCACCTAATAACTCCTCGACAATACAAAATATTTTTTAAGATATAAATAATCTCTATGCAAAAAACTATATACTAATTGATCGGTAGAATAAGGCAGAAAAAAGTATAGGGGGATGGAGATGAAGTACATCATCGACGAAGCCCTGGGCAGATCTGAGGCAGGGAACAGGACCAAGTCATCAAGCGTGATCCAGAGCGATGAAGAGTTGGTTTCGGTCCTTGAGGAGCTGACCACGGTAATCAGGGTCATAGGATGCGGTGGAGGCGGCTCGAATACCATTGATCGGCTTGCAGAGTGCGGCATCCAGGGTGCAGAGCTGTTTGCCATCAACACCGACGCTCAGCATCTCTTGCATATCAATGCTGATCGCCGCTTCCTCATTGGCAGGAGGACCACGCGTGGCCTGGGAGCTGGAAGCCTGCCTGCGATTGGCGAGGAGGCCGCTCAGGAGGATATCGATGAGATCAAGGCGGCAGTTGATGGAGCTGATATGGTCTTTGTCACCTGTGGGCTTGGCGGCGGCACAGGCACGGGAGCCTCTCCTGTTGTGGCCGAAGCCGCGCGCGAGGCAGGTGCGCTCACCATTGCAATAGTCACCATCCCCTTCAGTGCGGAAGGCTCCATCAGAATGCAGAATGCAGAAGCCGGCTTGAAGAGGCTGCGTGATGTCTCGGATACCGTAATCGTTGTGCCAAACGATCGACTCCTGGATGTAGTTCCCAACCTTCCCCTGCAGGCTGCCTTCAAGGTGGCCGATGAGGTTCTGATGCGTTCAGTCAAGGGAATCACCGAGCTGATCACCCGACCAGGGCTGATCAACCTGGATTTTGCAGATGTGAGGACTGTCATGACCAACGGCGGGGTGGCCATGATCGGCATGGGCGAGGCGGAAGGCGAGGAGAAGGCACGGGACTCTGTGATGAAGGCTTTGCGCAGCCCCCTCCTGGACGTGGATGTATCTGGAGCAACCTCTGCCCTGGTAAATGTGGTAGGCGGGCCGGATATGACCATTACTGACGCAGAGACCGTGGTGGACGAGGTCTACCAGAAGATCAATCCCGATGCCCGTATAATCTGGGGTGCGCAGATCGACCAGAACCTGGATCATACTCTGCGGACCATGCTGGTAGTCACTGGCGTCTCGTCACCTCAAATACTTGGAAAGGATACAAGTCGCAGGGTGACATCCAGGCACGGGATCGACTTCCTCTCACGCCGGGCGCGCTACTGAGAGGAGCTACATCATTTTCCTGTGTTCGATTGGCTGTGCTAGCATATGCCATGTCAATCGATAAAATTATAAGTTCGCCATACCATTTATGGATGTTAATCCCTTGAGCGGATGTGATACTCATTCTGACCGAGAAGGTGAACGGCGAGCTTGAGATGCTAAAACGGCACCTGCTCATACTAAAGCAGGTGGTGGAGAACGAGCCGATAGGAATCCTCAAGCTGGCTGAGGAGACGAAGATACCCAGCCACAAGGTGCGCTATTCCCTGCGGGTTCTGGAGCAAGAAGGGCTGATCAAGGCTTCAGCTCCGGGAGCTGTGACCACGGATGTGACCAGGTCTTTTCTTAAAGATCTGGATGGCATGATTGAGAGTCTGGCCAAGAAGGCAGAGGATCTCAAGAAGATCAAGATAGCGAGGTAAATGCGCTATTCAAGAATTGCTTCTGTTTTGCAGGAGATCGCTCTCGCTCCCCGAAGCTCTAAAGCAGATATAGCCGCAGACTTCCTGGCAGATGTTTTAGATGAGCCGGGGATGCTCTGCCCAGCAGTTCGGCTGCTCATTGGCGAGCTGTGGCCGCCCTGGGAGAACAGAGTGATGGGAGTAGGCCCTGAGACTCTTGCCGCGGCGCTTGCAGAGGTATCTGATTTTGATGTTACTGCACAGCGGAAAGAAGGCTCGGAGATGGGGCTTGTAGCCGAGATGGCGCTGCAACAGAAGGGGCAGCATCCCCTGGTTCGCGAGCCTCTGGAGGCCCTATCTACTTATGATGGCCTCCGGCGGATCTCCGGCTTGAAGGGCTACGAGTCGGAGCAGAGGAAGGTCGCAATTCTAAGAGGCTTGTTCCTGGTGGCAACTCCCCTGGAGGGAAAGTTCATTGCTCGCACAGCTCTCCGTGGCAATCAGGTCGGCATGGGGACGAGGACAATGATCGCGGCCCTTTCATCCGTGCTGCACTGCGACCAAGGGGCAATCCGCAGGGCCTATGGGATGATGCCGGATCTGGGTGGCATCGCTGAGCAGGCTCTTAAAGGTGATTTGAATGGCGTCTCTATCCAGACATTAGTTCCCGCAAGGCCGATGCTCTTTTTCCGCGGTGAGCCACCCCTGCCTGGCGCCTACCTGCCAAGGTATCCCGGCCTGAGGATTCAGGTCCATAAGAAAGGAAATGCTGTCCTCATATTCTCCTCGCAGTTGCGAGACATCACCCTTGCCTTGAACGGCCTATCCAGGCAGATCGGAGAATTGGATGCTGATTTTGTCATTGATGCCGACCTGATTGGCTTTTATTCTTCAGCAGCGAAGAAATGCAGCCAAGCGGAGATGCTGAGATACATCAATCGCCGCCGTCTTTCTCGAAAGAGCAGCATCCGCCCGGCCCTCTTGGCCTATGATCTTCTGATTCACGGGGATAGAGACATCTGCAGCATGCCCTACCAGGATCGGAGAGTGAGGCTTTTATCTATTCTGGGACCGCCCCAAGCTCTTCCATTCTCAGGCATATCAGCAGCTTCTGAGACGGTTTTGACCGAAAAAAGCTCAGTGGAGGATTTTTTTGGTCAGGCAGTTAAGTTCGGTGCCAGGTCGATCCTGGGACGAGACCTTCTGGGAACATATTGCCCTGGCGAGGCAGCTCCTCGGGATGTCATCATCCATTCCGAGCATCGTCTCTCTCTAATGCTGGTTCGGGTGAAGTGGGGCCGCGGCAAGAGGGAGGGTCTGCCTGAGAGGTACCAGGTAGCTGTACGAAGTGGCGAGCAGCTTGAGCAGGTGGGATGGGTTAGCCACGGTCTGTCCAAGAAGGATCAAATGGAACTGTCCTCTATGCTCCTGCCTCTGATGAATGGCGAAGATGACGAGACGGTCGTTCTCGCTGCCCAGATTCGTCTCATGATCAGGTTCCGAGGAGCACATAAACGCGGAGACGAATTTGTCCTTCTTGGTCCCGTGATCGAGGGTTACAGGCTGCACTCCTCAGTTGAAGATGCCGATGATCTGAGTCTCTTGGAGAATATCTGCATTTGATGATCCTGCGACCTTTTGACCCCTGGAAGAGCGAGCTATGCACCTGTCCGCCGAAGTTGAGCCTCAATCCATACACAGGATGCCCGCACGGATGCCTTTATTGCTATGCTTCATCCTACATCCCCCGTTTTGGAGTGTGCAGGCCCAAAGCAGATCTCCATAAACGTCTGGCCAGGGAGGCCGCAAAGGTCACGCCGGGGACCATTGTGGCCATGTCCAACAGCTCGGATCCCTATCCACCCAAAGAGGAAGAGCTGCGGCTCTCTCGGGGATGCCTGGAGATACTGAAATACCGCAAACTGTCCGTGCAGGTTGTGACCAAGTCCCATTTGGTGGCCCATGATGCAATTCTTTTGGCCAGCATGAGGGCCTGTGTGGCAATCACAGTCACAACGCTTGATGACTCAATCAGCCGCAGGCTAGAGCCTGGAGCATCTCTTCCAGATGAGCGCATTCTTGCTCTGACCAGTCTGGCCAAGGCGGGCGTACCCGTATCAGCCCGAGTAGATCCCATCATTCCAGGCATCAACGACCATGAGATCGAGGAGCTGGTAGCAGCAGCCAGCCGAGCCGGTGCCAGGCACATAACCTCCTCCACCTATAAAGCCCGGCCTGGGAGCTTGAAGAGGATCATCTCTGCCTTTCCAAGAGATTGCGCGGCTTTGGAGAGGCTGTTTGCCGGAGGCAACCGTGTGGCTGGTAGTTCTTATCTTCCTTTCGAGATCCGAGCGGGGCTGATGAACAAAGTAAGAGAAAGGGCAAAAATGGTGGGACTGACATTCTCGTGTTGTCGGGAAGGATTGCCTTCGGATTCGGGCGCAAATTGCGATGGATCTCATCTTCTGGCGTTGTGCCGCAATGACGGCATCTGGCAGGAATGCGATGCTGCCCCTTAATAGTGGTCTTTGTCCATGAAAGTCTATTTATATGAAGAATAACTAGACTTGACGACAATTCTTCTCAAAAGGGAGGATGTTCAATCTACAGTCATAAATGCTATGCGCTAGAGGAATAGGAGGTATTCAATATGAGGAAAGTTCTGGCTATTACAGTGGCCCTCATGGTAGCAGCCATCGTCATAATGCCTGCGTTGGGGTACACTAATCAAGCTGCAGGAAATCAATCTTACTCTGCAATCTCAGGCGATAAACCCGGTTACAGCTTAACAACAGGATCTCCCGCCCATAACTTAACTGCCGATACGGTGACAAAGCAGTATTCATTCAAGTCCACGGCCGTAACAAGCACCCGGATGGCCTACTCGTTCAAGCAGAGCGGAAGACAGGCTTACACTTTTAAGGCTCTAGGTGTCGATAATGCCGTTGCTGAGGGCATGAAGGTCCAGAAGGAGACCGCGTTGCTCGGAAGCATGAACAAGAAGGCAGCTGCTGAGCCCGTAGCAGCTGAGGCTGAGCCCGTGGCTGAGGTTGCAGCCGCACCAGTGGTTGAGCCCAAATTCACCATTGAAGGCGTTGTCGTAGACAATAACCAGACTGGTCTCTCCGGCTGGACACTGAACCTGTCCAAGGATGGAGCAGTTGTCAACAGCGTGGCTTCTGCTGCTGATGGAAAGTTCGCATTCGCAGATCTGTCTGCCGGCGAGTACGCAGTCTCCGAGGCCCTTGTAGATGGCTGGAGCATCGTATCCCCAGCTGAGGGCTCTGCAGTAGTGACCATCACTGATGCCAATGTAACTGACCTGGTATTCGTCAATCAGCTCGTGCCGGTAGTGGTTGCCGTGCCAGCCGCTGAGAACGCCACAGTCAGCATCAATGACACCGCGGTAAATACCACCGTTGTTGATACCACAGCTGTTAATACCACTGTGTAAATCCGGCTAATCAAGGATCTCATCACGGCAAAGGCCCTGTAGCATTCAGGGTTTCCCTTTTTTTATTTATTGGCCAATAGGCTTTCATAGATTGAAGTGCAGAATAGCTACAACAGATTGGGGGATGAATTATGAACGCCAGGGCAATATGGATGCTGGTAAGCATTTTAATGTTAATATCGGGGGGAACTGTCTATGCACAAGGGTTATCTGGATCTGTTCCCTGCCAGGCAAGAAATGCGTTGGAAGCTTATTGTGTGAATCATGGTGGTTGTCCCAATGGTGGGTATTGCTATTTTCCGGACGGCACCTACTGTGAGCTTCACTCATTTTATAACGGCACCTGTCCGGGATCAGCATACTACGAGCAGGCCATATGGATGGCAGAGGCCTACAACTTCCTTTACGGCGACAGCGTTTACAGCACTCCTGTAGCTCTTTATCAGTATCCAATCTATTCGAATCCATCCTATTATCCCTATTACTATGGTCCGACCTATGGGTGAACATAACGAGTCGCGAATCCGTTGTGTCTTTGTGCCTTTGTGGTAATCTGCAAGCGACAGACTACCACAAAGACACAGAGAATTTAATTATGCCAGAATATCCTGCTTGAACTTATCAAAGCCGATCTCTTCGATGAACTCGCCCAGACGCTGCTTTTTCGCGTGGTCCTTGTAGTATATGATGATCCTGTCGATGAGAGCGAGTGCTTCCTCATCTGAGAGATTCTCAGCCAGCATCCTGCCCAGACGGGGCTTGACTCCGCTGCTGCCGCCTACCAGGATCTTCCAGCCCTTGGACATTCCTATCAAGCCGATGTCCTTTACGGCGGGCTCAGCGCAGGAGTTGGCGCATCCAGACACGCCGATCTTGAACTTCCAGGGGAGCTGCATGCCGTGATATAGCTCATCAAGCTTCAGGCCCACGCCTACGGAATCCTGTTGTCCGCGCTTGCAGAAGGTGGTTCCTGGACAGATCTTGACGCTTCGAACGCATAGGCCTATGGCTGCACCAGGCTTCATCCCCAGATCCTTCCAGGCATCATCTATGTCCTTGGGATCAATTCCAACGATTGCGATTCTCTGCGCGGATGTGATCTTGAGGACCTTGGCGTTGTACTTCTCAGCCACATCAGCGATCCTTCGCAGACCCGCCGGGTCTATTATTCCGCCTGCAATATGCGGCGCTATGGCAAAGGTCTCTTTGTCCCTCTGCAAAATTGCGCCCTTATCCAGAATATCTTTGGACATGTATCTCGCCTCACTTAAATGCCGAAAATATAACGCTATCTGAGAATATAAGGGTTCTTCGCTGAATTGTGTGGGCTGGACTGCACGGAGAGAGCAGACATAAGATTACGCTGACAGATGACATATTATTTTTAATAATTGTAATTTAACGCAAAAATCTCCGCGATTAGGAATCTTCTATGAGATTGCTGATGAGGAGCCTCATTAATCCTTGGCGGCTCAATTGCTCACCAGCACTTCTCAGCTGAGTTTTGTTCTAACATCATGCGTGCGCCTTTACCTGCGAGGCAGCCCCACTGGGCCTGCTCTTGCGGTGCCGTATGATGTGGCGCGAGCGTTTTCCTACTATCTCCTCGCTCTTGACCCACTCACCCGTCTCATCGTCCTTCTCGTACTGCTCTTTCACGGACGACCAGGCAGCTTCGTGAGATGCCTTCTCGCGTGCTGCATCCTCAGCATCCTCAAGGTCTTCCCAACAGCTATTAAAGGCCTTCATGTAAAGGGCCTTGGCGCGGCTGGGCAGATTTCTCACGCTTTTGGGCAGCTCGTTTATGCTCTCGTATGGCATCAAATACACCTCCTGTCGATGTTTGAGCATTGTAATAACCTGCTTACTATGTAGATCCTGGTTAAAAGGTTTTGGATCAATTCACAAAAAAAAGAATCCGCCGGGAATGCCTGAGTAATCAGCAGACCCGGCACTTTGCATGAAGACCGGAAATTTCAGACTATCTCATGTTCTTTTTCATTGCTTCAAGTCTGGCTTTGGCTGCTTCCATTCCAGAGACCATCTTGTCTTTGCTGGTCGGCGCTTCGGCAGCCTCGGTCGTGGCTACCTCTGCAGTTGCCTTCTCCTCAGTGGTCTGGGCTACGGCCTGAGTTGGAACTGCGGCGGTATTGGTGGTATCCGGACAGTTGCTGGCGGGAGCAATTCCCTCATTTACGGCAATACTCAAATTGCCGAGGAATGTGGTCATCATGCTCTCGCTCATGTTCATGTCCATCAATACCAGGGCTATGGTCTGATTGTTTGGCTGGTAGGCGATGAACATCTGATTTCCGATCTGTCCCCAGAGCACCGGACTCTCAACGGATTCGTTGTATGTGGCCTGCATCAGGACAGGATTGTAGCTCTCAAGATAGGGCTTCAGATCTGCAGGATCCAGCTCCTTTTGGGGTGCATCGCATGGGTAGAGAAGATGCAGTCCGACGCGGTTCCCGTCAAGCAGCATAGATGCAGAAACCTCCCTTCCGCTGGTATAGTTTGCCTCAGCCATTGTCTCTGGCTCCACGACTACTTCTTCTGGAAGACAGAAGACCAGCTTGGCGTAATCTCCCATATCAGCTCCCGTGCAAACATTTTCGTCTGCAGTCGTTTCTTCGGCAGCAGACCCCAGAGCAGTCATGAGGCCCACCATTATGCAGCCTATGAGCAGCATGCTACCCAGTGGCTTAAATCCCTTTAACAGAGTCCTAAATTTCATTCAATCCACCTCATTGCTATTTGTTTATCTCCCTTCTGTAATTTTCTAAATATTTGTGCCCGTTTATAACTCTTAAACTATTTAGTCGTTTTCCAGATCAATGCATCCGATATAGTAATATACTTGAAATATATTGTACTGATTTTGGATAACGATATGAGTGGAGGATACAGATGTGAGATCAATAATGAAAGCATTTTCTCTTGCGGCTGCTCTTATGCTTCTCTGCCTAAGTGCTGCGGCAGCTGTAGTCATCAATGAGATGGAACTAAATCCGCCAGAAGGCGGAGTGGATTGGGTGGAGATTTACAATCCGGACAACGACAGCGTTGACATCAGCTCCTGGACTGCAAAGATCACTGACGGCAGTTGGGTTGGCGATTTCCCGGCGGCTCCCGCTGGAACAATGCTGCCTGCAAAAGGATTTTATGTCTTCAACGGCCTGCCGGGCTGGAACCATAACGACGGCGGGTACGCCACGCTCTTTGATGCATCCGGGGAGGTAGTGGACAAGACGGCTGACCGAGATGACGGGATGGACAACGACTTCACCTATGGCAGGCACCCGGATGGCTATGACACGGATAAAGACGGCGACTGGGGGCTGGGCTCTGCCACAAAGGGAGAGTCAAATATTCGTTAGGCGATCATTGTAAAATCACATGGAGTGTGGAATGAATATGGATCTCAAATCATGTATGGGCGTCAAGGCGCTCTTGGTATTTTCCGGCCTTCTGGCCATTACGGGCCTTGCCGCGTGCGATGTGGTCATAAACGAGTTCGAGCTGAGTCCGCCCGACAACAGCACAGTCTGGGTGGAGCTTTACAATACCGGGGATACGGCCGTAGATCTGGCCGGCTGGCAGATCAATATCGTCGATACACCCTGGGAGGGGCCGATATCTCTGAAGGGCAGCATTGAGCCCAAGGGATTTGTCGCTTTTGACGGAGAGGATAGCTGGGTTACCACTGGGAACGGAACAGTCTATCTCTATGATGCCTCAGGCACCGAGATGGACAAGACTCCCCAGCAGAGCGACAACTCTCACAGCGACTTCACCTACGGACGCCTTCCGGATGGACACAGGACCGACACGAGGGCTGACTTTGCCTTCATGATGGCCAGCAAGGGAAGGTCCAACGGTTACGGAAATTAAGCAACTCCGGCCCATCCATTTGCCTTTTGGGCGGACCGAATCATTTTTTAAGCTATCCACAGGGTATAGGCAGTATCCCTTTTGAAGCTCTTGGTGTGCTCGCTCTTGTTGATGATGGCTCCCTGAATGTCCCTTTGATATACGGTTATGGTATGGACCTTTTCTCCGCCAACTGTGAAGCTGGCGACTCCGTCCAGAGATCCGTCGGCCAAATCGCTGCTAAAGAAGACCCCGTCCACATAGACATCATAGCCGCTGAACCTCTCGGACTTCACGGTTATCAGAGCCTCACCGATTCGGATATCATCTACATTCAGAGTTGATGTTGATGATGAATCAGTCTCCCGGGACAGGACATCCAAAATGAGGGCGTTGCCGGGCTCGCTTCCTTGGGCCAGAAGCAAAAAGAGCCTGCCGGTCTCTTCCGGCACGAGGTTTAACCGATAATAGTAGTCTGCCAAAGACTTGAAGTTCCAGTGGGAGATGGTGCTGTTGGCATAGGAGATGAGATATAGATCGGCATTGCCGTCTTTTGGGGCGTGGGCTATCAGCTCGACATCCTCGCCGGCGGTGACCTCTTCGTGTCGGCTCCAGAGATCGCCATTTCTGATCCACAGCTCCGGCAAAACAGGGGCGAGGCGTTCGCATGAGACATATTCGGAGTAATTGTACTGCGTCTCGCCGATCTGGATGAACTGGGGTTCTTTGCCGCTCAGATTGAATGTTATCGGATCTGAGAGGGTCGTCTCTTTTAGTGCCTGAGGGCTGCTGTTGTCAGCACCTGTCCAGGGCTCCTCGCTCCAACTCTGTCCGCCCTGCGGCGATGCAAGGGCTGCTGACGCCGCGAAGAACAAGACAATAGCCTGCAGGAGAATGGCTAAGGCTTTCACATAGTCTCCAAAGCTACTATACCGAGGGTGTCCAGCGTTGCCCGCAGGGCGTTTTTCGCGGCTCTTGCCAAAGCCATTCTGGCCTGTCGCAGAGCGGGCTGTGCGTCAAGCACAGGGCTGTAGCGGTAGAAATGGTTGAAGCTCTCAGCCAGCTCGCGAGCATATGTGGCCAGTTGATGGGGCTTGAGCTCTCTTGCAGCTCTGTCTATCACCAGATCGAATTGCCCGATCTTCTTTAAGAGGGCGATCTCGTTGTCGCCTGTCAGAAGATCCGCCTGGATTGCGAGGGCATCTTCGCCCAATGCTTCCCCCTTCCTTAGAATGCTGCAAGCCCGGGCGTGCGAGTACTGGATGAACGGCGCAGAGAGCTTCTCGAAGTCCAGAGCCTGCTTCCAGTCGAATGTTGTGGCCTTGTCAGGCGATACCTTGACAACATCGTAGCGCACGGCTCCGGAAGCCACCTGAGCTGCTACCTTTTTGAGGAAGGCCTCGCTCTCTTCAGGCCTCCTGAGACGAACCTCCTCGTAGGCCTGCTTCTCCACCTCATCAAGCAGCTCATCAGCTGAAATGAACTTGCCCTTCCTGGTGCTCATGGAGCCTGTTGGAAGGGAGACGAACTCGAATATCACTACCTCCGGCTCGCGGACGCCCAGAAGGCGCAGAGCTGTCCTGAGCTGTCCGGAGACGAGCTTGTGGTCTGCTCCCAGGATATCTACGGAGCGGTCGGAGTTCTCTGACTTCCAGCGGTGGTAGGCCAGATCGCGGGTGATGTAAAGCGATGTGCCGTTGGCCCTCTTGAGAACCATCTTCTTCTCGAAGCCATGAGCCGTGAGGTCGAGCTGGAAGGCTCCATCATCGTACTCTGTGAGCCCTGTCTTCTCCAGTTGCCCCAATATCTCGGCAACATCGCCTTTTCGCACAAACTCCGATTCCCAGTGGTAGGAATCGTGGCGGATGTTCATCCTTTGCAGCGTCTGCTCGATGCCTCCGATGGCGTACTTGATGGCGCTTTGGACCTTGGCCACAGTCTCCTCGTCACCAGCCTCGTACCGGGTGATAACTGAATCTGCCTCCGTCCGGATCTCCGGGTTGGTTTCCATTAGACGGTTGGCGGCGATGTAGACCTTGGCCACGGCATGGTCGGCTTTGCTGCCGTCGAGCTGAAAATGATCGCAGCCGACGACCACCATTGCCTCCTGGCGGCCCATGTCGTTTACGTAATACTCTGCGTCTACAGTGCAGCCTGCTCGGCGCAGGATTCTGACCAGTGTGTCCCCGATAACAGAATTTCTGATGTGGCCTACGTGCAAAGGTCCGTCGGGGTTGGCAGATGTGTGCTCGACTATGACCATCTCATTCATTCGGCCGGTCCAGGCATTGTCGGCCAGAGCCTCATCCAGAACCTTATTCAAAAATTTGCGGTTCATGAAGAAGTTGATGTAAGGCCCGGATAGCTCCACTCGGTCGATGTAGATGCAGTCCTCGGGCATGGCCTGCCGGATCTCCTTGGCAATGACGACCGGACTCTTTTTCAAGACTGGAGCCAGCCTGAAGGCGACTGAGGACGCGAGGTCGGCATGGGGGCTCACGTCCAGACCCAGGCTGTTCACTCCTTCTTCTACCTTGTAGCTGCAGCGCTCGAGGGCTGCTTTGAGAAGGCCCTCGACCTCGCTCATAAAATCGAGAAACATGGGAACACCAATGCGTAAATCTGTATCTTGAAAATGGATGAATCGATATAAGGATTGCGTCGAGACGGGAACCCTGGTGCATTGGGCCTCTGACTTTGAACATCTAAAAGAACACGGTATTTATATGAATTGCGGTGCTGAGCTGCTCAATCCCAGTTCATATTGAATGGCCAGTTCTCTGCATGCCGTATCTCATCGTTGCCAGCCCAGTTTGCCTGCCCTGAGGCCTTTGCTGTTGCACTCATTGAGTACCAGATTGTAAGTTCCACTGTACTTGGCATCATTGATGACTGCATAGCCCTCGGCTACCTTCGTACCATCTACAACTGATATGGCAACTGCTGTATTCCCAACGATAGAAGTTGCATCTTCTGAGTCGGATCCGGCCCTTCGGCTGGCTATTTTCGCTTCCAGATTGGACCCATTCTCGTACGACGTCATCCGAATATCCATCAGCCAATAGCTGTCATTATTGAACCTGATTCTCCCTCTCAAGATCACGTCTCCATCACTGTTTCTCGCCTGGGATTTTACCTCTTCGAGGCTTATGTTCAATGCGAGCAGTCTCCTGACTTCGGCTGGGTCCACAGTCCTGATTGTCTCCATATTCAGCCTGATTGGGATGGATTCGCCATCCTTTGCAGCAAATCCCCGCCAGTTCTGGACTTCGACGCCGAGATTCTCTTCAATGCTATTATCTGCTGTAGCAAGAGAATCGATTGGATTGGCATCGGTAGACGCGCAGATGAGCAGATTGTCAGTTTCACACATCTGGGCTGACGACAGGCTCGGGCCGATGATCAACAGCGACAATACTGCCAGAAATAAATTGATCAATTCCTGGGACTGTTTCCGCTTCATTTTCATCACTGCACATCCCACCAGGTAATATAGGTTGTTGTCGATCTTCGTGGGTCATTTAAGAGGCCATTTTGAAATACTATTTGAAGCACTATTTCGATGATATAGCTTCGTTTGGACATGCCTGTGCGCATTTCAGGCAGCCAGTACATTTCTCCTGATCTACGACTGCAACCCCATCTTCATTTAATGCTATTGCTCCGACCGGACAGCCTTTAACGCATTCACCACATCCAATGCATTTGTTTTCGTCAACAACCGCTGGCATCAACTTGGCAACTGCATAGGCTGAGCCAATCAGAAGGCAAAAAATTGCCAATATTGCAAAGATTTTTTGATGTTTCATCTTATTAACCTCCTTAACTCGTGGCATTCTCAGGCGATTCTCTTAACTTGTGTTTGAGATTGCTAAAAATCGCCGGGGGGTATCTCGCCCCCCTTGATATCTAATCTGTTATCTGTATCGCTTTTCACTCCAGCTAGACCTGGCAGCTTCCATCCCGGTTCCTATCAGGACCAGATCCATCCTGGTTGCCGGATTGATTCCCATTGGGGCCATTGCCATTATGGTTCCCGCTTCCCTCTTGGTTTCCATAAGTGCAGTCATTTGTACAGTCTCTGATACAATCTCCGTTGCAGTTTCCATTTTGTGCTGCCAGGGCAGGAGATACCAGAAGGCATACAACTACCAAAGCAGACAATATAGCTACGTATTTCATATTTACTAACCTCCATTTTGGGATGACTCCTGGATCATCCTCAAATCATCCATAGGTTCGAACGATACAAAAAATCCATGCCGAACCTGGGTCGAATTTTCGTACTCGCAAAAACGCCTAGAATCGTTCTTGAAGGTTTAAAAGCTGCTCGGATAGTTCTATAACGTTCGTTCTGCCATTTTCTTTCTTGGTTATTATTTTCCGTTTTTCCATGGCTGTTAAAATGCCTGAAAGAGATGATTTGGAGATATCTATCTCATACCTGATCTCTGTCTGGGTCATCGTCCCTCCGCGCCGTAGGAGGGCCTTCACAATGGATTGCTCTTTATCTGTAAGCGTATTCATTACGGCGGAGATTTCGCTGGTCATTTTGGTGCCGACTTTGCGTTTTTCGTCTACCTCTATAGGTTTTGGGTTTTCTGGGATTTTCGAATTATCTTCTGAATTGCCCTTTCTGTCTTCATATAGCGGCTTGGACGGATGACTGGAATCGATATGCTGTTCGATTTTGCCTGACAAATTCAATTTTTTAGGGCTTGATTGTAGGCGGTCCTGTGCATGATCATTATGATCAAAGCGTCCTGCTGGGCTCGATGATATTAATTCGGATCTTAGGATATATATCAGAATCCCCAGGCCTGCCAAAAGCAAAAAGAGCAGAGCTATTATTTTATGCGGGTATTCGGTACCTGTAGCGGTAACGATATTCGACTCAACTCTGGGGACTTCGACAAGCGTGAGAAGATATTGAATATTGATCGCAGGATTTGTAATGTAAAAGCCCTGCACTTCCGCGATGACTGATTCATTGTCTGTAGAGACGAGATAATCGAGGCCTGAAGAGCAATCTACCTTTCTGAGCTTAGCATTCGCCGGCAGGTAAAGCATGACTTGATACTCGTCATATCTTCCATCTGATTCGAAGCTCGCTGTCCAATTATCCCTGGATTTTGATGTGAGTGAGCTTGTTATAGCATATAGCTGTTTGCTATCATTTTCATATGTATATTCTGAGGAGCCTAAAAAAGCCAGGGATCCCGGGTCATCTACGTAGCCATTGATCAAAGCCCTGCCCGCATCATCGATGTATATATTCAGGATTAGCTGATTTAGCACTTCGCTATCATTCGGACCGTCTTGGCCGAATGCTGCACCGAGGGTGATCGAGATTATGATGATAGGCAGCAAAATCAAATCGAGGAATATGTCCGGCCTATGCATATATTCATACTATTGCAGGTGAAACTTAAATCTGATGGAGGCATCCGTCACTTTCATATGCTGCTGCACAGGAGGAGCCATCAGAGCATAGCTGTTTAGCTTCATGTTGGGTCTGCTTCAGTGCCCTTGCCATGTTTTCAGCCAATTTTATCTCAGTTGACTTGAGTCTCACAAAGTTTTTTTACTTAAAAATAGTTGTACATTTAAATCACGACAGCATGAGAGGGATTCGCCTTATGAAAACGATTACGGCTATATGCATGATGGCTATTTTAGTTGCTGCTGCATTTTCTGGATGCACTGAGAAGAAAGCTGAAGAAGGTCCAGCTCAAGAGACAAATTCAGCGGCAAAGGAGGCAGGCCTCGGATTGCAGACTGCCAATGCAGGTTCATTCTTGGATGACTTCAACAGCATCAATGATCCATACAAGAAGACGCTATTTGCCACTGGGCAGGGACAGAGAAATGAATCCATCAATTATTATGAAAATTTAACTGATGCTTTGGCCTCTTTCCAGGAAAAATATGGGACTCAGTTGCCTCCTGAAATCAAGTCGGATAAGCAATTTTCAGGGGATATGATGAATGCATCTGCCATTATCGCAAGGGCAAAGGATGAAATCTATACAGGCAACCTGACGGATGCTCATAAGAAGCTGGAAGAGGTCAGGCCGATCTTCCAGAAGATCCTCACTCGAAATGGTCTGCTTCCGCTCAGTGTAGCGTTGGTTGATTTCCATGATACCATGGAACTTATGTTGGATGCAGCCGGCAATAAAGAGAGCGCAAAGGTTCTGGAGATCTATCCCAAAGCAGACGAAAAATTGAGGGTAGTTGAGTCCATTAGCAGCGATCCTGGAATCAAAGCCATAAGGGCTAATCTGGACGATCTGATGAATCTAGCCAAAGAGAATAAAACAGACGAGCTGCCCGCTAAGGCAGACGATCTCAAGGCAAGTTACGTCAGAGTCTATCTGGCAACCGGATAGTCAAATCGCTGGTGCAATGTGAGATATGCGAATATCCGCTCAGCTAAAGGGTGTTTGCAGCCATCAATTCACCTTTTTTTTTGATCCTTGCATTGATCGATAAATATAATGCCATTCAATTTTATCTTATCCTTGAGGAGGTTTGCAATTGAGAGTGCTGAAATTCCCCGATCCATTTGCACATGATCATCCGCCAGTTCGTGAGCTAAGCGATATGGATCCAGGTCCGTCCAGTCGGGGTGAGAAGTTTGCCGATTGGGTATACGATAACTTGGGGTCTTGGCGATTTATACTCGCACAATCGATTCTTGTAGCCATCTGGGTGCTGCTCAATGCTACTGCTTACATGAAGGCCTGGGATCCGTATCCGTTCATCTTCATGAACTTGATCTTCTCATTGCAGTCGGCCTATACTGCTTCGTTGATCCTGATGAGCCAAAATCGCCAGGACCGGCTCAAGGCCCATAACGATTATCTGATGAACCTTCGTTCAGAGGAAGAGCTCAAAGCCGTCTTGGACAATTTTGCAGCTCAAAATAAAGCATTGGAAGAGATCTATTATGAGCTATCCGCATTGAAGAGCAAAATGGATGATTCTGATAGTATTGCTGCGGCGAGAATTCAGTAGCTTGCAGTTTCTAGGTCCTCGAGTGCAGCCATTTAGATGTCTGTGTGATGGCAGAAGGTTGCCATAAATTATACCTATGAGGTGACGACGACGGAGAGCCTGGATCGCATATATTGAATTCTATTTTTTATATTTTTTTGGCGGATCTACTGTGCCACCAGGCTGACGATGATGATCGTAGTAATGCCGACCATTATCATCTGGATGCCGGAGACAATTGGCTTTTCGTCGCTGATCCTGGCCAAAAAGACGCCCAGGGTGAATAAAACGACCAGGCCTAGGATAAGTGAACCATAGAACGCCCAGTACATGCTGATATCCGGCACAAAGAAATATGGCATGACCAGAATGGCAGCGCTAAGAGCCGGGCTTATGCCATCCACAATTGCGACAATGACGGACGCGAACTCTGTGGCCCTTGCGTAGTGAGTATCATCCAGATTCTTGAGCATGGCCGTCTCCAGCTTTCTTAGATCCCTTTTTCTTTCAGCCCGCTCGGCGAGAAAGGCACCACTGATGCCGGAGATCCCCATAGCCAGGCTGCCGGCAATCCCTGCGGTGATGATGATATGAGGATCGGAGACCCCTGAGAAGTGCGCTCCGATGACCACGCCCATGATGGTGAGGGCACCATCGAAGGCGTTCATGACGAAGAGACGCCGGGCTATCTCTTGGGCTTTGGTCGTCTCCAGGTATTTGCGATAGAGGTCTATTCGTTTACGCATTGTAGTATCTGATAAGGCTTTTTCCTGTCATCGCATGAGGCTGGTCGATATGCAAGAGCTGCAACGCCGTGGGGGCAATGTCAGCTAAAATTCCGTCCTCACGCAGTCTGTACTTCTTGCCGCCATTGCATCCATTTCCGATATCCATTATGAGAGAGAACGGCACTGGGTTGGTGGTGTGAGCTGTATGGGGCTGGCCGGTGGTCTCATCTCTCATCTTCTCAGCGTTTCCGTGATCTGCAGTGAGAAGCACGGCACCGCCTTTCTCCAGGATCGCATCGACTACCGCGCCCACGCAACCATCGACGGTCTCCACTGCCTTAACTGCCGCATCGAATATTCCTGTGTGGCCCACCATATCGGGATTAGCAAAGTTGAGGACGATCAGATCGTATTTTTCTAAGTTTATGCGGGCGATCACCTCATCTCTGACCAAAAGAGCGCTCATCTCCGGCTGAAGGTCATATGTGGCAACCTTTGGGGAGGCGATGAGACAGCGGTCCTCTCCGGGGTTCGGAGTCTCCTTTCCGCCGTTGAAGAAGTAGGTGACATGGGCATACTTCTCGGTTTCAGCTATGCGAAGCTGTTGCAGGCCAGCCCGGCTGATAACCTCGCCCAAGGTGTCGTCCAGGTTCTGGGCCGGAAAGGCGATGGGCACGTTTAAGGAGGCATCGTACTGAGTCATGCAGGTGTAGTGGACGGTCATCGGTTTTATGGCAAATTCCGAGAAGTTCCTGTCAACAAAGGTCCTGGTGATCTCCCGGGCCCTGTCTGGACGGAAGTTGAAAAATATAATGCTGTCTTCGTTCTGGATGAGTCCCGCCCTATCCACAACAGTGGGCTCTAGAAACTCGTCATTCTCGCCTCGATTGTATCCGTTCTCCACTGCCTCGCGGGCGGTCTCGGCAGAGAGGCCCTGGCCTTCTGTCAAGCAGCGGTAGGACTTCTCCACCCTCTCCCAGCGTCGGTCTCGGTCCATCGTGTAGTAGCGGCCGGAGACTGTTGCCACCCGGCCAACGCCGATCTCTCTGATCTTTTCTTCCAGCTCCGAAAAGTAGGCGAGGGCGCTTCTTGGAGGAACATCCCGTCCGTCCAGTATGGCGTGGATATAGACCCTTTCCAGGCCCAACCTGGCTGCCATCTCCAGGAGAGCAAATAGATGGGTGATGTGGCTGTGCACTCCTCCGTCTGACAGCAGTCCCATCAGGTGCAGCCTGGTGCCTTTTGCCGCCTGCATGGCCTGAATGAGGACCTGGTTTTTGGCTAGTGTGCCATCTTCAACTGCTAGGCTGATTCTGGTGTAGTCCTGGTAAACTATCCTGCCGCCACCGATGTTGAGGTGCCCAACCTCAGAATTGCCCATCTGGCCACGAGGCAGGCCGACGGCGAGGCCTGAGGCAGAGAGTGTAGTAGTAGGATAATTCTTCCAGAATCTGTCCAGGTTGGGCTTCTTTGCCTTGGCGATGGCATTGCCTTCTTCTGTGGGGCTGATGCCGAAGCCGTCCATGATTATTATCGCTATTGGCTTCATCTCAGAGGGGTTGATGTGTGACGCAAATATATTAGATCTGCGTCGAAGATCCAGGCGAGTCAGATTGTTCGCAAGCTTACCTTTCCCTAAAGCCCTCTTGGCCTATGAGAGGAACGAAGATCACGCCCATCTTCCTCTCCACAGAAAATCCGTTCTCCCTCGTCACCAGATAAAGCTCCTGATAGTCCAGGCCCACAGGAAGGACCATCTTGCCGCCCACTTTGAGCTGTTCTTTGAGTGGCTCCGGCACACTGGGAGCTGCTGCAGCCACGCTGATGCGATCGTATGGAGCATGCTCCGGCAGTCCTAGGCTTCCATCAGCATGGACGACGGTCACATTTTCAGTGCCAGCTCTCAACAGGTTCTCGCGGGCCCAGGCCGCCAGCTCGGAAATGCGCTCTATGGAATAGACGTGGCCTATTGGGCCCACCATTTCAGCCATTACTGCAGCGTGGTAGCCGCTTCCACCGCCGACTTCCAGGACTGTCATGCCTGGGTGCAGATCTAGAAGATGGCACATTATGGCCACCATGTGGGGAGCTGAGATGGTCTGGTTGAGGCCGATGGAAAGAGGCGTGTCATCGTATGCCCGGCTTCGGAGTGACTCTGGGACGAACAGCTCTCTCTTGACACGGGACATGGCAGACAGGACAGGATTGCTTGCGCTGCTGACGAGGCCCATTCTGTCGCGCAGGCTGTCGAGAAGCTGATCTCTATCCAATATCCCGACCCCAAATGCGCTGGATGTCTTTGGCCGCGGCCCCGTCGGCAAAGCCCTCGCTTCTCAGCTTGATCTTGACTATCTCGAATCGCAATCCCTGTTCTTTTCTGGCGTCGCCAACATTGAAGAGCTCATCTCCAGATGTGCTGATTTTGATTGAGCGGGTCTTGCCGTTTCGGTAGACGGAGATCTTGACAGGCACCTGGTCGGTGGCTCGGGCCCAGACGGTCTTCACTGAGCCCGCGGGAGCGCTCTGTACCCTCCTGTCGGTCTCAAGAGACGAGATCTGGGTCATGACCACCTCATGGGCCGGGTCGTCAACGAGAAGCTCGTCGCCGACAGTGAGCACGTCCTTAGCAGGGTATTTGATGAAGTAAGGCTCCGACTCCCGGTCGCTGCTCACTATCACCTTCAAGTTGACGAGTCGCTCCCTCTCTACCTGAACGGAATGGACTGTCTCGCACTCCTCACAACGCACCAAGTTCTCCTGTCCTGATTTTATCAGGGTATGATCCGTATCGGTACCGCATGTAGGACAGAAGATCTGATCATCAAGCATGAATGATTATTATTCTGCAGAGTATTTAAAGCATGAGCTGATCGAAGTCTTGCTGGCCTGATCTGGTTGCATCTGGTGGAGGACAATATTCGGGTGGGTGAGGAGGCCGGAGCAATTTCAACAAGGGAAAAATTTTTTAATGAAGATGTTTTATCTATACATATGAAAGAAGTTAATAGTGATAACCTGACCTCAGCCGAGCCCGGAACTGACGAGTGCTGCAGCATTGCCGAGAGCATGATTGAAGAGATCAATCAGAGAACACTGCCCAAGAGCGCCATAGTTCCCTCGTTTGGGGCAAGGCACAAGGGCTCTTTTCGGAAGAGGCTTCTGCACCAGATAAGAGTGGCAAGAAAGCTGGCAATGATATAAGCAGCGGCTTATTCTGCATTCATTTTATTTCCTGATAGAATGCCTGATGAGATATATCAGAAATAAACTCCTTTGGAGAAAAATTTAAATTAAGAAAAACTATATTAATTATGTTGATGTTGTTTTTATCTACACGAAAACTATTTATATTAATCTAGTTACTAATTTATTGTGGACCCCGACTCTAAAACTTGCTCAATTCCCAAATCATGCTCTGAGGTAGAGGTGGACCTCAAGAGGCTGGACCGCATGCTACAGGCGGCTCATAGAAGCTCCATCGAGGTCAAGGACAGCTATGATTTTTATGTTCTGGCTTTAAAGGAATTCAACAAGGAGAATCTCTCTGAGGCATTCCTGGATTGCGATAGGGCAAAGTACGAGCTGACAGCCGCCATCAATGATGCCAAGATCAGGATTATGGGCTCCCGGTTCCACAGCCTGCGCACCCTCTCCTACTTCTTCAAGCTCTATGGCCTGTATGCCGTGATCTTTGCCACGTCAGCTGTCGCCCTCTTCAGCATTCTCATCTACCGATTCTCGGATGTCACAGTTCTTGGCGTGCCGCTGTGGTCCTCGTTCTTCGCGGGCCTGGGCTCCTCGGCCCAGATACTGACGGGCGTGGCAGACGACCTGCGCCGCTATGGCCTGGCCTCGCGCTACAAGAGGCTGTGGTACATGGCCATTCCCATTCTCGCCATGATCTTCGGCTACATGGCCTACCTGGTCTTCGGCTCCGGCTTCATCGCGCTGAACGACAGCTCCCAGAGCCGGGAGTTCTCGATAATGTTCGTCTGCTTTTTAACCGGATTTCTGACCAAGTGGCTGATTGGCAGGCTGTCGCGGATGTCGAGAGATATTTGAATTCGTGCAGAGCGAATTGGATCTGATCCCGGCCTATTCCATGCTTTTTTGATCGTTATCTTTTTGATAATCTAATGCATGCTTTCTCACCAGTCAGAGGAAAGGACTGGATTCTACATGCCCTACGGCAAGATTCTCATGGAAGACGGTGAGACAGAGGTCTCAATTGAGCTTGAAGAGACAGAAGGATATCAACGAGGGCCGCTGGGAGTCACAGATGAACTGAAGAGAAAATTCAGCGAGATTATGGGCCTGGTTGAGCTGACTGCCAAAAATGCCCACGCCGGATACATGAAGATCCCCCAGGATATCAGACCCAAAGAACTTGAGCTATCCTTTGGAATCAAGATCAACGCAGAAGAAGGACTATTGTTTTCAAAGGTTGGAGGCGAAGGCAGCTTCCAGGTCACCCTGCGATGGGACAAGGATTAGAAGAATGGTCGGACCTGAGATTCTGAGGGAGATCGTGGTCAAGATCTCCAATGACAGGAAAAAGCTTCTGGGGACTGGTTTTTTTGTCTCCGAAACTGAGATCGTCACCTGTCATCATGTCCTGGCAAATAAAAGCGGCCTTTTGTCCAGCCGCTATTTTGTTAAGAATGATGATTGGAAGGACTGGATCAAGGTAGAGCCCATCAGTGAAAAATGCAATGATCTTCAAGATTATGCTTTTTTAAGCTGTCCTGCCCCCATAAAGCTTGGATTAAGAAGAATCCTATTTGCACCCTGGGACGAAGAGAGCAAGGAGTTCCGCTCTCGCGGCTATGACTGCAATACAGAAGAATCTGAAGGTGCCTCGACAGTAGAAGGGGAGGACTGCAGAATAGTCGATCGAACCTTTCGCGGATCAAAGCAGAGGTGGCAACTTAGCACGATAAAAAAGACACTTCTGCCAGGCAGAAGCGGCTCTCCTGTCTGGTCGGTAGGCCAGAAGGCAATTGTGGGCATGATCGACTACCGGGCAGGAGACGAGAACATCCTGAAAGAAAAGTCAATGGCCATTCTCGTAGAAACGCTTCCCCTCGATCTCTCCTGCTCCAAACGTGACCCCATCACCGTCCCCAAATTGCCTGAAGATTTCCTTCACCGACCTGACGATCTGGAGAGATTGAAAGAATTAGTTTTGTCTCCTGAAGTGAGCAAGTCCGCGATTACAGGCAAGACTTCAAGCAATAGCACCGTTTCCAGAATCGGCTTGCATGGGATGGGAGGCATCGGAAAATCCGTTTTGGCCGCTGCTTTGGCCAGGAATGATCAAATCCTTGAAGCTTTTTCAGATGGGGTGATCTGGATTAAGCTCGGCCAGCAGCCGATTTTGGCAAACAGGCAGCTTGATCTGCTGAAATTTATCGATGGGAATCATCGAGCTATCTCTGATGATCAAGACGGCCTGATATGTCTGAAAAAGCTCTTGAGTGAAAGGTCCTGCTTGATTATCTTGGACGATGTCTGGTCCATGAATGACGCGCGGGCCTTCGATGCCCTGGGGCAGGACTGTCGGCTTCTCGTCACCACTCGCAACCATGAGATCGTGAGAGGACTGGGGGCAAAGGAATTCTGCCTGGATATCCTTAGCCAAGAAGATTCTTTGAAGCTTCTTGCCATCAGCTCGGGCCTAAAGCTTGAGGATTTGGGACCCAAAGCAGTAGAAGTAGCAGAGGAGTGCGACTGCTTGCCATTGGCTCTGGCTATGGTGGGCTCTATGGGCAAGGCTGCCCTGGCGAGAGGCCGAACCGATCCCTGGGAGCACATCCTACACAGACTGCGCTCTGCCGACCTGGAAAAGATCAAGGCAGATTTCCCGGATTATCATTATCCTAATCTGATGCGGGCCATTGAGGTGAGCGTGGAGAGCCTAGAGCCGGAGGAGCAGAGGCGCTATTTGGACCTGGCCGTTTTTCCCGAAGACACCGATATTCCCGAGGCGGCTTTGCAGCTCCTTTGGGGTCTGGACGAGTACGACACCCGCGACCTGGCGGATCATCTAGCTGACCGATCCCTGGCCCGCTTCAACTCCGGACTTCTAGGCCTGCATGACCTTCAGCATGATTTTGCCGTAAAGAGGGCGGGAGACCTGCTGGCCTTGCACGGAAAGTTGCTGGACGCCTATAAAAAAGAGTGTTCGAACGGCTGGCACACCGGCCCCAATGACGGTTATTTCTTGCAGCATCTCGCCTACCATCTCCTGCATTCCGGTAAAATTGAGGATCTGAAAACTCTGGCCCTTGATTTTCGCTGGCTTGAAGCCCGTCTGGAAAAGACAGAGATCACATCACTTATCTCCGACTTCGATCTCCTGCCCAATGACGAAGAGATGAGGATCTGTCGTGATTGCCTGCGACGGTCTTCTCATGTGCTCATGGGAGATTACGCACAGCTTGCCGGCCAACTTCTTGGCAGAATGCAAGATCTGAGTCACCCAACAATTAATGGCTTGATGGAACAGGCAAAAACGAGCGGAAGAAGATCTTGGCTGCGACCAATGACTGCAAGCCTCATGCCGCCTGGCCCTCTGATCAGAATCCTGTCAGGCCGTGCCGGCTGGGTCAGAGCCGTTGCCCTGACTACTGACGGACGACGTGCAGTCTCAGCATCAAATGATAACACCCTCACGGTATGGGATCTAGAGAGCGGCAGGGAGATGCGGAACTTAACGGGGCATGCTGACTTGATCAAAGCAGTTGCCCTGACACCCGACGGACGACGTGCAGTCTCGGCGTCAAATGATAACACTCTGAAGATATGGGACCTGGAGAACGGTCAGGAGATACAGACCTTAGAGGGACATGCGGGCTGGGTTAGAGCTGTTGTCCTGACGCCAGACGGACAACGTGCAGTTTCAGCATCAAATGATAACACCCTCAAGATATGGGATATTGAGAGCGGTCGAGAGATACGGACCTTAGAGGGACATGCGGGCTGGGTTAGGGCTGTTGCCCTGACGGCAGACGGACGATGTGCAATCTCAGCATCAAATGATAACACTCTCAAGGTATGGGATATGGAGAGCAGCCTAAAGATGCAAACCTTAGCGGGACATGCGGGCTGGGTTAATGCTATTGTCCTGATACCCGACGGGCGACGTGTTATCTCGGCATCAAGCGATAACACCCTCAAGGTATGGGATATAGAGACCGGTCAGGAGATAAAAACTTTAGCTGGACATGAAGGCTGGGTTAGAGTTGTTGCCCTGACGCTCGACGGGCGACGTGCAGTCTCAGCATCAAATGATAACACCCTCAAAGTATGGGATATAGAGAGCGGCAAGGTGATTCAAACATTAGTGGGACATACCGATTGGGTCAATGCCGTTGTCCTAACGCCAGATGGACGGCGTGCGGTTTCAGCTTCTGATGATAATACCCTAAAAGTCTGGGATTTGGAAAGCGGCAACGTAATGCAAACGTTGTTGGGACATGCCGACGGGGTCAGAGCCGTTGCCCTGACACCCGATGGGCGACGTGCGATCTCGGCATCAAGCGATAACACCCTCAAAATATGGGATCTAGAGAGTGGCATGTTGATGCAAACCTTAGCGGGACATGCTGGTTGGATCAGAGCCGTTGCCCTGACACCCGACGGACGATGTGCGATCTCGGCATCAAGTGATAACACTCTCAAAGTATGGGATCTAAAGAGTGGCATGTTGATGCAAACTTTAGCGGGACATGCTGGCTTTGTTAACGCTGTAGTCCTAACATCTGACGGACAGCGTGCGGTCTCTGCATCAGATGATAGCACCCTAAAGGTTTGGGATCTAGAGAGCGGCAAGGTGATGCAAACCTTAGCAGGACATATTGACTTTGTTAACGCAGTCATCCTAATGCCCGACAGATGGCATGCAGTCTCAGCATCAGACGACAACACGATCAAGGTCTGGGATCTCCAAAATGGCACACTGATTGCCAGCTTCGCCGGAGACAGCGCTATGCTTTCATGCGCAGTTGCTACTGATGGATTGACCATTGTAGCAAGCGAGGCCTTGGGAAAGGTGCATTTCCTCCGTTTAGAGGGGCTTCCATCAAGTCAATAGCTACATTAAAATGCAGGCATCGCCAAGATTGCAGCGTGTGATCCTATTTCAACCTCTACAGCGATCGAAGACCGCCTCCAAGAGCGCGCAGACCATCTCATCGCTCTTGAGCGATTGAATGACAAGGATGATGCCATTATCTCAGATGAGCAGATGAGAGAGCTTCTTGACATCCAGGATTGAGCACAGATCACACCCCCGTTGAGAGCCATCCCTAGCACGGCACAGCCACGTAGATGTTGTGCTTGTTGCTGACGACTTGCACCCGCACGCTGCCCTGCTCGACCGGGCAGTCCACTACAGACACAACCCTGTTTTTGGCCACGCCCAGCATCTCACCCTTCACCCAGCCGGGAGCTTTGATCTCAACCCATGTCTTCTCCTTCTTCTCAAGAACTGTCGGGATCATGGGCCTTCTGACGATGGCAAAGTCCTGGGGCTTGAGCCGCAGCGGCAGGCCGAACTCCTTCTCCCACCCGGCTATGCTCTTGTTGTAAAACTGCCACCAGTTCTGGGCCTTGACCTTGCCCGGACTTCGGCCCAGCCGGTAGTGCTCGAACTTCTGAATTCCGAGCATCGGCCACCTCTTCCCGGCGCCGATCTCCTGGGCGAAGCGGATGATCTCCGGCATGTCAGAGTCGTTGATGCCCGGAATCAAAACCGGCGCAATGAGAAGATCGATGCTGCTCTTGGCGATGTCCTTTGCAGTCTGCATGATCTTCTCTATGTCAAACCAGGGCGCTCCGGCCAGGTAAGCTGCCTTTTCGGGCTGCAGCGAATGGATTGAGAGGTTGATTCTGTCGAGCCCCGCCGCCGCGAGAGCGCCAATCTTCCCTTCATCAAGCAGAGTGCCGTTGCTCTGCATGGAGACGACGCTGACCTCCTTGATCTCTTTGAGCCTGCGCACCAGCTCGACGATATCCGGATAGATCATGGGCTCGCCTGGCGAGTCGATGTGGCACTCCACCCCAGGCCCCTTGAAGGGGGCGATCTCCTCAATCGCCTCCATCAGATAGTCCAGCTCCACCTGGTAGTCTGTGACCCTGGAGCGGGAGTTCGGGCCTGCATCAACCGAGCAGAAGGGGCAGCTAAGGTTGCAGCCGCAGCTCGGCCTGATCTGCAAGAGGCTGCTGCCGCGGTCCACAACACCGAAATAAAGGCATCCCACGAGGGGGATGTCCGACTGACGGGTAATATGAAAGAGAGACATTTGAGTTCCTTTGTGTGGCTTCTGGTTGTTCTCTCGGCTTTTAAACTATCCTTTGATGGGATATGTGAGCGAAAAGACGCGCAGGGCGATTGTGCTCGCTGCTCGCCGGACGGGCCATGCATCGCTTCTCTTTGTTTGTCAATCTGTCCTTTCAGTTCCAATGTCCGGTCTTTCGGGTTTTGCACTTCGCAGGCGGTGCGTCTGTCTCCGGCTATCCTTTGCCAGGGTGCCGCGCGCGGTTAAACGCGCGGGTTGGGCGGGTGCGCCCTCAGCGCCGGGCAGGCTTGGATAATTGGCAGTACAAGCTGTTAATGGAGCTTGATAGCAGAAGTGCCATTCATCGAAAACAGGGCCACGGCTTTTCAGCCATGGATAGCATATGATGTATGCTTTGTGGCATGAAACGATTTCTCCCTTCTGTTTCAATCGAGCCACAGCTTTTCAGCTATGGATAGGGAATCGAGTCAAGACGTACGTTGAATTTTTAATTGCAGTTTCAATCGAGCCACAGCTTTTCAGCTATGGATAGATCTAATTCTTTCGTCGGCTTCCGATAATCGCAAGGCGTTTCAATCGAGCCACAGCTTTTCAGCTATGGATAGTTATTGCTTTTCCCGGAGATATATTCTTCCCAAGATAGTTTCAATCGAGCCACAGCTTTTCAGCTATGGATAGTCCACAGCCCTTACCAGTGGTTCATCCCCGAATGGGAAAACTACTGGTTTCAATCGAGCCACAGCTTTTCAGCTATGGATAGGATAATGATTATTTGGCTCCTCGCTATTTTCTATGGGTAAAGGGATAACCATTTATTATAACCCACTCTTGAATATGGATCTGTGTCCATCTCACAAGAAGAACTCTTCAAGATG
>Ga0074195_1001073_pt1 | contig 42714 bp, 34 predicted proteins | sample EPASupsiteHSE623_FD_64525 | JGI IMG/M metagenome (GOLD analysis project Ga0074195, IMG submission 64525) | Bioremediated contaminated groundwater from EPA Superfund site, New Mexico - Sample HSE6-23 | ecosystem: Environmental > Aquatic > Deep subsurface > Groundwater > Contaminated ...
GGATCTCTACGGCTTGGGGGAGAAAGATTACAATGACGTGGTCATGGAGATAGAGGTCTTCAGCCCGAACACAGAGGATATAGCATTATCCAAAGACGGAAGGGTCTTTGCAACCCTGAAGAGTAAGAATGCATCGTCCTTCCGCGAATTGCGTCTCAGCTCGCCCCAGGATCAGCTGATCTTCCAGGCCAGCGATGCTGTGGGTAAGATCGTGGATTTGGGAGCCTATTCATCCGGTAATAAGCTGACATTCTCCATGAAGGCGGCGAGCGGCTACACATACTATACCGATCAGGTGATGAACCCCGACTCTCTGAGCCATGTCCGCAAGCTTCCCACGGCCTATAACAAGTGGGACCTGCGCTGGGAGGAGTCCTTTGGCCTGACGAATAAGGATTATAAGGACCTCATCGTCACTGTGGAGACTCTTCCTACAAGCGTCGATGATATAATTTTACCCAGGAAATGCCTCGTAGTGGCCAGGTTCGTCAGCAAGAGCACCCTCAAGGCCAATCAGTTCTGGATCTATCAGCCGAATGCAAGGAAGCTCTTCGATGCCACCAACGCGAATCTGCGCAGGAGTTTTGAAGTAGGCGAATACGAGGCAGGAACGAGGCTGATCTTCGCCCTGATGACAGACGACGGAAAAACATATTACACAGACAGCAACCGCAATCCGGATGCGAGAGTGCATGTGATCAAGCTGCCGCTGAGCGCCAGCAAATGCCTGCTCCGCTGGGAAGATCTCTACGGGCTGAGGGACCGCGATTATAACGATCTGGTGGTGGAGATCTCCCTGATTCCAAGATAGGCTGCTTGAAAAGAGGTCGGTTGTTAACAAAATCATTTTTTTTAACTGGCAGAAGCATTTGTCGAAGTCGAAAGCTATAAGACCGCATGTTCTATAGTATTTGCAAAAGTTGAAGCGTTAGAGCGTTGAAGCTATTTGTCGGGAAACTGAAATGAGCAAAGCAGATTCCGTCCAGGAGAATAAGCGCAATCTGATCGAGTATTTAGCCATTGCTCTGATCAGCCTTACCGTCCAGGTCAGCGTCCTTGGTTTGCTAAGCCTCAGTATTTCCGGCCTCGCCGTTGGAACCCTGGTAGGCGCAGTCTTCTTTGTGCTCATTTTGGGACTGGCAAACAGCTTTCTCATCCCGCCCCTGGTCAATTTCTCCGTTCGCTTCCATCCTCTGCTCTTTCCGCTGCTCGTCTTTCTCATGAACGGGTTGCTGGTCTGGCTTATCGGTTCTCTGATTCCTGGAGTTGTCATCTCGTCATTGGGGACGGCCATTGGCGTATCCGTGGTGGTATCGATGACAGGCATGATCGTGGGTGGTGCCTTTGCGGCAGACGACTCCGCGAGCTATGAGCGCTTTGTGGTTCGACCGCTCTTCCAGCGCTACGCAAATCGGGAAAGAATATCCTCGCCGGGCGTGATGTTCCTGGAGATCGACGGCCTTTCGGAGAAGGTGCTGCAAAAGGCCCTGCAGGACGGATACATGCCTACGGTCAGGAGATGGCTGGAGAGCGGCAGCCACAGGCTGGCGACATGGGAGACGGACCTCTCCTGCCAGACGGGAGGATGCCAGCCGGGCATCCTGCACGGCAACAACTTCAACATTCCTGCGTTTCGCTGGTACGAAAAAAGCTCGGAAAAGCTCTATTCATCAGACACGCCGGGAAATGTGGCGGAGGTCGAGAAGAGAATCTCGAACGGATCCGGCCTGCTCGCAAACAACGGCACCAGCCGGGCGAATATGTACTCGGGAGATGCCCGCGAGAGCATCCTCACCATCAGTACCATCGGCTCCGCGAAGAGCAATACCATGGAGTACTTCCTGTTCTTCGCCAACCCCTACATGACGGCCAGGGTCACCGGCATATTTCTCTCGCACTTCATGGTGGAGGTCTTCGAGGGCTGGCTTCAACTCGCCAGGGACGAGAGGCCGCGCGTTCATCGGGCCGGGTTCTTTCCCTTCACCCGCGCCGTTACCACCGGCATCTTGCGCGAGCTGAGCCTCTTTGCCCTGGTGGGTGACATGCTGCGAGGCATGCCGTCCATGTACGCCACCTTCGTAGGCTATGACGAGGTGGCTCATCACTCCGGCACAGAGCGCAAAGACGCCCTGCGGGTCCTGACGGGGCTTGATAGAGCGTTCGAGTGGCTGGAGCGGTTCGCAAAGGTCGCCGGTCGGCCTTATAATTTTGTTGTGCTCTCCGACCACGGCCAGAGCAATGGAGCGACATTCCTGCAGAGGACGGGCAAGACTCTGCAGAAGGTGGTGGAAGAACTGGCGGACCTGAAGACCTTCTCGCCGCCCTCATCCGACGAGACGTGGCTGCGCATCAATGCGCTGCTCACCGATGTCTCCCGCGAGGACAGTCGCGGCGGCAGGCTGATGAGCTTTGCCACGAAGAACAGGATGGAAGGCGGAACAGTAGCACTGGGGCCGAGGAGCGAGAAGAAAGCCGAAGGCAAGGACCGGAGCGAGGCCATCGTTCTGGCATCGGGCAACCTGGGGCTGATCTACTTCACCGCCTGGAAGGAGCGCATGAGCCTTGAGCAGATCAACCAGGCGTTCCCGAGCCTCATTCCCGGGCTGCTGGCGTATCCTGAGATCGGCTTTGTGATGGTTCGCTCCGAACTGCACGGGCCGCTGGTTATCGGATCAAAGGGAATCTGCCACCTGCAGGACGGCAGAGTGGAGGGGGGCAATCCTCTGGCAGACTTCGGGCCGAATGCGGCCAGGCATCTGCGCTACGAGGATAGCTTCTCCAACTGTCCCGACATCCTGGTCAACAGCAGCTACTGGGCGAAAACGGAGGAGGTGGCCGCCTTCGAGGAGCTGGTCGGCTCCCACGGAGGCCTGGGCGGGCCTCAGTCGAAAGCAATTCTAATCTATCCCTCCACTTCAGAGATCGGTTCAGAGCCGATAGTCGGCGCCGGGCATTTGCACAGAGTGATCAAGGAATGGGTTCCCGCGAACTGATTCCGCTATCCAGCTATTTCGAAGAAAGTCAGTACTCAGAAATCCAGCAGCCTGAGGCTGACGTCTGAATGATCGTCTAATTATAATCATTTAAGAAGATGATAATTTCGTATCAAATAGCCGCAAGGTATATCAATTTTGACACCGACGGGTGGCGGGGTAAATATGGCAAAAGACAAGAAAAAGAGCAAGGGTCCACAAGATCGCAACAGCAATTATCAGATGAAGAACGGCAATTCCGTCTCCAAGAAGAAAGAAAAGAAGCCCAATGCACCCGCATCTGCACCAAAGCCGGTGGAAACAAAAGCTGCACCGAAAGCCAAGACGGAGCCTGAGCAACCAAAGAGCTTCATCTCCGGTCTCTCCAGCAGCATATCCAGTGCCACCAGCAGCTTAACGAAGATGCTCAAGCATTAACTGTACAAAAGGAAATAACTAGTCCTAATTACCAGGAGATCTTCCGGCTTCGGGAGAAGTCTCTATTTTTTAGTGATTGATAATAATGAATTGAGATTAAACTCACTGATTTAATTTAGCCAAATAATATAAAATAGATAATTGCTTGAGAGCTATATCTTTTCTAGCCTCAAGCTTGCTCCCTGGCTTTGCTCTGAAACTCCTGCTGCACATCGCATCCCAGCCGACCGATGGCGTCGGAGCGGCACTGCCTGCAGTGTTTCATCTGCTTGATGATCTTGCCCAGCTCTTCCTGGATTGCTCTCTTCTCCTCGGGCGAGGGCGGCTTGATGTGGGCAAACTTGTACTGGGGAATGAGCGGCATGACATTATGGATGAAGACGCCCATGGACTTGATCTTGCGGGCGACGTCGAAGACGTGCTTGTCGTTGATGCCGGGAATGAGGACGGTGTTGACCTTTACGATCTTCTTCAGCAACAGGGCCTCTTCAATGCCCTTGAGCTGCTGGTCGCGCAGGAGGGTCGCTGCCTCCAGGCCCTCGTATCTCTTGCCCTTGTAGGTCACATACTCGTAAATCTGCTGGCCGATCTCGGGATCGATGGCGTTCATGGTGACGGTGATGTTGCAGACGCCCAAGGAGTCAAGCTCCGCAATCCTATCCGGCAGGAGAAGGCCGTTGGTGCTGATGCAGAGTATGATGTTCGGATACTTCTCTCCCACCAGCCGCAGAGTCTCAAAGGTCTCCTCGTTGGCCAGAGGCTCTCCGGGACCAGCTACTGCCACCACCTTGATGTAATGATACTTCTCCAGCACCTGGTCCACGCGCTCCAGGGCCTCCTGGGGCGTCAAAACCTGGGAGGTCACACCGGGCCGAGACTCATTCACGCAATCGAAGTCCCGCACGCAGTATTTGCATTGGATGTTGCACTTAGGGGCCACAGCCAGATGCATCCTGCCGAAAGCGTGGCAGGCCTTCTCGCTGAAACACGGATGCTGCTGGATCCGCCTGAGCTGCTCCGGATCGTATGGAACCTCAGATCCGCCTACGTTGGCAACGGGAAACGTCTCTTGGCTCATGATTGGAACTCCACGATTATCCTTCTTCCAATTATGACCCAAGATAGCTAAAAGACTTGCGTTAGCGATGATTGGCAGCATGGCCTATCGATCACAAAATTAGGTGCTTATAGCAGATGTGACGAGGCCAAAACAGAAGTTTGAGACAATAGGTACTTATTGGAGGCTATGCTAAATTTATATCATGCCTGAGAAGGACATGCTGGTAATATGGCCCATTTACTTTGATGCCGATCGCTCCCGGAGCGAAGGCAGAATGGTCTCCAAGCAGGACGCCATCCACGGGCCCACTCTGGATATCGTGATTACAGCCGCCATCAAATCCGGGTTCAAGCCGGAGATCGAGCGGGAGAAGAAGCATCCCAAGATCTGGCATGAGGAAGGAACTTCCGGAAGAATTCTGGTTCCCAAGCGAGGGCCTAAATCGGTGGTCTTGAAGAGAATTGCCGGATCGCTCAAGCAAAAGTGGAAGCGGAAGTGAGATCTCTCGCATGGCTTCGATTCCTAATACATAAAAGGAGCAGATGCGAGAGGATGGAATGGGAAAAACAGATCCATTAAATTTTGAAGACATCAAGAACGCAGGACGCCTGGAAGAGGTCTCAAAAGAGGTTGTCTGGCAAAATTTCGAGAAGCTGACAGCATTTATATTCGAAAAGAATGATTTCCAGGTAGCGACAAATACCGTAAAAGTGTCGGGTAAGAGGCGAAGGCAGTATGATGTCATCGCCAAGAAAAGCAACAGAACTTTTTTGATCGAATGCAAGAAATGGTCGGGCAATCGCTACAGGCTTTCGGCATTAAAAGCGGCCATAGAAAAGCACAATGAACGGACGGAGTTTTATAATATTATGACAAAAGAGACTACAACGCCTATACTGGTCACGCTTATCGAGGAAGAGATTCAGTTTTATGAAGGCGTTCCCATAATTCCCATACTGAAACTCAACTCATTCTTAAATGAGATTGATAAAATGGGAGTTTACTGAGACATCTTCATTCTTCTTTCCTCTGAAGTCTCCTCAGCACGTCGGCCAATTCGCTCATCTTCATAGGCTTGCTGATGTAATCGTCCATGCCTGCCTCGATGCATTTCTCTTTATCGCCTTGCAGAGCATAGGCGGTGACGGCTACTATCTTCGGTCCATTATCCGGCCAGCGCTGGCGAATGATTCGAGTGGCTTGCAGCCCATCCATCTCCGGCATTCTGAGATCCATGAGCACGAGATCATAAGGCTGGCGTTCCAGCGCCTGCAGGGTCTCGATGCCATTGGCGACCACATCCGCCTTGCATCCCATGCGCTTGAGCATCTGCAGGGCCACTTTCTGGCTGGTTACGTTGTCCTCGGCCAGCAGTATGCGCAAAGGATTTGCCTTGATCTCCTCGTCGACTGCTTTGGCTTGATCCGATTTTTTGGCCAGCTGCATGGAGATGATGTCCGTCAGAATTCTGTGCAGCTGGGGGGGCTTGATGGGTTTGGTCAGATAAGCATGATTTACAGGTATATTCTTTCCGATCGAGGTGAGTATCACCATGGGAAGGGTTTTGTTGTACCTGCGAATCTCATTCGCCAGTGTTACGCCATCCAAATCCTGCATATCCATATCCAGGATGGCGACATCAAAGGTATCTCCCCTCCGAATCCAGTCTAGCGCGTCCTGGGTCTTTGATGCCAGCAGGGGCACCATCCCCCAGGAATAGATGTACGCTCCCAGGATGCGGCGATTGGTTCTGTTATCGTTAACAATGAGCACATTCTTGCCGACCAGCTGGGGCTGGTCTCCGACAAGATTCTCCTTCGGATCGCCCGGTGCAGTCTCTGCCTTGACGGTGAAATAGAAAGTCGAGCCCTTTCCCTGCTCCGACTCGGCCCAGATCTCGCCTTCCATTAATTCTACGAGCTTTTTGCTGATGACCAGACCCAGGCCGGTTCCGCCGTGATTGCGTGTCACTGTGGCATCAATCTGGCTAAAAGGCTGGAACAGACGATCCATTTTATCCCGAGAGATGCCTACACCCGTATCCTGAACTGCGAAACAAATCTCAAGCGTGCCATCGAGGTCTCGGCCCGAGACGGAGAGCTTGACCTCTCCGCGCTCCGTAAATTTGACAGCATTGCCCAAAAGGTTGCTCAGGATCTGTCTGAGCCGGTTTGGATCAGCGATAATGATGTCGGGAACGCTCTTGTCGATGGCACAAGCCAGATTAAGGTTCTTCTCGCTTGCCTTACCGGCCACAAGGTTGAGGGCCTCCTCGATGCAGTTTTCCAGATCAAAAGGCTGATCTTCCAATACGACCTTGTTCTCCTGCATTTTGGAGAAGTCGAGGATGTCGTTTATGATGACCATGAGCGCATCCCCGCTCATTCTGATAGTCTCTATGAAATCTCTCTGCTCGGGATTCAGGTTTTCGTCGTCTAAAAGCAGACTGGTCATGCCTATGACGGCATTCATGGGCGTTCTGATCTCATGGCTCATGTTGGCCATAAAATCTGATTTGGCCTGAGCAGCAGCTTCGGCTGCATCTTTGGCAACCAGAAGTGCTTCCTCTGCTTGCCTGTGCTCTTCGATCTCTAAGCGCAGCTCTTCATTGATGCATTGCAATTCTTCCTTGGCATTCGATAGGTTTGCGGTCCTCTCCTGCACTCTCAACTCAAGCTCGTCATTTTGTTGACGTAATTCCTCGGCGGAGACCTCCAATTCTTCATTTGCTCTCTGCAGCAATTCCTCTGTCTTCTTGAGCTCGGTGATATCCGTGAGCGTAATCACGCAGCCTATTATCTTTCCATTCGCGCCCTTCAGGGGTCCCGCGTTCAGAAGCAGGTAAAACTGCCTGCCGCCGCCTGGCTCAAGACTTGCCTCCGTCTGCAAAAGAACATCACCATGCAGAGCCGAAGAGACAGGGCGCAGCTTACTCCCGTTCGGAAGCCTTAGGTCGAATAGGTCCCCGAAAATCTGGAGCGAGGGATCATAGCCCAAGATCTTGAGTACAGCGTTGCTGAAGCGGATAATCCTTCCGGATTCATCGCAGACCACTACCGCCTCCGTGGTCTGCTCGATGATGGAACGCGCCAGCCTCTCTGCCGCAACAATCTCATCCTTTCGCTTCTGCTCCGTCAGGTCGGTGACAACAACGCAATACGCTTCCTGGGATTCCGATAGACGTAGAGAATTAATGGAAATGTAAACCGGCAAAATGCTTTCATCGTCAGCCCTTAAGGTCAACTCATCCCTGCCCAGGTTCCGCTGCAGAACTCTGAACGCCGTCTGATCCGCCTGCGGGATGAAACGGCAGATGGATGAGCCAATCACTTTTTCCAGAGGAGACTTCAGCATCTCTGCGAAACGGCGGTTGCAAAAGAGAATAGTCCCGTCTGAGGCTATGGTAACCGCACCGTCGTTCATAGCCTCGATGAGGACACGGTAAGCGCGATCCGCCCCGTTGAGCGTAAAGACCCGTTCTCCCTCCGGTCCGGAGACGACCAGCGCATCAATCTCTCCGCTGCTTATGGCCGCCAGAAGCTCTCCGGACTCCTCAGAAGATCTGCGCAGCTCCTCGTTCTCGGAGGCGAATCCTTCGTTCTCAGCTAAGAGTTCATCATAAGACTTGGTCATGATGCCGCTCCCTAGTCCTTCGGTTTTTGGGCTTTCACCTCTGGAGGTGGATCGATTGCTCCGGTCGTGCTGATGTGCAGGTCCAGGCCGACCAGAACCCGCTCTGTATCCGACATGCTCCCAATCAGTCTTCGCAGAGGCGGTGGAAGCTCTTTGACGAGCGTAGGAGCGGCTACAATCTGCCCATCTTTAGCGAGAATGGGCTGCTGATAGACATCAATCACTTCGAGCTGATATCTGCCGGGCAGGTACTTCTCGCATATGCGCTTGATGTTCTCCACAGCCTGAAGCGACTTCGGGTTCATGCCCGCAACGAAAAGACGCAGGACATACTTTTCCTGACTCAGCCGCTTGAGCGCTTCCTCAAACTCCATGGCAGTGTCTTTCTGCTCGTTCAATGGCTCACCCTCCATTTTTCGAATCAATTGATCTGCTCCGCTGGACGTAGATCGAGCCCCACCAGCACCTTCTCGGTATTGGATAGGTCGCCGATGATCTTTTTGAGCGGCGGCGGGAGCTGTCTTACCAGTGTGGGGATGGCCAGTATCTGGTCTCCCTTAGCAAGCTGGGGATTCTCCAGCAGGTCTATCACCTCGATGCGATACCTTCCCTGCAGATGCTCCTCGCAGATCCTCTTGAGGTTGGCAAAGGCGGCAAGGCTCTTTCTGGTCTGACCCGCCACATAGAGCCTCAATACATAGGCCTTTCGCGTGCCGGGCTGAACTGTTTCTGCTCCTTCCTCATCCATGCAATCTCCTGAGCTTCCTCAAAGGAGCTCATCTGCCTTTCTCAGGTGGGCCATATCTGCGCGGCTTCGGGCTATGGCTTCGCGGTTGAGCGCCTCCTCCCTGATTATCTTACCCAACTCCTTTTCTTCCGTCTCGAACTCCGAGCGCAGCGCGGCTATCTGCGCATCCAGTGATCGCAGCCTGTTTTCCAGCTCGCGCCTTCTGCGCTCATTCTCCTGCTGCTGAACGAGGGTTTCGGCCTCTTCCCGAGCCTCCTCGGCCGCCCGGGAGGAGCCCATGAGAAGCCCTCCTGTCCGGCCCAGATAAACGTCCGTTAGAGTAGCTCCATGGTCCGTGATCAGGAACTCGCGTATCTGGTTGGAGTGCGCCATGCCGCGAGACTTCACTACGGTTATGCCACGATTGCGCTCATTGCCATTCTCAAACATGCGCAGCCTGATCCAGGTATCCATCAGAGAAGAGATGCCCTGGCCGGCCTGCCCGTCTGCCTCGCTGTCCATCAGGCTGGTAGAGAGCGTGGTTATGCCTCTGGTCTTGAGGTAATCGATCAGCCTTGTCAGCATGAACTTCACGTCGTTCTCGGTTCCTACATTCGTCAGGTTCGAGATGGGATCGATGACCACTACTTCGGGCTGGAATTTTTCGATGATCTTTCGCATTTCCAGCAAATGCATCTCAAGGCCGTGAGCCATCGGCCTCGAAGAGTGGATCTGCAGGAGCCCCGCGTCAATATGTGAATTGAAGTCGATGCCAATAGAACTCATGTTGCGGCTGATCTGGCTTGGCGACTCTTCGAAGGCAAAGTAGAGGCAGCGCTCATGTCGGCGGCAGGCTGCATCAGCGAAATGAGCCGCGAAGCTGGTCTTGCCGCTGCCTGCGGTTCCAGAGACCAAGATGCTGCTTCCGCGGAAGTATCCTTTGCCGCCCAGCATGATGTCCAGCCGTTCGATTCCAGAAGGTATCCTCTCCAGGGAAGCGATATGCTCCAGCCCGAGGGACGTGATGGGCAGAACAGAGATGCCATCCTCTTCTATGAGGAAGGGATACTCGTTTGTGCCATGCTTGGAGCCGCGATACTTGACGATGCGTAGCCTTCTGGTGGCGATCTGATTCACCATGCGGTTGTCGAGAAGAATGACGCAGTCAGCTACGTACTCCTCCAGGCCGAAGCGGGTCAGTGTATCGTCGCCACGCTCGCCGGTCACTATGGCGGTGACCCCTTTGCTCTTCAGCCAGCGGAAGAGCCTTCGAAGCTCGGAACGCAAAATAGCATAATTCTTGAAACCAGCGAACAGCACCTCAATTGTATCCAGGACCACGCGCTTGGCTCCGATGGAGTCGATGGCCGATCCGAGGCGGATGAATAGCCCCTCCAAATCATACTCGCCCGTCTCCTCGATCTCGGAGCTGTCGATGTAGATGTAATCGATGAGGATCTTCTTCCTGGCCGTGAGGTCCTCCAGGTCGATTCCTAGGGATGCGAAGTTCTTGGTCAGCTCCTGGGCATTCTCCTCGAAGGCCACGAAGACTCCCGGCTCATCGTACCTGAGAGCGCCCTGCGCGAGGAACTGCATGGAGATCAGAGTCTTGCCCGATCCTGCCCCACCAGCTATCAGAGTGGGACGCCCTTTGGGGAGTCCCCCGTCTGTGATTTCGTCTAAGCCATTTATTCCGGTGGGGGATTTTTCCAAATGCGCTGAATCAACGTGAGCAGTATTCGCTTCCGTCATGAGCATGCACCAATCTGGTACTATTCGCCTCATCACATGAGCAATTTGAGACTGTTGCAGAGCCCTGCAATGGGCCTCCTGCTCATTGATGAAAACACAACCATGCTAACGATGTACATGATTAATAAAACTAACCATGTAAGGCATTGATGCCCCACCGCCCAATTCAAAGTAGCATGACTGAGGATGATATTAGATGACTTTCGCCATATGGACCTATCCAATTCCCGTCGTCGGAATATTAGAATAATACTGCACTTTGGGACTGGCAGGAATCCTGTCAACCAGAATGGCCGGGACGCCGCTGCGGCCTCGGCCAGTATTCCGGGGAGTTCAGGCTTCGGGATATCCGGTCTGCCATGCTTTTTCAGATAATGCTTAAATACTCCGCGCCTCTCTTTCCAGAGGATATATGATTGATCTGCATACTCACACCACCTTCAGCGACGGAGAACTCATACCAAGCGAGCTGGTGCGCCGGGCAGAGGTGTTGGGCTACACGGCCATCGGCATCACCGATCATGTGGACTATACCAATATCGAGCACATCCTGAGCTGCGTCTGCAAAGCCGATTATATGGAGGATGTAATGGATATCAGGATCTTGCCGGGGGTGGAGCTGACCCACGTGCATCCGGCCAAGATCGCACCGCTTGCAGAAATGGCCCGCAAGCTCGGAGCAAAGGTTGTCGTGGTTCACGGCGAGACGCCCGTGGAGCCCGTCCGGCCCGGCACGAATCGAGCGGCAATCGAAGCCTCCGTGGACATCCTGGCCCATCCCGGCTTCATAACCCTGCAAGAGGCAGAGCTGGCCAGAGAGAATGGCGTCTGCCTGGAGATAACCGCTCGATCCGGCCACAACATCACCAACGGCCACGTGGTGCGAATGGCAAACCTCGCCAAAGCAAGAATGGTGGTGGACACGGACACCCACGCGCCGGAGAACCTCATCGACAGCAAACGCGCCGTTGAGATCGCCATAGGAGCGGGCTTAGATCCCGAAGAGGCAGATCGAATAGTGAACGATCATGCCATCATAAAGGAGCTTTTGAGGCGCTAATCAGTTTCGAAAAGGGGTTGAATAGATAGACATCGTAGCCATCGACATATCAGGTCGCCATGCTGAGCAAGGCAGGTACCAGATGGTATGTGCCGTGGTCTCGGCTCGAGTATCTCCGATTTTTATCGAAAAGATCAATGCCGTCAGAATTGTGCCGCGTGTGGCCGAAACGGTTGATCTCAACACAGTAGCGGATTTAACCGTCAAAGCCTGCATGTGCCTTCCTGGAATCATTGTTGCCGAATCAGGTGACTTCTACAACCAGGAGCTCTGGCGGGTGAAGAGCATTCTCGGCAGGGACATCAAGTATCCCGAGACCCTGGCGGAGAGAACGGCGATAGAACTGGCCCACCACATCTCAGTAGCGGGACGAAGGCTTATCATTGATCCGGGAGATAGTAAGTGTCGATGAATGATGACAATACCGCCGTCCTGCTTTTGCGGGAGAATCCCAACCAGCCGCCTGACCCCTACAAGATGGTAGAGTTGCGGGGTCTGGCGAATGCTGCCGGGTACAGGGTTCTGGCGGAGATAAACCAGCGTCGGGACCTGGACCATCGTTTTCAGATCGGCAAGGGGAAGATCGCCGAGGCTCTGAAATACAGCCCGAAGAAGCTGATATTTTACAATGCCCTCAGCCCCGGCCAGGTCTTCAACATCCAAAGCGAATATTCCGCGCAAATCCTCGACCGCTTCAACCTTATCCTGGAGATCTTCGCCACCCGCGCCTCCACGCGCGAGGCCAAGCTGCAGGTGGAACTGGCCACCCTCAGCTACGATGCGCCCCAGGTGCGCAATGCTCTGGCCCTCCAGAAGAAAGGAGAGCAGCCGGGTTTCTGCGGCGCGGGTGCTTACGATCAGTCGATGTACCACGACATCCGGAAACGGATGGCCAAGATTCGCACGGAGCTGAAAGACGTGGAGATGATGGGCGAGGACCGGCGGCAGAGGCGCAGGGAGATGGGCTTCGACCTCGTCGCACTAGCTGGCTACACCAACGCCGGAAAGTCCACGCTGCTCAATACCCTCACCGGATCGGTGGTGACGGCCAGGGACCAGCCGTTCACCACCCTCTCGCCCACCACCAGGGCGCTGGAGATCAAGGGCCACAAGATCCTGCTCACGGACACGGTGGGCTTCATCGATGATCTGCCCCACTTCCTGATCAAGGCATTCCAGTCCACGCTATCCGAGATCTCCCAGGCGGATCTCGTTCTCCTCGTAGCGGACATGAAGGACTCGCCTGAGATATTGAGGCGCAAGCTGGTAGCCTCGCATAAAGCCCTCTGGGACTGCGGCGTTACTGCTTCCATGATCACCGTCCTCAACAAGGTTGACGGGCTCGATGAGAGTGAGGCCGCCGCGAAAGCTGAGCTTATCGAGGATCTGGCGCCCAATCCCGTCCTGGCATCCGCTTCATCCGGCCAGGGGCTGGAAGAGCTGCAAGAGCGCATCTATCAGCAGCTTCAGCCACTGCAGGAGTATCAGATCAGGATGCCCTATACCCCGGAAAGCCTGAGCGAGCTTTCCCGGCTTTACGAGACGGCGGAGCTCCTGCAGGTGAGCTACGGAGAGGAGCTCGTGGTGAGGCTGCGGGGCAAGAAAGAAGCAATGGCGAAGATCCAGGGAGCGAGCCTGTCTGAGATGTCAACGGAATAATGATAACATCTGATCTCATGCCAGAGATTCTGCGAGAGCATTTCCAGCTCAAAGAGACCATCGTCACCATCTCCGCCCGCGAGAGGAGCCACATCGAGGCGGCGAAGCGATCCATCCGGGAGCAGCGCAAGCTTCTGGAGGATTTCATCCGCACAGATCCTTTTTTTATGATCACTCTGGAGCCTTATGATCTTCAAGCGGATGATGAGGATAATGCGCCCGAGATTGTGTTGCAGATGATAAGATGCAGCTCGGCTTTCGGCATCGGCCCCATGGCGGCGGTGGCGGGAGTGATCGCCAAGTATGCCGTGGAGGCGATGATGGAAGCGGGAGCGACCTATGCAGTTGTCGATAACGGCGGAGACATTTCACTCTTGAATGACGAAACGATAGTAGTAGGAATATACGCCGGTGCCTCGCCCATTCGGGATCTGGCCTTCGAGCTGCCGCCCCGAGCAGAGCCACTGGGGATCGCCACCAGCTCGGGCACCGTCGGGCCGTCCATCAGTTTCGGCTGCGCTGATGCGGCAACGGTGATATCGCAAGACCCGGCCCTGGCGGATGCGGCGGCCACAGCGCTGGGGAATGCGGTGCAGGCGGAGGGGCCGCTGGAAGAATGCTTCCGGGCAATTGACAAGTCGGGGATCGATGGAGCGCTGGTGATCAGGGGCGAGGAGATGGCGCTGTGGGGAGAGCTGCCCAAGCTGCGGCGCGCGCGGGTGGGGGCGGAGAGGATAACGAGAGCTTGAGGCCGAACAGTGATATTTTTCTTGCGATATCCTATAATCGAAATGTCATGGAATCGAATATAATTGTTTTTCAAAAAATTTAAATTGTAGCAGCTAGTAGTATTAGCAGGCATTAGCTGGAAAATTCGACTATATGCCTGAGGTAACTGATATGAAGATAATAATCGCAATGCTCTTGCTGGCCCTTTGCCTTCCGGCGATGGCAGAGGATATGCCCGATCTGATGGGCAACTGGTCCGGTGTCATGGATTTTGTAGGATACGACAAGAATACGGCGTGGCAGCCGAATGAGACGGTCTCCTACTGGCCCAGCGAAGGATGGAACCTGACTATCACCGAGCAGAACGGCCGGTCGTTCTCGGGCATGATGGTGCCAAAGAGGAGCCCCAGATCCGTGGAAGTTGTGCTGGGAATCTTGAGCGCGGATAACGAGTCGATCACCATAGTGGATGAAAACGGCTACCTTTGGGGATACGTGAAATCTCCTACCGAGATTGAGCTTTACTACCAGGAAGTCGGTATAGAGGCAATGGCGGTAGGGGGCGGGGTGTTTAAGAAAGTGTGAGAGCGATTCGCGACTTTTTTTCTAAAGAATCTTTTTTATAATATACATTTTTAGCGCAAGTTCAAATCTAAATGAACAGCCTGTGGGTTCTTGTGTATGACTTTCTGGCGGTTACTGCGGTCGGAGTTGCCGGGAATCAATGCCAGCTCGGGCACGGTCGGGCCGTCCATCAGCTTCGGATGCACTGATGCAGCGACGGTCATCTCGCAAGACCCGGCTCTGGCGAATGCGGCGGCCATGGCGCTGGTAAACGCGGTGCAGGCGAAGGGCCGCTGGGAGGAATGCTTCCTCGCGATAGACAGGCCGAGGGTCGACGGTGCGCTGGTGGTCTGGGGCGGGGAGAACGGCACGGTGGGGGAGTTGCCAGCGCTCAAGCGCGCGCGGGTGGAGGCAGAGAGGATAACGCAAGGTATCGTTTGATCTGATAGATCAATTTTGCGGACAATATAAATTATACGCCAAGGAAATTAAATTAATATAAAAAAATTATGATAGCTAATTACCGAAATTTATTTAACTCTGGGCTCAAAGTTGAGCAACATGGAGGGATCGTCTTCTCAACTGCATAGGGGAACTTCTGGTGAAAAAATGATATCTTTGCCAATACAGGTTCTCTTGAGAGCTAAATGCATATTATCTCTCATTTCAATTTTTATTTTTTGTTTTTTATACATAGCTTATGGGTTGGAAGACGGGTGCCTTACTTATTATGGCTTTGAGAATGAGTCAGATATACCAGAATCTTCAGATGGATGGCACTTTAATAATCAGAGTTATAGCGGAGAGAGTTCTTACATATCAGGCGAAGCAAGTCAAAGCATTCTTAGTATTAATGAGAACGGCCCATTCAATGTCAATTTTCATTGGAAAAAGAGCGAAATAGAAATAGGAAAAGGATTGTTTTTATTTGTCATTGATGATGAAGATCCGAAGGTATGTGATAGTTACAATTGGACCCGTGAAGTAGGAAAGAGCGAGGAAGCGGGACCCCATACGCTTAAATGGATCGTAAGCAAGGGCAAGAATGAAAAATTCTCAGGTTGGATCGACGCTCTGTGCATAAAAAGAATCCCTTGCTCAAAATCTTGTCCAAAAGAGTCAAAACAACTTGTTGGACCGAATCAGATTCCTATAATAAGTAATTTAATAGCCGACAAGTCCAGTCCTCGTGAAGTTGGTGCAATTATAAATTGGACTGCCGAGTCTTTTGATCCAGAGAGTGATCCTCTGCTATTTAGGTTTCTACTTAATGACAAACAAGTCCAAGATTGGTCCAGTTCTAACGCTTGGACTTGGATAGCAAGAGAAATCGATATTGGGCAGAATTTAATTGAAGTACAAATAAGGGACGGGAATCATTATGATGCAGGTGGATTTGACAGCCGGAAATTAGTTTCATTCACGATCGCGTCAATTGAAGCGCCAAAAACTCCCGAAATGCCTATTGGACCTGATGAAGGATATAATTGCTCTCTTTATTGTTTTTCTACTAAATCGCAAGAGGTAGGTAGCCTAAACTATACATTCGATTGGGGAGATGGCGAGACTTCACATACGGGATTAGTTGACTCCAATAAACCTGGAGAAAGTTCTCACAAGTGGAGAAAAGCAGCGACCTTTAATATAAAGGTCATGGCAACAGATGAACGCGGAATCAATTCCAATTGGTCTCAGCCAAATAGCATTAGAATCTCTTGGCTCGTGAAGGTTCCAAAGGGGGCTCTTCTGGAGCCAATAATTAATAGAACCTTACCCAATACAACAATTCTACTCGAGGGCATAGATTACGATGGGCCTTTAAATATAACAGAGAAAAATTATATTAACATCTCTTCAAATATCACAGGAAGCGAATTAAGACTTGACGAACTTAATCCTAATTTTGTTATTGGGTTAAAAAATTCGAATAATATTATTCTCAATAATTTGAAATTAACAAGTTCATATGGTATTGCTCTTATCGAGTGTTCATACTGCCAGGCATTCGGAAATGAGATTCATTCCAACACATGCGGTATCCATGTGATGGGCGGTCACGACAATTCCTTTAAAGGAAATAATATTACTATTAGTGACAATACAAAAAGATTTCTCGGCGGGATTCATCTTGAGGATTCAACGAACGATCTCCTTACTTGTAATACCATAAGAAGAAACAATATGAGCCGTCCAAGCTATTATTTGAAAAATAGCACGCTTAAGCAATTTATAATCAAGAATGAATCTCTGAGGGATACTCTAATTATATCCGATCCCTCAACAACTCATATCATAAATGAAAACGAATGCTGTTGTAGATTCATAGACGGGAACTTGAGTACATTGAATTGCAGTTTATGCCAATATGAGAATAAATATCGTCACGGGAGTAGTTGCTCATGCAATTTACGTGTGGAAACATGCTGATAAAAACTTTAAATATAATTTTATTAATATTAATAATATCACTATATCTAACCATGAATTCAGGTGCTATTATCTTTCAAGGCACAGAGTTGAGAGAACTAAATTCTAAATTTGTCGAGGACCTAGCATCAACCACAGTCCCAAAATATTCGCAGCCTATAGTGGCTTCGCAGCCAAGGGAAAGAGAATCATCCGGATATAGAGGAACGACAATCAATGACCAAATTTTTAATCAACAAGAAAGGACTCCTATTGAAGTCAATAAATATATTTTTTCTTATTGTGTGGATAATGACTATCGGAACCAGACCATCTGTATAATGGTGGAGTGCATCAATAGAGGTGATACGACTCTAGATAATATTGATCTATATGAAGTAATTCCAGATGGGGCTATCATTATTAACTGTTCTTCACCGCTAAAGACATCTTCAATCGAAGAACTTATGAGATATGAGAGAAAGGGGCCCCTGCTCATTTGCTCCGAAGATATTTCAAATTCTAGAGTTTTTGCAAAAATATTAACGGGGAATCTTCCAATTTCATGCCATCTTCGTAAAAATGGTCTCAATATTAATAGCTCTATCTGCGATCCAAGACTACTTGCAAAAAATATTACGAAGGGCTTAAACGATATAATAGCTAATAAAGATCTTAATTTATATAAAAACAAAACAGGATTATTGGATGATAGATTCCTTTCGCTACAAACCAGGAAATTGAATTCAACGTTGAGTAACATATTGTGGGATATCGATGGCGAACTTCTAAATTTCTTCTTTTTAAGGGATTCCTATCCTAGTAATCTCCGGAAACCAGATGGAAATGCAGAGATTGTGGATAAATATTCTATTGATGAAATGGCTGGGTTCATCCATATTCCTGATTTAAGATTGCGCCAAAAAGAGATTTTGATGTTTAGATATTTTATGAATATATCGGACTATGGAACGCATACAGCTACCACAATTGTCCATCATTCGGATATTAAGTTGCTTGATTCGAGGAAATCTTTGGAGATATCATTTCCTTCTCCAGAATTTCATGTCCAAGCGGATCTTCCCAAGGAAAATTTTAAGCCGGGTGAGCCCATTAATGTAACTTATATTGTCGACTTATTGAGTCCAAACCATATATCCTCAGAATATGAATTCAATGCACATATTGAGAGCCATGGCTGCAATATATCTGATGATATGTTGAATTTTAGATTTTCGAAGGAAAAAGCTGCTTCCTATAATTCAACAGTTATAAGAATTAATGAATCTGGAAAATATAATATCCCATCTATAACAATCAATGGTATAAATCGTTTTGTTTTCGATAAAAATATATCTGTAGAGGAGCCATTCATCACGTATATATTAGTATTAACCCTTATGTTTCTTGGATTCTTCACACTCATAGGTGGCAATTTGGAACATATTGAAAAAAAGATGATATTTAGAATAATCTATTTGATTGCAGCAATTTTATCAATAGTCTATGCAATTAGACTAACGGAAATGTCCGATTCATACATATGGTTAGCTGTATTTCTTGGTTTGCTTATTTTTGTATATTGGATAAAAAGAAATTATAATATAAATATCACTTGGTAGATGATCTATTTGTAGTCTGATTCTCTCAAGCCGCATAATCGGCTGATTTAGACTAGGTGTAGTCGATCCCAACTCCAGAAAATTTAGCCGCCCTGTCGGTATTTTCAATAGAATTGGATTTAATTCGACGAATGTTACGATCGATTATCGAAACCTTTACCTACCTCCACACCATCCCTAAAACATCAGGTGACCCCTATTGCAGTTACTCCTTATTCACTCTGATTTCATCGAGTTCGAGGCCAAGCGGCCCACGAAGATGGCAGAAGAGATCGACGACCAGGCCAAGAAGGGCAGGCTGGAGGAAGCCCTCTGCGCCTTCATAGCCGTGGAGAAGTTCGACGAGGACGACCCCGAGGCAGTCATAGCCGAGGGCGCCAAGCAGATCTCCGACGTGGCCGGACAGGTCCACGCCGCCCGGATCATGCTCTACCCCTACGCGCACCTCAGCCCCAACCTCTCCACCCCCGCGACGGCCATAAAAATTCTCAAGGGATTGCAGGAGACGCTTTCCTGTGACTATGAGGTCGTGCGCGCTCCCTTCGGCTGGTACAAAGCCTTCACACTGAGCTGCAAGGGCCATCCGCTCTCCGAGCTGTCGCGCTCCATCAAGCTCGGCGAGGGCGAGGTGGTCTCCGAGGCCCTCAAGTCCGAGGCCAAGGCCGTCTCCTACTGGAAGGTCATGGACCTGAACGGAGATCTGGTGGATGTGGACAAGTTCGACTTCAAAGGACACGAGAACCTGAAGAAGTTCACCAACTACGAGATATCCAAGGCCAGAGCGGTGGACAGGGTGCCGCCCCACGTGGAACTGATGAGGCGCTTGGAACTGGTGGACTACGAGCCGGGATCCGATCCGGGCAACATGCGCTACTACCCAAAGGGCAGGATGGTCAAGTCCCTGCTGGAGAACCTTGTGCTGGACAAGGCCGCCGACATGGGCGCCATGGAAGTGGAGACTCCCATCATGTACGACATGGAGCACCCCACGCTCAAGAAGTATCTCGACCGCTTCCCCGCCCGGCAGTACCAGATCGAGGCGGACAAGAAGAAGCTCTTCCTGCGCTTTGCCGCCTGCTTCGGCCAGTTCCTCATGGGCCACGACATGACCATCTCCTACAAGGCCATGCCCCTGAAGATGTTCGAGATCACCAGGTACAGCTTCCGGCGCGAGCAGCGCGGCGAGCTGGTGGGCATCCGCCGCCTGAGGGCCTTCACCATGCCGGACATGCACACGCTTACCCGCGATATGCTCTCCGCCACAGAGGAGTTCCGCAAGCAGTACCAGGCCAGCATCGCCGTGCTCAAAGAGGTCGGCCTGGATCTCGACGACTACGAAGTGGCGATCCGATTCACCAAGGACTTCTATAGCGAGAACAGGGAGTTCATCGAGGGCCTGGTGGACATCGTCAAGAAGCCCGTGCTCATCGAGATGTGGGATGAGAGGTTCTTCTACTTCGTTCTCAAGTTCGAGTTCAACTTCGTGGACACCATGGACAAGGCCAGCGCTCTTTCCACGGTGCAGATCGATGTGGAGAATGCAGCACGCTACGACATCTCCTACATCGATGAAGCAGGCGAGAAGAAGCAGCCCATCTTGCTGCACTGCTCGCCCTCCGGCGCCATCGAGCGCGTCATGTATGCCCTCCTGGAGAAGGCGGCCCGCGAGACGGAAGAGGGCAAGTTGCCCATGCTGCAGACCTGGCTCTCGCCCACGCAGGTCAGGATCATCCCCGTCGCGGAGCGCCACCAGGCTCGAGCCTTTGAGATCGCCGGCGAGCTGGGACTGCGAACCGATATCGACGACAGAGACGAGACGGTGGGAAAGAAGATCAGGGACGCAGGCCGGGAGTGGATTCCATACGTGGTTGTCATCGGCGACGAGGAACTGTCATCCGGGCAGCTCACCGTAACCGTTCGGGCCGATTCCACGCCCAAGTCTCCCGCCAAGACCAAGATGAGCGTCGAGGACCTGAGGAAGCGAATATCCTCGGAGACCGCCGGAAAGCCCTGGCGCAGACTGCCTCTGCCCGTGAAGCTCTCCGAGAGGCCGAAGTTCATTTGAAAATAGATTTAGGGAAAAGATTTGGCAGGAAATGAGTTGATGCGAAGCCGTAAATGAAAACGGCTCCGACTCAATCCAGCAATTATTTTTTTTGATTATTGATATCATTTGCCGGGTTCGGGCGATCTTTTTAGTCGTATCGCTCCACGGCCTTTTTTGAATTTTTTGAATTCCAAGAATTACTCGCCCGAATTGCTGAGCCGATATTCTTGATCCTGGCTCGCGATCTGAAAGAAAAATCAAAAGTTGAAAAAAAAGAGAATATGCGGCGCTGGCCTCTTCGCGCCGCTTCCTAGACAACCTTCACCGGCACGATCTTGGCCGAGAGGCAGCCATCGATGTTGGCTGCGATCTTGAAGCTCTTGTCTCCCTTGGCGCCAAATACTGATTTCAACTGGTAGGTGCCTGTGGAGATCCTCTGCAGTTTATCGCTCTGGCGGGCCGCATCCTGTGGGCTCCAGGAGAGGCTCAGGTCATCCGGGTCCCATAGCTGGCCGTAGTTGTTGTAGAATCTGAGGGTCAGAACGTAGGGACTATTGGCCTTGGTGATGCTGAAGGACGCTGCTATGTCGCAGGGCTTGAGCGGGCTCGGATTGGTCAGCATCAAGGGCTTGACATAGATATTCTGGCCCGTCACATCCTTTGAGGTGTAGGCCACCCAGTACTTCCCATCCAGGACAGAGTAAGCCATCGAGGACGAGGTCTGATCTCGCGGAGCGGCGACAACGACACTGCTGCCGATGCTCTTACCATCCCTCAGGTATCTGTCCAGCATTATCTCGTAGCCGCCGGTTTTTTTGGAGGCGTAGAGCAGCATGAACTGTCCGTTCATCCACTTGAGCGAGGGATAGTCCTGATCGGACTTGTCCGTGGTCAGACGCCTGGTCTCCATGACCTCCAGATTTCCGTCCAGCTTCTTTTGGAAGATATCCAGATTTCCCATTTCCCGGGAGACGTAAGCCACGTAGAAGTTGCCTTCTGCGTAGGCCAGGGAGGGCCGATCCTGGTAAGACTTCTGATCGGTCAGCTGCTCAGTTCCCTGCAGCTTCCAGTTCTGGTCGTACCCATTGAGGAATATGTCTCCTCCGCTGTCTATGCCCGTGCTCCAGGACTGATAGGCCAGAAGGAAGCTGTTGCCAACGGCAATCAGCGACGGCGAATCCTCGATGGCGGGCGACGCGGTGAGCTGCTTCGTGTCCAGCAGATTCAGGTTGCCGTCGTATTTCTTGACGAAGATGTCGCGGCCGCCCTTCTCAGCCGAAGCGTAGGCCACGTAATAGTATCCGCCCGATGAGATCAGTGAGGGCGCGCTCTCGTTGGCCCTGCTGCTGGCAACCCAAACGCTCTTCTGCTTGTTCCAGGAGGGGTCTAGCTTCTGCAGGGCTACGTCTCCCTGATTTGCTAATCCGAGCTCGGCTGACTGGAAGGCCAGGAGGTAGCCGTCGCCCGTGAAGACGAGCGAAGGCATGGCCCCGGCGAGGCTTCCTGCTGCAAGTGATCTTGCCGGCGGCACGCTGAGCGCGAAGCTCTGGCCCAGGGCAGAGTCGTAGCCGGTAGCAGGGGCATGCATCCCATCACGGGCATAGACATAAACGCTATAGCTGCCGGCATCTGCGGGAGTGCTGGTCCAGGTCCACTGGTTCTTTGTGGACCAGTCCTGCACACTCTTCCAGACGTTGCCAGTGCCCGGGCCCTTCAGCCAGAAGCGATAGAGTATCGGCTCCTTGTTGGCATCAGTGGCCGTTGCGGTCCATTTCACAGCCGTTCCTGCACTCTGCGGGCTCTTCTTGTCCGGGACGAGTGCGGTAAGCCTGGGCGGCTGATTGTTGTTGAGGAGCACGAAGGGTGCTCCCAATGCGCTGTCGTAGCCGCCCGGTCCGGCATGTCTCCCGTCTCGGGCATAGACATAAACGGTGTACGCCCCGGCATTTGCGGGTGCACTCGCCATGGTCCACTGATTCCTTGTGGACCAGTCCTGCACCGTCTGCCAGGCGTTGCCCGTGCTCGGGCCCTTCAGCCAGAATCTGTAGAGCACCGGCTCGCCATCGGGATCCGAGGCAAGGGCGGTCCATCTTACGAATGCCCCCGCGCTCTGGGGGCTCGGCTTGTCCGGCAGCAAGGAGATCAGTCTGGGGGGCTGATTGGGCCGCAGCACCGTAAACAGGGCTCCGGCATCATCATCCCATCCGGCAGGGCTGGAATGGTAGCCATCCCTCACCTGCACCTGAATCTCACTTGTTCCAGCGTCTCTGGGTGATGTCGGCCAGGACCAGGTCGGATCGGTGGACCAGTCGCGCGCCAGCTGCCAGAGGCCGCCTGTGCCCGGTCCTTTGATCCAGTAGCGATAGAACACGGGATTGTGCTCCGGGTCTATGGCCGTGGCGGACCACCAGATGGTGGCTCCTACCGGCTGCGGGCTGGGGGCGCTGGTGCCAAGGCTGGTGATAACCGGCGGCTGGTTCAGATTGATGATGAAGTAGTTGGCGACGTCATAGTCGTCCGAGCCGCCCGGCCCGGCGTGTCTGCCGTCGCGGACTGCCACCAGCACTTCGCTGTAGCCGACGTCCAGTGGATTGGTCCTCCAGATCCAGCGGTTGTTCCTGCCCCATCCGGTCTGGTCCATCCAGAATCCTCCCGTGGAAGGCCCGCGCAGATAGAACTTGTACTGCAAGGGATCACCCTCCGGATCCGATGCCAGAGCCGTCCACTTGATCCAGCTTCCGACGTATTGAGGAGCCGGACGATCGGCAAAGAGCAGATTGACGACGGGCGGCAGATTGGGGCTGACCAGGACGAAGGCGACCGTCTTCTTGACGTCGAAGCCGCCCGGCCCGGCGTGCTTGCCGTCCCTGATCCAGACCTCAATCTGGTAGGTTCCGGGTGTGTAGCCGACGGTGCTCCAGGTCCAGACGTTGCTTGCAGAGTAGCCCGTGTCGGCCCTCACCGTCGTTCCCGGCGCCGGCCCGCGCACGAAGAACCTGAACTGCAGAGGATCGCCCTCGGGGTCGGTGGCCCCGGCAGTCCAGATTATGGGCGTGCCCGCCATCCTCGGGCTGGGCAGGTTTGAGGCCAGCGTTGGATTGATGGGCGGCAGGTTGTTGTTGTGGTTTCCGAAATCGATTCCTTGCTTGTTCTCACCGGGCAAGAGGGTGAAGGAGTAAACCTGTCCTCCCGGGCCCACTGCCGGCTTGGTCTGGGTCCAGCCGGTCTGGGTGACTTCGCCCACTACGTAGACTCCCGGAGTCAGATTGAGGAAGGCATAATCGCCACCCGACCCTGTGGTTGCGGTCCTGATCACAGTCAGGTTCGAGGCGTTCTTGAGCTGGATGGTCCAGCCGGCCAGGCCAAAGTCGCCGCTGTCCTTTACCCCATTGCCGTTGAGGTCATTGAACTTCATTCCGAAGATGGAGCCCTGTGTCGGCGGTGTTACCAGCCTGTTTCCGAAGTTCTGGTTGCTGGCACTGCCCGGAACGCTGACGGTGATCTCTGTAGGTGTGGTGGGCGTCCAGCCGAGTTTAGCCAGCTCGCTGACCTTGTAAGTGCCCGGGAATGCCGGGAAGGAATAGGCTCCATTGGCGTCCGTATAGATCTGAGCGAGCGCAATATCCGGTGCCGGACCAGGTACCACCAGCACCAAGCTGATGCCCCAGTTGGGCACTCCGGGCTCACCCGGATCCTTCACGCCGTTGCTATTCAAGTCGTTGAACTTGACTCCCGAGATGGTGAAGGGAACCGGAGCCGGGATGTTCACCACTATCTTGATCTTGGTGGTCACGGTGACCAGTATGGGGTCGTCCACCTCGTAGGTTCCGGGCTGCAGGTTGCTGAATGTGTAGGATCCGTCCTGGCCCGAAGTCGTAGACGCGATCTCCTTGCCGTTTTGCACCAGCTTGACATCCTGTCCCGGCAATCCCGGTTCGTCAGAGTCCTGGATGCCGTTGCCGTTGGCATCGTAGAACTTGACTCCCGTGATGCTGAGGTTGCCCTTGTTTCCGAAGTCCCTGCCGGTCACATCGGCGTCCTTCAGGTCCACAGTGTAGGACCCCTGCGGAACCGTCTGCGCCCAGCCTTCCATGGCGACCTCGCTCAGCGTGTACGTGCCTGGAATGAGATTGGCAAACTTATAGGAGCCGTCCGCTGCCGTGGTTGTGGCATTGATGGTGCTGCCGTCCCTGGCGAGCTGAATGTTCCATCCGGCGAGTCCGGACTCATCCCCATCTTTTGCTCCGTTTCCATTCGCGTCCTGGAAGGTTGTGCCGGAGATGGACCAGGAGCCGTGGTTTCCAAAGTCCCTATCGGCCACATCGGCATCCTTCAGCTCCACGGAGTAAGACCCGTCTTTAGGCGCGGTTCTAACCCAGCCGTTCTGGTCGACTTCGTTGACACTGTAGCTCCCCTGTGCCAGATTCTCGAATTTATATGAGCCATCCTGGCCGGTGGTTGTGGTGTTGACCACGCTCCCGTCTTTGGAGAGCTGAATCGTCCAACCGGCGAGTCCCGGCTCGCCAGCCTTGGAGCCGTCGCCGTTCAGGTCGTTATATTTAATGCCGGATATGCTGTAGGACGTCAATTTATTGGCAAAATCGTTGCCGGTAGCATCGACATCCTTCAGATCGACGACGATTGATGCGCTCTTCGGATTGATGGCCTCCCAGCCTGTGGGCAATGCTTCCTTGATCGTATAGCTTCCCGCAGCAAGCTGCTCGAAGAGATAGGAGCCGTCGTCCTTGGTCAGGACGCTGACCTCGCTGCTGTCGGGCTTCACCAGCTGGACCGTCCAGCCGGATAGACCACTCTCGCCGCTATCTTTCTGACCGTTGCCGTTCCTGTCGTTGTAGACCACGCCGGAGATGTTCCGGGACGGCTGGATGAGCGAGAAATAAGCCAGACTCTCGCCGTCGAAGCTGTCCTCGGAGGCGTGTTTTCCATCTCTGATCCAGACGCGGATCTGGTTTTCTCCGGCATCGGCAGATGATGTGCTCCATGTCCAGGTATTGGCTGCACTCCATTCGGTCTCGGGCTGCCAGGCGCCGCTGGTTGCCGGACCATTCAGGAAGAACCTGTAGAGAACAGGATCTTTGTCCGCATCAGTGGCGTTGGCGCTCCAGGTAATGGAGGTTCCCGGCGTCTGGGGGCTCGCCTTGTCCGATGTGAATGAATTTATGATCGGCGTCTGGTTCTCGGCCAATGGTGTTGGTGACGAAGTCTCATTGGCAGGCAATGCCGGCTCTGTGGCATTGACCGGGACTGCTGGAGCAGTTACGTTCTCCATGCCGGGCGGCGTTGCATTGCCGGGCATCTGCTCTGCAGGCTTGGTTTCATTCTCGGCTGCGGGAACGGTAACGTTCTCCGCTGCCGGTGTTACCTCGGTTGGCTTTGCTTCCGGCAGAGGTGCATTGATGGTGAACTCTGCACTGGCATTGCCGTTCTCACCCTGCGGTGCATCGTGCTTGTCGTCCTTTACCTGCGCCGTGATCTGGCTGGTTCCGACCTCAGTTGCCGTCCAGGCCCACTGGTTGGAAGTCTGCCAGTCGGCAACGGGAGTTCCGTTCAAGAGGAACCGGTAGGAGATTGGATCGTTCTCCGGATCGGAGGCGACTGCAGTCCAGGTTATGACCGCCCCCGCAAGCTGCGGGCCGGACAGGTCTGCGGCCAGGCCGCTCAAACTTGGCGACTCGTTGAGCTTGGCGGCTTCAGGCACAACCTCAGGTTCAGAGGGCTGTATTTGAGGCGCGGGAGAATTGATGGTGAACTGGGCACTGGCGTTGCCGCTCTCACCCTGCGGCGCATCGTGCTTGTCATCCTTTACCTGCACGGTGATCTGGCTGGTTCCGGCATCCGTAGCGGTCCAGATCCACTGATTGGAGGTCTGCCAGTCAGCAACTGGAGTTCCATTCAAGAGGAACCGGTAGGATATCGGATCGTTCTCCGGATCGGAGGCGACCGCAGTCCAGGTTATGACTGACCCCACGAGCTGTGGGCTGGATAGGTCTGCGGCCAGGCTGGTTATGCTCGGCGACTCGTTGAGCTTGGCGGCCTCGGGCACAACCTCGGGTTTGGCCGGCTCCACTTGTGGGACAGGTGCAATTATCGAGAACGAGGCGGATTTGCTGTCATCGAAGCCCTGTGCATCGGCGTGCTTGCCGTCTCTTACCTGAACCTCAACTTGGCTGGTTCCGGCCTCCGCGGCCGTCCAGGCCCACTGATTCAAGGTCTGCCAGTCGGCAACTGGAGTACCGTTCAGAAGGAATCTGTAAAGCAGCGGATCATTCTCCGCATCGCTGGCTTGAGCCGTCCATGTCAATGTACTGCCCAATTCCTGTGGGCTGGCCTTGTCCGGCTCTAAACTTGCGATGGCTGGCTTCTGGTTTGGTGCGGTTATGGCGAATGCTGCCGTCTTGCTGTCATCCGCACTGTCCTGCCCGGCATGCTTGCCGTCAATGATCCTGACCTCGACCTGATTATCGCCCACGTTGGCGTTGCTGGTCGTCCATGTCCACGATCCCTGCGGCTGCCAATCGGTAACCGGTTGGCCGTTCAGCAAGAACATGTACTGTATTGGATCGTTCTCCGGATCGGAAGCCTGAGCCGTCCAGGTTACGGTTGCGCCTGCTTCCTGTGGTGCAGCTTTGTCAGGACCGAAGCCTGTGATGGCTGGCTTCTGGTTTGGCGCGGTTATGGCGAATGCTGCCGTCTTGCTGTCGTCCGCGCTGTCCTGCCCGGCATGCTTGCCGTCAATGATCCTGACCTCGACCTGATTATCGCCCACGTTGGCGTTGCTGGTCGTCCAGGCCCACTGTCCCTGCGGCTGCCAATCGGTGACCGGCTGGCCGTTCAGGAGGAACATGTACTGGATGGGATCGTTCTCCGGATCGGAAGCCTGGGCAGTCCAGGTTACGGTTGCGCCTGCTTCCTGCGGTGCTGCCTTGTCCGGCTCCAAGCTGGCGATGGCAGGCTTCTGGTTGGGCGCGGTTATGGCGAATGCCGCCGTCTTGCTGTCGTCCGCGCTATCCTGCCCGGCATGCTTTCCGTCGATGATCCTGACCTCGACCTGATTGTCGCCCACATTGGCGTTGCTGGTCGTCCATGTCCACAATCCCTGCGGCTGCCAATCGGTAACCGGCTGGCCGTTCAGCAGGAACATGTACTGTATTGGATCGTTCTCCGGATCGGAAGCCTGAGCCGTCCATGTTACGGTTGCGCCTGCTTCCTGTGGTGCAGCTTTGTCAGGACCGAAGCCTGTGATGGCTGGCTTCTGGTTTGGTGCGGCGATGGCGAATGCTGCCGTCTTGCTGTCATCCGCACTGTCCTGCCCGGCGTGCTTGCCGTCAATGATCCTGACTTCGACCTGATTATCGCCCACATTGGCGTTGCTGGTCGTCCATGTCCACAGTCCCTGCGGCTGCCAATCAGTGACCGGCTGGCCGTTCAGCAGGAACATGTACTGGATGGGATCATTCTCCGCATCGGAAGCCTGTGCCGTCCATGTTACGGTTGCGCCTGCTTCCTGCGGTGCGGCTTTATCCGGACCGAAGCCTGCGATGGCTGGCTTCTGGTTTGGTGCAGCGATGGTGAAGGCTGCCGTCTTGCTGTCGTCCGCACTGTCCTGCCCGGCGTGCTTGCCATCGATGATCCTCACTTCGATCTGATTGTCGCCCACATTGGCGTTGCCGGTCGTCCATGTCCACAGTCCCTGCGGCTGCCAATCGGTTACCGGCTGGCCGTTCAGCAGGAACATGTACTGGATGGGATCATTCTCCGCATCGGAAGCCTGTGCCGTCCAGGTTACAGTTGCGCCTGCTTCCTGTGGTGCGGCTTTGTCCGGACCGAAGCCTGCGATGGCTGGCTTCTGGTTGGGCGCGGTAATGGTAAAGACCGCTGTCTTGCTGTCGTCCGCGCTATCCTGACCAGCGTGCTTGCCATCGATGATCATGACGGCGACCTGATTGTCGCCCACGCTGGCGCTGCCGGTCGTCCAGGTCCACTGTCCTTGCGGCTGCCAGTCAGTGACCGGCTGGTCGTTCAGGAAGAACCTGTACTGGATGGGATCGCTCTCGGCATCCATGACCTCAACAGTCCAGGATATGGCTGAACCAAACTCCTGTGGGCTGAGCTTGTCTGCATTGAAGTTGATGATGGCGGGCTTTTGGTTTGGTGCGGTAATGGTGAAGGCCGCGATCTTGCTGTCATCAAATCCATCCTGCCCGGCATGCTTTCCGTCCCTGACCTGAACCTCGACCTGATTGTCGCCCACATTGGCGTTGCTGGTCATCCAGGCCCACTGTCCCTGCGGCTGCCAATCGGTAACGGGCAGTCCACCAAGGAAGAACCTGAAAAGCACGGGGTCTCCATCGGGGTCAGAAGCTTGGGCGGTCCAGGTTACGGTTGTGCCGAGTTCCTGGGGACTTGACTTGTCCGGCCCAAAGCCGGTGATGGACGGCTTCTGGTTTGGTGCAGTGATGGTGAAACTGGACGTGCGAGATGCGTCTCCATCAGGATTGTGTTGACCGTCCTGCACCTTCACCTCGATGCCGTGTGTGCCGACATCGCCAGCGGACGTGCTCCAGGTCCAGCTGGGATTTGGCGACCAGTCGACCCTGGGCTGGCCGTCCAGGAGGAAGGTGTATTGCAGAGGATCGCCCTCCGGATCGGAGGCCTCTGCTGTCCAGGTTATTACAGCTCCGGCATCCTGCGGACTGGAAGGACTCGGCATGAGGCTTCCCATAACCGGAGGCTGGTTCACCGGGGCGGTTTCGGCCGGCACGGCAGGCGTCTGGGTTACTGTCTCTGCTGCCGGAGGCTCCGCCTGAGTCTGTGCGGGCGGCTGCGGCTCGGTTATCTGGTACGACTCTGTAGCCTGATCGTCGAAGTTTTCGGTATCTGCATGCTTGCCGTCCCGAACCCAGACTGCAACCTGGTTGTTGCCGACATTGGCGGCAGTTGTCTCCCAATTCCAGGTATTATCATTGGTCCATGCGGAGACCGGCTGCCATGCTCCACCCGTCGACGGCCCTTTCAGCCGGAACATGTAGAGGATCGGGTCCCCATCCGGGTCCAGCGCCATGGCCGTCCATTTTATGGGAATTCCAGCTACTTGTGGACCGGATTTATCCGCCACGAGGCCGGACAATTTGGGCGCCTGATTGAAGCTATCTGTTGCTGGAGTGGAGCTATCTCCCGGCAATCCCATCTGCCCCGGCGGCTGATCGAACTGTGCCGTGGCCGATATTGCCAGGAGCACTCCCAATATTATCACGCTCGAGAAAACAAGAAATATATCGACATATCCATGTCTGAGGTATCTCTTGAGATCAATCTTAATTCGGCTATCACTAGCCTGTTTGTGCATATCCTCACTCTCCGATTCTATTCTTTCCACTCGTTAAGCCATATCCATAATTGAATTCCATGTTGAACGCTTATGAATGTTTTTTTCACATCGAATCCCTGTCAACCTTACCCGGCATCCGCAATCTCATGTGAATTATCTGTGAATCGCATATGGACACAATCCTATTTGCGCATCCATATGCGTCTACGCGTCCCATCCCTGATCAATTTAGAGGAAAAAAATACAGTGCCGGGGTCGCGGCTGCTGCTCAATTGAATAGATGCTTCATAGTTGGCTTCTTGGCCAGGATGTCCCGTCTCGATGGTGACCCTGTTCACCAGCAGTGCTTGCGGCTCTGCGGACAGACCTGGCTCCAGGACGGCCCGCAAGGGCGTATGCCCCTGGGTCGGCAAGGCCAGAGCATTCATAAAGCCCGGCTCCACGCAGCTGCCTTGCGCCCAATCACCTGATCGATATGGGCCATTTCAGGTTCTTCCCCCACCAATGCTTCACGCAGAAGCGTATCTTCAAAAGTACGAGACACGATTATACCTTATGTCATTTTTCATATAAATTTTGTATGGCCAATTTTTTGGAAGCCTTGCCAAGCCAAAAAATATATCATCATTACGAGCCCCTGATGAGACAATGCGAATACTGGTAGTCAACAACTATGGACAGTTCAATCACCTTATTCGAAGGGCTATCCGGGACAGGGTGGAAACAGACCTTATATCCAACGAGACCGCGCCGGAGAAGATCGATGCCGACGGCCTGATCCTGGGAGGAGGCCCGACGCTGGAGCGCGCCGGGCGCTGCGCAGACTATCTGAAAAGCCTTGACATCCCGATCCTGGGTATCTGTCTGGGCTTGCAGCTCATGGGAACGACCTTTGGCGGCAAAGTCGCGCCCGGCACCATAGGCGGGTATGCAGAGGTGGATGTCGAGGTCCTCAAAGAGAACGACATCCTGAAGGGGCTGCCGCCCAAGTTCAAAACCTGGGCGTCTCACATGGATCAGGTGGTACAGCTGCCCGATCAGTTCGAGGTTTTGGCCAGGTCCAACGTCTGCGAGATCGAGGCCATGAAGCACCTGACCCGGCCCCTGTACGGCGTGCAGTGGCATCCCGAGGTCGTTCACACCGAGCACGGGCAGGAGCTTTTGGACAATTTCATAGCCATCTGCAAGAGATGAGCTCGAAAGAGCAAAGGGCAGAGCAGATCGAACGGCTCCGCGCGGACCTGAAGGCCGCGAGAGATCTCTCGATCGATGCGCTCTCCCGGCAGATCGGAGAGATCGGCTTTCGGTGCCTGTGCTGCGGGGAATGCTGCAGCGGGGAGGACAACAGCGTGGTCGTCTTTCCCTTTGAGATCCGCCGCATTCTGGCAGCGACGGGCCTGCAATGGCTGGATGCGGTCGAGCCGCCAGAGGAGGGAGAATGGGACCGGGGCGGCTGCTTTCACACCCTGGAGTGGCGGCTGAAAAAAGAGAGCGGGGCCTGCAAATTCTATTCGAAATACGAAGCAGGAACAAATGGAGATGGGGGATGCCGGATCTACGGATCAAGGCCGCTCATCTGCAGCACCTATCCTTTTTATCTGGACCGGGGAGTCTTGTATTTCTCAGAGTGTCGGGGGCTTGGAGGTAAGATCGAGCCGGTCAAGGCGAAAGAAATGGCACGCTCGCTTATTTCGCGCCACATCACCGAGATCCGGGAGGCCATCGCCCTGCTGGAAAAATATGAGGACTTCGAGCAGGGCGGGCCGGGAGAGGGAGGCAGGTGCATCGTGCATGACAGCGAAGGAGAGCACTGCATCTTTGTCGCTGATCGGTCTGCACTTTAGATTCGTTAGTGAGCGTCATAACGAAAAAGTGTATATACCTCTGACATAAACATACTGTTATGACTACAAGTTGTGTGTATACAATTCGCATTCCGGCCGAGGTCAGAAAGATGATGGACGAGATGAAGGACATCAACTGGCAGTCTGATATCAGGCAAACAGTCGAGGAACTGGTCAGGGAGAGGAAGAGAGAGAAGCTGCTGGCCGAAGCACGCGAGCTGAGAAAGGGAACAAAGAATATCGGCATCAGCGCATCAGAACTCATCAGAGAGGACAGAGATGCGAGATAAAGCGGTACTCGATACAGGAGTTATCGTTGCCCTCTATTTCGAAGAAGACGCTTCCGAGCGAGCGGAACTCGCAGCTCGGGAATATAATCCGATAACATTGGACCTTGCTGTGGCCGAAGTCGGGAATGCGGCCTGGAAGAGAGCAGTTTTTTTTAAAGAAGGCAAAGATGCCACCTGGCTTTCACTTTCCAAATGTCTTGAATTCATCAAGTCGTGCACGCTAATAATCTCATCGGATCTGGCATGGCAGGCATACGAGATCGGCCTGGAGAATGGGACGACTTTTTATGACTCACTATTCCTGGCAGCCGCGGAGAGAGAGAGGGTTCCGCTGCTGACCCTGGATAAAAAAATGTACGAGAAGGTAAAGGCAAAAATGGATGTTCGGCTGCTTTAGGCAGGATGTGCAAGCCCAAGGCAAGTTGGGAGTGTACGGCAAATGCGTAAGTTCACTACAGCGAAGGCGAGTACTGCCTCCCATTCTCGAATCCGAAATCTAAGATATCAAAGTGACCCGGAATGAATAGGGTGTCTCGTGGTTCACTCCATGCAGATCCATAACCCCAATGTAGTACGTACCGGGTGCAGCCGCATTTGCTTCGACGGTGACCTTTTGTCCGGGAGTGGTGGTTTGCTCGTCGGCCAGCCAGCTGCCTGCCTCATTTATGACGATTATTCTCGTCTCCATGTCTGCAGGCACATCTTCCAGTGTCACTTCCAAAGTCCCTGGAGCTGGAACGTCTACCTTATAATAATATCCAGGCGCATAGTCCGTTATTATCTGATCCAGTTCTATCGGCTTGGCATCACTGGGAACTGACGCAGATCCGCACAAGGCCAGCATCAACAAACCCAGCCAGACAACTATCCAGGCAGCTCTCATAAATCAAACACCCTGTATTTATTCTATAAGCGTTAATCGGTAACTTCTTTACTTATAAATGTTTAGTATCAGGCCGGGCGATAGCTTATCTCTCATTATAAATTATAAACAATTAGTATGTTCAAGCTCAGGTTTTTTACCGGAGAAAGATTGCATAAAACGTTTTTCGCTTAACAATTATGGGAGAAAAAAAATTTCGAAGCAGAGGACGCTATTGCACCGCGCTCTTGACCTCATCCACAATCTTGTCGATGATGCTCTTCTCCTTCTCGCTCTGCTTGCGCTTCTTCTCGCCGAACTCCGCCGCCAGCGCTTCCATGAGCTGCTTTTGCCTGTCCGTGAGCGCGGCCGGAGTCCTGACCTTGACCCGAACGTGCAGGTCGCCGGAGCCCAGGCCCTGCAGACGAGGCATGCCCTTTCCCCTCAGCCGGAAGACGGAACCGGTCTGGGTGCCCGCCGGAACCTTGACCTTGGCGCGTCCGTTCAGCGTCGGGACTTCCACATCCGCCCCAAGAGCGGCCTGGGTGATGCTGATGGGCGCCTCCAGGAATAGGTCGCTATCCTGGCGCTGGAACTGGGGGTGCGGCATGATGTTGAGGACCACGTAAAGGTCGCCGCTCTCGCCACCCGGGCCTGCTGCATCTCCCTGGCTGCGCAGCTTGAGATGCTGCCCATCCTCCACGCCCTGCGGTATCTTGATGTTGATCTTGCGGGTCTTGTGCACTCTGCCCGTGCCGCTGCACTCCGCGCAGGGATTGGTTATGATCTGGCCCCTGCCGCCGCATTTGCCGCATGCGGCTGAGGTGACGATCTGGCCGAAGGGCGTGTTCTGGGCTCGCGTCACCTGGCCGGTTCCGCGGCAGGCGCTGCAGACCGTGGGTTTTGTGCCGGGCTTCGAGCCGGACCCGGCGCAGGTCGGGCAGGTCTCGGTTCTGGGGACGTCGATGGTCATCTCCAACCCCGAGGCCGCCTGCTCCAAGGTTAAGTTCACGTCATAGCGCAGGTCGCGGCCGCGCGCCGGGCCGCGGCCCCTGCCGCCGCCGAAGAACATGTCGAAGATGCTGTCCCCGCCGCCACCGCCCCCAAAGCCGAAGCCGCGCAGCAGGTCCTCGAAGTTCACGCCCTTGAAGAGGTCCTCCTGAGAGTACTGGCCGTTTATTCCGGCATGGCCGAACTGGTCGTACTTCTGACGCTTTTCCGCATCGGAGAGGACGGCGTACGCCTCGGATAGCTCCTTGAAGCGCTCCTCGGCATCGGGCGCGTCGGACTGATCGGGATGATACTTCATGGCGAGCTTGCGATAGGCGCTTTTGATGTCCTTCTCGCTCGCATCCTTGGCTACCCCAAGAACCTCGTAGTAGTCCTTCTTATCCGCCATGCACTAATCCAGTCCTTCTTTCCCGTCTCTCAAATTGTCTCTGCTTCGTCATTCGCCGCAATGCTCGATGCTCACTTCTTATCGTTTACTACCTCGTAGTCCGCATCCACCGTCGGGCCGGATTGGCCGGCTGACTGATCCTGCTGTGGACCCGAGCTCTGCTGCGAAGATTGCTGCTGAGCCTGTTGCTCCTGCGCAGCCTTCTGGTACATGGCACTGGAGAGTTCGTAGATGGAGTTTTGCAGCGCTTCGGTCTTGGCCTTGATCTCGGAGATCTCGCCGCCCGTTTGAGCATTCTTCAGGTCGGCGATGGCCTTCTCGATCTTCTCCTTCTGCTCCTTCGTGGCCACGTCTCCCGCTTCTTTCAGCATCTTTTCCGAGGCATAGAGCAGAGAGTCGGCTGCGTTCCGAACCTCGATCTCTTCCTTTCTCTTCAGGTCGTCGGCCGCGAAGCGTTCCGCGTCCTTTACCTTGGAGTTGATCTCATCCTGGCTCAATTTATGCGGAGCGGTGATGGTGATCCTCTGCTCCTTCTTGGTGGCCAGGTCCTTGGCAGAGACATGGATGATGCCGTTGGCATCGATATCGAAGGTGACCTCGACCTGAGGAATGCCGCGGGGAGCAGGCGGAATGCCCACCAGTGTGAACCTGCCCAGGGTGACGTTGTCCTTGGACATGGGCCGCTCGCCCTGCAGGACGTTGACCTCGACGCTGGTCTGATTGTCTGCGGCGGTGGTGAACACCTGGCTCTTGCGAGTGGGGATGGTGGTGTTCCTCTCGATCAGCCTGGTGGTAACGCCGCCCAGGGTCTCGATGCCCAGGGATAGAGGCGTGACATCCAGCAGCAGCAGGTCCTTGACCTCGCCACCCAGGACGCCGGCCTGAATGGCAGCGCCCATGGCCACGCACTCCATGGGGTCCACACCGCGCTCGATCTCCTTGCCCATGAAGCTCTTCACAAACTCCTGCACCACGGGCATCCTGGTCGGGCCGCCCACCAGAATGATCTTGCCCACCTCGGCCTTCTCCAGCTTGGAGTCCTTGAGGGCCTGAATCATGGGGCCGTGGCAGCGCTGCAGGACATCGTGGATCAACTCTTCCAGCTTGGCACGCGTCAGGGTCATGCTCAGGTGCTTTGGACCGCTGGCGTCGGCGGTGATGTAAGGCAGGTTGAGGTTGGTCTGCAGAACCGATGACAGCTCGATCTTGGCCACTTCCACGGCTTCACGCAATCGCTGCATGGCCATGGAATCGCGGCGCAGATCAATGCCCGACTCCTGCTTGAACTTCTCCAGAACGAACTCCATGAGCCGCTCGTCCATGTCCCTGCCGCCCAACTGCGTGTCGCCGGACGTGGACTGCACCTCGAAGACGCCCTCTCCGATCTCCATGATGGTGACATCCAGTGTACCGCCGCCCAGGTCGAAGACCATGATCTTATGCTCGCCCACCTTATCCAGGCCGAAGGCCAGGGCCGCCGCCGTGGGCTCATTGATGATCCTGACAACCTCAAGGCCGGCGATGGTGCCCGCATCCTTGGTGGCCTGCCTCTGATTGTCGTTGAAGTAAGCAGGAACGGTTATTACTGCTTTGTCCACTGTGTCGGCCAGATAGGTCTCTGCATCCGTCTTGATCTTGCGCAAAATTTGTGCGGATACTTCCTCCGGTGTGTACTCTTTACCATGAACTCTGACCTTGTAGTCAGTGCCCATCTTGCGCTTGATGCCGGTGATGGTTCCTTCCGGATTGGTGACCGACTGCCTCTTGGCAGGCTCTCCTACCAATACCTGGCCCTCTTTGGTGTAAGCCACGTAAGAGGGAAATGCCTTTCCGCCGATGCTGGTTCCTTCTGCACTGGGAATAATAGTGGGACGACCACCAACAAGAACTGCTGCTGCCGAGTTGCTGGTTCCGAGGTCAATGCCGATAATCTTTGACAAGATCTCATCTCCTGAAATTGAATGTTATCAATACTTCGTAAATATTTATACTTATCATCATCGCTTTGCCACTGCTACTTTGCAGAAGCGAATCACATGGGAATTTAGGAGATACCCCTTCTGAATCACTTCTGCCACGGTATCCTCATCCAGCTCTTTCGATTTGACCTGAAACAGGGCCTCATGTCTATAGGGATCGAACTTCTTGCCGACCTCATCCATGGGCACCAACCCTTCGGTCTTCAGTATGTCCAGAAGCTGCATGTAGAGCACCTTTGCACCCTCATCATGTTTTGCCGCCTGCTCCAGGCTGTCGAGAGCCGGCAGGAGCTTGCCGATGAGCTTTTCCGAGGCGTATTTTACATTTTCTTCCTTCTCTCGGGCCGATCTCTTGATCACGTTGTCCAGATCCGCCCGGCACCGCTTCAGCAGATCCAGTCGCTCCTCTGCCAGGCTTTGGGCTTCCAAGAGACGCACTTTCAGCTCATCAGGGCCGAGCTTTGCTCCGTCGGGCCCCTGGCCACCTTCAGATATCACATCTGCATCTTCAGCCATAAGCTTCACCGGTGTGTAGTATTTTTAGAAATTATTGGGAGGATTTGAGCCGGCAGAATCTGCCGGCGTCCCGGGATTTTTAGTAGTGAGGCATCGGCATCTGCGGCATGGTGTAGTCATGCGGGCTCTGGCCGGGCTTGGGTGCCATCTCTTCCCTCTTGGCGGCGATGACATCGTCGACACGAAGGACCATGGTCGCGGCCTCGGCAGCCGACTTGATGGCCTGGGTCTTCACCTTGAGGGGCTCCACAACGCCCATGGCCAGCATATCGGCGGGCTCGCCGGTGTCGATGTTCAGCCCAAAGATCAAGCCCTGTCCGTGCTTGGCCCGCAGGCCTGCCAGGGAGTCCACAGGATCAAAGCCTGCATTGGTGGCCAGGATCGAGGGGATGGATTCCACTGCTTCGGCAAAGGCTCGAATGGCCAGCTGCTCCCGCCCTTCCAGGGTGGAGGCATACTGTCTCAGCTTCTCGGCCACGTGAATCTCGGGTGCGCCGCCGCCGGGAACGATCTTGCCGGAGCGGATGACGTCCAGGACCACATTGAGCGAATCGTCCAGGGCGCGCTCCATCTCCTCCAGGAACTGCTCCGATACGCCGTGCAGCACAATGGAAACCGCCTTGGCCTTCTTGCAGCCTTCCACGAAGATCATCTGCTTGTCCTTGCCAACTTTTCGCTCCTCTACGATCTCGGCAGAGCCGAGGTCCTGGGGCGTGACCTGCATGACATCCCCCACGAGCCTTGCGCCAGTAGCCAGGGCCAGCATCTTCAGATCCTCTCTCTTGACCCGGCGGGCAGCCAGGATACCGCTCTGGGAGAGATAATTTTGCGCCGTGACACCGATGCCCTTCTCGCAGAACACCACGTTGGCTCCGGCGTTGACAACGGCATCCACCTGAGCTTTGATGATCTTCTCCTCGCCTTCCTTGAATGAAGCGAGATTCTTGGCCTCGGTGATGGTGATCTTGGCGTCCGTCTCCAGCTTCTTCAGCTCCAGCGTGCCTTCCAGGAGCAGGATCCTGGCATCCTTGATCTTCTTCGGCATCTCTGGGCTGGTTCTCTCCTTCTCGATCACGATGCCGTAGTTGATGACCGAGTCCTCGATTCTGCCGCCCGGAATCTGCACGATCTTGACGTAGTCATCGATGCCTTTTCCAGGCGAATCCGAAACGGCCAGTGCCGCATCCACGGAGATCTGGGCCAGCTTGTCCATGGCGATCTCGATGCCCTTTCCTCGCATGGCGGTCTGGGCGATCTTTAAAAGCGTCTTCTGGTCGCCCGAGACGTCGATTGCCATCTCCTCCAGTACCTTTTGGGCTCTGGCCTGAGCCTGTTTATATCCTGAGACGATCACCGTGGGGTGAACGTTCTGATCGAGGAGCGCTTCTGCCTTTTCCAGCAACTCTCCGGCGATGATCACGGCGGTCGTGGTGCCGTCTCCGATCTCGTCGTCCTGAGCCTTGGCCACCTCAACGATCATCTTGGCCACTGGGTGTTCGATATCCATCTCTCGCAGAATGGTAGCGCCGTCATTGGTGATGGTGGCATCCCCGCTGCCGTCGATGAGCATCTTGTCCATTCCTTTTGGTCCAAGAGTGGCCCGCACGGCCTCAGCTACCGCCTTCGCTGCCATGATGTTCTTGCGCTGCGCATCCTTACCTGTTTCTCGCTTGCTTCCTTCTCGTAGTATTATTACCGGTACGCCGCTCAGACCTGCCAAAACCAAGTCCTCCCCGACTTTTTTTCTTACTACCAGTTTGAAGTTCTATATAAAACTTCCGTGCGAATCGAGAGCTTATTTGTATGCAGGCCCACATAAATATAGTCTATATAGGAAGAACTATATAGTCGCTCGATCACTGAGCAGGATGCTGAATACAAATCAAATCGAGGCAATCTTCAAGCATCGGACCATAGAGAATTACTAATTCGGCAAATATTCCTGCCAATATCATCCGGCGCTGCTGCAGCCTCCTCAGATAAACCAGGAAACAAAGAAAAGGGATCTATGGTGACCTCTAAGATCATCTCTAAAAATCTAAATCTATGGTACGGGGAAAAGCATGCCCTGAAAAACATATCTCTGGAGATTCCCGAGAAGAAGATAACCGCCCTCATCGGCCCGTCGGGCTGCGGGAAATCCACCTTCATACGCTGCCTGAACAGGATGAACGACCTCGTGGCCAATGTCAGAGTCGAAGGCGAGGTTCTTTATGACGGCACCAATATTTATGGGGGCGATGTGGATGTTGTCGAGCTGCGCAAGAAGATCGGCATGGTCTTTCAAAAGCCCAATCCGTTTCCCATGTCCATCTTCGATAACGTAGCCTACGGCCCGAGGATACATGGGATGAAGAACATAGATAAGGTGGTGGAAGGCAGCCTGAAGGATGCCGCTCTCTGGGAAGAGGTGAGCGAGAGGCTGGACCAGCCGGCGCTGGGGCTCTCGGGCGGACAGCAGCAGAGGCTGTGCATCGCCAGGACCATGGCCATGAAGCCGGACGTGATTTTATTTGATGAGCCATGCAGTGCACTCGATCCCATATCTACAGGAAAGATCGAGAGCCTTATGGAGAGCTTGAAGAATGATTATACTCAGGTGATAGTAACCCACAACATGCAGCAGGCTGCCAGGGTCTCGTACTGCACTGCTTATTTCTTGCTGGGCGAGTTGATCGAGGTAGGGGAGACGAAACGCATCTTCGAGAATCCGAAGATGAAGAGCACTGAAGATTACATTACGGGAAGATTCGGATGAGGTTCGTGGTGGGGGATGGAAGATGAGCCCGTACAGGGAGCGGTATCATAAAAAGCTGGACGATCTGGTGAATCTGACGGAAGATTTGGCCGATCAGGTGAATTCCGCCATAGAAAAATCGTCCATCTCTTTGCAGGAGGCCGACGTAGAACTGGCCAAAGAGGTCATCAAACAGGATCAGAACATGGACGACCTGAGCCAGAATATCGAGAGCCTGTGCATGGAGCTTTTAGCGCTGCAACAGCCTATGGCCAAGGATCTGAGGAGGATCATAGGCATTCTCAAGATTGCCATCGATCTGGAGAGGATCGGTGATCTGGCCGTGGATGTGGCCAGGGTTACGACGCAGTCCAAGGACAAGATCCACATAACCAAGCTGGAGTACATTCCACGCATGGCCGAGATTAACCGCAAGATGCTGACCCAGACCATGGAAGCTCTGGCGAACGGCGATGCCGATCTGGCGCGCCAGGTCACCAAATGGGACTACGAGATCGATGGGCTCTACGTCAAGGCCAGAGATAAAATATTAAAATTAATAATTGAAAAACCCGATGTAATCAATGAGGCTACGGCGCTCATCGTGGTGAATCGGCATATGGAGCGCATAGGGGATCATATCTGCAATATTTGCGAGGCCATCGTCTACATGGTGGAAGCGAAGAGAGAACATCTCAACTAAGGTGCTAGATGGACACGAGAAAGGTACAGAGAACCGGAAAGTCAACGTTCATCGTCTCCCTTCCCAAGAGCTGGGCGACGAAGAACGGGATTCAGGCCGGCTCGATCATTTACATCAATCAGGGCGACAACGGATCCCTGACATTGTCCACGGATCGCTCCGAGCGCGATCTGAGGGCGAAGCTGGATCTGGGAGACAAGTCCGGGGAGCATCTGGTCAGAGACATCATCGGCTGTTATGTGGGGGGATACAGGACCCTGGAAGTAACCTCCAACCGCATGTCATCCGCCCAGAAGAAGGATCTGCACCAGATTGTGAACAAGCTCATCGGGCCGGAGATTTTGGAGGAGACCATCAACAAGGTGGTCATCCAGGATCTGCTCAGCTCTGAGGAGCTTCAGTCCGAGAGGGCCTTGAAGCGCATCAAAACTGTGGTAAAGTCCATGATTCAGGACTCGCTCACGGCTCTGCTGACCAACAATGTGGAGCTGGCCAACGATGTGATCCTGAGGGACAACGACGTAGACCGCCTGAACCTTCTCATCTCCCGCCAGTTCACGGAGATTCTGCGCTCCGGCTCGGTGAAGCAGGAGACGCTAAACCCCATCACCGCCTTCAACTACATGCAGGCCTCCTCAAACCTGGAGCGCATCGCCGACCACGCTCACAGGATAGCCGAGATTGCCAGCCAGTCCAACTGCATTTTGCCCAAGGATTTGAGGGAGGAACTCGCCAGCATGGAATCGATTTTAGGCAGCCTCATAGACGACTCGATATCCCAATTGCTGCAGACCAACTCCGACAAAGCAAATGAGCTGATCGACAAGATCAGCGAGATTCAGAAGCAAGCCCAGGCAATAGCTAATTCGTCGGAGACGAAGGACAAATCGGAGATGCTGGTAAGGCTAGTTCTGGCGGCAAGCCTGGAACGTATGCTCGATTACATAATGAACATCGGCGAATTGACCATAAACCTCTGCCATGCCATGTATCCTGCCGAGAAGAGCTGAGGAAGCAGGATAGCCCAGAACCACAGCTTCACTTTTTATCCTCGCTCGGATTCGAGCTTAAGGCAATTGCATTCTCTTTCTCCAGGGCGAGAAGCTTCTCCTTGGTTCCTATGCCGCAGGCAAACCCGCCAAGCCCTGATCTCGCCACCACGCGGTGGCAGGGCACGATGATGAGGAAGGGATTGGCCGCCATGGCCCGGCCCACCGCGCGCGCGGCTCCCGGCTTGCCGGCACGGGCCGCGACCTCGCCGTAGGTCATGGTCTTTCCGCGCTCGATGCCCCGCACCACGTCGTAGACCCGCTTCTGGAAGTCGGAGAGGCCCGACTGCTCCAGATTCACGTGCGGACAGGGCGCCTGGCCGCCCAGGTAGTCCGCGATCTGCCGGGCCAGCTCAGAATTCTCCGCAGGCGGCTCGTTCGAGAGGTGTATCTGCGAAATCTTCGCCCCGGATCGCTCCACCAGCAAATAGAGCCCCAGCGGCTCGACGTAAACTCCTTCTGCCATATCGCTCATCGCCCTATCCGTTCTCTGATGAATTATCTGTTCTATGCGGCTCATTCTTCTTTAAATTATTCTCCAGTTGATATCGAAAGTTGATCATCGGTCATTCTTCCTGCAATATCTCTCGAAAGGTCTTGAACCGGCCCATCTCAATTATTTCCACATTCAAATTCGACGTGTCCAGGATGGCGACGCTGCGCAGGCCCGTGAAGCTGCCCCAGATCTCGCCGGGGTTCACGAGAAGGGTTTTATCATGCTGCGTTACCTCGGCGCGATGATTGTGCCCCCGCACCACCACATCGTAGAGCTGAGAGGCCAGCACGGCCTTTACGAGCGGCTCCTCGGTGCCGTGGAGCATGGCAAACTTGAGGCCCTCCACCTCGAACTCGGCAAAGTCGCCCAGGTACTCGCCGCCCACGCGGGCGAACTCACGCTGCAGGCCCACGCGGTCGCCGTCGTTGTTGCCAAAAACCAGCTTGATAGGCATGCCGCAGCCCTCAAAGGTGTAGCAGTTGCCAGAGCCGATCATGTCGCCTGCGAAGAGGATCAGTTTCACGCCCCGGCTGGAGAAGAGCCGCAGGGCATCCTTGACGCCCTGAATACTATCATGAGCGTCGGACATAATTCCTATTAGCATCAATCTCGCCGATAGACGCCGGTCAAATAACCGTCTGTCGCCCCAAAATGCTCGGAATTCCGCCCCGTTTCCTTCAAGGCAACAGGACAGTTGCGGGGCTTTAGGCTCGAAAGGTCTAAGTACAAGGAATAACCTGGTAGCGAGAGGCCCGCCTTAACTCAGCCTGGTAGAGTGCGCGGCTGTAGTATGTCTCGCACCGTAGAGGTGCTACGCGCAG
>Ga0074195_1001075_pt1 | contig 42626 bp, 42 predicted proteins | sample EPASupsiteHSE623_FD_64525 | JGI IMG/M metagenome (GOLD analysis project Ga0074195, IMG submission 64525) | Bioremediated contaminated groundwater from EPA Superfund site, New Mexico - Sample HSE6-23 | ecosystem: Environmental > Aquatic > Deep subsurface > Groundwater > Contaminated ...
ATGTCCTGTGCTATCGAACCATCCGGCATAGGCCCACCCATATTGATCTGGCTCATGAAAATTCACTCTCTAAACAATTATTCTTCCTGGTAATTAAACTTATAGTTATGTGTTTAGCGCTATGCTGCTCGATAATGCGCCGATCTTCATCAGACAAGCATCTTTATGGCCCTGCTCTGCTGCAGTTCTCTGGCTTTTTAAGAAAGAGGGTGGTTGGATCATTCCAACCTCCACAAACGAATCGTGCCGTCATCGCTTCCTGAAACGAGAGTGCTACCGTCGGGACTGAATGCTATGTCCTCTATATCATTACTGTGACCTCCTACAGTTCTGATCACAGATCCAGTTGATACATCCCATTGCGTTACATTTCCGTCATCGGCTCCTGCTGCGAGACTGCGACCATCAGGACTGAATGCTACGCTCTCCACGTCGGAAGAGCTGGCCACTAGAGCTCTGATCAATGATCCGCTAGATGCATCCCATAGCCTTACCATGCCGTCATCGCATCCTGAAGCGATAGTGCGACCGTCAGGACTGAATGCAACGATATTTATTGGATAATTGCCCTCTAAAGTTCGGATCAATGATCCGTTAGCTGCATCCCATAGCCTTACCGTGCCGCCAGCGCTTCTTGAAGCGATAGTGCGACCGTCGGGACTGAATGCTACGCCCTCCATATGTTCTGATTCGTTATCTAGAGATCCGATAAATGATTCGTTGGATGTATTCCCGAAGGCTACCGTGCTGCCATCATACCCTGAAGCGATAGTGCGACCGCCTGGATTGGATGCAGTGTCCTTCGCATAAGTAGAGTTGCCAATTAGCGTTCTGATCAATGATCCACTGGATGTGTCCCATAGCCTTACTGTGCCGTCATCGCTTGCAGAAGCGATAGTGCGACCGTCAGGACTGAATGATACGCTCTCTACATCGTTAGAGTGGGCCTCTATCGTTCTGATCAATGATCCAATGGATGTGTCCCATAGCCTTACCGTGCCGTCATCGCTTGCAGTAGCGAGAGTACGACCGTCAGGACTGAATGATACGCTCTCTACAAAATTAGAGTGGCTTCTACTTATGTTAAGTTCGTCGAATTTCTCTACATAAATAGGGTCGCTTACTAGTATCCTGATCAATGATCCATTGGATGTGTCCCATAGCCTTGCTGTGCCGTCATCGCTTGCAGTAGCGAAAGTTCGTCCGTCTGGACTGAACGCTACGCACTCTACATCATTAGGTTCGCCCTCTAGCGTATCCATTTCTACTTTTCCGTCAGATATCTCCCATACCCTTACTGTGCGATCATCGCTTCCAGTAGCGAAAGAACTGCCATCAGGACTGAATGCTACGCACTTTACATAATTAAAGTGTCCATCCTCATCATCAACAAGGACACCATTCAGTGTTCTGAACAAGGTGCCGTTAGATGCATCCCATAGCCTAAACGTGCTATCATCGCTTACTGAAGCGAGAATGCGACCATCAGGACTGAATGCGATGTCATTTACAGAATAGTTTTCCTGCAGCGTTCTGGACAGTGTGCCGCTGGATGCATCCCATAGCCTTACTGTGCGGTCATGGCTTGCAGAAGCGAGCGTGCGACCATCAGGACTGAACACTACGCACTCTACATAGTTGGTGTGGCCTACTAGCGTCCGGATCAATGTGCCGTTAGATACATCCCATAGCCTTACTGTGCGATCATCGCTTGCAGAAGCGAAAGTGCGACCATCAGGACTGAATGCTACGCTCTTTACATAACCAGAGTGGCCCTTTAGCGTTCGGATCAATGATCCGTTGGTTGCATTCCAGAGCTTTGCCGTGCAGTCATCGCCTGCAGAAGCGAGCGTGCGACCGTCGGGACTGAAAGCTACGCCCTCTACAGAACTGGAGTGGCCCTTTAGCGTTCGGATCAATGACCCATTGGTCGCATTCCAGAGCTTTACCGTGCCGTCATCGCTTGCAGAAGCAAGAGTTCGTCCGACGTGACTGAAAGCCACGCTATTTATATAACCGGTGTGGCCCCTTATCGTTCTGAACAATCCGCCGCTATCTGCGTTCCACAGAACTATTATGCCATTCTCACTGCCCGCTGCAATGATGAGACCGTCAGGGCTGAACGCTACAGAGTACTTGGGATTGCTGAGATAGCCCATCACAGCTATTAAGTGACTCTTCTGGTCCGAGATGCGGTCCAGGCCATTGACGACTGGCATTTTATTGGACCCCGTAGGTTCATTGGTGTTCCCGGGCATGATGTATGAATTCAAACCACTGCCTACAACGCATCCTGATGCGTTCACCGCGACTGAGACAATCCTCATCTCGGATAGCGTCTGGTCTGGCGATGTGTACTCGATCGCATAATTCCCAGTTATTATCCCTTTGAGCTGCTCCATTATAGTCGAGAATTTTTTAGAATTTATATCGATCCATAAGCCGCCAGCTTCGTTTGCCAGCTCTCTCATATCCGCATACTCTTGCAGATTAGAGCGCGGCACGTTTGGATTGATATTTGGATCGCGGAAATCCGGAGACACTGTAATCAATATCGCACCCGAGCTCAATATGTCCTTTTTAACATCTTCCAAGACATAAGTTGAGTTGGAAGGCAAGTCCCCAGATGTGCCGTCACCTTTCTGGCATGATGGTTCATTCGTTATGACGATGATGATCTTCTGAGCATCCGGTCTGAATCCGAAGGATAACGCTCTTTCTATTCCGGCGAGTGAGTTATCCGGCAAATTGTCTCTTCCTTGAATTGCATAGACCCCGCTCACAGCCTTTTTGAAGGATTCAGCATCACTGGTCCAGTTGGACCTGGTTGTTGCCTCGCCTTTGAACGTAACCAGAGAATATCTGGCGTCGAGTCTGCTTGACTTGATCTTTTCCGTCAGGTCTTTTACTTCAAATTGCAATGCGTTTATCTGACTTGCCATGTGCTTCGTATCATCAACGATGAAGGCAAGGTCAAGCTTCTGTCCTGGTGCATCGCCGCTGAAGTAGAAATTTTCAACGTCAGCATCAGTGCTCCCTTCCGTTACATGGATGTCTTCTTTCTTCAAGTTCCCTTTCACAGCACAGCCTTTGTCGATAAATACATTGATTTTTACCTTCGGAAAGGCAGTAGGATCAATCTCGATAATTTTTACGATATTATTTGATATCGCATTATCTTTGCCATTTATTGTGGTTGGTGCGTCATCGGACGATGTGGATTGTGCTTGTACGTACATTACGGTAATTATGCAAAGAGTCAGCAAAACAATTAAACGGGTCATTAAATGCGTGCTCAACATTTTCCCTCCAAATTTTCTAATTAATTATCATTACCTTTGTAATAATTAAATTTTTTGGTAATATCTCTTTACATTTTAAGATCTTGTTCTGTTGCATTCTGTGATGGTACGACATTTGAGGTGGTTAATTGATATTAGTTTTTCAGGCTACCACCACAAGATTCAACAGAACCAAAAAATGGTCCCAGCCAATGCCGGGACCCTGAGACACGCCCAATCTATTTCAGACCTTATCCCTTGACCTCCATTACAACCTTCTTCAGAGTCCCCGTAAACTTGAACGGGCTCTTGTAGTTTTCAGTCACTGGCGTCTGAGGATCTCTGCCGATCTCCAGGCCCTCATCATAGGAGTATCGAATCGGCACCGTCATGGCGATGGGGATCTGGCCTTCCTGCTTGCCGTTGATAAACAGCGTCCCGATGCCCCTGTACTTCCCGGTCTTGTTGAAGGCGAAGCCCAGAGTTGACGGCCCCGTGGGCACTCTATCCGTCGAGGTGATGGTATAGTGCTTCTGGCCCAGGAAGTTGTAGTCATAGACGAGATGGCTGTTCTGGACGTACAGCGAGAGTCCGGCGAACCGTCCTCCTATGGAGAATAAAACCCCCTCGGCCCCTTTTTGCGGAATCTCAACATCTGCGGTGATATTGTAGGAGCTGTTATGGGTGTCGGGGATATCGGGCTCCATAGCCTTCTCCGCTCCTGGGTAATAGGTGAAGGTTCCCGTCTTGGGGACGGAGGGGTAGCGCGACCCAATGCGATCATCCAGTGGCAGAACATTGTACTTGCCGGCTTCCGCCCACCAGCGTTCCTGCATCTCTTTTACCTTTTCCGGATTCATCGATGCCAGGTCGTGCGATTCCGAGACATCTGCGGAGAGGTTGTAAAGCTCCCAGACATCCTGATCGAAGTTGCCTCCTGAGTTTGTGTGGTGGAAAGCGACTGCCTTCCAGCCGCCGTACCAGAGGCCGCGGGTTCCCATCATCTCGAAATACTGGACAATCTTATGAGTCGGCTCGCCGGGGTGATTGAAGGTATAGGCGAGGCTGGACCCTTCTATCGGCTTTTGCGGGTAGCCGTTATAGACCTCCGGTGCCTGGATGCCCAGGACCTCGAGGATCGTCGGAACCACGTCAATGGCATGGCAGAACTGGGTGCGGATGCTGCCCTGGTCCATTATTCCGTCGGGCCAGTATATGATCATCGGATCGTGCACACCGCCTTCGTTGGTGGTCCACTTGTAGAGCCGGTCAGGCGTATTGTCCGCCATGGCCCAGCCCAGTGGGTACGTCGGATAAGACAGGGGCCCGCCCAGCTCATCCAGCTTCTTTTGCATCGTGCTTATATTGGATGCGGAGCCCGAATAGTTCCCAATGAACCCGGTGGAGTCTCCTCCTTCCGACATTGAATTGCCCCAGATAACCATGTTGGTATAGCCGTTGGCATCACCCTCGGGACTGGCGCCGTTGTCCGAAAGCACCACGATCATCGTGTTATTCAGCTGTCCGGTCTGGTTCAGGTAATTGATGAACTCGCCGATCTGCTCGTCAGTGTAGTCAACGTATGCGGCGTGGACCTCTGCCAGGCGTGCGTACACCTTCTTCTCATCAGAGGTGAGGTTATCCCAGGCCTTGACATACTGGTCCCTCGGTGGTAGATCGGTGTTGCCAGGCACTACTCCCAGGGCCTTCTCTTTAGCCAGGGTCGTATTTCGCATAGCATCCCAGCCCTGATCGAACTTGCCCCCGTATTTTTCGATGTATTCCCGGGGCGCATGGTGGGGCCAGTGGCCGGCACCGAAGGCCAGGTAGAGGAAGAAGGGTTTATCCGGGCTGACGGCCTTTCCATCGTTTATGAACTCTATGGATCGGTTGACCAAATCCTTGGAGAGATGGTATCCCTCTTCTGGCGTGGCCGGAGGATCTATGCGGTGGGTATCATAGACCAGATCCGGATACCACTGGCTGGTATGAGACTCCAGGAACCCATAGAACCTCTCAAAGCCTCGACCCGTGGGCCATTCATCGTAAGGCCCTGCCGCATTGATGTCAGCCGAGGGTGCAAGGTGCCACTTGCCCACGGAGTAGGTATTATAGCCCTGATCCTTGAGCATCTCCGGCATCGTGGCTGCATTCTTTGACAGGTGGGCATTGTATCCGTCATAGCCGGTGGCAAACTCCATGAGTGTGCCCACACCCACGGAATGATGGTTGCGGCCGGTGAGCAGGCAGGCGCGAGTGGGTGAGCAGATCGCCGTGGTATGGAAGTTGCTGTAGCGCAGCCCTCCTGCTGCAAGCTTATCGATGTTGGGAGTATCAACGGGCCCGCCAAAGCATCCCAGGCCGCCGTATCCGATATCGTCGAGCACCAGGAATACGATATTTGGTGCACCCTTGGGTGGCTGGGCTTCCTTGGACCAGCATTGTGTGGAGTCTTTGTAAGTCAGACCTACAACAGGCTGGCACTCTTCGCTTTTGTTAGCCCTGACGACCATGACGCTTTCGGCCTTATCAGGCGAAATGACGTCCCCATTGGCCACTGACTCCAGGCTGGAGTTCGCAGCGAGGGGATTTCTCCGGTTGGTGAGCAGGTCGGTCCCTGTGCTGGCATTCGCCAATTGATCGTCTTTAGGGTTATTATTCATTTGAAGATCATTCGATTTGCCTGCTCCCTGATCTGAAGCAGGGCTAATTGAGGCTCCCAGGAATATTATTAAAAGTACCAGAGCAGCCGTCATAAGCCTTGAGGATATATGAACGAACATCCCTCCATAAAAAAATAATATCATCATAGTATATGATCTTTTACTTTTTGTTCCGCTCAACTATCATGAATTTTCATGAGCTGGTTCTTGGGGCATTCACTCTGCAAGCGAGCTGGACTTCATAGATAGCAAAATTGCCAATATCGCGATTATTTTAATTGCCATATGTCAAACTATATTTCAATAGTGTAGACAGTGATTTTCAAACGCAATTATATGCAAAAAACTATTCTGATCTATCCCTGCGAAAAAAATGGGAATGAAGACATTTTCGTCTTGATCAGCTCGCCCCTCCTACTATCGGATATGCCCTCGATGGCGTATTCGGATATTGTCTCATGCTCGCCACAAGCTGTCTATAAACCGTTTGGAATGCCGTAATCACGAAATCGTGTTCCCCTGCGATATTATGCTGCTCGCTTGGATCCATTTCGATATTATAGACGGCAGGAATTTGGGAGTAATCGCTTTCTGGTCCCTGGAATGAATCATATCCCTTCCTGATGATCTTGAACTGATGCCAGCGCATAGCTGCCGGAAGCGTCGTAGCGGCACTGTCGGTTCCAGCATACCACACCACCCATTCTCTGCTGGAGTTTTTCTGCAAACCGAGCAGGAATTTCGATTGGTCCAGACCATCGATAGGCCTGTCCGGGGGAATCTTTCCTTCGCCGAAGTGTGCAAGGGTTGTGAACAGATCCATGGAGCACATAATCTCGTTGGATACCCTTCCTTTCTCGATCACTCCGGGCCATCTGAATATGCAGGGAACTCGCACTCCTCCTTCATAGATTGTGCCAATTCCGCCCCGGAATGGAGAATACCCTGAATCAGGCCACTGGTCAAGCGTCGGTCCGTTATCGCTTGTGAAGATCACGATGGTATTATTGTCCTTCCCAGTATCTCGAAGCGCATCAAGTACCTGGCCGACATGATAGTCGGTCTCCATTACCCCATCGCCATACGGACCCCTGCTGGACGCCCCCGAAAATTCCGGATTTGCAACACTGGGGAAGTGCGTTCTGGCCAGAGGAAGGTATATGAAGAAGGGCTTGGTGGATCTGGCCTGATTGTTGATGTATGCAATTGCTCTGTCTGTGCACTGCTCATCAACAATTCCCAAACTGCTCGTATTTAGCGTCAGCACGAGCTTGAGCTTCTCGCCTTTCTTGGCTTCCACCAATCCGTAATTTTCATTCAGGCCCTTATCCCATTTGGGATCGAAGCCGATGCGGTCTTTCAAGCTATAGGTATTCAGATGATACAGTATCCCGAACCATTCATCAAAGCCCATATTCTGAGGCATGCTTTCATCGATATCTCCCAGATGCCACTTGCCGAACATTGCTGTCTTGTAGCCGGCGTTGGACAGCACCTTCGCCAGTGTGGTCTCATTAGGAGACATGCCTGCCAGAGAGCCCGCCTCTGAAGCCAGGGTCATGCCGGTCCTGATGGGCAGCCTTCCGGTCATGATTGCCGCCCTGGTGGGAGTGCACTGTGTCTCAGAATAGAAGGATGTAAGCCTCAAGCCCTCCTGGGCCATCCGGTCTATCCTGGGAGTCGGTGCGCCGAGCACGTCGCCGCCACCATAGCAGCCGGGGTCCATATAGCCCATATTATCTACCAGTATGATTATGATATTCGGCCTTGGGGGCGCAGGCATGACATCCTCGGTAACTACCTCCGCAAGGGTTGAATTGTTGGATAAAACATTTTTCCTATTCGTTAAAACCTCTGCCCCTAAATTCTCTGGTGTTATCCGGTCAGCACCATGTCCCTTCAGATCCTGTGGTATGGGTGACAGACCAGTGTTACCCGAATCGAGGCTACAACCGGCAACCGAAACTAAAAGAAATATGACAATTGCCAGTTTAAATAATAATCTTTCCATAGGGTCTCCTCCTTATCGATTATTAATGATCAAAGTTGTATTTCTTTTTTCCTATGGTATCATAAATTCTCTAAAAAAAATGACATCCATTTGGGTCTAGCTCTTGATCACCTCAAACCGAGACGTTATTGGATCGAACTATCCTCTCACATAGGACGCAGCCGGATACCAGGGCCTACTTTATTTTCCTTCTTTTGCATTTTCTTTTTATCCGGCCTTGCCGTGGCATTTCTTGAACTTCAGGCCGCTGCCACAAGGGCACGGATCGTTTCTTCCCGGCTTGAAGATTACCTGGGAGATTTGACCGTTTTTCGTATAGTTCATAATGTCGGCAGGAGCCCGGCCCATTCGAAGCTGATGGGCCATGAACCGCATCGGCCCGTCAATGTGCCTGAAGAACTCTTTGTAGCCCGCGCACAGGTAATTGAGTCCCGGCTCGCCGTCCGGCGTCATGATGAAGCGATTCTTGGGGCACTCGCCGTTGCAGACGAATTTGACCTCACACTCCCGGCAGTATGCGGGCAGAGTATCGAGCTTGTCCCTGCCGAATTTTTTCTGCTTTCTGGAGGCGGCAAGAACGGCCATATTCTTGTCAAAGATATTGCCGAGAAAGTATTTCGGCTCTACGAAGTGATCGCACGAATACATGTCGCCGTTGTGCTCCATCGCCATAGCTGTTCCACAGGTCTGGGAAAAAGCGCAAATTCCCGGTGGCGCACTCACCCAGGCGGCCAAAGCTACATCGAAGATCTGGACAAAGATCCGTCCCACGTCCCGGCGCACCCATTCATTGAAGACGGCGATGAGAAAACGGCCATACTGATCTGCCTTTACGGAACGGTCCGTGACCGTTTCGCCTTCCTGATAGCCAGTGTCGTTATCGCGCTCCACAATGGGAATGAATTGAATGAATTGTGCCTTTACTTCGTCTCTTAAAAAGCGATAAACATCCAGGGGATGATCGGCATTGGCAGCATGGACTGTGGTCAGAATATTGTATTCCACTTTATGCCGTCGTAGGAGCTTTGCGGCTCTCATCACCTTGTCAAACGTGGGGTTGCCGGCCTTGTCCGTCCGGTAGGCATCGTGAAGTTCTCGCGGCCCGTCCAAGCTCAAGCCGATGAGGAAGTTGTTCTGGTGAAAGAACTCGCACCATTCATCATCAAGCAAGGTGCCGTTGGTCTGCATAGTGTTCTGGATGGACATTTCCGGGCGCCTGTACTTCTGTTGATATTGAACTGATCGCCTGAAAAAATCCAGGCCCATCAGGGTCGGCTCTCCGCCCTGCCAGGCAATGGTAGCGTGTGGAATTTTCTGCGCTTCCAGGTATTGGCGGATATAGGTCTCAAGAAGCTCGTCAGACATTCTAAAACTGCTGCCGGGATATAGATCCTTCTTGGAGAGAAAGAAGCAGTATTTGCAGCCCAAATTGCAGGCCGCACCCGTGGGCTTGGCCAGGAGATGAAAGCCGGGCATTGATTCAGTCCTGCTCATTGGATCATGACTGTATTTTGGCTTTCATTAATCTTTGTATTATTGCTATTCACCGTTCGTCTCAGTTCTCGATCCACAAGTGGCAGCATGAACCTGCCCGTAATGCCTCCATATTTTCAGATAATATCCAGCCATATCTTCTCCGCAATTGCTAGAAAGAGCAGCCTGGCTATGAGCTTAACGGCACCGTGCGATTCCGCTGATCGCGCCTTCTCGTCTATCGATATCCTATGCTGACCGCTCCGGAACGTGGGTCCTTCTTGAGAACGCTGGTCGAATTCGGGTCGCTCGGCACAGCCGGAGTTGGTTTCATCTCTTTCTTCGCACTGCTGCCGAGAATCGCAGCTCTCGCCAGGGCATCGATGTCCGCAAGATTTGCGCTCTCTTTTTCATTGGTCCATTTGGCCTTGCTTAACAACGTCGCCGGGGCCTTCTGCCACCAGCTCGAGGCATTGAACTCATTCTTCTTATCATCCTTGAGAACGGCGTTGCCGGAATCCACTAAAATCTTATTGAAGGGCGGCCAGACGGGCCGGGAGTCGGAATCCATCAGATAAAGTACGCAGATCAATTGGCTCCATTCATTCCTGCCGCTTGTGGAGTTGTCATCGATGTCCAGATAGACCGTTTTATTCTTCAACATCGCATCGGAATATTCCCGCGCCTTTTTTCCTTCCGGTGTTATCGTCGAGGGAGACACGACATCGGCCAGCAGCACGCTGTCGATATTCTTTACCCTTGCATCGGGCGTCAGCATCTCCACGCCAAATGAGGTGCCGCTGATGACGCTCACCACCCGGCCGATGACCTCATCCGGTGCCCCGCAGACAACTGCGGCAAATCCCCCGAAAAATAACATGATCAATAATAAAATCGATAGCCATTTCATGAATCCGCTACACTCCCTCTTTTATCGCTCGGCTCTTCAATGAAGCCTGCATTTCAAGAATCCTTCCTCCTTCGCTCTTAAGCATTTTTGTTTGCGGGGCAACAGTGATTTTAATCCGGTCCCCAAGAATTGCCCTGCAATGTCTGCCTCATCTCCGGGAATCAAGGTAAAAAGAAGCTGTGGCGAGCGGTTTCGCAAGGCTCTGGTGGAAATAGGTGCCTTCGACGCCGGACGCAAGATCCGCTCGGATGACTCAAGCGTCTTTTTGCCCATTCTTGAGATCGATGACGAGGCAGCAGCCCGCTTGAGGCGGATCGCCGATTTTGAGTTCCTGGTGATGGACTTCCTGCCCGAAGAGCATATCCCCAATCCCGAGGAGCTTCTGGGTTTTCGGCCCAGCTTCGAGATAGTGGGAGATATCGCCATTGTGGAAGCGGAGGACTCTGATGCAGAGCGAGTGGCCTCGGCCCTCATGGCCACCAACAGGAGCATTCGAACCGTCATCGTTCCCATTTCGGACGTGGAAGGAGAATTCCGCACGCGCCGCTTCAGGCATGTGGCGGGAGAAGAGCGCACGCTTACCACCCACAAGGAGCACGGCCTGCGCTACCGGGTGGATTTGCAGGGCGCATACTTCACGCCCCGCCTGGGAACGGAGCGGCTCAGGGTCGCGAACCAGATCAGGCAGGGCGACGTGGTGCTGGATATGTTCGCGGGCGTGGGTCCCTTTGCCCTTTTGATGGCGAAGAAAGGAGCCAGGGTCATCGCCATGGACAAGAATCCTGTGGCAGTGAAGTACATGCGAGAGAATGCGCGCCAAAACAAGATCGAGAATATCGAGATCCTGGAAGGAGACGCAAATGAGCTGGCCCTCCGCTATGCCGGCAGAGCGGATCATGTTATCATGAACCTTCCCCACAGTGCATCACAATTCCTCATCCCGGCCATGAAAGCGGCAAAGCCGGGCGGGATCATCCATTACTATGCCATCTCGCCCGAAGACGATCTTTATGGGGATTGGGCTCTGATTGCAGAAGCGGCAGAGCGAATAGGCGCCAAGGCCGAGGCAGTGTATCAGGGCGTGGTGAGGAGCTATGCTCCCCACAGGCTAAATGTGGTCATCGACTTCCGGGTTGACAGGTCCTCTTGATGTAATCGTGAGTGGGGTGAATGTTGCCGACCCGCGCAGTGTTAAATTCCAAATTTTTAGTGATAATCGTCTCTGTCGCAATCGTTTTAGTCTGATGTGTACAGCGTGCAACGGAAGTGTCTATTAATAATATGGATGCCTTTCAAGGCCCGGAGTGTTAAAATGAGACTTAGAGTAATCAGCGCCAGAACTGAGATCCCCAATTTAAATCCCAATGAAAAGACAGTTCATCTGGCCTTCCGGGCCAGCAATGTAGATTTCCTCAATCTGATGCAGAGATGCCCCAGGCTGAGAATGATTCAGGTGCCGCCCTCCTACCGCAAGACCATGTCCAATGCTATCCAGGTATTCCTGGAGATGCAGGGCATCGATATGCTGGAAGGCGACGTGTGGGGCCACAGAAAGGATTTGGATGAATACTACACCGTTGACGAAACCATATTAAAAGAGATCGATACCTTGGCCGCCGGCGGGGCGACAGTTGACGATGTGGCAGAGCAAATTCAGAAGAAATCCAGGATCAGCTCGGACCTGATCAAGTACATCGCCAAAAGCAAGATTACCGCTTGAGCCCGGCGCCGCGCCGGCTCAGCTACCCCTCCCTATTTTATTATTGGCCTATTTTTCCGACCTGAAGGCCCTCAACGCCAGCTACAGTATCTATAATGCTACAATGCTACAGTATCTATAATGCTACAATGCTACAGTATCTATAATGCTACAATGCTACAGTATCTATAATGATTGAGCATAGTTTGCCGCATTTTGCGCTGTGAGAAACGAAGTAAGCTTATCAGATGCGCCCACCTGGGGCCAAAAGAATTCTTTGGACGTATTCCATCATCAGATGCGCCGCAGAAGCTCCAAAGTCCGAGAGGCGCGGTCTTGAGCGGCACTCGGAAGCACCGGATAGCTTTGGATCAAGCAGCCTGGTAAATGCACGCCCTTTATGGCATGGTGTGGCCGTTTACCCAAAGCCCGTTCGAATTCATGAATCCCACAATTATATCAGCAAGTTCGGCCGTTACTATGTCATGTCACTAAAAGAGAGCATCCTCAAGGTCATGGGTGGCCAAGTCGTCGCTGCCATAGCCACAATGCAGGAAAACAAGCCGGCCGTGCGGTATATGGCCGTTATGGGCCTGGATGACCTGACTCTGATAGGAGCTACCAGGAAAGCCTCCCGCAAAGTTGAGCAGATAAAGAAAAATCCGGACGTGGCCCTTACCGTCTGGTCCGGCAAGAACTTCAGCGATCCTTATGTTATGATACAGGGCAGTGCCAAGGTCCATGACGACCTGGAGACAAAAAAGAAGTTCTGGAGCCCTATGCTGGAACCATATTTTCAGAAGCCTGAAAATCCTGATTACGTGGTCGTCAGGTTCACACCCAGGAGGATTGAGTACTATCATGATATGGCTATGGATGTATGGGAAGGCTGATTTTGTCCTTTTTCCCGATCCCGGTTCGCCCTCTCTCCGCACCTACTCTAGGACTTGCTGCTTAATAGATAATGCGTCGCACGAACTCCAAAATCCTCCTAAATCGCTTCAACATTAACTATGCTGCATTCAAGCTCTTAGCACTCTCTATCAGCAGTTGCCTTATCTGGTGCACAACATTTGGGAGACCCATCAACCTCAACGGATCTCTGACAGTGTCGTGGGGACGTTCTGAGAAGGTTATCCTAAATCCCAGATTGAAATGTGATTCTCACGCAATGCCACAATTCGTATTTTGTGCCATATCATTTTAAATAAATTCCCGACGTATTTACTCATAAAACCGTTCCGGCGCTAAGGACTAGAGAGACTACTTTCAATAGTTGGAATGGAACTCGCGATGTGGAGCTTATCGATCAAACAGGAAAGCTGGTAAGCGAATACACGCTACCAACCTTATAGAGTGGATGCAATTTGCCAATGGAGATGAGATTTATGAAAACTTCTAAGCTATTTCTGGCCTTAATGGTCTTGATCGCATTAGCATGTCTGTCAACCGTTCACGGACAATATGGAACCACCAATACCTATTCATCGAGTGCAACCATGCCCGGTTCAAATTTGTTGGCAGCTTCTCAGTACACGCAGTATTATCCGATGTCCACAGGTCAAACTAATCCCCAAGCGCCTGAATATTTGATAGGAACCGTCCTGAGCATCAGAGACGAAAACAGCATGTATGTTAATTTCGCAAATTCAAATATTCCGGGTATGGAAGGACCCACGCTCATACTTCTTCCCCGGCCTGTGTCCATGAAAGATCTGAAGTATTTCCAGGGCAAGGAGCTGAGCTTCAGCCTCCTGGGACATGATATCCTGGGAAGGCCCGTGTGTGATGCATATTTCGATGGGATACCCATTGATAGTTACTTGAAACTACATGAATCATACGGATATTATTCTCCCGAGTACAAGTATTATTCCTCCAGGTATAATGGATATTATTATCCCGGGTACGAATATTATTCCTCTGTGTATAGTGGATATTATTTCCCCGGATTACTTTATTATTGATGGCATCAATAGCACGATCAAGTGCATTTGAGTGCCTTCTTTTTTTGCAGTTGGATATCGGCATAAACTGATCTTCATTTGAAGTCCTCAAGATCATCCGTGGCAGAAGCGGCAATGATATCAACGGCAAAGGCGAGGATGACTGAGCCTGATTATTTGCCGGGGCAGAAAACAGATCGCAACGGTCAGGAATAGTTATCTACAAACAGGGCAGATAATTAGCTTATGTCGTCAGACCCGTCTGCTTTCTGGTCTCTGCCAGCAACTGATCTGCAGAAGTTGCTCGGCGCAAAGCCCGATGGCCTGACGGATGCCGAGGCAAGGGCGCGGCTGAAGAAGTTCGGCTCCAACCTGCTGCGAGAGAAAAGAGAGACCACCACCGTTCTCCTATTCCTGGCCCAGTTCAAGAGCCCCATCATATTGCTCCTGGTTTTTGCGGCGATTCTCTCCATTTACCTGGGTGAGGTTGCGAGCGCTGTAATCATACTGCTGATAATATTAATTAGCGGCGCCCTGGGATTCTGGCAGGAGCGCAAGGCTGCCGACGCTGTTTCCGAGCTGCTGGCCATGGTGCAGATCAGGGCCACGGTTCTCCGGGACGGGAAGGCGCAGGACATACCTCAGGAGGATGTGGTTCCCGGCGACGTGGTCCTGCTTCATGCCGGAGACATAATCCCCGGCGACTCCAGGATCCTCGAATCCAAAGACCTTTTCGTGAACGAGGCTACGCTCACCGGCGAGACCTATCCGGCAGAGAAGACGGACGGCATCCTGCCGGAAGATACCGGACTGTCCCGTCGCAGCAATTGCCTTTTCCTGGGCACCAGCGTGGTGAGCGGAACGGCCACGGCCCTGGTTGTCTACACCGGAACCGACTCGGAGTTCGGAAAAGTATCCTCGCAGCTCAAGCAAAGAGAGCCGGAGACGGAGTTTGAGCTGGGCGTCCGCCACTTTGGCTACCTTCTATTGGAAGTAACTCTGATCCTGGTGGTATCCATCTTTGCCGTCAACGTCTACCTGAACCGTCCCATCGTCGATTCTTTCCTGTTCTCTCTTGCTCTGGCCGTGGGACTGACTCCCCAGCTTCTGCCGGCCATAATCAGCATCAATTTGGCACACGGCGCAAGAAGGATGGCGTCTCACAAAGTCATCGTCAAGCGCCTGGCCTCCATAGAGAACTTCGGCAGCATGAATGTTCTGTGCTGCGACAAGACAGGAACGCTCACCGAAGGAAAAGTGGTGATGCACTCTGCTCTGGACGCGGAGGGAAAGATGAGCCGGGAAGTGTCTCTTTACGCCTACCTCAACGCTTTTTACGAGACCGGCTTTTCCAATCCCATAGACCAGGCTATCCTTGGCTTTGCCAAAACGGACATCTCCGGCTTCAAGAAGCTGGACGAGGTTCCTTACGACTTCATCCGCAAGCGTCTGAGCATAATGGTTTCTAAAGGAGAAGAGCATATAATAATAACCAAAGGAGCGCTGATGAGTGTTCTGGAAGTGTGCACCCTGGCGCAAACCTCGGGCGGCGCGGTGGAGATTTCAGGGATGAAGGATGCGATCCTGCAAGAGTTCCTGGCGCTGAGCGCGCAGGGCTTCCGGGTCCTGGGCCTGTCCACCAGAAAGATCGAGGCCAGCGTCTGCCTCACCCGGGATGAAGCGGACATGACGTTTCTCGGATTCCTGGTCTTCTTTGATCCGCCCAAGAAGGACGTAATCGATACCATCAACCATCTGGCAGACCTTGGCGTCAGGCTCAAGGTCATCACCGGAGATAATCGGCTGGTGGCGGCCAGCATCAGCAAGCAGGTGGGGCTGGCGGAAGGGAAGATCATCACAGGCAGCGACATTCGCCGCAGCAGTGGAGAGGCTTTGCAAAGGCAGGTGGAAGACGTTGATGTCTTTGCGGAGATTGAGCCCAACCAGAAAGAGCGCCTGATACTTGCTCTGCGCAGGAGCGGAAATGTGGTGGGCTACATGGGCGACGGCATCAACGATGTCTCGGCGCTGCACGCCGCTGACGTCGGCATCTCCGTGGACAGCGGCGTGGACGTGGCCAAGGAGGCGGCGGACATTGTGCTCCTGGAAACGGACCTGAGCGTTCTTTCCGAAGGAGTCATCGAGGGCAGGAAGACCTTCGCCAATACCATGAAATACGTCTTCATGGCCACCTCCGCCAACTTCGGCAACATGTTCAGCATGGCCCTGCTCTCTTTGTTCCTGCCGTTTCTGCCGCTTTTGCCCACCCAGGTACTGCTCACCAATCTGCTCACCGATCTTCCCGAGATGACCATCTCCAGCGACAGCGTCGACCCGGAGCTTGTCGCCGGTCCGCGGCGCTGGTCGATAAAGTTCATCAGAAACTTCATGCTCGTCTTCGGCCTTCTGAGCTCTTTATTTGACTTCCTGACCTTTGCAGCGCTGCTTTTCCTGCTGCATGCCTCTGTAGACCAATTCCGGACGGGCTGGTTCATGGAATCCGTGGTCTCAGCGTCGCTGGTTGTGCTGATCGTTCGCACTCGAAGGCCGTTCTTCCGCTCGACTCCCAGCAGCTACCTGCTGGCTGTGACCCTGATGGTTTGTGTTGCGGCCTTCCTCATTCCCTACACACCCCTGGCTGAGCCATTCGGATTCACGCCGCTCCCTATTTATTTTGTGTTAATCGTAATAATTATAGTTGCATTTTATGTTTTTCTGGCGGAGATGGCGAAGAGATCCTTTTACAGAATGGCAGGCCGTTAAGCCGGTCAATTCGGAGTGAGATTGCGAACTGCGATACAATATACATATCGTCACCTCGTCATATCGTCACAGTGCGATATGTTTATATCTTCGTAAGTGATTAGGTTATCTATCATGACTCAAAAATCCGTCTCGGACCTGCGCGTTAAGATTCTGAGCGCCCTGTCCGATCCCACCCGTCTTGAGCTGCTGGAATACCTCTCCGGAGGCGAGCGCTGTGTCTGCGAGATTCTCCCCGCCTTCCAGAGATCGCAATCCACCATCTCCAAGCATCTCAATATCCTGCACGAGGCCGGCATCCTGGAACGAAAGGTGGACGGCAAGAGGACCCTCTACAGGATAAAAGATCCTCAGGTATTCGATCTGATCAGAATGGTGGATGCAATGGCACTTTTCCAGGTCACTCAATTTGCGGAAGCGGGGAAGATCCTGGAAAGATCTCTCGCAATGAGGAGCTGATCTTTGTGGTCACTTATACCATTGCTGCAGCCCTGCAAGCCGGGCTCGCCACTCTGCTGGAGTATCTGTCCGCTCATGTCCTGACCTGCCTGATCCCGGCTTTTTTCATTGCCGGAGCCATCTCCGCTCTCCTGCAAAAGGAGACGGTGCTCAAGTATTTCGGAGCCGATGCACCCAAATGGCTTTGCTACAGCGTGGCCGCAACTTCGGGAACCATCCTCGCAGTCTGCAGCTGCACCATCCTGCCCATGTTCGCGGGCATTGAGAAGCGAGGGGCGGGGATTGGACCTGCCACAGCCTTCCTCTTCTCGGGACCCGCCATCAACCTCATGGCCATCATCCTCACGGCGAGAGTCCTGGGAGTGGAGATCGGCATAGCCAGAGCCGTAGCCGCCATCTCCATGGCGGTTATCATCGGGCTCATCATGGCCGCCATATTCCAGAGGCCGGGAGAAAAATGCGAGACAGCAGGGGCAGCTTCACCGGAAGCAAAATCATCAACAGCTAGCGCAGAGCCCGTCACCTCTGCGGAGAGCCGCCCTGGCTACGTCACCGGCCTATTCATGGCGGTGCTTGTGGCCATATTGCTGATCGCGACCTCCAACCTCTTCATTCTGACCATAAAGGCGACAATGGTGGCAGCACTGACACTACTGGCAGCCTTCTTGATGAAGACCTACTACCAGCCGGAAGAGCAGGAGGCATTCCTCTCTGAGACCTGGTGGCTGGCGAAGAAGATCTTCCCCCTGCTGGTAGTGGGCACCTTCATCACCGGCATGATCGGCTACTTCTTGCCGGTGGAGTGGATTCGCACCATCTTTGGCACAAGCAGCTTCCTCTCCTGCTTCCTGGCCTCCGTGATCGGCGCTCTGCTCTACATGCCCACACTGCTGGAGGTCCCCATTGTAGGAACGCTCTTTGGATACAGCAGCGGCATTACGGCGCCGGGCCCCGCGCTCTCCCTGCTCCTCGCCGGGCCTTCCCTGAGCCTGCCCAGCATGATTGTGATCACAAGGGTTATCGGCCTCAAGAAAGGCGGCGTCTACATCGCCCTGGTGGTTCTGATCTCAACGCTGGTCGGCATGCTGTATGGAGCTATTGCATAGAGCCGGCAAAAAATAAACGTCGGAGATTAAGATTACAATAAACAGGATTCAGGTGAACTACCAATGAAGATAGAAATCTTGGGAACAGGCTGCGCTAAATGCAAGAGCCTGCTGAAGAATGTGGAAAAAGCGGTCGCAGAGCTTGGCATCCAGGCGGAGATCGTCAAGGTGGACAGCATTCAGGAGATCATGAGCCGCGGCGTGATGCTGACTCCCGCGCTCTACGTGGACGGTGAGTCCAGGATGGCAGGTAGGACGGCCACGGTGGAAGAGATCAAGAGAATGCTGAAAGCATGAGGGATCAATGGAAGAGAAAAAATGCATGTGCAGCTCCTCGGATGTGCGCGTTGTGGCGTGCTCGGGAGCCTCAAATGTGGGACAGATAGCAAACCAGGCGGCAATAGAGCTGGCACAGGAGAAGGTGGCCGGATTCTTCTGCCTGGCCGGAGTCGGGGCGCACATCAAGGGGATGGTCAAAGCCGGGAAGGAAGCGGACTTGATGATTTCCATCGACGGATGCCCGGTGCAGTGCGCAGCAAAAACCTTGCAGCATGCGGAAATTGAGCCGGCCATCCAGATAATCGTAACCGATTTGGGGATCGAAAAGTCTCACGAAATGGCCTTGGAGAAGAAGGACTGCACGCTGGTTGTGGAAAAGGTCAAGTCGGAACTGGCAGGCTAAGCATTTATATCCCCAAAGGTATTAGCGATTAGAAAAGCAAATAGACGGGATTGGCGGATGGGCGAAAGGAGATCACATCCGCCAGCCATGGGCAAGGCATTTTGGGGATAATGCTAAAGGCCCATCATCAAAGTCGGGTGAAGTTGAATGAGTCTGCCTAAATGGAATCTGATAATGATCTGCGGGATGTGCGCAGTATTCCTGGCCGTGATCGTATTATCATCTGAAAATGCTCACGGCGGGCCGGAATGCGCCTCCCTGGGAGCCTCTTGTGATGACAGCAGCGGCTGGAGCGGTGCAGCGAAGCTGGACGAGATTGGAGATCCCAACGCGGGTAAAGTTCAAACCACAGGGACCAAATGGCCGGAGAAATCCAGAATCGTCAGATGGGACCAGCCTGCTTCCGGGTTTACCAAAGAAGATAGCGCGTCTGCAAACAACACGACCGTAACCCAGGAAACAGCCGCCGTCAAGACTGCTCAAAATGCTACGACCGCCAGTGCTCCTGTGGTCAAGGCAACCGCACAAAGGAGCGAGAACGACAAGCTGATGCTGCTCCCCATCGATGATGTCTCGAAGTCGGACATCCTGCTCGATGTGAGCGAGAACTCCACTTCCCATATCGCCGGCTCTGCGGTCATTCCGTATCTGCAGTTCGACAAAGAAGCCGGTATCCTGAAGCAAACGTCCGAGATCTGCAAGATCCTTGGTGACAATGGCCTCTCCAGCGGTGATTCCATAGTGATCTATGGAGAATGTCTGCCCTGCGGCGGAGGCCCGTTCCTCTCGGCCTATGTCTACGGAATGTTGAAGAGCATGGGTCATGAAAAGGTGAAGATCCTGGACGGGACGGCAGAAGATTGGGCGGCATCAGGCCGAGCTACCACAAATGAGGCCGAGGTTCGTCCGGCCACTGTCTACACTCCGAAGGAGATCTCACAGTTCAACGCCACCTATGACTATGTCAAGAGCGGCCAGGCTCAGATAGTCGATGCCAGGAGCATGCAGGAATATGCTTCCGGCACCATACCGGGCTCCATCAGCATACCTTACACAAGCGTCCTCGACGGCAAAAAGCTGAAGGATGATGCATCACTGGAAAGAATCTTTGCCATCCTGAACAGGGACAAGCCCGTGGTCGTCTTTACCAGCACCGGCATGAAGGCATCCGTGGTCTGGTTCGCCTTGAATATGTTGGGCTATGATGCCAAGGTCTACTCATACCGGGACTGGGTGGAAAACCAAGGCTAAATAAGAATGACAGGGAATGAGAGGCAACTGTTGCCTCTCATTCTGCTCGCATATTTTTCGCGATTTCGTAATTTCTCGATCGCTGTTTAGCTTTTTTTCGCGATTACCCCTGGTAGCGCTACCAAGCTTGAAGGATTACTGTTGACTAAATTTCATCTCAACTGATTGATAATTAAGATTAAAACGATGAATGTTGATAAATGGGATGGAATACTATCGGTGCCGGCCAAATAATGGCAAAACTCTGCCAAATTTAAATCTGGAAAATTAATAAAAATGGGCTGTCCGGATATTCAGCCCTCGATCAATCCTGGCCCGCAGAAGACCTTCTTGGCCTCGGCAATGGACATGTCTCCGGGCGGGATGATGACATCCGAAGAGACGATCTCCACAGGGTCCAACGGCTCACCCTCTTCTTTGATGATGGAGATCAATTTGGCCAGGTCCTTGCGAAACTCGACTTTATTGCCCTTGGATACATGCTCAACTATCTCGTTGTCGATCTTGTTCAGCCTGTCCAGGTGCTTATCATCCAGCTTGAACTGGCCTTCGCCTAAGATTCTGATGATCATTTCTTCATCTCCGCCTTCATCTTTGCCAGCTCGTCGTCAACGCTGCCCTGGGCCTTCGCCTTGGCCAGCTCACGTCCCAGCTCGTCGTCGCCTGAGAGATCGGTCAGGGTGCCGGATTCCAGCAGTTCGTCCAGAGCCGCGGAGCGGGCCAACATGTTGTCCGTCTTCTCCTCCGCCCTTTGCACGGCCATGCCCACATCGGCCATCTCCTCGCTGATGCCCGTCACGGACTCCGTGACCTTGACCTGAGCCTCGGCAGCGGAGTACTGGGCCTTGATGGTCTCTTTCTTGGTGCGGAAGGCTTCCACCTTTGCGGCCAGGCGCGACTCGGCGGCGATGAGCTTTTGCTGCTGATCGTTCAGGTCGGCGATCTGCTGGTCCAGGCTTGACGATTGCGACTGCAGTCCGGCCTTGTTCTCCAGAGCTTTGCGGGCCAGGTCCTCCCGGTTGGCTGCAAGAGCCTCCTTGGCCTGGGAATCCAGCTTGTCGATGCTCGCCTGTAGCTTGGTTTTTTGCAGCTCGATTCTCTTCTTGGAGGTAGTGACCTCGGCCACGCCCCGCTTCACATTTTGCAGGAGCTGGAGCTGTTTCTCGTAAGATAGATCCAGGGTCTCCCGGGGGTCCTCGATCTTGTCCATGATCTTATTCATCTTTGCCTGCACTACGGTGCTTACTCGATCTAAGAAACCCATTTGACACTCTCCTTTTGCTTCACATCCGGTGATGCTCGGCAGGTATAGAGATCGCCTCGAAAGTATTTATAGGCTATCAACTGAGTGGAAACTGTGTGGACAAATCAGATTTTGGGAGGAGGATAATTTGATTATTCAGTTCTGGGGGGCCACGCAGATGGTCACCGGCTCAATGCATCTGGTCGAGGCAAATGGGCATCGCGTCCTGCTGGACTGCGGTCTGGTGCAGGGAAAGCGAATGGAAGCCCGTGCCCAAAACTCGGAGTTCCCATTCGACCCGAGAGGTATCAATGCCGTCGTGCTCTCTCATGCCCACATCGACCACTCCGGCAAATTGCCCATGCTGGTGAAAAAAGGCTTTGAGGGCAGCGTCTATTCGACCTCGGCCACCCGGGACCTTTGCAGTGCCATGTTGTGCGACTCGGGCGCTCTCCAGGAATCCGATGCGAAGTTCGTGACCAGGCTGAATGCCCGGAAGGGCCTGCCTCCCGTCGAGCCGCTCTACACCGCTCAAGATGCTGCGACAGCTATGCACCTGTTTCAAACCGTCGAATACGGGCGAACGCTCACGATCTTCCCGGGAATCAAACTGACATTTCACGATGCGGGCCACATCCTCGGATCGGCGACGATCAGCCTTGAGGTGACCGAGGGCGAAAAAAGTGTCAAAACGCTCATCTTCACCGGAGACGTCGGACGCAAAGGTGCAGCAGTGGTCCGTGATCCGGAGACCCTGAAGCGTGCCGACATCCTCATCACGGAATCGACTTACGGAGGCCGCCATCACGGCCCCATGGCCCAGGTGCGAGAGCAGCTGAGAGCGGTAGTAAACGGGACGGTTAGCAAGGGTGGCCTGTTGATCATCCCCGCCTTCGCCGTGGGAAGGACTCAGGACGTCGTCTATAACCTGCACGAGCTGATGAACGCCAAGCAGATTCCGTCGTTGCCGGTTTATGTCGACAGCCCTTTGGCTACAAATGTCACTGAGATATTTCGGCAGCATCCGGAATGCTACGACGAAGAGACGAGCAGGCTCTTGATGGAAGACGAAGATCACGATCCCTTCGGCTTCGAGATGCTGGAGTACGTGCGCAGCACTGCGGACTCGAAGAGGCTGGACGGCCTGCAGGAGAGCGCCGTCATCATCAGCGCCTCGGGGATGTGCGAGGGCGGCAGGGTGCTGCACCATCTGCGCCAGCGGCTGGGAGACCCGAGGACGACGGTCCTCTTCGTCGGCTACCAGGCAAAAGACACTCTGGGCCGCAAATTGACCGACGGGGAGAAGCACGTGCAGGTTTTCGGCGAGGAGCAGGAGGTGCGAGCCCGGATCGAGAAGATCGACGGCTTCAGCGCGCACGCCGATGAGGGGGAGCTTATCGATTTCATCGCGGCCATCCCAGAAAAGCCACAGCACGTCTTCGTAGTCCACGGCGAGCCGGAGGCGGCAGCGGCCATGGCGGGCGCTCTGAAGAAATCAGGCATCGGCAATGTCTCTATCCCGGAGCGCGGCCAGGAGTACCGGTTCTGAGATTATTATCAGATCCGCCGATTTTTTTGTCGAAACACAGAGGCAATGCCTGAATTCAATTAAGACCTGCTGAAAATCCAAAGATGAAAAGCGCTATGCAAATATTTTTACATCACAAATTATTTAAGATTATTCGAATTGAAAGCCGATTTCATCACTTCGCTGAGGAGGCCAGAGATCGGACCTGAATTAAGCCCGATCCTCATGTCTCTGACGACACGTTGGCTGAACGTGATCCGTTTAGACCCATCTGATAGTCGCATTTCCGTTTTACTCAGCCACCACCTCCAGGGTTTCCGGGCTCAATCCATAGAGGCTTTGGCGCGCATCCTGGAAATAGAAGCGCTCTTGAAGGATATCCTGCTCCTTCAATCGGTTCAGGGCGTATCTGACGGTCCTTGGTGGAAGATACGTCTTGGCGACGATATCCTTTTGCGTCAGGAGGCTCCCTGATTCCAGCACTTTGAATACGAGCTTTGCCGATGGCGGCAAATGCTCTATCCTGGCGCTGGTCGCTTCATTTTTGGTTTTTGCAAAGTAGATCCCTCATTTCAGTTCACCGAGCAGTACCTACAATTTGATGGATTATTAAGATGCTCTTTGCGGCAATATTGGTATTTGATAGTCTATTGTGCGATTATACACCATTGTAGATGACAAATTTTAAAATAGGCCATAATATCCATCCTTCGTAGATAGACTAATTTTGCCGAATTGACGCGCCAAGCTGCAGATGAATCTCGGGAGACATAAGTCCGGGTGTCTTCGAATAATAAGCCCTGCCAAACTTCAAAAAATCTTAAATACGATTCCCTGCATTATAATATGCAATGGCCTTTCTTCAAGCTCAGACGGGAACGGATGCCCTCATCAACAATTTCTGGATTTTGTTATTCCTATTGCTATTTCTGGTTCCCATGGTGCAGCGGAACTACCTGCAGATGGCGCGCAGGCGCATCCTGACCAGGCTCGGCAAGAAGCGGGGCGCGCAGGTGATCACGCTCATTCACCGCCAGGAGGTCATCAGCTTCCTTGGCATTCCCCTGGCCCGCTACATCGATATCGATGACAGCGAGCAGGTCCTGCGAGCTATTCGCGGAGCGCAGAAGGATGTGCCCATCGATATCATCATGCACACACCCGGAGGCCTGGCCCTGGCGGCGACTCAGATTGCCATGGCATTGAAGGCTCATCCTGCCAAAAAGACGGTGATTGTTCCTCATTACGCCATGAGCGGCGGCACGCTCATCGCTTTTGCTGCAGACAAAATCATCATGGACCAGCACGCCGCCCTGGGGCCGGTGGACCCACAACTGGGAGATCAGCAGGGTGTCTATCCCGCTACATCGCTCTTACGCGTGGTCGGCAAGAAAAAGATCGACGAGATGGACGATAAGACGCTCATCTACGCCGAAGAGGCCCAGAAAGCCCTGGACCAGATGAAGGTTCTGCTCAGGAAGATCCTGGCAGGCAAATGCGGAGGAGAGAAGATAGATACCATAATCGAGGAGTTCGTCTCAGGAAAATATACCCACGATCGCCCTTTCATGGCTGAGGAAGCGCAGGCTCTCCTGGGAGACTGTGTGGAGACCGATGTGCCTGATGAGGTCTATGAGCTGATGACGCTCTACCGCATGGAAGTGGGCAGGAGCAGGCCGGGCGTGGAGTATGTACCTCTGGCACGGCGGTAGATGCTCTATTTTTCCAGAATAAACTGATTTTACTGATCTCAGGCTCTTGAAGCAATTGGCCCACGATTCTAAGATCAGGTTGCTCCATCAGTACCCATCTTATTGAATAAGTAGCAAATTATTTAAGTTTTGAAGACAGATATAAAGATGAACTTTTTGGAGGTCGTTGAAATGTTAATCTCGAACAATATGAGCAAATGGATCAGAAGACTACTGCCGCTGCTTTTGCTGTCGGCCATGGTCATTTCCGCAACTGGCCAGGAAAATGCGCCGGCGCAGATCACCATCATGGAGCCGAAAGAGAGTGCTGAACTATCTGCTGGCGATGTAAATGTCTCCGTGGAGGTGGGAAACTTTAGCCTTGTGAATAAGCTTGGCAAAGCCAACGTCGCCGGAGAGGGCCACATCCATTATTACATGGATGCAAAAGTACCTACCGCTCCTGATAAGCCTGCCCTCAGTGCTCCGGGAACCTATGCTCCTTCCGCCAATGCCAGTCACACATGGAAGAATGTAGCGCCAGGAATGCATAATTTCTCGGTGCAGCTCGTCAATAACAATCATACGCCGCTCATACCGCTAGTGATGGAGCAGGTAAATGTGACGGTAAAAGCTGATGAATTGAAGACCATGGGCATGAAAAACGCATCTATCAATATTATGGCAAAAAATATCGCCTTCAATATGAGCACCATCACGGTCCCTGCCGGATCGGAGGTCACCGTGAACTTTGATAACCAGGACGCCAACGTGGCTCACAATGTCGCCTTTTATGAGACTTCTGCCGCAGACAAGCCGATTTATGTGGGCGAGATCTTCAAAGGACCCAAAATGATGGTCTACACATTCCAGGCACCTGACAAACCGGGAACCTACTACTTCCGCTGCGATGTCCACCCGGCCAACATGAAAGGCCAGTTCATTGTGCAGTGAGGGTAGCCTTCCCTGCATTTTTTGGCTCAGTCTCTTCTCCCGTTCCGATTTATGCCTTTTTATGCCTTTATACTGCTACTGCAGATCCTCTTAGATCTGCGTGCGCGGAGCCCTTCATAAGCAAACGCTGCATGGCCTCCAAGGCTCTGACTTGCAGGTCCTCCTTTCCTATGCCGTAGTGTTCTGGAACGCCTTGCGTGGTCACAAAGGCCGCACTGTATCTCGCTTCCGGCTGCATTCGCCGTCCTCGTACGAAAACCTCCTGGATGCGATTGCCGGGCGGGTTCTCGATCTTGAAGTAGACATCCATGCCCAGGAAGCGCTTGACGTAGCCGCCCATCTGCTCATAGGGATCACGGGAGAAGGTTCGCTCCAGGTTCTCTTCCATCATTTGCCGGATCTCCCTGCCGGTGAGCACTGCTGTTGATACGGGCGGATTCATGGGAATGATATTGTAGAGGTCGTTCATGGTCACCGATCCGGCAGGCACAGGAGCGCCAAAGCGCCAGCCGTTGGAGAATGCAACGTCCGATCCCGTCAGATCGATGAGGCTGTGCAGCAGAAAGTTGTCCATGGTGGACTCAAGCATGGTATTGCGGTTGAGGGCTGTCTTTGTTTCGCCCACAACCGTTTCCAGGTGATCTCTATGCGGTTGCATCTGCCGGTTGACCAGCTCCTCCACCTCCCGGCAAGGCCTCACATCCTCGCTCACGTCCAGCAGCCGATGCTTCAAAAGTCTTACTTTCCCTTTTTCGATCTCAAGGTCGATTCTGCCCAGGAATGACCCATGACATCCGGATTGAATTAGCAGCGTGCCGTTTACATGTGCGGGCTTGCGGAGCCGGTTGTGGGTGTGGCCGCTGAGCCAGAGATCGACACCATTTGCCTCTCCGGCCAGTTTGACATCCTGGGGAAACCCCAGATGGGATAGAACTATTATCAGATCGGCTCGTTCCCGGCGAAGCTGCCTTACATATTCGGGCAGCTCCGACCTGCCCAGAGTGAATCGAAGACCCTGGCTAAAAGATGCAGGCATGACCTTGTCCACGATATTGGAGGCAATGCCAATCACACCGATCAAGAGGCCGTTCTTCTCCAGCATGGTGAAAGGCGGAAAGGCCAGACTTCCTGTCTCTTTTTCATAACAGTTGATGGCCAGAACGGGATACTTCAGCTCCCTGGCGAGGCTATGGAATTGCTCTGGGCCGAGGGCGAATTCCCAATGAGCCGTCATGGCATCGAAATCAAGGCGGTTCAGAATCGGGATCAAAGCCCTGCCGCCCGTTTTAGTCGTTGACGGGAGATAAAGTATCCAATTTTTCGCCTGCGTCACCTGAAAATCGACATCGAACGCAGGCTAATCCAAGACATTGGCTTTGGAAACTGAGTAAATTATCTCCCGTCAACCCCTTAGCAGCCACGTAGGTGCCAAGCAAGGTGTCCCCGCAATCGAAGGCCAGGACATGATCATCCCGGCCTCCTTCCCTCATCAATGAGGCTATGCGGGCATAGCCGCCCGCGGTCCTGTATTCTGCATGTTCTCCAGACCAGAATAGCTCCGGATGCGGCTCCAGGTAGCCGTGGCTGTCGTTCATCTGGAATACAGTCAATTTCTTACCTTGCATAATGATTTTCTCCGGTTTCTTAAATGATGATTCAATGCACTAAATCCGCATCCCTACAGGAGATACTCGTGGAGTCTTCCATCCCGGCCTGGGTCCAATCCTCGATCAAAAATGATTGGATTGCGCTAATCGCTTCCCCTTCATCTTTTTTCTTGAGCCTCTTTTAGGTTGTTTGCCAATTGGGGATCATTCCACCAGTCGAATTCGGAGACCGGATTACTTTTTGTCACTTCATATATATCTTCATATATTGCATCATACCTGCTGTAATCTCGGTAGTTTCCATCATACGGTTTTATGGTAGAGAAGATAAAGCCGCCAGTGTTTACAGCTGTGGGCTCCACGAAATATCTCTTAGGAGGAATGTCTATCGCAACCCAGGCATGACCGATGCTTCCGTTTGCAAATCTATCGGCAAGGCAGATCTTGGAGTCGAAGCCTTGCTTCTCAAGCATCCATTCCAGGTACGCGGCCATCTCACTGCAATCGAAGACGTTTATGTTATATCTCCTCAAAATGCCTGAACCGATCAGGGTTTCAACCCCGAATATGGAATGATCGAGCCAGGGGTCTCCTTTTGCGTAATAGGGGCTGGGTATCTTTGTCGGTGGAGATACCGTCTTCGGGCTTTCCATGCATCCGGAGATGATTACGAACAATAAGATCAGTGCACATATCTTGGGCTTCGCCAATTTGGTCCCTCCACTTTTTTATAATGAAAGATCTGGACGAAAAAGGTTTTGGCCGGAGAAGATCATTTTGCATTTCGCCATCAGCATCCTCTGAGCGATTTATTCTTTGGACTGCCGGCATTTACCGAGGTGTGAGAATGCCTGAGTATATAAGCACGGCCAGGATCGCAAGAACGAGCATAATTCCAAAGATCAGTATCTTGTTGGTCATCCTGCTCATTTCCCAGACCATCTCTCGGGCGTCGCTGCCCTCTTCTTCAGGTATCACTCGATGCAGCCTCCAATCTGATTAGAAAATATCATGCGACATTGTCACAAGGTTGTTAGTATCGGGGAATTGCAGCGGGATTCAAACGCACTATACTAATATCGGCATCCACCGCAGGAGATAATTGAGTCACGGTATTGAATGAATAGCATTGAATGGTGTGATCCTTCAGATCTGCAACCGCTTGAACTCCTCCAGCTCTTCTGTGTTGAGTTGGGCACTTCGCTGATCTTCTCGTAGAGATCCCATTCTTTGTCTTCAGCTCTGGCGGTTCTCACCAGATTGGCTCTCTGTATGGATCGCATGTACTACCCATCTCGATCTGTCGATATCATTCTATATGAGAGAAGGGTCGGCATAAGAGAATGGGAACGCTCAGGTATCAATTGTATCGCACTAGATCGGCATTCCCCACATGGGATACCACTTGGCCTCATCCTTCTCCAGAGGAAGCTCCTTTTCCATCAGCGAGCGCAGCCGGAACTCCCTTGAGGCGTCCCGCTGCTGACCGCTGGCAGGAACAAAGGGATAATATGATCCGAGCTTGAAATTGTAGATCCAGTAAACTGTGGCGTCTCCCCGGAAGCGGTAGACTGCCGCCAGGAGCTGTGTCCCGAAGCCCTGCTCAATCAGGATCTGGCAGACCATCTGGATGTTGGTCACCAGGTCGTCGAAATCCCTGTCCCGCAACACCACCCAGATGTAGTTGTACTCATCCTTCTGGATGCTGTAGGTGGTGCCGGTCTCCTTGAAGCTGACCTTGAGCAGATCCTCGATCTCCGCCCTGGCTGCATCGTACCTGGACGACTCCATGGGCTTGATGCAAACTCCTGCCGTTCCCTCCGGCTGCAGGCCGAGGCTCGCCTCCAGGGTGACGGCCGCGGTGGAGATGGCAAAGAGCCGGTCGGTCTTGGCCTCGGGAAGGCGGGTCTTGCCCAGGATGGAGTCTAAGAACCCCATCTCAGGCTGCCTCCAGCTCCTGCTCAATTCTCTGCAAGGCCGCGATCCTGGCCTCGGTTGGGGGATGCGTCGAGAACAGGTTCATGATGGACGAGCCGGACAGGGCTGGCACGATGAACAGCGCACTGACCGGCCCTTCCACCCGTCTCAGATCCTGCGTGGGAACCCTGGCTCCGCTGATCTTCATCAGGGCAGACGCCAGCTGGGACGGCTGGCCGGTGATGATTGCTGAGCCGCGGTCGGCTGAGAACTCCCTGTACCTGGATAAAGCCCGGATGAGGATGAAGCTCACAATCCAGACCGCTACCGAGACGACAAGCAGTATCACGAAGTTGCTTCCCGAGTCCCTGTCGCGACTGCTGCCCCCGCCCATGAAGGGAAGCCATTGAACCATCATTTGAGCCACGGAAGAGAGGAATGTGGCGATGGTCATGACCATCATGTCCCGGTTCTTGACGTGAGTCAGCTCATGAGCGATCACCGCCTCAAGCTCGCTGCGATTCAGCTGCTGCATGATGCCGGTCGTCACTGCCACCACGGCGTTCTTCTGGTTGCGGCCCGTAGCGAAGGCATTGGGCATGCTGGTCTTCATTATGGCAATTTTCGGCATGGGCAGATCGGCGATGGCACAGAGCCTCGAAACCATCTGATGCAGCTCTGGAGCCTCGCTCTCCGAGACTATCTTCGCGCCCATCGAACTCAAGATCAGCTTGTCCGAATAGAAGTACTGCAGGAACATGAACCCGCCAATGAACAGGATGATCACGGTTTGGCTGGTATGCAAGGCTATCAAGACAGCCAGGAATCCCAGGTAAAGAACTGCTAAGAGGAACATGGTCAGGAACATCCTGGCCTCAAGCCCTCGGTCAGATTTCCATCTTCTCATATCTCTATTTCACCTTAAAGCCCAAATTATGCACTCAACATCAATCTATCGGATCGTCTCAATTGTGCCCCGTTTTTAACGGATATCTCTGAATCAATAAAAAATCATCGGCTCATCTCCAGCCTATCTGCTTGTCTGCGATGAGAATGTCTGCTAAATAGCTAAATAGTCGAAGCTAGCTAAGTATTATGAAGAAGAATTAATTGAGCATTTTAAAAGGGTTAAGAGAGGCGGATCTTTATGGCACAAGCGAAAATGGGCGACACCGTATTGGTACACTACAATGGCAAGCTGGACACAGGCGTTCTCTTTGACACCTCTGAAGGGTCCGACCCCTTGAAGTTCGAATTGGGCTCGGGATGCCTGATACAGGGCTTCGAGGAAGCTGTAGTGGGAATGAGTCCCGGCGAGACCAAGACGGTTAAGATTCCACCCGAGAAGGGCTACGGCAAATACAGAGAGGATCGCGTCATAAAGGTGGACAAGAAGGACCTTCCTGAGGGGCTTGTTCCTGAGGAGGGCATGACTCTGGAGATCTGCGCCTCCAACGGCGTCATGGTTCCCGTGCAGATCACGGAAATATCCGAATCTACAGTCACGCTTGATGCCAACCATCCGCTGTCTGAGCAGACGTTGACCTTTGAGATTACTCTGGTAGCTGTCGGCGATGAAAAGAAAGCATAGGCAAAGAGATGAATGATAGAATGTCTTTCAATCGCCATTCATCCGGGGCAAAAAATAATTTTTACAGTTTTTGAGTGCTCCCTCATTTTACAATCGAAGTGCAGACGACTGGTTTTTGCAGAAATGAAGATTGATCCCGTTCTCGCATAGATCTAACGCAAGCTAGATATATCAAGGAATGCAAGATAAAACCGGATAATGGCCACTGCCGTTCCGGCGGACGGCAGTAAATTATTAATCCAGGTGGGACTTATTTTGGAAAATCGTGCGGCTGTGTTCATTGATGGCGCTTATCTAACGAAGATTCTTGATGTTGATTTTGGCAAACCTAAGATCGATCTGGCCAGGTTTTCGGAACTCCTCTGCGGAAACTACGAGCGGCTGAGGACCTACTACTACAACTGCATGCCTTACCAGAGCTGCCCTCCTACCGAAGAGGAGCGCAGGCGCTTTGCCTCCATGGACAAGTTCGTCTATACATTGCGCAAATTGCCCAGATTCGAGGTCAAGCTGGGACGTTTGGGCTGTGTGGGTGGAGAGTTTGTGCAAAAGAGAGTGGACATCGCCCTTGCGGCCGATCTGGTGCGGCTGAGCTGTGGGAGAATGATCGGCAAGGCGGTAATCGTTACCGGCGATAGCGATTTTGTGCCGGCTATCGAAGCTGCCAAAGAAGCAGGTGTGCTGGTGATGCTCTATTATTCGCCAAGCTCTATCCATGATGAATTATTATCCGCAGTAGATGAAAGTGTGGTCATCGACCAGAATATGATCAGCCAGGTGGCGCGGTAGATCAAAGAAATGAGATAAGTTTTTATTTCAAGATCTCCACATTTATCGCGAGGAGTTATCGATGAGAGCCCTGCTGATAATCGCATTGATAGCAATCTTTATTCTACCCGCATTCGCTGCACCCCTACAGATCAGCGGTGAGTACGGGAGCAGCTGGCTAGGCAATAACGGCAATAAAAATGTGGTAAAAGTACCGCAAGCGGGCAGCCTGTGGACCTGGGGAACAATTCCGAAAGGGCAGTATTTGTCCAACGGTACACTGCAGCCCATCCGGTCAACCACCATTTACTATCCATCCTTTATGGAAAGCAATTCGCCCATACTGATCAATCGAACGACCGACATAAGTGGTTACTTCCCGCCGGATTTCAACTCGCCCTATTTCATGGACGATCCGTGGTACATCTCTCAATTAACCGGACGGCCCGTCGTCTATCGCACCTGAGTCAGAAGGCCAACCTGTGTCTGACTTTTTTTTGACAGGGCACTCGAGCACGATAAAACGCGAGCAAGTCCGGGTGCATGGCGTGGAAACTGGCGATGCAAAGTCGGACATGTCCGCAGCTGGATCTGCTAATTCAGGAAGCTCCGGTTGACCTGCCAGGCTGCTGCTCGCTCATAGCCTGGGCTGCCAAGCAATAGATATCTTTACTTACAATTAATTTCCTATTCAAAGATCAGGTGATCTTATGTTTCCAGGATTAGGTGGAATGGGTGGCAGGGGCGGCATGAGCCCCCGAAAGATGAAAGGCATGTTGAAGAACATGGGCATCGACATCGATGAACTGGAAGACGTTAAAGAGGTCGTCATCCGCATGCCCGACAAGGAGATTGTAATTTCGAACGCCCAGGTGGCCATTATGGACGCGCATGGCGTGCGCAGCTTCCAGATCTCGGGCGACGTTTCGGAGCGACCGGTCTCTTCCAGCTCAGCCGTCTCGGTAGTTCAGGAGGAGCCTGCCCCGGAGATCCCGGATTCGGATGTGGAGCTGGTGGCGACGCAGACAGGCGCCAGAGCCGAGGACGCAAGGGCTGCCTTAGAGGAAGCCGGAGGAGACCTGGCTGCAGCCATCATGAAACTCAGCTCCAAATAATTTGGCGAGGCTGCCAGTCGGTTGTAATCTCTGCATGAATAGCGAGCAATGGATCATTCGTGACCCTGTTCATGGGGCCATCCGGGTGGATAAGCCGGAGTGGAGGCTCATCCAGTCCCGACCGCTGCAGCGGTTGAAGGGCATAAAGCAATTGGGCCTTGTGGATACCGTCTATCCGGGAGCTAACCACACCAGGTTCGAGCATTCTGTCGGAACCATGTACGTGGCCGGGCTGATGGCTCACCATCTGCATCTGCCGGCAGCTGACGTAAAAAAGGTTCGGCTGGCCGGTCTCTTGCACGATCTGGGCCATCCGGCCCTCTCTCATGCCGTAGAGGGCGTGCTCAGTCGCAATCCTGAGATTCAGCCCTGCCTGGCAGGCAGCCGTGTTTCCAGGCATGAGGAATTCACTCGAGAGATTATAGTCTGCCATCCCTTTGGCGAAGAGGCGCTGCAAGCCTGCGAAGAGTCATTTGGCGATCCGGATGCTCTCTTCCGGGATGTGGCGGACATCGCCCTGGGCGCAAAGCCGCCTTTGGGCCAGATCATTGCCGGAGACCTCGATGCAGACAGGATCGACTTCCTCCTGCGCGACTCTCACCACTCCGGCGTCAATTTGGGACTGGTGGATATGGATCAGATTCTACAGGCCCTCACCATTCTAAATGGCAAAATAGTCCTGGCAGGAGAGGGCGACTATCGTGCCGAGATGTCCCAGACTGCTGCAGAATCGATGCTCATTGCACGGGCGCATCACTACAATGCCCTCATCTACCACCCGGCTGTCCAATCCATTCGCGGCATGCTGCTGGCGGCCCTGGAGAGGTCTCTGTCCGCGATGGACCGGGAGGAAGCCATTTCCAGGATCTTTCTGTTCTTCCGGGAGTATACGGATCCGGATCTTCTCCGGTTTATCTGGGAGGCGGGAGATGATGCTTCACGAGATCTATTGCAGCGCATAAAATTCGGCAGGAAGTATCCGCTGGCGGCCAGGTTCGACCACAGCACGCTTTCGCCTGACATCAGGATGGCCCTCTCCACCATCTCCCGCAATGGCCGCATGAAGAAGCTCTTCGAGGATGGCCTGGGCAAAAAATATGAATCTCTGGTGGACGTCACCGTGGGAAGCGGAGTGCCGCGATCCATGAGGACGGAAGCAAACGGCTTTTTCTACGACGAATCCGCACTTGCGTCGGGCCTGGTCAAGACCCTGACCCGCCAGATCGCGCTCTCCTTTTTCTCCGATTCACCGGTCCAGGTGTCGTTGGAGGAAGTGAGGACGCAGGCATTCAGGCTCTTGAGCTTCATTCGCGCGGAGAGCTATCTCCCCATCGATGGTCTGCTGTTGCTTTTCCACACTTTGCACCATCAGCTCTCTGAAACCTATGGCCCAAGAATCCTCGTCCCGAGGATCAGGAACATAACCTGGCTTTACCGGACTGTTTCCAGGCTTAAGGAGCTGGGGGATGCGAATTTGTCCGGGCTCTTCGACTATTCTTTTCACTCCGATTACGGCTTCCCCTATAGCGAGAAGCTCTTCGAGGACATTCAAATCCTGGTGGCCACGGGAATGATCTATCAGGATCAGAGGCACTATGAGCGAAATGGTCGGTGGCTACAAAGATATGAGTATATGCTCACCGCCGAAGGGATGAGCTATGCCGAGGCCACTGCCGCCTCTTACTCCAAGGAGGCCGAGAATCTTCGCAAGCGTATGATGCTGGAAACGCACAGCATCCCTTACGACGTGGTAAGCCTCCGTCTCAGCAATTTCGTGAGCAAGCACGCTCAAGTTGGAAGATGAGAATGTTATTGAATAAATGAAAATTGAGGTTCTCTGAGAAAATATGGGCGACAGATGCGGCATCCAACCGGGTGTTACACCTGCCATTTTCAGATTTTTTCAGATTATTTAGCTCATCTTGTGCATTGTGTAAGCGCCGGTCGGGATGACTTCTACCGGTGTGGAAGGTGTCCAGGCGCTATCCAGGAACTGGTAAATTGATTCTCCAGTCCAGGCTATCTCTCCATTCTTGCCGGCTGCCGGGGCGGTGTATATGGGTGATGTGGCGGAAGGCGCTGTGTAGTTATCCTTCATAAAATCGGCAATTGCGTAGGTTGTATTCTGTAATGTGCCATTCCATTTCTTCTGCGAGGATATTGCCGAGAAGACATCCGGGGTATAAGAGCTTGGTGTCCAGCTATCGTTGAGGAATGCGGCCACGGATGGCGTGGTCAATATAGAATTCTCTGGTGCACTTGCGGTAGGCGCGGACTTTTCTGATAAATGAACCGGTGCTGCGGGCTCTGCCATAATTGCAGGAATAAACCCGCATAGAGCCACCAAGGCAATTAATGCAAGGATAATATGTCTCATGTACCTGCATTACCCTTCAGGTATCCATAAAGCTTTCCGTCGCTCTGGCCGTTTTATGTAATAAATAATAATTTTAAAGAACTCGACAAATCTTTCCTCATCGATTGCGTTTTAAATCTGCCGCAGTCGTTTCTGGATGATTGCTGAGGTATTTTGCCGCTTTCGGCTCGTGTACGATCCGGCAGTCGATGCAGGTCCAGACTCTCTTTCCTCGCTTGGTCTTCACAAATCTGCCAAGGCTCGTGTCCTTGCAAGGATAAAGGGGACAAAAGCAATGCGTACAGTCCTGCTCCTGAAAGTGATGGCAGGGATAGTATTCGCAGTTGTTCTGGCCGGTAGCTTTGGCCGGCAGGTCGGCAGCCTCTCGAATCAGGCACGGATCATCGGTGACCAGGCCGTCTGCGCCCAGTCGGACAAGCCATGCGGCCTCTTCTTTGTTGTTGATGATCCAGGGAAAGACTTCCATGCCAAGCCTGTGCGCCTCCTTGAAGATCCTCGGATTGACTCTCCTGGGAAAGATGGCGTTCGCCCCGGCCCATACCGCCAGATCTACCGGCTTTACAGGGAGTGAAGCGATGATGATTCCTGTGCGAAGGTCCGAAAGCTCCTTGATTTCGCGCAGGCTGGCGTGGTAGAAGGACGTTACCATGGAGTTGCTGCCCCTCAGGGCCTCTACCACCAGGTCTTCCAGGCCCTCTTCTTTCATCTCCACCACCAGTTCGAGGCCCAATTCGTTGGCGGCGGATGAAGCTTCGGCGAGAGTTGGAATCTCCTGGCCGTCCTTCACGTGCATGGCTTTCAGCTCCTCTCTGCTCAAAACCTCCACCTTTCCTGAGCCGTCGCACGTCCGGTCCACCGTCTCATCATGCATCAAGAATAGAGTTCCGTCGCTGGAGAGGCGCACATCAATCTCGACCCAATCTGCCTTGCAGCGAGCCGCAGCGCGAATGCCCTCCAGGGTATTTTCTGCAGCCAGGGCTCTTGCCCCGCGGTGACCTATCACTAAAGCCATTCGCCATTATCTATCCCATAGAAAATATTTGGCTTTTTGGGATGATCGGGGAAAAGGCGGCCAGAGAGTAATGCTGGAAATGAATGCCTGGAATGAATGCCTGGAATGAATGCTGGAAAGAATTATACTGCAAGAGAGTGGCAATAGAATCTCGAATGCTGGACAATCTTGAGAAGTTTACCTGCCTGAAGAGAGATATCGCCAAGATAAATCTGGATCCGCTGCAGCGCGGAGGCATCCTGACCCCTGCCGCAAGGGAGGCGCTGGTGGAATGGGGTGATGGATACTCCATCTGCGACTTCTGTGCCGGGATGCTCGACCGCATCACGAATCCGCCTGTGGAAGAGTTCGTGCACGGCATCCTGCCGCAGTTTCTGGGCACGGATGAGGTGCGCGTCACCCACGGTGCGCGCGAGGGAAAGTTCGCGGCCATGCATGCCCTCTGCGAGAAGGGCGACTGGGTGGTCATGGACGGAAATGCTCATTACACCACAGTCCTGGCGGCGGAGCGGGCAGGCCTGAAGATCGAGTATGCGCCATCCAGCAAGGAGCCGGGCTATGCCATCACAGCTGAGGGGTACATCCAGGCCATCGAGCGGGCCTATGAGCACAAGGGAAACGTGAGCATGGCCGTCCTGACCCATCCGGATGGAAACTACGGCAACCTGGCCGATGCCAGAGCGATCTCGGATGCCTGCCACGACTACGGCGTGCCTCTGCTGCTCAACGGAGCCTACTCCGTGGGCAGGATGCCCGTCAACGCTCGCGAGCTTGGCGCGGACATCATCGTCGCCAGCGGCCACAAGTCCATGGCGGCTTCCGGACCCGTCGGCCTTTTGGGTGCATCGGAGGAGTATGCCAAGACCATGTTCCGCCTCTCGCCCACCAAGAAGAACAAGGAAGTCGAGCTCCTGGGCTGCACCGTGCGCGGCGCGCCGCTCCTGACTTTAATGGCCTCGTTTCCGGCGGTGGTGGAGCGCATACGCCGCTGGCCGGAAGAGGTCGAGAAGGCTCGCAATTTTGCGGCAGAGATGGAGAAGCTGGGCATGAAGCAGATGGGCGACCGGCCTCATAATCACGATCTCATGTTCTTCCTGGCTGAGAACCTATTCGAGATCTCGCAGAGGGCTAAAAAGGGCAGATACTTCCTCTATCGAGACCTGAAAGAGCGCGGCATCAGCGGCATCAAGCCCGGCCTGACGCGCCAGTTCAAGCTGAGCACCTTCGGAGTCTCAAAGGATGAGCTGGACCTGGTGATAACGGCTTTTGATGAGATCATAAAATCCTATGCCAAACAATGAGGCCCGGCAATAATGCGAAAGCTCCCGGAGTTCTGTCTTAGCGATTTTCTTTTGCGATCAAAGGAAGGGACGTCCCACGAGCTGCATACTTCGCAAAGCTCGTGCAGAACCTTTATCATTAGCTGAGTTGTATTAATAAAGCAAGGAGGGAAGAATAACGAATTCGAAATCCGTTCAAGTCTCCTTGGCTTTGGTTACCCTAGCGCTAGTTATGATTTTTACCTCGCCTGCTCTCGGGCAGAGCAACGCTACCTCTCTCTACTGGTTCCAACGGGGCCTGGATCTGTATAACCAGGATAAGTTCGATGAGTCTCTGACTGCTTATGAAAAGGCAGTGGAGCTTGATCCAAAAGACTTCGAAGCCTGGAATAACATGGGCATCGATCTGGGTCTCCTGGGCAGGTATGACGAAGCCCTGACGGCTTTTAATAATGCAGTGGGGCTGAACGACTCATATGCAGAAGCCTGGTACAATATGGGCGTCATTTATGACTTTAAGGAAAATTATTACATAGCGGTGCAGGCATACAAGAAAGCTACCCAGCTCAATCCTTCCTATCAGAAGGCTCTGGTGAGACGAAGCGTCGACACTGATATCGTAATGGCTCGATCTCTCTCTTGCAGCTGCTCGGATCAAATAGCTCTGGTTTAGATTCCTACCATTTGCCCGTGTTAAATTGCAGGAGGGACGTCTTGTGATCCATATGTGATTGCAGGAAGTCTCCCGCGGGGAGAACAGCCTCCTGCACTTTTCAGCATGCATTATGCATTTTTTAGCTGGAGAAACAAGGATCTTGCGTTCGGTAATACAGCATACAGATCGTTTTCGAGCAATGGCGCTAGGCTTCCTGATTTCAGCAAGCTCTCGGTGCTGCAAGCTCTCGGTGGCATCCACGGCGTTGCATCGTGAGCAAGCGAGAGGGAATCCGCCTTCTGATGCCTATCCTCGCCTAAGAACGCACAATAAAAATAAAAAATTAGAATAGTTGGATCAAGCAATGCTGCAATGCCGGTTATGCTCCAAGCCCGCCGCCCATGCCAGGTGGAACGCCGCTCAGGTCGCCGCCGGGGCCGATCTTGTCAACATATTCATGAATATCGGTGAAATATTTTTTCTTAGTCTGCTCGGGGGTTGAGGTGTCGGAGGTTGAGGCGTTGGTCGTCTCAGCAGGTGCCGGAGTTTCGGCCTTCGGCTTCTCGATAGTGGCCGGAGTGTAGCTGGATGTGTCGGGGTTGATCCACATGGCGCTGAAGGCACCTTTGCCGATCATCTTGCCACCGCTCACCTGGGTATAGTTGCCGCTGATGCCCTCATTGGCATAGGTGCCGGACATCTTGGTGGTGGTCATCTCGTTCTCCTTTTGGGAGGTCAATGTAAGGTCCACCTTGTCGCCGGAGATGGTGCCGACAACCTCTGCATTCCAGGCCTGTCCGCTGTCGGGTTCATACTTGGCCTGGCCGAAGAGGTCCTGGCCATCCTGGTTGAGTGCCATGGTGATCTGGCCGGATTCGATGCCGCTCACAGACCAGATATAGTTCAGGCTGGGAGCCGAGCTTGAGGCGGAAGCCGCGCTTGCATTCGTGGCATTGCCTGTGCTCGCGGTGCTGTTCGCGCTGTCACTTACCAGAGCGGTCTCGCCCGTTGGCGCAGCAACGCTCGCTGCGGGCGTTGAGACCTCTACAGCGGTTGTATTATTCTCCGTGGTGCTGGTATTGTTGGCGCTCTGGCCCAGGGACTGCCCTGTGCAAAGCAGCAATACGAGCAGCAAGGGAAGAATCATGTATCTCTTAATCAATGATGTGCCTCCGATTTCCATATTTAAGCGATGGCCTTTTCGTCATTTGCCTAAGTTGGACCTTGTCTGATCTTCTCTGATATAAGCTTTTCACCGGCCTGGCTGCCATTTCCTTCTTGCAGATCATAGCGTATCGAGGCCGATAGCCATTTATGAGCCGATCACGATCTTGCCGGTGGAATCGCCGAAGTCGGAAAACGGCCACCGGGAGCTGATGCCGATCATTGGGCTGGATGTGTGGTGAAGGATGATTTGTTGAGGGGCAGATGCGGGAGCGTTTGCCTCGCCAGATTTTTTTCTCAGCGCATTCTCAAGGATAATAGCAAAAATTGTCACAGATGAGCTACAATCCTTTTTCGCGAATCAGGAAACAAGGAATAGCATTATGGTTTCCAAATCTCCAGGAATTTTATCCTGCGAAAATCTCCATCATTTGTCGCTATCTTCTTTATGCCGTATGCCTTGCAGCTGGCTGCATGCAAAGCATCCCTTGGCAGTAGCTTGTATTCTCGTACAAATTCCAGTGAGGCCCTTGATATCGAATAGTCCAGACTCAAGACTGTCAAGCTGCCCATTGATATGAGCTGATCGAGGTAGCCATAGAAATCATTTACTGGTTCTAGACAATCATCCCAAACTTCAATCAGAGATCTCTTCGTATTCTTTAATTCACGTTTTCCCGTTATTCCTTTGCTTTCTGAATCATTAGGGTATATGCAACTTCATCAATAACCAATGGTGAGATGAATCCTGTAATGTCTCCCTGTTCCACTGTCTCTAAGAGATCGAAGCATCTCTTGCCGTAAACAGGATGATCCGTGAGAAGATAGGTGAATATATTGGCATCAATGAATACCTGATTCGTACTCTTCATGAACCTCCTCAAGTCCTTCCCAGCACTTCACGATCCCGCGAATCTTCCTTGTTGCGCTGCTCTTGATTCTGATATCTACCTCTTCCCCTTCATTTAAATTTAGATCTTGAAATGGTTTGAGGATTTTTCCTTCATACCTTGCCCTAACCACGGACTCCATCATATCACCAAGGTAAACCCTGCTTCAAGTTTTAAATAATTATCCAAATCAAAAATCATGAGGACGCGCGCACGCCAAAAGAGCTGCTGGACCTGATTAGGGCCAAAGGGCGCGAGGTAGCCGAGGCGCTGACGGTTCTTCGAGGCCGAAAGGCGCAATAGCCGGAATAATGGATTTCGAATACATTCATTCACTCAACTGCACGCTTCATGATTGTTCTTAAATTCCAATAGCGACTAACATCTTCCTTGATGAAATATACAATCATCCTCGAACCCCAGGAAGAAGGCGGCTTCATCGCCCGCTGCGTGGAGCTTCACGGCGCGATCAGCGAGGGCGAGACTGTGACCGAAGCTTTGCAGAACATCAGAGAAGCCGCTAATCTGATTTGTGAAGTGCTCTTGGATGACACGAAATGCGAAAATCGGAATTAAGAGAAAATAAAATTAACAAACCCATAGGGCGCAATCCCGTTGGTTTTATCTTAACATTCTACCGAAGGCATAATGCTCTCAAAAGAATAGGTTTTGCTTTTTCCGGCCTCGATTTCTGCCATCTCGATCTCGACGGCTTTGTGCACCAGGGCCAGTTCTTCTTCCTCGATTATCCGCTCGTAGGCAAGGATGGCCTGGCGTATGACCTCTGTTTGGCTTCCGGCATAACCCATCTCAATGATGCTCTTTATGGCGGCCTCATACGGCGAGCCCAGATTGATGTTCATGACCTATCCCTGAATGTATATTGAATGGGGCATTGAAGCATATAAGTATTGTTCATCACCAACACCCTACTACCTTCAGAACATATGTGAATTCGTGGAAAAAGTGATCGTACAATTCGTGACTATGCTCTTGTTAGAATACGCAGATTGTCAGAACCTATTGATAGTAGAACTTATAAAGCGATTTGTAAGGCATCCGAATAATCAACCTCGGAACATAAGACGTTTATAGTATAAATCAATCAACCCCCTGAGGGATTTAATGAGGTCAGAAATCATTTTATGCATCGTTCTATTATCACTGCTTATTCCATCTGCTACAGCCGCGGACAGGACCACATCAGCGAAAGATCCAGTCTATATCACCGAGCAGTTTCCTCCTTTCAGTTATCAGGAAGATGGGAAGCTGCAGGGCATCTCCGTAGATCTGCTGGAGAAGATGCTCGGGCATATGAATATGACCTTGAATAGAAGCGAGATCAGGCTTCTGCCTTGGGATCAGGGCTATCAGATGGCGCTGCAGGATAACAACACCGTCATCTTCTCAACAGGACGTATTCCCGAGAGAGAGGCGCTATTCAAATGGGTAGGGCCGATCAGCTCCATAAAGGTCGTGCTCTTTGCTCTGAATGAGAAACATATCAAAATCAATTCAACAGGAGATTTGAGGGCGCTAAAGATAGGCGTCACCAAGGACTCGGCAGAAGGGCCTCTTGTGATCAAGGCTGGTGCAAACCCAGGCAATCTTATAGAGAAGAATAATACCACTGAAATTATAGATATGCGGAAGGCCGGAACCATCGATGCTTGGGCTTATCCCGATCTTGTAGGCGTATGGTTGGCAGAAAAAGCAGGCCTGAATGCCAGCGAGTACGAGGTCGTCTACCAGCTAACGAAGGAAACACCTCTTTATTATGCGTTTAACATGAATACTTCAGACTCTACGATAAAAATGTTCCAGGAGGCTCTAAACCAGACGAGGAAGGGAAAAGAGACCGATGGCATTAGCGACTTCGAGAAGATCCTTTATAGATACCTGCCAGTGTTGTATGGCAGAAGCAACATGACCTCTCATCAGATCATGGATCTCGTAAACAGGACATCTGCAGATATCGGTATAAATGCTTCCAGCACCTTTATCAATATATCCGCAGGCACCCGCAGCTATAAAGATAGTTCAGATATTGCTCTCTTCGTTATTGATACTGGAGCGATAGTTATGGCCCACTCCAGCCGCCCTGAGCTGGTGGGATTGAACGAGACAAACAGGGCTGACGTGAGCGGAAAGAAGTTCATAGAGGCAATTGTCATGGGTGCCTTGAAGAATGTTGTTGGTCAAGAAGATTATATTTATTCTGACCCTAACAAGACGGGACTCTACTTCAAAACTGCCTATTATAGGCTGACCAAAGGAAACGATGGCCAGGAGTACATAGTGGGCTGCATCGATTATAAAGAAGAAGGATCGAAGAGCAGCTGATAAACTGCTGCTGGGGCTACTGAACGCCTTGCATCGATCCTGCTTTCTGCTATAGATTTTTTAATAGGATTATGTAGTTGAGCTGAGATGATAATCAATACTGGATTCATAGCAAGGGGAATAAGGTAGCGTGCCAAAATTGCTGTAAAATCGCAGTGGCCCTGTATCCTGATTCAATTTTACTCCTCCAAGGATAAATACCTTTTACCAGTTATCCAATCCTCATTGATGTCCATCATGATGCAAA
>Ga0074195_1001076_pt1 | contig 42595 bp, 26 predicted proteins | sample EPASupsiteHSE623_FD_64525 | JGI IMG/M metagenome (GOLD analysis project Ga0074195, IMG submission 64525) | Bioremediated contaminated groundwater from EPA Superfund site, New Mexico - Sample HSE6-23 | ecosystem: Environmental > Aquatic > Deep subsurface > Groundwater > Contaminated ...
CGGAGGCGGGGAAGGTTGTCCGGATGGTCACGGCCTCGGGCTTGATCGCCTGCAGTAGGGGCAGGTGCTGCCGGCAGACGGCGCCAAGATCGATCATCGCCCGGTCCTTGATGTTGAGCCCGAGATAGGTGAGCATTTTGCCGCTTATTTCCGCTGCCCGGTGGGTGCCGTCCTGGGCGTACCTGAGGCTTTGCTGCAGGATTTGGTCGCGCGGCGCGTTTTCCAGCGCCAATTCGATATTGCCGAGAATGACGAAGAGCAGGTTGTTGAAATGGTGGGCGATGGCCCCGGCCATCCGGCCCAGGCTGTCTTCCTTCTCCGTCTGGTTCAGCCGGCGCAGCAGGTTGAGGTTTTCCGCTTCCAGCTGCTTGCGTTCGGTGATGTTTTCGTGGGCAACGACGACCCGTCTGCCCACCCGGGAGGGAAAGCGGGTGACCATGCCGCTGAACCAGCGGTTGCCGCCGGGTGCGTGACAGGCGTATTCCTGGGAGTAAAGGTTCATTTCGCCGTTGAGCACCTTGACGATGCCGGCGGCGAGTTTTCGCGCGGCCTCCGCCTCGGTGCCTTCGATGGCATGGCAGAGATCGAGGTAATTGGCTCCTTCGCCGATGGTCTCCGGCCGGGGGCTGTGGGCCTCGGCGAAATCCCGCCACGCCTGGTTGACGGCGATGATGCGGCCGGTTTCGTCGAGAATGGCGATACTGGCCGACAGGGCGTCGACCGTGGTGCGGGCGAACTGTTCCGACTCGATTAGCGCCTTCTCCGCCGCCACCCGGTCGGTGATATCGGTGACCGTCAGCAGCATTTCGCTGGCAAGATCGGAGGGTTCCCGCTCGGCGGAAGGAGGGCGGCTGGCCTGCAGGCGGACGAACACCGGCTCGTTGTCCTGGGTGTTGATCCGCAGCTCCAGGGTTTTGCCGGCGGGATTCTTGAAAAAGGCCTTGGAGCGGGCAAAGTAGATCGTCCGGTCGCCGGCATGGATGAACTCGCCGAAGGGCCGGCCCAGGACCTGCCCGCGGTCGCGGCGGACCATGTTGGCGAAGGTGGCGTTGGTCTCGCTGACCGCGCCTGCCCTGTCCAGCACCACATAGCCCACCGGCGCGTTATGGTAGAGCTGCATGTAGCGGGCGCGGCTTTCCTCCAGGGCGTTTTGGGCGGCGCGCAGCTCTTCGTTCTGCAGCTCCAGCTCGATCTGGTGGACCTGCAATTCGTGAATGATTTGCTTGAAATCGTCGGTCAGCGCCTTGTCGGCGGTCTCCCCGGACGAGGCGAGAATGCGTTCGGCTTTGCTGCGCAGACTCTTGGGCAGGTTGTCGCTGGGCTTGTTCATGATCGTCCAATGGGGTGCGGTATCGCCGGCCGGTTTCCGTGCCGGCAGCGGGGGGAGGTGGAGCCGGGCGGGGGTATGTGGCTGGCGCGAACCGTAGGGCCTGGCATGGAGTGGAGGGCGCGCATGGGCGATCGCATCAGCAGCAGGCCTTGCCGCTGGGGTCGCTGAAAAGCTTGCAGCGGCCGGTGATATCCTCGAAGGTCGTGTACACCTGGAAGGGAGTCGTTTCGCCGGGATGAAACTGCGGGGTGGCGTTGACCAGGATCCAGCGGGTGTCGTTGTTCCGTGGATCGGCAACCCCCATGACAAAGCCGAAGACCGACTCGCCGGTGCGTAGGGCGACCATGGCCGGATGCCGGTCCGGCGGCAAGGGCGCGCCCTGCTCGTCCAATGCCCGCCAGCACGGGTCGGCGGAGGTGAGGCCCCGCATCTCGTCGCGGGTCAGGCCGAGGATGCGTTCCGCCGAGGGGTTGGCGGATATGATCCGCCCCTCCCGGTCCTGATAGACCACGCCCTGCGCCATGGTCTCGAACAGGGTCGCGTACCGTTCCTTGCTTGCCTCCAGCTCCAGGCGCATGCGCTGCTGCTCGCCGAAATCCTCAAGGCTGACGGCCAGTCGTTTGTCCGGGAGGAGAAAGGCCTGGAGGCGATAGACGCCTTCAAGACGTTCGTCTTGGTAGAACATGTTTTCCAGCAGGCAAGCATCCCCGGTTTCGACCACCCGGCGCAGCGCCGCGGCAAGGCCCAAGGCTTCCGCCTGCGGCCAGATCTCCTCGAAGCGTTTGCCGCCCCACTCTTCCGGGGCGATGCCGGTCATGCGCGTGGCCTCGGGGTTGCAGCTGTCGAGGGTGATGCGGCCGTCGTCGCCCACATGATAGAGGAAGAGGCCGATCGGGATGTTCTGGCTGAGTTCACGTGTCGTTTTCCGGCTTTCCGCGAGGTTGCGCTTGACGGCCCTGGCCTCGGTGATGTCGACGAAGGTCAGGACCACGCCCGAATACACGGCCGGGGCGATGGCGTAGGGCAGGATGCGGATCAGGTACCAGCGGCCGTTTTCCGCCAAGAGTTCCTGTTCGATCGGCTGATTGCTCTGCTGCACGGTGCGCACTGCCTCGAACGGATTGAACTCCTTGAGGCGGTGGGCAAGATGGGTGAGCGGCCTGCCGATATCTTTTTCCATGATATGGAAAATGTTGCCAATCTCCGGGGAGAAACGGCGAATTTCCAGCTCTTCGTCTAAAAGGAGAATGCCGATGCGGCAACTGGTGAGCAGGTTGTCGACATCGTTATTGAGCTCGGTCAGTTCGATGATCTTGTTCTGGTGCTCGGCATTGACGGTGTAGAGTTCCTCGTTGGTTGATTGCAACTCCTCGTTGGTTGATTGCAGCTCCTCGTTGCTGGCCAGCAGCTCTTCGTTGGTGGCCTGTAGCTCCTCATTGGAGGTCTCCAGCTCTTCGATGGTGGCCTGCAAGTTTTCCCTGGCGAATTGCAGCTCCTGTTCGAGATCCTTGATCCGTTGCTGCGCCTCCTCGCCGAGATCGTACGAAACGGCGGTGCTCTGATCCGGCTGGAGCTGGAGGCGGACCTGCTCCAAGAAGATCGCCACCAGCGGTTCCTGGCTTTTCAGGTCGGGAAAGGGGAGGATGCGGATGCGGATGGACTGCTCCTCCTGGTTGACCCGAAGCCGGACGTTGGAGTAGGTGATCTCCTCGCCAGTGCGGAAGGCCTTCTGGATGCCGGTGGCCAGGGGGATGACCAGGCTTTTCGGCGCCAGCTTGGTGATGTCGAAATCGGTGGGTCCGGAGGGGAGGGTAAAGTAACCGTCGGCCTTGCCGACAATGTGGACGATCTCCATCCGCTGGTTGACGATGACCGAGAGCGGCAGATAAAGCTGCGAGGCGAGATCGAGATAGGCCCTGATCAGCCTGTTGCCTTCGACGTCGGTGCGGCGGCGTTCCCGGCCGCGATAGGGAAACGAGGCGATGGGAGCGCTGCCGTCCCTCGGGACGATCTCGATCTCCCGCTGGAGCAGTTGGGTCTTGCCCTTGGAGCGGTAGATTTTGTTTTTCTGGTGGAGCGGCTCGAAGCAATCGGTCATGTCGCCGATGGTCTCGCTGGTGCCGAGAAAGAGCAGCCCCTGGGGGTTGAGCGAGAAGTTGAACAGTTCGAAGGCTTTGCGCTGCAGCACCGGTTGCAGGTAGATCAGCAGGTTGCGGCATGACACCAGGTCGATATTGGTGAAGGGCGGGTCCTTGATCAGGTTGTGCTGGGCAAAGACCACCATCTCCCGGAGATGGCGGACCACCTGGAGCTTGTCCTCCTTGTGGTAGAAATACTTGCCGGTGATCCGCGGGGTCAGGTCGCCGACGATGCCCTCCGGATAGATGCCGGTACTGGCCGTGGCAATGGCGTCCCGGTCGATGTCGGTGGCAAAGATCTTGAGGTCGCGGCTGATGGCCATCTTCTCCATCACCTCCTTGGCGATGATGGCGATGGTGTAGGCCTCCTCGCCGGTTGAGCATCCGGCCACCCAGAAGCGGATTTCCCGGTTGGTCACCCGCGCGAACAGCTCGGGCAGCCAGTGCTCCTCCAGGTCGGCCATGACCTCGGGATCGCGGAAGAAACTGGTGACGCCGATCAGCAGATCGCGGTAGAGGGTCATCACCTCGGCCGGGGAGTTTTGCAGGTAGCGGACATACTCCTCGAAATCGCCGACCTGATTGACCGACATCCGCCGCTCGATCCGGCGGGTGATGGTGCTGGGTTTGTAGTAGGTGAAATCGACCCTGGTGGTCTCGCGCAGGGTGGCGAACAGCCGGGTCAGGCCGTCGGCGTCCTTGAGCAGCAGGTCGGCATGCTTTTCGCCCGAGACGTACGGGTGGGCCACGTAGGCCAGCAACTGGGCCGGCATTTCCTCGGGCGGCAGGATGAAGTCGGCGATGCCCGTGGCGATGGCGGCCCTGGGCATGCCGTCGAATTTGGCGCTTTCCTCGTTCTGCACCATGACCATGCCGCCCAGTTCCTTGATCGCGCGGACCCCGCGGGTGCCGTCGCTGCCGGAACCGGAGAGGATGATGGCGATGGCCCGTTCGGCTTGGTCCTCGGCCAGCGAGCGGAGAAAGATGTCGATGGGCAGGTTGATGCCGTGGCTGGCGATCTTGTCGTTGAGCAGTAGCTTGCCGTGGAAGATGGTCAGGTTTTTTTTCGGCGGGATGAGGTAGACGTTGCCCGGCTGGACCTCCATGCCGTCCTCGGCCCGGTGCACCGGCATCTCGGTCTTCTTGGTGAGCAGCTCGACCATCAGGCTCTTGTAGTCGGGCGAGAGGTGCTGGACCACGACAAAGGCGAGGTTGTTGTCGGGCGGCATGTTCTTGAAAAAGGTTTCGATCGCCTCCAGGCCGCCGGCGGAGGCGCCGATACCGACAATGTGGGAGGGTTTATTGCCGGCTTCCTTCTTGCGCTTTGCCTGGGTCATGCCGCCGCTCCAACCTGGAAAGAGGGATCGAGGTGCTCAATCGTGGTACTTGATCATGGGCGATTGAGCACTTTTTTGATCATTATTGCAAGCTCTTTTTTTGTGAGCGGCTTGAGGACGAAGGCGCGGATGCCCTGGGCCTGCGCCTCCTCTTGCGAAATGAGGGTGCTGAAGCCGGTGCAGAGGATGACGGGTAGGGTCGGTCGCAGCAGCAGGAGGCGGCGGGCCAGGTCCATGCCGGTCATGCCGGGCATGGTTTGATCGGTAATCACCAGATCGTAGATATCGGGGTGGTTTTGGAAGGTGGTCAGGGCGTCGAGGCCGTTGCTGCGCACCGTCACCCGGTAGCCCAACCGTTCGAGCATGGTTTTCGCCATGGTCGCCAGGACCTCCTCGTCGTCGACAAAGAGGATGTGCTCGTCGCCCCGGCATTCCGCCTCGACGGCGGTGTCCTCGGCCAGCTTTTCCCGTTCGGCCTCCGGAAGATAAACCCGGAAAACCGTCCCCTTGCCGGAGGTGCTGTCGAGGGCAACGAACCCGTTGGCGCTGGCGACGATGCCGTGGACGATCGAAAGCCCCATGCCGGTGCCTTTGCCCGGATTCTTGGTGGTGAAGAAGGGGTCGAAAATCCGGTGGCGGATGTCCTCGGGGATGCCCGTGCCGGTGTCGCTCACCGCCAGTTCGACGAAGTTGCCGGGCCGGGCGAGAGCTGCATTCGGCAGGTTGTCCGCATCGAAGCGGACCTTGTTCAGGGAGAGAAACAACTGGCCGCCCGTCTGCTCCATGGCGTGAAAGGCGTTGGTGCAGAGGTTCATCAGGATCTGATGCAGTTGGGTTGGATCGATATGCACCGGACCGGCCTGGGTGTCGATTTGGTGCTCGATGGAGATGGTCGTGGGCAGGGAGGGCCGGAGCAGCTTGATCACCTCCTTGACGATGATCGAGGGGAAAAGGATTTTCGACTCGTTCTCACTCTGGCGGCTGAAGGCGAGGATCTGCTTGACCAAGTCCTTGGCGCGGTGGCCCGCCTTGAGAATCTGATCCAAGTGTTTGGCGAGATCGGTCCCGTCGTTCGCGTTTTCGCGCGCCATGTCGGCGTACCCGATCACCGCTGCCAGGATGTTGTTGAAATCGTGGGCAATGCCCCCGGCCAGGGTGCCGATGGCCTCCATTTTCTGCGCATGGAGCAACTGGGTCTGGAGCTGTCGTTTTTCCTCTTCGGCCCGTTTGCGCTCGGTCATGTCGTTGCCGACGCAGAGGATCTCCGAGACCTCGCCGGCCGCGTCGTAGAAGGGCTTGTTGGTCCAGGAGATCCAGACGCGCGTGCCGTCCCGCCGCATATTCTCGTTTTCGTTGGTCGCGTAGAGTTCGGGTCTCCGGCCGATATCGGCGATCATGGTCCGCAGGTTCTTGCCCGAGCTATCGATCTCGGGAACGATGGTGCCGGCCGCGCTCTTGCCGATGACCTCGTCGGCGGCATACCCGAAAAAGCGTTGGGCGTATTCGTTGAGAAAGGACAGGCGGCCCTCGTTGTCCATGCGGATGATGATGCTGTTGGCGCTCTCGACCAGTTCGCGGTAGCGTGCCTCGCTGTCTCGCAGCAGCGCCTCGGTCCGTTTTCTTTCGGTGATGTCCAGGGCGGTGAAGATCGTGCCCTTGGCAGGGTCGGCCTCGTCGAGCAGCGTCGACGCCAGCAGGACGTCGATCGTCATCCCATCCTTGCGCAACCAGCGGGTCTCGACCACTCCTGAGCCTCCCTCTTTCATTTGGCGGTATTTTTCCCTGCCGACAAAGTCGAATTCCTCCTGGTCAGGATAGACCAGGAGGGCGCTGCGGCCGACGAGTTCCTCGGCCGAGTAGCCGGTCATGGCACACACCTGCTTGTTGACCTCCACAAATACGCGATCGCGCACGATGCCGATCCCCGTGGGCGCGACCCTGAACAGGCTGTGCAACCGCTCGCGACTTTCCCGCAGGGCCTTTTCCGTCCGCCGCCGTTCGGTGATGAACCGGGCCTGCTGCATATTCTGGTAGGCGGAAACCGACAGCTGGGTGGTCAAGGTGAACAGGGCGTTGGCGATTTTTTCGAACCGCTGGCGCGACATCACCGGGACCTCGCGGAAGGCCTCGATACACCGCTCTTCGTCGGCGCCGATCTCTCGGGCATAGGCCCGCATCGCCTCCTCGGTCTGGGATTCGGTGCGCACTTGGCCAATCAGCCAGTTGGCGATGTGTCGTCCGCCGACGGTAATCCCCGCGCCGCCATTCCAGAATCCCCCGCTGAGACAGGGCTGGACCGAGGGGCTCTCCAAACAGGCCATGCCGACCTGGGCGTCCGAGCGGACACAGTTGGCAAGGCCGCTCTCGGTTTGGCGGATGATGTCGGAGCACAGGCGGCAAAAGTTGCTGGGCGCGGTGATGGGGCGACCATCCGTGTGGGTGATGATCGAGGCCACGCCGGTGGCCTGGGCGAACTCGTCTTGGATGCGCTGAAGAACCTGCAAGTCGAACAGTTCTTCGATGGCGATTTCGTCGATGCTGTCCAGCGGCTGAACCAGGGCGATCATCCGTTTCTCCAACGCCTCTTCCACCCGTTTTTGTTCGGTGATGTCGGAGTAATGCCAGAGATGGTCGATGCGCTCCTCTTCGCCCCCGATGGGTATGAAGTCGCGGAGATAAGTCTTCTCGCCCCGCAGGGCGATCTGTTCGTTTTGAATGGGCTGGCCGAGGGCGACGATTTTCCCGATGCGCTCGATCGCTCCCGCAGGATCGGCAAAGGCGCCGGCTATCTTGGCGATGGCGGCCGTTCCGCTCAGACCGATGAGACCGGAGGCCGGTTCGTCGATGTCGAAGAGGTCGCAGAAGGATCGATTGACAAACTCCACCCGGTTTTCGTGACCGATCAGCAGGATGCCGGAATGCAGGCTGGAGAGGATCGTATGGGTCCGTTCGAGGGTAGCGCGTTGCGCCTCCTCGGCTTTCCTGCGCTCGGTGATGTCGTTGCAGAACCCGAGAAACCGGGCATCGCCGATGCTGACGACGGTGAGGGACATCCAGCGATGTTTGCCGTCCTGCCTGCGGAAGGACAGTTCGCCCTGGGATCTGCCGTGCTCGATGGCCGCTCGGAAATGGGTCATTATTCCGGCTCGATCTTCCTGGAAAGCGAGGTCGTCGATGCCCATGGTCAGCAGTTCCTGTTCCGGGTAGCCGGTGATGAGAGAGCCCGACCGGTTGACCCGGAGGATCTTCCCTTGCTGATCGAAGGTGAAGACACCGTACGGGGTACTCGCGAGGTACTGCCGGCGCCGCTGTTCGCTGTTTTCCAGGGCTTGGCGGCTTGCCTGCAACTGCCGTGCGAGGGTGTGGCACTGCAAGGCCATCGCCACGGTGGTGGCCAGGACGCTTTCGCTCACGGGCTTGACCAGGAAGATGCAAGGCGGGTCCGTTTCGCCCGGCGAGGGAGGCGGATCGGGCGGGGAGTCAGTCAGCAGGAGAACGGGAATCCGCGAGGTCCGGTGGATGCTCCCGGCGGTTGCGGGGCCGCTCAGGTGTCCGGCCAGCCGGGTGTCTATCAGCACCAGGTCGGCCGGATGCTCGTCGAGCAGGGCGAGGGCTTCCTCGCCGGAAGCCACGGAACCGAGTACATCGTAACCGAGCCCGGCGACGGTGCGGGCAAGCTCGGTGGCGAGGGTATCGTCACCCGTAACAAGGAGCAGCTGGGCTTTGGTCATACGCTGTCTCGTTACCGTTTGTCCAGGAGTGGGTTGTGGGGAGATTCGTGCAGTGCGCAGAGCGTGCTAGGGACGTCCGGGCGGATGCAAGGGGGCGCATCCACCCGGATGAATTGTTTCGTCAAACCTTGAACTGCCGCACCAGGTGTTCCAGTTGCTTGGCCAATTCGGCCAGTCCCTGGGCGCTCTGCTGCACCTGGCCGCTGCCCTCGCCGACCTGGGCCGACTGCTGGTTGATACCGGCGATGTCCCGGGTGATGTCGGCGATCACCACCGTGGACTGCGCGACATTCTCGTTGACCTCGGCAATGCCCTGGGAGGCCTGGGAGATATTGTCGGCGATCTCACTGGAGGCGGCGGACTGTTCCTCGACGGCGGTGGCGATGCCGTTGATCACATTGTTGATCTCGGCGATCACCTCAGAGATCTTCTCGATGTCCTCGACCGTGGTGGCAGTGGTTTCCTGCATTTCGTTGATCTGGTTCTTGATGTCGACGGTGGCGGCCGCGGTTTGACGCGCCAGCTCCTTGATCTCGTTGGCGACGACCGCAAAGCCCTTGCCTGCCTCGCCCGCCCTGGCCGCCTCGATGGTGGCGTTCAGCGCCAGCAGGTTGGTCTGCTCGGAGATCTCGGTGATGGTCTCGGTGACCCGGCCGATCTTGCGGGCCGATTCGCCCAGGGCCGCCATTTTTTCGGTGGTCTGTCGCGACTGCTTGACCGCGCCCTCGGAGATGGACCGGGCCTTCTCGGCGTTTTGAGCAATCTCGCCAACCGTGGCGGTCATCTCTTCAGTGGAGGAGGCCACCATGTTGACGTTGCTGGTCGACTGCTCCATGGCGGCGGAGACCGATTGGATATTGGTGCTCATCTCCTCGGTGGCGGCGGCCACGGTGGCGGCCTTGTCCGAGGTCTCCTTGGCGTTGGCACTGAGCTGCTTAGAGACGGCGGCTAGATCGTTGGAGGAGGCGGTCAGCCTGTCGACGCCGCCGACGATCTCGCGGATCATGGAGCCCAATTGACCGACCATGGAGTTGAGGGATTTGGCCATCAGGCCGACCTCGTCTTGCTGGCTGATGTCGAGCTTGGCGGTAAAATCGCCCTTGGCCATGGTCTCGGCCAGCCCAGCGGCCTTGGTCACCGGTCCGGTGATCGAACGGACGATGAAGAAGGCGATGACAAGGCTCAGAACCAGGGCGGTTATCAACAGCGTTACGATCAGGGTCGTGGCGGTGTGTGCCGTGTCAGACGCCTCCTTTCCTGCTTTCTTTGCCAGTTCGGTTTGGAAGGAGATGAGTTCTTCGGCTGTTTTAAGGTAGGTTGCCTGGATTTGCCGATAATCGCCCAGGAGCAGCATCTTGGCCCGCAAGGTCTGCTCTCCCTTTATGAACTCTAATATAGCTTCGAGGTTGCGGGAGAAGACCGGGCGGATCTCTTTGACCATTTTGTTCAAAATTGTCACACCCTTTTCGTCCTTGATGGATTTTTCCAGCTTTTCCAGCATTTCTCCTGCGGTTTTGCGGGCTTCGGCAATCCGGCGCAGCTCTTCGGCCTGGTGTTCCTTGTTGTCGTCGATGATCATGTTGCGGATGGCCCGGGCCACGATGTTGATCTGATTGATGAGCAGGTTTGCCTGCTCGACCTTGACCATCCGGTCCGTAACCAGCAAATCGACATCCTCATCCAAGGATTTGACAGCGTTGATACCGTATCCGCCCACCACCACCATGAACAGCAGGAGGATGCCAAAGCCGAGGCAGAGCCGGGTGCCGATTTTCAGATTTGTTAACATGGTTGCGCTCCTAGGTATACATGTTCCGGTTGCGGCAGAACGACGCGCGTCTGTTGCGAGAGCCACTCGATGCGTGATTCTTGCCGAAAGAGGGTTATCTCTTGTGTTCTTGTTGAAATACGATGAGTTAAATTGAATCACAGCGAGAAAACGATGTCAAATTCTCTCTCGGCAACGGTTCAGCGGGAAGAATGGGCGCTGATGCGCAGGGGTGGCAGACGGCAGGGGGCCGAAGGCGTGGTTGTTGGAGGAGGGAAGGACGAAATGGTATTGGAGTGGTTGACTCCCCGTGAAATCGGTACAGATAGACATTTCGTTCGATGAGCCTATAACAGCTGCCGAGTCTGCGGCTGACGCGAACGCTCGTGCGAGTGGGGCGCGGTGTTCCCGATGGTTGGGTACTGCGTGACGCTTGAGGTGGCCGCACAGGGTCGGCACGGTTGTCCAGAACACGATGACCGCAACGATCCAGAAGCCGATCTTGAGCGCACCGCCCAAGCGATTGTCGAATTGGGCAAAGTGCGGCTGCCTGTCCCGCAGGTTCGCCGGGTTTGACGAATCTTCCGGATGCAGGAGAAAGAGGAGGAAGCGGACGAGGAATAGACGTCTTGGTGTGCGCATGGCCAGTTTCCTGTGGTGGTTTCGGTGTTGCGGGATGGTAGCTCTTCCGGTAAAGAAATAACAGATGCAGAGCATGTGTTTTTTAACCATAACAGATGGGGCGTGCGTGGAAACAGACGGTGTCGGGCTGGATGCGGGGTATCGTTATCGGCGCTTGGCGGCCGAATTGGAAGGCAAGATTAAAGGTGGTCAATATACAGCCGGAGAGCGGCTGCCGTCGCTGCGCGATCTGCATCGTCGGACCGGCTTGAGTGTCACCACCGTTGCCCAGGCGTATATGGAATTGGAGACGCGGGGCCTGGTCGAGGCCAGGGAAAAGTCGGGTTTTTTTGTCCGGTCTCTGATCAAGACCGCCCTGCCGCCACCGCACATCGGCGAGCAACCGGTGCTCCGCCCCCGCAAGGTGCTGGTGCATCCGCTGGCGGAATCGATCATCTCGGCCATCGGCGACAAGAAAATGACGCCTTTCGGCGCGGCCCTGCCGGATTGCCGGTTGTTGCCCTCTCGGCAGCTTGCGGCGTCCGCACGCCGTGTGGCCGCCAATTATTTTACCGGAGGTGGGCTCAACTACGGCCCCCTTGATGGCGTGCCTGAACTCAAAAGGCAGATTGCGGCTCGTTCGATCGGGGGAAGCAATGGCGGCGGCATTGACGAAATCGTTGTCACCAACGGTTGCATGGACGCTATCCAGCTCTGTCTCCGGGCTGTGGCGAGGCCGGGCGATATCGTCGTCACGGAGTCGCCAACGTTTTCTTGTTATCTCCAGCTTCTCGAGGAGTTGGGGCTCTTGGCCCTGGAGATACCGACCGATCTGGACACGGGGATCGATCTCGGCCTGCTTGAAGAGGCGCTGTTTGGCGGGGCCTGGCGGCGCAATCGAGTGGCGGCCTGCCTGATCAACCCTTCGTTTCACAATCCCTTGGGTTTCGACATGCCGGTCGATCGCCGCGCTGAACTGGTCGAGATTTTGGCGGCACACGATATTCCACTGATCGAGGACGATGTGTATGGGGAGTTGTATTTTGGCGCGACCCGGCCGGTGCCGCTGAAGTGTTTCGACCGCAAGGGATTGGTGCTCTACTGCTCGTCGTTTTCCAAGACGCTCGCCCCGGACTTTCGTGTGGGGTGGGTGCAGCCCGGTCGCTTTCGCGAGCAGATCCTCCGGTTGAAATTCAATGCGTCGATCGCCCAGTGCAAGCTGCCGCAAACCATTCTTGCCGATTTTCTTGAAAACGGGCAGTACGAGCGCCATCTTCGGCGCTTGCGGGTCGCCCTGAGGAATCAGATGAGCAATGCGGTGCAGGCCATAGCCCGGTATTTTCCGGAGGGAACGAGGCTGACCTCGCCCTATGGCGGCTATGTGCTATGGGTGGAGTTGCCGGCGGGCGTCGACGGCGTCGAACTGTTTCGACTGGCCAAGGTCGAGGGCATCTCCATTATTCCCGGCGTGATCTCCAGCGGAACCGGCCGGTTTGCCCATTGTATCCGGATAAGTTGCGGTGCGATATGGAGCGAACGGATGGAGGACGGGATCCGCCGGCTTGGCCTTTTGGTGGGCGGAATGCGGACGCCAGGAGATGGGCGGCTATGCTGAGGGGAGGAGATCCGGGGCAAAATAAAAAAACCCTCTTCCCGTGGCGCAAGGCCGGAGCGGGAAGAGGGGGAGAGGCGGGATGAAAGAGGGGTGTGTTTAGAAGGTATAGGTCAGGCCGATGCCGCCGTAAACGTTGGTGTGAACGGCTTCATCCGGCAAGGCATCGTCATCCATGGAGTCGGTGAAGGCAATATTGGCGCTTACACCGAACGCATCTGTGACTTGATAGCTGAGCGAGCTGTTGAGGATATAGTTGAAAAAACCGCTGTCGGTTCCACCGGCATAATAATCGGTAAAGTCCTCTCCTGCGTAGCTGATGAGAGCGCCAAGGCTAAGAGCTGTCTTTTCGTTGATCTCGTAGGTGTACTTCAATCCGGCAGTGAGGTAAAAATCATCGACCTGGTCGACATCGTAGTAGATGTTTCCAGCGATTGAGAAGCCGTACCCCAGGTCGTACCCAAGCCCTAAAAAGATTTCTGTAGTGCTGGCATAATCGGTACCGGCTCCATCTAAATTATCAGGGTGCGTTGTGGGGAAGGTGTAGGCAATGGCGCCCACTGTCGTGTCAACGGCTCCTAACTTGAATGCATAGGAAGCGGTCAGGTCGACTTCGGAGAAATGGTATTCCTCAATATCGCCATCGTAATCGTCGATATCATAATTTCCCCAGACATTGACGGAAAACCCGTTGTCGGCTGCCGCTGTGATGCTTGGCTGCAGGACGAGTCCGTTGTTGAAGGTCAAGCCGCGCCAGACATAGGCGCTGTTGACATCGAGGGCGGCGGTTGCGGTGGCTGCCGCAGCCTGCGTCGCCGCGCCGCCCATGACCAGTGCGGCCAGTGCGCTCATGGAAACGATTCGTTTCATATTTCTTCTCCTTAGTAAAAAAATAGGTGCAGTGTTTCCCCGACAGCAAAAACGACAATTCTTGCTGAATAGGGCAAGGGGTCGCTTGCTTGTGGGATGAGGGTATCGAGACACTCAGGTCTAAGCAAATGTTGCGCCTTTTTATGACGAGGAAGAATTTTTATGTATTTTCTTTAAAATTAGTATCTTGTTAGAGTGATCAATTGCATGGCGTGTTCAGTATTGAAAACAAATCAACATTTTTGAGAGGTTTTTTAACGTGACATCTCAAAAATGTATTATTGGGTCAGGTGAACTGGGAGGCTGCTCGGGCGAGGGGTGTTACTGCAATTCGATCAGGACCTCGACATCGGGCCAGCGTTTGGCGACGGGCTGGATGGAGGGGCGGGCGATGACCTTGCAAAAAAGTTTGCTGTCGGTGGAGATCGATTCGAGGTAGATCGGAGTGGTAAGGACTTCGGTATTATTTTTGTCTTCTTTGGTGACCGGGATGGTCACGAGGACCGTTTCCGGATTGACAGTGATTTTCTTGATTTTCAGGTTGCCCGGGAGTTTGCCGAGGATTTGCGGGGTGATCGGCACGTTTTTTTCCACGACAGCGGCCAGGGTGAGTTTCAACTGCTGGGGCGAGGTGTCGAGGAGGGTGACCCCCTTGGGGAGCCGCAGATTTTCACTGGTGATGATGATGGTTTGGCTACCCTTGGCCATTTTGGAGAGGTCGATTTTGACGCTGGGGGGGTTGCTGGCCAGGTTGTCTATTTCGGACTTGGGACCTGAAAGATAGAGTTTGACCTCGTTTGGTTTTTCTCCCACCAGCACCAGATCCTCGGCCGGTGTCGTGTAGTCGATGCTCACCGGCAGGACGCGCTCGACCACCTCGCGCTGCGCGACCATGAGGGTCGACCAGAAAACGATCGCAATGATCAAGCTGGCGGCGATTTGCAGGATGGTTCTCTTGCGGATCTTGGGTGCGCTCTCGCGAGAGAGCAGGCCCATTTCGCGTTGATGGCTAACAATGGTGCGGGTGATGTCGTCCGCGCTGCGCATCGGCCGCATTTCGCCGTTGGCGAAGGCGCTTACCTTGCCGCGCTCCTCAGAAACCACCAGGGCAAGCGAGTCGGTCTGTTCGGCGAGCCCCATGGCTGCATGATGCCGGGTGCCGTAGTCCTCGGAGAGCCGGGTGGATTGCGACATAGGCAGGCGGACGCCGAATTGGGTGAGTTTACTGCCTTCAATGATCACGGCGCCGTCGTGGCCTGGGGAGTTGGGGTCGAAAATGCTCAATATCAAGGGAATGCTGGGGACGGCGTTGAGCTGGTAGCCCCCAGATATCTTTTCGGTGATCGGTTCTCTTCCGGGGAAAACGAGAATGGCGCCGCATCGTTCCTGGGCAAGCTTCATCAGGGCTTCGCCGATCAGGGTTTGCAGGGTTGTATCCCGGTCCTTGAGGCGGTGGGGGGGCACGGAAACGGCTTTTTCCAGGACCTTGCGCAGTTCGGGCTGAAAAATGATGATCAGTCCGAGAACGGCCACGTTGCTGACGTTATGGTAGATCCACTCGATCCCTTTGAGGTTGAGGGCATTGGCCAGAATGAACACCACCAGCGCCATCAGGATGCCGGCCATGATCTTCCATGTACCGAGGCGGAGCAGGGTTCTGTAGAGGAAAAAGAGGCCGGCGGCGATCAGGAGAATGTCGAGAATCGCCCGCCAGGAGAGAAATTCAAGTGTGAGAGCAGCGGCATGCCCCATGAAACGGTATCCTGTGCGTATCGCTCTGTTGTGAAGGGAGGCGCTAGGTGACGGCGCTGTCGTTGGTCGGATTCGTTCCTCGGGTGGGGAGTCGGAATCTTTATGCGACGGGCGTGCACCGGTGCGGCAATGATTCTAAGGACGATTATAGCAGAAGCCAACTGTTGGGCGAAGAAATTTTTCTATCCGTATTGCCGGGTTACCCGGAGGGTTGTCATGCACTCTATGGGCGCGCTGGCGATAAAGAGGAGCGGGGAGAGTCTGTCGAAATGGCCGGGCATGAGCGGGATCATGAAAAGAACTTGCTTTTTCGCGGTTAGCGGGTATTATTCGCGGTCATTGTCATAAGATTTTTTTGAGGAGACGATATCATGGCACGCACTTGCGAGATTTGTGGCAAAGGCCCCTCCACCGGGAATAACGTCAGCCACGCCCATAATAAGACCCGCCGCCGTTGGTTGCCCAACTTGCAGAGAGTTCGCATGGTCACCGCAAACGGTGGCACCGTGCATATTAACGCCTGCACCCGTTGCATCCGCTCCGGAGCCGTTGTTAAACCTGCCTGAACCTTTTTTACTGTTAAGAAGGCGAGCTGACGTGGTCATCTCGCCTTTTTCTATGTGCAGGTGTTGCTGTTCCGGCAACTCTTCGGAGACTGTGTCATGAGCGACGAGCAAATTCGCTTTCTGCCCTACGATGAGGCGATGCGTTTAGTGGCCGCCATTCAGGAGGAAGAGGATATCGACGATCCGGATCGTCGCATTCTCACTGTATATGATCACCGGAACAAGGCCATCTGCTGGTTCGATTTCGAGGAAGTAATGCACGATGTCGGTGTGCGTAACAACGACCCCGAATCCAAGGAAAAGGTGACGGCCTACATCATGCGCCACATCCCCGAATGGGTCCTGGAAACCTAAACGTCGTTTTGGTCGGGTCCTATAAAACTCCTTCCGGCATCTCCGGAGGGGCTTCCCCCCCCAGTACATAACCGCCGTCAATGCGGAGCACCGCGCCGGTAACGAAATCGGCATCGCGGACCAGGAACAAAACGGCCTGGGCAACCTCTTCCGGTTTGCCGGTGCGTTGCAGCAGCGTATGGTGCAGGAGTTGGTCTTGTTGCGCTTCGTTCAGGAGAGACCAACCCCTGGTGCCGGGTCCGTGGCGCGCGTCGATCAAGCCGAGCATGATCTCGTTGACCCGGACAGTTGGCGCTCCCAGGCGAGCCCAGGTCTCGGTCAACGATGCGACCCCCCGGTTGGCGGCGGCATAGCCATCGCTGAACAAGAGGGAGGTCGGGCCGGATCGGCCAACGATAGCGGCTATCGAGGAGATGTTGACCACCGCTGCTTCCGGGCTGCGGCGGAGTAGGGGCAGGGCATGCTCGAGGACCAGCCATTTGGCGTGCAAGGTCGTTTCCATCTCCAAACGCCATTGTTCGCGATTGATTTCGCGATGGTAGGCGCCATGGAGGATGGGCATGCCACCGCGCTCGATATTGTTGACTAAAATTTCCAACCCGCATGCCTGCTCGGCGATGGAGGTCATCATCGCCGCCACCTCGTCCTTCCGGCGCAGATCGGCCCGCAGCACGAGGTGACCGCTCTCCCTGCCGCCGAATTCTTCTTCCAGCGTGGCCACAGATTCCGGCCAGTCGAACCAAGGCAGGATCAATCGGGCGCCTTGGTCTGCAAGTGCGCGTGCGATGGCGCGACCGACACCACGCGCCGCGCCAAGCACCAGGGCACGTTTCCCGGCAATATTCATCTTGTTTCCCCTCCAGACGCACACTATATTCTGAGAATTCTTTTCGTTTGTACACCATAGCCCAAGGTTCGACAATGAAGCAATGGCTCTTTCCGGTATCGTGGCACCGCGTATTTTTCTCGATTTGCCTTATCATCCTCCTGACGACGTCGGTTTCATCGGCGGGTGCCGATTCCCTGTCCGCTGCGCGGTCCGCGCCATGTTTTTCCCCCGATTGGCCGCACGAACACAGCGATCTGCAGCCGGATCCGGCCTTGCGGTTTGGCCGCCTGGCCAACGGTCTGCGCTATGTCCTCCTGGCCAACGGCGAACCCAAAAACCGGGTTGCGCTCTATCTCGCCGTCCAGTCCGGCTCTCTTCACGAAACCGAGGAGCAGCGCGGTCTCGCCCATTTCCTCGAGCACATGATGTTTAACGGCACCGCCCATTATCCGCCGGGTACTCTAGTTGAGTATTTCCAGAAACTGGGCATGGGATTCGGCGGCGATACCAACGCCCGCACCGGGTTCGATCAAACCGTCTACAATTTGTTGCTGCCCATGGCCGATCCCGGCGTCCTTGCGGAAGGATTCAAGGTTCTTGCCGATTACGCCAGAGGGGCGCTGCTCCTGGAAAAGGAGGTCGACCGGGAGAGGGGGGTTATCCTGGCGGAGAAGCGGAGCCGCGATTCTGCCGCCTCGCGTGTCGCAAAGAAGCAGTTGCAGTTCGATTTCGCCGGCACCTTGGTTGCCCGGCGCGATCCCATTGGCGTTGAGGAGGTTCTGAATGTGGCCGACAGCAACCTGCTCAGGACTTATTACGACCGTTGGTACCGGCCGGAGAACATGATCGTTGTCGTGGTCGGCGACATGCAGAACGAGGTAACCGTGCAGTTGCTTGAGCACGCCTTTGCCGACCTCAAGGCCACGGGGGAACCTGGGGCCTGCCCGGACATGGGGCACGTCCAGGAGTCGGGGATCGATGTTCATGTCCTGCCAGAGCCGGAATTGGGCTACACCGGGCTCACGCTCTCCACGGTTTTCAATGTGCAACCCCAAGCCGACACCTTGGCGTGGGAGAGCAATCAACTGCGGCAGTACATCGCCACCACCCTGCTTGCCAACAGGTTGGAGCAGCTCGAACAGCGGCCGGCCAGCCCCTTGGCCCAACCCAAGGCGCATGCGGGCATTTTTCTCCGGCAATACGGTTACGCCACCCTTGCCGCCCGAAGCGAAACCGGCAAGTGGCGGGAAGCACTGAACCTGCTGCAAGGCACCCTCTCCCAGGCACTCAAGGACGGATTTTCCGAGGCGGAACTGGTCAGGGGAAAACGGGAGGTGCGGGCGCTCCTGGAAAAGGCGGTTCAGACCGCGCCCTCACGCGACAGCCGGCAGTTGGCCGAGGAGATTGTCCGCAAGCTTGGCGATCGGGAGGTCGTCATGAGTCCGGCCCAGGAGATGGCGGTATATGGACCGATCATCGATGCGCTGACGCTTGGCGAGGTCAACGAAACGTTGCGCTCCCTTTGGGGCCGGCCACGTCGCCAGGTGCACCTCACCGGTGTGGTCGAAGACATCGAAGCCGCTCGGCTGGAGGAACAACTTCGTGAGGCGTACCGGCAAAACGAAAGCAAGGACGCGCCCGCCTGGGTGGAGGAACAGCGCGTTCCCTTTCCCTATCTGGAGTTTCCCGCTTCCTCGGCCCAGGTTGTCGAGCAGGTGAGCCATCGGGAGATCGGTGTGGAAACCGTGGTGTTCCAAGGTGGAGTCCGGCTGAATGTCAAACCGACCGATTTTCAGGTCAATCAGGTGTTCCTCTCCGTGCAGTTCGGGAGCGGCAAGCAGGGCGAACCGACTGCGGGGATGGGCCTGTTGGCCGAGGCCGTGGTCAAGGAGAGCGGTATCGGCAAGTTGAGCAAGGAGCAACTTGCCAAGGCCCTGTCAGGGACGAATGTTGCTCTCGATTTTAAGGTCGGTCCGGAAAGTTTTTCCTTTAACGGAAGCAGCTTGCGGGGCGAGTTCGAAACGCTGCTGCAACTGCTCCGCCATCGGCTGCACGATCCGGCCTTCCAGCCGGAGGGTTTTCGCCGCAGCCGCGAAAATCTCCGCCGGATGTACGACCAACTGGCCGGTACGGTGGAGGGTGTTCAGCAGATCCAGGGTGAACGCTTTCTTGCCGGGGCAAGCCCCGAATATGGGCTGCCCGCGTGGGAGCAGGTCGAGAGTATTAAGTTGGCCCAGATAGGGGACTGGCTGGCGCCGATACTTGCCCGCGAGCCCTTGGAGATCAACGTGGTTGGCGACATTGATCCCCAGGAGGCGATCCAGTTGATCGGGCGCTATTTCGGTGCTGATTACCGGCAGGCAGGGGAGGCTGTGCCTGCGCGTCCGGTAGTTTTTCCCGCAGGCGAGCAGCGCCGTCTGCAAGCGGTCAGTTCCATCGACAGGGCGCTCCTGACCGTGGCCTGGCAAACCAGCGATTTTTGGGACATCGGCCGTACGCGCCGGCTCAACCTGCTGGCTGCGGTGTTCGATGACCGGTTGCGGGTTCAGATTCGCGAAGAGTTGGGAGCCACCTATGCCCCGCAGGTGATCAGCCAGCCCAGTCGGGCAACCCAGGGCTTCGGGCTGTTGAAATGCAGCCTGATCGTGGCGCCGGATCAGGCCGAACCGCTTGCCAAGGCGATCAGGGAGGTGGCGGCGAGCCTGGGTGCCAAAGGGGTCGGCGAAGACGAACTCCGCCGGGCCCAGGAGCCCACCCTGACCTCGATCAAGGATATCAAGCGTAACAACCGCTATTGGCTGGAATCGGTGCTCAACCTCAGCAGCCGCCATCCTGAGCAGCTGCAATGGCCGCTCTCCATTCTGGAAGGTTTTGCCGCGATCAAGGCGGAAGAGTTGACCGAACTGGCGCGGCAGTATCTGGCGCCCGATCGGGCGGGCACGGTGATTGTTGGTCCAATGGCTGCAAACGGCGGCGAGGACAAACGATGATATCGGCCGCCCCTGTTTCTACCCTGCGAGCCAGACGGCTATGTTCTGCGCCTGTTTCAAGGTCTTGTCGGACACGCCTTTGAGCTGGCCTTTGGCCAAGTCCCGCCGCCTGCGGCCAATGACGATTGTGCCGCACCGGTGCTGCTTGGCCTGACGGAGCAGATCGCTGCCGATGTCGAGGTGCATCTGTGTCGGGGCCTGGGTGATGCGATGGCGGGGAATACCCCCCTCGACCAATAGTTGACAGTGGGCGTAAAAAAGAAAGTTGTCGAGATCGAGGTATTGATCGCACCAGGCCTTGCCCCACTGTGCATGAAAATCCTCCGGCTTGGCCGCCTGTTGGGAACCGAAGACCGAGTTGGAATGATAGAGGCAGATCTCCGCCCCCGGATGGTTCTTGAGGATATAGGCAAGGTGATCCGCCGCCATCAGCGAAGAGGGATGGCTGTGGACGGCGAGCAGGAACCGCTCGGCGCTGACGGTGCCATCGACGACCCACAACGGGACCTTATGACATTTTTCGATCAGTTCGGCTGAGGTGCTGCCGAAAAACATGTTGCCCACGGCACCCAAACCGCGGCGGCCGATCACCACGCTGTCATAGTGACCGTGCTCGGCTTCCTCACGGATTGCGCTGCCGATTGAACTTGCAATCTTCACCTTGGTCTCGATCCGTTCTGCGGTGAAGCCATTGCGAAGCAAGCGATCCGCCGCATCCTTGAGATGCTTGCGGGCGGTCTGTGCCCGCTTTTCTGCTTCGGGCGAGTGGCTGCGGTGCGGATCGACATCGAACATCCAGTCCTTGCCTCCCCCTCCGCTTGAGGCGACGCTGAGTAGGTGGAGGCGGAGACTGTGGTCGGCCCCGAAGAGTTTTATCAGATAGTCGAGGCTGTTGCCGCTGTACACCGAACCGTCGACAGCAACCAGTATGGTTTTTTCCATCTGCTCCTCCTTGAAGGTTTGCCGGGTTTGTGGTGGCGTAATCCTGCTGATTGGCGATTACATGCAAAAAAAATAATACAAAAAGGCAACCAGGGCTATGCTGAGTGCCCGGAAACTTTGGCTGAAGAGAATCAGCTCCGCGGCCAGCACCGGTTTGAAGATGCCGGCATAGTAGGGATATTGGTGACGGATGGCTCGGATGGGCGAGGAGAGGATGTTGCCGATCAAGAGCACCAGGACAATCTCTTCCATGCGCATTGAGCCGCTGGCCAAGAGCGATCCGGCTGCGGCCAGACCAGCGGTGAATTCGGCGGCCATCTGGAAGGTGAGGATCGACAGGGCCTGCGGGGAGAGCCACGAAAGCCAGGCGAGATGCTCGCCCATGAATCGCTCCGCAGCAGTGAAGAAACCGGCCTCGGTGAGGGCGTAGAATAGAATGTAGATCGGCACGGTATAGCCGGCGATCTTGCGAATGCGTCGGTTGAAGCGCTGGATGGTATTACGCAGGGCGGCGCGAAACGGTTTGTCGGGGCTTGGCGGCAGCTCTGTCGGGGCCATGTCGCCATTGCCGGCGGGCAAGAGCAACCGTCCCAGCATGGCGATGAACAGGGTACGGAGAATGGCGGCGCCGACAGTCAAGCCGATATAGACAAAGGCAGCGCCCTTGATGATCGGCACGGCGATGAAAAACGTCGTCGGCAGGTGGAGAAAATTGCTGGGCAAGCTGTTGAACAGGTTGGCCAGGATCAATTCCTTACGGTTCAGTTGCTTATTGGCATATCCCTCGGCCAGCATGGTGTTGGCGGCCATGCCGGAAAAAAAGCAAACCGAGAAGGCTGCTCCGGTTAAGGGCGAGAGGTGGCCGAAGCGGGTCAGTGGTCGGGCGACGACCGCCAGTTTTCGGGTCCAGTTGAGCGACTCGATGAGCAGAGCGGCCAAAAGGCCGATGGCCAGGTAGATCAGCAGGCGTAGCAGGGGCCAGCCGAGATGGATCCAAAGGTGGGTCAGGGTTTCCTGGGTGATCATGGGAAACGATTCGGCAAAGTATTGATCGGAACCCTAACGCCGTGCTGGCGGTTCCGGGCAAGTGGAAGGCCGCAGGGTTGTCGGGCGCATGAGGCGGCACTATAAACCAGATGGCGCAGAGAGCAAGAGGACACTGTGAAACGGGTTATCACCACCGAGAAAATTCCCCTGATGCTGTGGCTCGACGAGCTGGAGGAAGAGGCGCTGACTCAGGCGCGGCACCTGGCCAACCTGGACTGCGCCTTTCACCACATCGCCATCATGGCCGATGCCCATGTGGGATTCGGCATGCCGATCGGTGGCGTGTTGGCCACCAGCGGCGCGGTGATTCCCAACGCGGTCGGGGTCGATATCGGCTGCGGCATGCGTGCGGTTCGCACCGGTCTGAGCGATGTGGCAACCCCGCAACTGAAAAAGATACTCAGTGCCTTGCGCGCCGCCGTTCCCCTGGGGTTCAAGCACCACGACAAACCCCGACCGGTGGAGAGCATGCCCGATCCCGGCGCTTTGGAACAGGATCTGCCGGTGGTGGCCGGCGAATTCGCCAGCGCCCGCCGTCAGATCGGCACCCTGGGCGGCGGCAACCATTTCATCGAGATCCAGAGGGGAAGCGACCAGCGGATCTGGTTGATGGTCCACTCGGGCAGCCGCAATCTCGGCTACAAGGTGGCCGGCCATTACAACGATCTGGCCGTGCAACTGGCGAAAAAGAAAGGCAAGGACGCGGTGCCCAAGGAATGGCAACTGGCGTTATTGCCGCTGGTTTCACCCGAGGGACAGCGCTATTTGCGGGAGATGGAATACTGCGTCGCCTTTGCCCGGGCCAACCGGTGCGAGATGATGGCCGCGCTCCAGGAGATTCTCGCCGAGGTAACAGGTTGCGACCAATTCGACCCGGCCTTGGATGTGGCTCACAACTATGCCGCCCGGGAAACCCATTTTTTCAATGAGGTCTGGGTGCACCGCAAGGGCGCCACCCGTGCCTTCAAGGGCGAATACGGCATCGTTCCGGGATGTCAGGGCAGCAGCAGCTATATTGTCCGGGGGTTGGGCAATCCCCAGTCGTTCATGTCCTGCTCGCATGGCGCGGGCCGGGTGCTTGGCCGCAAGCAGGCGCAGCGGGTGCTCAACCTGCAGGAAGAGATCGCCAAGCTCGAACAACGCCATGTTCTCCATTCCCTCCGCCACCGTAACGATCTTGAGGAGGCACCGGGAGCCTACAAGGATATCGGCGAGGTCATCGCCAACCAGCTCGACCTGATCGAGGTCGTGGTCGAATTGCAGCCGCTGGCGGTGCTCAAGGGATAAGCCCAGGTATTCCTAGGGTTTGGCACGATCTAGCAACGAACGGTTTGTGCTCACTGCAAACCCAGGGTTGGCCGCGGCAACAGGCAATGGCTGTACAGGCCCCGAGGATCGCCCCTGTGTAGCAAGAAATCCAGGTGCTCCGCCACCATTCGGCGCAGCGGGGCGGGCGCCAAAGGGGTATCGAGCAAACGGGCCAACAGGGCTTCAACCGGCTGTTCCGCGCGCTGGAAACGCTCCATAAAGCTATCCGGGGCCAGTTCGATGAAAAAGCCGTTCTCCTCGGGAACCTGAGCCCGTTTCGCAGCCTCGGCGACAGCGGTCCGCAGATCGCCCATCTGGTCGACCAGGCCGAGTTTCAGGGCCGTCTCGCCATCCCAGACCCGTCCTTCGGCGATCTTTTCCACCGCCGCTTTGCTCATCTTCCGTCCCTTGGCAACGATGTCGATGAATTGCCGATAGCCCTGTTCGACATCCATCTGCATGGCGGTAGCCTCCTCCTTGCTCATGGCCGTCGCCAGGTTGCCGAAATGGGCGATGTCGGTGGTCCCGACGCCGTCGCCATGGATGCCGAGATGGGCCAGGGTTTTTTCCACCGTGGGAATGGCCCCGAAGATGCCAATCGATCCGGTCAAGGTGGTCGGCGAAGCAACGATGGCATCGGCGTCCGCCGAAAGCCAGTAGCCTCCCGAGGCCGCCATGGCGCCCATGGAAACGACCACAATCTTCCCTTCGCTTTTTGCCGCCGCCAGTTCCTCGCGGACCAGTTCCGAGGCAAAGGCGCTGCCGCCGCCGGTGGAGATCCGAAGAACGATCGCCTTGACCCGCTTGTCCTGCCGCGCCTTACGGATGCGCTTGATCAGGTCGTCGGCGCCGATCTGGCCCACTGCGTTCTTGCCGGGCATGATGTTGCCGGAGGCGGTGACGATGCCAATCAGTTTATCCTTGCCCGCCTTGCCAGGGGGCGCTTCATACGAGGGCGTCACCGTCTCCAGATAGTCGGCAAATCCGATATGGTTGTACCTCTTTTTATCGGCGGAAAGCCCGACCTGCTCCTTGAGCAAAGCCTCCATTTCCTGATGCGTCTTCAGGCCGTCGACCAGGCCGGAGGCCAATGCGAGCTGACCGCGATCACCTCCTGATTCGGCCAGTTGCGCGACCGTCTGGTTGATGTTGGCGACGAAAACGGCTGGGTCGAGATTGCGATGCCGGGCGATATCGGCGCAGTAGGTTTTCCAGAGATTGCCCAGCCACAGCCGGTTGGCCTCTTTGTCCTCCGGCGACATGTCGTTGCGCAGGAATGGTTCGACCGCCGATTTGAACGTCCCCACCCGAAAGACATGGAAGTTGACCGCCAACTTGTCGAGCATGTCCTGCAGGTACAACCGGAACACGGCAAAGCCGCGAATATTGACCGCGCCCATGGGGTGGAGGTAGATCTTGTCGGCCCAGGAGGCGAGGTAATATTGGATCTGGTTGAAGTTGTCGCCGACGGCAACGACCTGCTTGCCGGTTTGCTTGAACGCATCGAGGGCATCGCCGATGGTCCTGATCTGATCGAGGCTTGCTTCCCCCATGCGATTGGCGTTCAGGACCAGGAGTTTGATTCGGGGGTCGTCGGTGGCGGAGGAGATGGCGTCGATGATATCCTGAAGAAAGATTTCCTCTTGGAGAGGGGTTCCGGAGAGCCGGCTCAACACCCTGGTCATCGGATCCATGGGCGATCGTTCTTCGACGATATCGCCTTCAAGGGTCAGGACGAGGGCGCTGTTGTTCGGCACCTGTCTGGTCGGGGTATAGAGTGCCACGGTCAAAACGATCAAGACGAGGCCGAGGAATACGAGATTGGACAGCACCGTCAGGCCGGAGCTGAGGAATTTCCACAGCCAGACGAACGGACGGCTGAGTATATAGAAAAAACGCTTCATCGGAATGTCTCCTTCACGTGGCAATACGCAGGGAAAAGAGGGAATGGCAAACGCGAGGGTGAGCGGTGTTGCTCTCGTCGACGGCCGACGACCGCCAAGGCAATCCTGCGTGGCCAGGGGGAACGCGTCGGCACGGTGCGGCAAATCTCCCGCGGTTGCCAAACAGCATACCACTTTTCCGGTTCGACAGAAAGAGCCGTCGCACCTTCCCTTATCAAATGAGCGCAGCGGTTTTCCCCAATGGCAAGACACCTGCCCGATCCGGAAGCCAAGCCAAAAAAAATCCGTACCGTAGTACCAAAGTACAATAGACGGTGTCGTACAAAAAACATAACATGACCCCATCGACAACTTTACTTTGTACAAAGAGGATTGACATATGGCGATGAAGAATGTGCAGGCCGTCGGCAAGGTGGTTTTGGTGTATGGTTCGGTCAAGGCTGTTTCGGCGGCTGGTTTCGAGCGGGTTCTGACCCCCAACAGCGTGATTTACGCCAACGAACGGATCGTAACCGGTCCCGATGGCAGTGCTTCCGTAACCTTTTTCCATTCGCCCAACCAGCTTGTGCTAGGCCGGATGTCCGACGTGGCGATCGACGAAGACGTGTATGGGGGTGCTGGAGCCGCCGGCGATGCGGTCGCCCAGGTCCAGGATATTCAAAGCGCGCTTCAGCAGGATGGCGGCCTCGATCCGACCGTCGACCTGCCTCCGCCGGCGGCGGGAGCGGGGGTTGCCGGCAGCGATCCCAGGGGCGGCGGCAGGCAGATCGTTATTTTCGAGGCCGATCAGATGGAGGTGACCCCCGATTCCGGGGCGGAAACCAGAGGGATCGAGCTGACCTTTCTCGATCCTCCCCCCGGCGCGCTGCCAGAGGAGGAGACAGCCTTCGCGGCTGCGCCGCCGCCGGTGGTGGATATCGACAATGCCTTGCCGACTCTCGCGGTGGGCAACCAGTCGGTGAGCGAGATAGGAGAGTTGCAGAGTGTGACAGGACTTTTCGCCCTGAATTATGGGGCAGATGGTACGGGAAGCCTGGTGCTGAGCGCGGCCGGCGCCATGTGGGATGCGGATGCGCGGACGTTGACCGGGCCCAACAATAGCTGGGTTCTAGTGGTGAACGACAACGGGACCTATAACTTCACCCAATTGACGGCCTTGCAGCACGGTCCCGACGGTTCGGCGACGGACGATGCCCTGGATATCGTCGTGACCGCAACGGTGACGGACAGCGATGGCGACAGCGTCAGCCGCGACCTCACGATTACGGTGGGCGACGATGGCCCGACCCTGACGGTAGGGTCTGTCGGTGTCAACGAGTCGGGATTGCTGAGCAGCCCTACGGGGATCAGCGTGAGCGGCGATTTGAATGTCGCATACGGAGCCGATGGACCGGGAAGCCTCGCGCTGAGCGCGGCCGGGGCTTCATGGGATGCCGGTACTCGGACGTTGACCGGGCCCGGCAATGCCTGGGTACTGGTGGTGAACGACAACGGGACCTATACCTTCACCCAACTGGCGGCCTTGCAGCACGGCCCCGACGGTTCGGCAACGGACGATGCCCTGGATATCGTCGTGACCGCAACCGTGACCGATGGCGATGGCGACAGTGTCAACCGCGACCTCACGATTACGGTGACCGACCACGGCCCGACCCTGACGGTCAGTTCCTTCCGGCAGATTGCCGATGCGGATGTGGGTACACCCAATGACGCTGTTATTGGAACGCTGAACTACCCCTTTGGAGTCGATGGGCCGGGTAGTTTGGTGTTGAGTGCTACTGGCGCCACGTGGGATCCAGGCGCATTCAGGTTGATTGGGGCCAACGATGCTTGGATTATCCAGGTGAACGGCAATGGAACCTATACGTTCACTCTCCTTTCGCCGATGACGCACGGCGGTCCTGGATCCGAGACTGACGGCGCCTTGGATATCGCTGTGACCGCAACGGTGACCGATAGCGATGGCGATAGCGTTACTCTCCCCATCACGATTCGCGTGATCGACGATGTTCCGCAAGCCGTCGACGACAGCAATAGTATTTCCAGTAATGCGACCACGGCGATTACCGACAATGTTTTGACGAACGACCATATTGGCGCGGATACCCCGGCAAACCTGACAAGTGTTGTGAGTTGGGAAGATAAGCCCTCGACATATGGAACGTTTACCGGTATGGGGGATGGCACATACACGTATATCGTCGATCCCGCCAACGCAGCGGTCCTGGGTTTGCCTGCGGGGCAGACGCTGACCGAGACCTTCAGCTACACGATGCAGGATGCGGATGGAGACCCCTCATCGGCGACGTTGACAATCACGATCACCGGAACGAACGCGGCCCCGACCATTGCCATCTGGAACGACTCGAATGACAACGGGACATATGAAACGACCCTGGATAATCAAGTTGAAACCATTACGGTGAATATTGCCACCGATTCGAACATGCCCGTCACACACAATGTTTTTATCGGAGATGCTCTATCAGAAAGCGTACCGCTCACTTCCGAGCAACTCAACAGCAACCCACCTTTAAACACTGTGTTAGCGTATGCCTCAGATCTCACGGTTACCTTTCTCTTTGAAGGGGCAGGCTACCAAAGCACTGTCGGCTGGTATGACGTGAATAACCCTTCTGTCGGTCATATTATTTGGGCGAATGCGTCCGCTGTTGATTCAGGAGGAAATCTCGTGCCAGGAACAAGTCAGGCTCTTATTTCAAATGTTCCTGCCGGTGTCCAGCTTGGATTTTTTCTGATTCCGGATGGTTATTCACTCAATGCAGGTCTTGTTGACGGGGAGACAGTTTATTTTAGAGATGGGCATGCTTATGCCGATTCAAGCTACACGCAACTCCTTCTTTCGGATGATAATGGGATGGGAGGTGCCAATCCGACTTGGTTCTCCAACCCTGTCAATAGTGATACGAGTAATCTCGATGGCCTACAGCATGCCATTTCCGGGGTTGGGTCAGGCGATAACCATACGCTTTTTGTTGGCTTTGAAGATTTAGGCAATGGCGGCGATGCGGATTACAATGATGTTGTTTTCAGTGTGTATTTGGGGGAACAAAATATTGTCCAGATCAACCCCACCTCCTTCGACGTAGGCGTGAGCATTGCAGATACCGATTCGGCCACACTGAGCCGGGCGGTGTTAAGCTTTGAACTTGGTAATGGGGATATCGTTACGTATACGCCAATCACCGGTCTTAATGTTGTGCAAAATGGCAATGAGTACACTATAACCGGTGATGCTTCGATAGAGGCCTACAATACGCTTCTCGATTCTTTCCACATTACGGTGGGGCATTCCGGGGCGAATGAGAATTACCAGGAGATCGATCCGGTGACACGTTCGGCAAGTCTCCAGGTGTGGGATGCCAGTGGCACTGCTTCCACCCAGGAAACCGCGCATTTTGATGTGCAGTTGAATGTAGTGGGCAGCACCGGAAATGAAGAACTCATCGGCGGCGCCGGCAACGACATCCTGACCGGCGGTGCGGGTGCGGATGTCTTCAAGGTCGGAAACGGACACGATACTATCACCGATTACAACCGGGCCGACGGTGACACGGTCGATATCAGCGATGTACTCGACACGGCTGCGGACGATGTTTCTCGGCTCGATCTGGCGAACAACGGCGGCAAGGCGCAGTTGGCCATTTATGACAACGCCAACCATGACAACATGATCGGCAGCGTGACCTTCGACAACATCGAGTACCACGACGGCGACACCCTGGGGTCGCTCTTGGGACAGATCGATCTCGACCATACCAAATAGCGCGGGGGCGATATATTAGGCGACAACAGCCGCGAAGGAAGAACTTCCTTCGCGGCTGTTTTTTTTACGACGGGGCTTGACTGGGAATGGGCGTGGATGCGAGTACCTGATCAAGCAGCCGCGGCCGGCGGTACATCCTCCGCAACGGGAGCTTGATTGACCAACAGAGCCAGTCCAAGTCGCCCACGGGTCGCAGTTTTGGCGTAGACGGCACCGAGGTGGGCCTTGACCGTTCGTTCGGTAATGGCCAACTGCTCGGCAATCTCCAGGTTGGACAGTCCTTCGGCCACCAGAAGGGCGATCTGGTATTCGCGATCGGAAAGGGCGTGCAACGCCTGACGCCGGCCGTTTTCGTGGCCCATGTCCTGATTCTGCCGATGCGGCGATGCCGATTGGGCTATCAGCCGCTGCATCAGTTGGTGATTGATCCAGACCGAGCCCGAGGCAACGGCATGGGCCGCCTCTTGCAGCCGCTCTGCGCCGATGTAGCTGTTGGCATAGCCGATCGCTCCCTGGCGGATGAACGCAAGCCCTTCCTCGTCGTTTGGCCGATCGGAGAGAATGAACAGTTTGCAGAGGGGTTGGCGCTTGCGGATGTAGGCGACTCTGTCCGCATCCACCAGGATGCGGTGGACAAAGAGCAGGTCAAAGGGGAGTTTCTGCGACACCAGGATGCGCAGATCCTCAAGCGAGTTAGCCTGGTACGTGGAATAGCGGGATTGCAGGGCCGAAAACCAGCGCTCCCGAAGGGTGGCGTTGCCGCAGCAGAGGATCAGGTTCATGTCATCGTTCCCGCAGGGCCGTGGATTTGGCGCGGAGGACCGGCTTGAGCAGATAGGACAGAATCGTTTTCTTGCCGGTGAGGATATCCACCGAAACCACCATGCCGGGGATGATCGGCAAGGGTTTATCTCTGTTGCCCAGATGATTCTGCTGGGTCCGCAGGCGAACCAAGTAAAAATCATGGCCTTCCTTGTCGGTGATCGAATCGGCGCTGATATGTTCCAGCCTGGCCTCCAGACCACCGTAAATGGTGAAGTCGTAGGCCGTGAATTTAACCACGGCCTGCTGGTCGGGGTGGAGAAAGGCGATGTCTGCGGGCTTGATCCGCGCCTCGACAAGCAGGGTGTCCTCCAGGGGAACGATCTCGATCAGGTCCATGCCGGGCTGAATGGTGCCGCCGATCGTGTTGACTTTGATTTGGTTGATGGTTCCCCGCACCGGCGAGCGGACGGCGGTGCGCTGCAGACGATCCATAAGGGCGGCGGTGTTGGCTGTGATGCCCTCGAGTTTGGCATGGGCCTCGATCAGTTCCCCCCGCGCGGTGTTGCGAAAGGCGAGTTGTTCCTCCTCCATGGCTTTCTTGGCTTCGGCTATCTTCGATTCCATCTTGGGAATGGCCAGCCGGGTGGCCTCGATATTGCCGTTCATCTCGCTCACCTGGCGTTGCAGCCGCAGGACCTCGACTTCGGAAACCGCCCCCTGGGCAATGAGGGGCTTGGTCATGGACAACTCCCGCTGCAACAGGGAGGCGGTGCGACCCAACTCCTCATGTTTGGAGCGCAGCTCGGCAAGTTCCTGCTTGCGCTGATTGTGCTGCTCCTGCAGGATTTGCAGCTTGGCGGCTAGTTGGTCCTTGCGTGAGGCGTACAGTTTTTGCTCGCGGCCGGCGAGTTCGGGCTTTTCCTTGACGACCTCGTCGGGCACGGTGAACGGAGTGTCGTGGGTTTCGGCTTCCAGCCGGGCGATCTGCGCCTTGAGGGCCAGATAGCCGACCCGGCTTTCCTCGTAGGGGGCGGAGAACCTGGTCTTGTCGATTTCGAGCAGCAATTGGTCCTTGTCGACAACCTCTCCCACATGGACCAGCATCTTGGAGAGGATGCCGCCTTCGAGATTCTGTACCACCTGGATCTGTTGTGAGGAAATGACCTTGCCGTCGCCGCGGGTGACCTCGTCGATTTCGGAAAGCGCCGCCCAAGCGATGAAGAAGATGAAAAAGAGGCCCGTCAGCCAGACAATCAGCCGGCCGCCCCGGGGATTTTGCAACAGAAGAGCGGCCCGGATATCGGTGGCGAGATCCGGGTCGGGCGAGGGCAGGCTATGAAAAAGTCCGGTCGAGTTGGCGGGTTGTTGTGTGTTGTCCGGTTTTTGGTCGTCCATGAGCAGATGAGCCTAAAGATGAATCTGTCCGCTTTTCATGGCGGTCAGGACTTGATCGCGTGGGCCGTCGGCCACCACCATGGCGTTGTCGATGAGAACGATCCGGTCGACCAGCTCAAGCAGGGAGCCGCGATGGGTGATCAGCACCAGCGTCTTGCCGGGAAGCAGTTGGAGCAGGTTGTTTTTGAGCCGGGTTTCGGTGCGGTTATCCATGGAACTGCTCGGTTCGTCGAAAACCAGGATCGGCGGATCGTGGAGGAGCGCCCGCGCAATGGCGACGCTTTGCCGCTGCCCGCCGGAGAGGCCTCGCCCCTGTTCCCCTATTTCCAAGTCAAAGCCTTTGGGGTGCTTGCCGACAAATTCGCTGACCCCGGAGAGTTCTGCCGCCCTGAGGATGAGGGCGTCTTCTATTCCCGGTGCGCCAAGGATGATGTTGTCCCGGATGGTTCCGCGAAACAGGGTGATGTCCTGGGGCACATAGCCGACGAAGCGGCGCAGTTCCGCAGGGTCGATCTGCCGGATGTCGGTGTCGTCGAGGGTGACCATGCCGGCCGTCGGCTCGTACAAGCCCAGCAGCAGTTTGCCGAGGGTGGTTTTTCCGGAACCGATCGGGCCGACGATCGCCACCCGCTCACCGGGTTCGATGGTCAGGGTGATGTTGTGCAGGGCCAAGCCGCTTTGCTCGGGATATTGGAAATCGACTTTCTCGAAGGCGATTTTGCCCCGGCATTCGCCACGCAGGAGGAAATTCCTGTCCGGCGGGCGCTCCACCGGCAGTTCCATGATCGTGTTGAGTTCCGCCAGCGCGACCTTGGCCTGATGGTAACGGGTGGCCAAATTCACCACCTGGGACATAGGGGCGATGGCCTGCCGCGAAAGTATGAGCAGGGCAATGATTCCGCCTTGGGTCAACTCGCCCGCCGCGATCCGGTAAACCCCGGCAATGATCGTGGCCACCGTGGTCAAATTCATGATGAAATCGGAGAAATGACTGACGGATGAGGAGAAGAGGCGAGAGCGGCTGCTCCAGGTGGCGATGTAGCCGACCGCCTCCTCCCAGGCCCGTTGGATTTGGCTTTCCGCGCCCAACAGCTTGACGGTTTCGATGCCGGAAAGGCCTTCCACCAGGATGGAGTTCTTCTGTGCCGAGGCCTCGAACGACCGGCTGACCGCATGCTTGAGGGGCGCCTGGACGAGGAGGGCGAAACCGGCCATCAGGAGCACGGCGCCGAGATGGACGAAGACGATCGGCCCACCCAGATACCAGATGGCGGCCAGGCCTAGAAACATGAAAGGCAGATCGATGAGGGCGGTGATGGAAAACGAGGTAATGAAATCGCGGATGGATTCGAACTGCTGCAATTTTTTGGAAAAGGCGCCCACCGATTTGGGCCGGACCTCAAGTCGCAGCCCCAGCACCTTCTCCAGCAACGCCGCAGAAATGCGCAGGTTCGCCTTCTTTCCGGCTTCATCGATAAAATGCCCGCGCAGTCCCTTGAGCAGCAAGTTGAAGATGTAGACAATGCCGATGCCGATGCCGAGCACCCAAAGCGTCTCGAAGGCCAGATTGGGAATGACCCGGTCGTAGACGTTCATGGTGAAGAACGGACCGGTCAGGTTAAAGATGTTGATGAGCAGGGAGGCCAGGAGGACATCCCGGTAGATGCGCCAGGAGGAGAACAACGGTCCCCAAAACCAGTTTTTCCGGTTAGGTCGGAGAGGCGGAGCAAGCTGACGATCTTTACGGAACTTGGGTCGAACAAAGAGGGCGAAGCCGCTGTAGCGCCGATCGAGTTCGGACAGGTCGAGTTCGGTTTCCCCGAGGCCGGTTTCCGGCAGCAGCACCGTCGCCCGTTGCATATCGTGGTCGATGTTTGCGAGAAGGCAGGCCCGCTCGCCCTTGAGCAAAAGAACGGCGGGCAACTCCAACCCCGACATCTTCATCAAGGATCGTTTCAAGAGCCGCGAGACGAGCCCGGCCCGATCGGCCGCACGGGAGAAGAGTTCGACCGTAAGCCGGTTGTCCACCAAGGGTAGTCCTGCGCGGATCGCGGTCCGGGAAACCGGCAGATTGTAGATCTTGCCGAGTTGCATCAGGCAATCGGTCAAGGGATCGTCGACGGCCTCGGGGGCGAGGCTCCGGCGCCAATCTTCGGATGCTTGGGGTGGGACCGTCTCAATCATGGTTGGGCACACAGGGCGGTTGTGGAGGGATCAATGCATATGGTATGTTGTATCATACGTACAAATCGAATCAAGGGAATCAACGGAGCAGCCAATGTTGTATGTCGAGCGGGACGAGAAGGGCGCGATAGTCGCCATTCGCCAAGGCGGCGAGCACGAAGCGGGGCAGGTTCCGGTGTCTCTGCTCGACGCCGAGGTCTTGGCCTTTTTGCGGTCCAGCGGCGAGCATGAACCGCTCGCCAGATTGCTGCTCGATTCCGACGCGGCGATCATCCGGGTTTTGGAGGATCTGATCGATCTGCTGATCGCCAAAAAAATCATCTTGTTCACCGAACTGCCGCCGCTGGCCCAGGAAAAAATCCAGGATCGCAAACGGCTTCGCGCCCAAATGGCCGGCAATCCCCTGATGGTCGACGACATTCTCTAGCCAGATCATCCACCCCTAAAGACCAGCCGCTCCGGACGTTGCACGAAAAATCCCTGTACCGCATCGACGTGGGTGCCCGCAACGGTTCGCCATTGCTCATCGGTTTCGATGCCTTCGACAATCACCCTGATGTCGAGGCTGTGCGCCACATTGCACAGCGCGCTGACAAAGAAATGGCTATCGCTCTGCTCGGTGTGCATCTCGTTGGTGATGGCTCGGTCGATCTTGACGTAATCGGGTAAAAGCGACCTGAGGTACCCAAAGTGGATCAACCCCTGGCCAAAATGATCGATGCCGAGGGCATGGCCCATGGCCTTGATTTCGTCCGAGAAGGTCTTGATCAGGTGGAGGTGGCGGATGGCGCGAAATTCGGGAAATTCGAAATTCAGCGACAGGCCGGCGGCGGCGCTCTGCCGAAGTTGCGGGATCAGCCAATCGGTGAAGCCGCTGTCGGTCAGCGAGAGCGGCGAAAGGTTGATCGCCACCCGTTGGGGATCGAGCAGATCCGGCGGCAGGGCGAAGATGCGCTCAAGGATGATTCGGTCGAGAGCGGGCATCAGGCCAAGCTGCTCGGCCACGGGGATGAACATCGCCGCCGAGAGGTGGTTGCCGTTGTCGTCGACCACCCGGGTGAGAATCTCGTGATGCACGATGCGTCGTCCATCGCTGCGATTGACCGTCGGCTGGGAATAGAGGGCGATGGAGCGTTTGGCGAGGATATCCTCCAGGAGCGATTTCCACTGCGTTTTTCCGGCGGAGACCGTTTGCTGATCCTTGGCTGCCGGGACGATGACCGCCTTGTTGTCGCGATGGTAGCGGGCGGTGTTGAGGGCGTTGTCGGCCTTGGTGAGCAACTCGCTGAAACCGATCGCCCGATCGTAGAGCACCCCGCCGCAGGCAAGGATGCCCTGGGGGGAGTGCGACTGGCCCTCGGTTTGCCGGGAGAGATTCTCCACGATGGCGTTGGCGATCCGGCGGGCGGTAGAGGCCTCGGTGTTCGGGAGCAGCAGGGCGAAGTCGCCGCCGCCCAGCCTGCCGATTATGGCTTCGGGCAGTTCGGCGCAGGCCCGGCGAATACATGTCGCCGCTTCGCCGATCAGAATGTCGCCCGCCTCGTAGCCGTGCTCCACGTTGAAGCTTTGGAGGTCCAGGATCTGGAAGAGGAGAAAGGCGCCTTGCACGGCCGTATCCTTGCCTTCGAGTTTCGCCTTGATCTGGGATTCGAGAAAACGCCGGTTACCGAGGGCGGTGAGTTGATCCTGATAGGCGCGTTGCCTGAGGGTATCGGCAATGTCGGCCTGCTCCTGGAAGAGTTCACGGATGCGCTGTGTCATCCTGTTCATGGCCATGACCACGCGGCGCAGCTCCCGGGTGTGGGGCAAGCGCTCTTGGATGTGAAACCGGCGTTCGCAGAGCGCCTGGGCCTGTTCCTCGACTTCCGTCAGGGGACGAAGCAGGCGACGCAGGCCAAGCCCGCCGAGCAAGGCCACCGCGGCGACGGCGATGGCGAACCACAGGGTCGCGGCTAGGGCCGATCTCCACAGTGTCCGGTAGGCATAGCCCGGGTGGCTTTCCACGGCGACCAATCCCGCCTGTTGCCAACCTTGCATGATCAAGGCCTCGGCGCGGGGCGCGGCCAGCGGCATGAGGCGGATGAACCAAGCCGGCACGCCCTCCACGGCGAGCGCCGATTTGCGATCGACCAGAATGTCTCCCTTGATGTCGCGTACTTGAATGACCCGGTAATAGCCTCGGTCGAAAAGGGCGTTGACCATGACCTCCATGCCCGGGATATCCATGCCCTTGGTCAAGGTGCTGAGCGATAATCCCAGCGAGGTTGCCGTGTCCTGGGCATGGGACTCCAGCTGGTCGACGAGAAAGGCCTGGGTCCGTTTCTGCTCGCCGATCCACAGCCCGGTGCAGAGGCAGATCAAGGTGATGAGGGTAAAGAGCAGCAACTGTCTGTAGAGCGTCATAGCGCCTCCTCGTCCTGTTCCATCTCGTTGGTCATTCTGTCCAGCAGGTCGCGCCAGCGTTCGAGACGCTCGCTGCCACCAATCATTTTACCCTTGCCCCGCTGTTTTGCCAGCCAAAGTCCGGAGCCGTTCAGGCTATAAACCGGAAGCAGGTCGGTCCGCTGCGAGGATGGCCGGATCGCGTCGACCAGGTTGTCGAGCACCATGGGCTCGGCGCCGGGGATGGCGGTGTAGGTGAGGACCATGTGGGCTTTGTTGAGCCGCAACGCCTTGACGTAGGTCAGGGTCAGCCGCTCTTCCTCGATCCCCAGTTTGATCAAGGTGAAATATTTTGCAATGGCAAAATCCTCGCAGTCGCCGCCTGCACTTGCGAGGAATTCGATCGGCGTTGCCCAGTAGTCGGCCTTCTTCCAGTGCACTTCGTCGTCGACAAAGGCCATGGTGTTGAAAAAACGGTTGACGCGTTCGAGTTTATATCGTTCGTCGCCTTCGACGCCCCGCACCAGGTTCTGCCAGGCGAGCAGGCGGGCGCGGGCCTCCCCGCCGTACCGTTTTTCCATGAGGCGCAAGGTGCGCTCGCCGATGACAAAGGTCTCCTTGGTCCACACCGGAACCACACTTGCCGCGACCAGGACCGGCAGCAGCCAGCGCACCGGTTTCCGGATCAGCAACGCGAGGAGACCGCCGAAGGCCATGGCGATAACGGCAAGGAAGCGACGCCGCCGGGGAAGGGTACGGCATCGAGCGGGTTGGAGGTCACCGATGGTGGAGCGCTGAAGGAACCCCCGCTCTGTCCATGGGGTAACGACATGGACGGAGCGGGGAAAGAGGGAGGGTGTGAAGCCGTTGCGAGAACGATGTCAGGATTTCTTCTTGGATTCTGCCGGTGCGATTGCGGCGTTGTCATCGTTGTCGACCGATCCTTCCGCGGGCCAGAGAAGATTCAGGGAGGGTGTCAATTTCCCAGTGCCGTTGAGTATTCTATATTGGGCGTACAAGCCTTCGTATTCGGCGGTGACCAACTGCCGGGCGGAATCGATGCGCTCGGCCTCGGCGTCGAGGACGTCGAGCAGGGAGCGCTGGCCGATGTTCCACTGTTTAGTATAGGCGCTCGCCGTCTTGGCGGCAAATTGCAATCGCTGGTTGAGATAATTGGTTTTCTTTTTTGCGGCCTCATGCGCCCGCCAGGAGAGCCGGATGGATTCCACCACTTGGCGGTGGGTATGATTCTTGATTTCCTGGGCCTCGCTGATCAGGTGAACGGTCTCGGCCTTTCTCGCATCGTCGCGCCAACCGTTGAACAGGTTATAGCGGAAACGGAGAAAGAGCCGCAGGTCCTCCCGTTCGTCGCCACTGTAGTAGTAGCCAGTGCTGACTTCTTCCTCCCAGATCTTGTCGACCTCGAAGTCGATGATCGGCATGAAGGGGCTTTTTGCCACCTCGTCTTGTTTGCGGCGGGCTTCAAGGTCGGCATTGGCCGACTTGAGTTGGGGATGGCCGGCGAGAGCTATCTGCTCGGCCTCTTCCAGTGAAGCGGGAATCAGTGTCGACGGACTCTCGGGTCGGCTGAGCTGGGAGGGAAGATGGCCGACCACGGCGTTGTAGTTGGTCTCTGCATCGAAAAGATTTTGTTCGGCGACGACCAGATTGGATTGCGCCAGATTCAGACGGCTTTGGACCTGATCCATGTCGGCAAGACGGTCGACGCCGGATTCGCTCCTGAGCTTGATTTGATCGGCGATACGCTGATGGAGGGTCAGGTTTTCCTTGGCCAGCTCGACTATTGCCTGGTTTTTCAGAACTTCCAGGTACACGTCCGTCACCTTGAGGGCGGTGTTGTCGGCGGTGCTGCGGACGACGTACGCCTCGGATTGCACCCGCGCCTTTTGTCTGTCCACTTCGTTCATGGTGGAGAGGCCGGCAAAGAGATTTTGCCGTAATCCAAGCCGTACCTGTTGTGGCTCGAGATCATCGTCAAAGGGTTTGTCGTAGTAGTCCTTGCCGGTTCCGGCTTCAAAATCGACGGTGGGGAAATATCCGGCCTTTGCCTGGCGGACTTCCTGATCCCGCGCCAGCCTGTTATATGCAACCGAGCGAACATCGGGGTTGCTTTCGATCATGGTTTTGACGGCCTGTTGCAGGGTTTCCGCTTGGACCGCGACGCCGGCCGTGGCGCCGCCCATGAGAGTCAAGGCGAGAATCGCCCAAAATTTCTTTGCAACCATACAAGCCTCTCTTGCAAGTAAATGAGTGGAAAAAGAAAGGAACCGGGGTGAAGGATCGGCAAATATGGCGCTCTATATACCGGAACTTTTAGTGATAGGGTAGCAACTTTTTAGAAAAAATCGCTCTTTCCCTTAGGTAGGCAGCGAGTTGGTGTACGGTTAGGGCCGCGCGGGGTCGTGCTTGGGGTTGATTTCGAGGATCAACGCTTGCGCCAGTTCGTGAAGGGAGTACGGTTTTTTGACGACCTGGCTGATGCCCAGGCGCATGGCCCGATCGATATCGGCGGCGTTGGAGTATCCGGTGGTGATGATAGCCTTTTGCCCCGGGGCGTGCTGGAGGATGCGCTCATACGTCTCGCAGCCGTTGATGCCCGGATCCATCATCATGTCGAGAATGACCAGGTCCACGGGGGTCCGTTTGATGTATTCGACCGCCTCTTCGCCCGACCGGGCGGTCAGCGGCTGGTATCCGAGCCGCCTGAGCAGCCGGCTGGCGATCTCGCGCTGGCTCTTCTGGTCGTCCACCACCAGGATCGTTTCGCCGTTCCCCCGGTATTGGCCGATGGTCGGCGATGGGTGCCGCACCGTTTTGGAAAGGCCAAGCTTGTCCACCGGAAAGTAAAGCGAAAACTGCGCCCCCTTGCCGTTGCTGACCACATCGACATACCCGCCGTGGTCGTGCACGGTGTTCCAGACCACGGCAAGACCAAGGCCCGTGCCGCTGCGCCCCATCACCTTCTTGCTGTAAAACGGGCTGAAAATCTGGGCAATGTCCTGGCTGGAGATGCCGGTGCCATCGTCCTGCACCGAAATCAGCACGTATTCGCCCGGTTCGATGGTCTCGTAGCCGTGATGCGGGGCGGTCAGAGTGACGTTCTTGGTGGAAAGGGTAACCTGGCCCTTGCCTTGAATCGCCTCGGCCGCATTGTTCATCAGGTTCATGATCGATTTGTTCAGGTGCATGGCCGAGCAATGGATGTTGTGCAACTTGCCCTCCAGATAGGGCGTGATCTGCACCTTGGGGAATCGCTGGGCGAGTTCCTTGAATTCGGCGGAGTTGAGATAGTCGGCGACGATCGCGTTGACATTGTGGATCTCTTTGTTGCACGTCGCACCCCGGGCCACGGTGAGCAGGTCGTTGACCACCGCCGCCGCCCGTTTGCCGGCTTCACGGACCATCAACAATTCGTCGCGATACTTGAAATCCGCGCCGAGGTCCATGAGCAGCAACTCGGGATAGGTGATGATGCCGGCCATGATGTTGTTGAGGTCGTGGGCGACGGAACTGGCCATCAGGCCAAGGGATTCCATGCGTCTGGCATCGGCCAGCTTTTCCATCAAGGCCATTTTCTGTTGCAGGGCGATCTCGCTGTCGGTGACGTCGCGGATGGCGGCCACCTGGACCTGCCGCCCCTGATAATCGATATGCTTGACCCTGAATTCGACTGGAAAGGTGGAGCCGTCTTTCTTGATGCCCCGCGCCTCGAACGGGCCGACCGAGTCCGCCTCGGCGGGTGTGTTGATGGCGCGGATGGTGCCCCGATCCAAGAGGACGTCAAAGATCTGTTTGCCGAGCAATTCGTTTTCCTGGTAACCGAACATCGTGCAGAGCTGGCTGTTGGTCTGGAGCAACTCGCCGCGGTCGTAAATGATGATCCCTTCCCAGGTGGCCTGGGCCAGTTGGCGGAAGCGTTTTTCGCTGTTGTAGAGATCCTGTTTGAGCTGTTTGTGTTGAATGCTTCTGGCGATGGTGCGGAGGAGGCGGTCCGGGGGACAGGGCTTGCGCAGGTAATCGTACACCCCCAGGCGAAGAGACTCCACGGCATTGTCGATGGTGGCGTTGCCGGTCAGGATGACAATGGCCGTGCCCGGATGTTCGTCCCGGATGTGGGTGGCGATGTGGTTGCCCGTCGTGTCGGGGAGGTCCATGTCCACGAGCGCTACGGAATAGGCCTGTTGCTGGAGCAGGTGAAACGCCTGTTCCCCCGAATGGGCGGTGTCGACGTGGTATCCATCGGCCTTGAGCAGCGCGGCAAGACTGTTACAAAGGTGCACTTCATCATCGACGACGAGAACAGTGTGTAACCGAGGCATGGGTGCGGGGTAACCTCTTGTCTGGCTTACCTTTTATGGGAGGAAGAGCATCAATTCTGCATGCGGGTCATTCAAACGTGTTTATGGGGAAAAGTCCAATGAAAAAATGGTTATTTTCCAACGGCGACAAGGTGTTCAGGTCGGAAGAGTCAGGGTGAAGACTGTCTGTCCAGGTCGGCTCTGGCAGCTGATGGCCCCGCCCAGCTTCAAGGCCAGGTTGTGGACAATGGCGAGGCCAAGTCCGCCGTGCCGGCCTTCCTTGGTCGAAACGCCCGGCGTGAACAGGGTGGCCTGCAGGGCGGGGTCGATACCGGGACCATTATCTTCTACGGCGATCAGCGCGCCCACGTCCGTTGTCTCAGTGCGGATCGCTATGGCGCCTTTGCCGGCCACGGCATCGACCGCGTTGCTAAGCAGGTTTTGCAGGATCTGGGTAAGGCATCTGCGATCCGTGCGGACGAACAGCGGTTGCGGCCAGGGCGTGAAATTGAAGTCGATCGGATCGGTGCTGTCGGAAGCCGTCCGGAACAGGTGAAGCGTTTCCTCGATGTGTCGGTGGAGATCCAGTTGTTCGAGGTGGAATTCGTCCTGCTCCCGGCGCAGATCCTCGAGGCCGGCGGTCAGGTTGCCAAGCCGCTCCAGTTCGTTGTCGAGAATGGCCAGCTCTTCGGCGATCGGCTCTCCCAGTGCGCTTTTTTTGCCGAGGATGTGCAGGTAATTGCGGAGGATCGCCAAGGGATTGTTGATTTCATGCGCAATTTTCCTGGCTGTCAAGCAGGCCGCCTGGAGCCGTTCGGCGGCGATTCGCTCGGCCTGGGCCGTTCGCATCCGTTCAAGGGAGAGCGAGATGGCCGCATGGCTGGCCAGTAGGCGAAGGGGGGTCCACTGACCGTTGAAGTTGTGGAACGCCTTCGCGGACAAGCCAATGAGGAGCAGGCCCAGCACCTCTTTTTGGTGGATAAGGGGAATGGCGACCATGCCTTCGGTTCCAAGAAGATGGAGTATCTGGGCGTCGAGGAGATGGACCGACGCCTTCTGGTCGGGTTTTTTGTCGAAGGTGTGCAGCAGGCGTTGCTCCCGCAGGGTCCTGCCGGCCAGGCTGTCACGGTAGCGCGTTGGCGCGAAGGTGAAATGGTGCACTTCCCGGGCGAGCTTGTTGTCGGGCGAGGTCAGGCCGCGCAACTCGCCGGTCTGCCAATCCAGCGTCATCAGCAGACAGGCATCCTCGTTGAACAGAATCTGGAGTCCCTGCTCCACTGCGGCCACAACCTGTCCGGTGCTTTCGGCCCGGAGGAGATTGTCGAGCAGGCCAGTAAGTTGGGTAATCTCCCTGATCCGGTTGATCAGGCCCAGGGAAATCTCCTTGTGGGTCTCCTGGCTTTCCGGTTCTTGGTCATGGGAGGTCTTGGCGTTGCGGGGGATATGGATGCCAAGATGCTTGGCGAACTCCTCGATTTCCTCGTCTATCCCCTCGTAGAGGGCTTTGACTTGGGTGGCCGACAGATCGAAAAACCGGGCGGCCGCGTCGAGGCAGTCCTCGCCGGTGGTGCTACTATGGCTGAGCAAGTCGGCAAGGGAGGCAATGCGGGTCAACGGCAGCGCCTGTTCCACCTCGTCGAGCGGATGGTGATGGTAGCGGATCGCGTCGGCGATCAGGGTGGGCATTCGCCACTGTTCGCACAACCAGGCGCCGGCTGAGCAATGGTTGACATGGAGTTTTTCCTCTTCGAGAAAGGCGAGTCGGCCGTTGTGGCAACGGACTCCCTTGAGCAGCAGCGGCGCGTATTTGCCGGGAAAAGCCATCCACAGCAGCAGCTTGCCAATGTCGTGGAGGAGTCCGGCAAGATACGCCTCCGACGGCTCGGGATAGGAAGTGGCGGTGGCAATATTCCGGGCCAGCAGGGCGCTTACGTAACTGTGGTGCCAAAAACGGTCGATGGACAAGAGACCGTTGCTTTCGACCCGGCGGAAGACCTGCTGTACCGAAAGGCTGATGGCAAGATTCCTGACCGTGTTGCCGCCCAGGTACACCACGGCCTGTTCGACATTGGTAAAAGATCTCCGCGCTCCGACGAACGCCGAGTTGACCAACTGGAGCAGTTTGGCGCTGATCGCGGCATCCTTGTTGACAATCTGGGCGATTGCTGGGAGATCGATATCGGCTTCATGGCAACTGTCGATGAGTTGCACCAAGACCTGCGGCATACTCGGCAGGTTGCCGGAAATTTTGAGAGCGCTGAGGACGCTGTGGGCAGTGGCCATGACCTGACGGGATCGTTGAAGGAGAATGCTTTCAAAACAGCCTGTTAGTGTTGTATAGCAGAGCGACGAAGAAAAATCCAGCAAGCAAGTTTTGCGAGGTATTATTTTTTTGTCGCTCTCAAGCCGAGTTGGCCGCCATACGCGTATAAATCGCTTGACCCTTGGCTTGGCGTTTGGGTAGGAATAAGCGGGTGCGGTCGCATGGGTACTTTGCCTGTGGGCTGTTGCCGGTATCCGCTGAAAACATGGTGACACGGGGTGAAAATTGAAGGTTGACGGCAAGGCGTATCGTTCGATTTGGCTGGCGGCGGATGGGGTGGGGGTCGAGATCATCGACCAGACCCAATTGCCCTTTCGGTTTGTGGTGGCTCGGCTGGAGCG
>Ga0074195_1001077_pt1 | contig 42567 bp, 24 predicted proteins | sample EPASupsiteHSE623_FD_64525 | JGI IMG/M metagenome (GOLD analysis project Ga0074195, IMG submission 64525) | Bioremediated contaminated groundwater from EPA Superfund site, New Mexico - Sample HSE6-23 | ecosystem: Environmental > Aquatic > Deep subsurface > Groundwater > Contaminated ...
TCGAATCCGAAGAACAGGGGCGTCTTTTCATTAATAACCTTGAATGAACCCGGAGTTTGCTTGCTTTCATAAAGTGGTTTGCTCTGGAACATGTTGTTTGCAAAGAATGAAGCTCTTAACATATTCCCTATCTCCTTTGTAATGTGGATATTAAACAGAACCGTCGGAAACCATGACTCGGCAATGAACCTTCTGGAACTTTTACTTTCAAGAAGATACGAGAATCTTGGATCTGTCTTGACGTCAACTCCTGCAGGTATGTTCTTCATCAGTCCGTCTTCGTAAGATATATATTTCACTATTAAAGAGTCATTTCCAATATTATCCCACTCATTATATATCCAGTTGACCTGAGCTGTCAGGGTAATAACAAAACCAATGGAAGGAATATTATGAGTAGCACGGAGAGTAGTATTAAACCTCTCTCTCTCCTCTTTGGTATTCCCAGCTTCATATACACCTATGTTACGTTCAAGATTGTTCAGATTCTTCTCCGTACTGTATGTATATGCATCCTCCCAGTTTGTAGATCTGATATATGCACCGTTCAGTACGAAAGAGGTACGTATAGCATCAAAACGTCCCAGATCGAAGTCAAACTCAATACCTCTGTTATGAGATTTTTTTGTGTTTGAAGGAGAGGAGTATCTAACAAAAATCTTGCTGGTACTTTTTTCTGTCAATGTAGGAATAGTACCAGGAGTTGCAGTAGCTATCTGATATTGTACATAGTTAAATGTTCTGTACACACTACTCATATCGTAGCCATTCTTAAGGTTTTCGTTGAATGCTGTAACTGAGAAGCGCATTTTCCTCCATTTGAAGTCGATACCTATTTCACTTTTCTCATTGGATGCAATCTTAAGGTCCTTGTTTTCTGTATTGTAGATTTTTGTTGTTGCCAGCAGAAGTTGTTCAGCAGCCGGTACAGATGAGCTATTAAGGTTGTTGAAGTGGACAAAATCGAAGTAAGCATTCTCAGGATTCAGATAGAGTGATGTCGGTGCTTTTGCTGCAATGCCATAACCCCCTCTGAGGGACAATTTTTGAGGAATAATATCGATTGATGCATTTAACCTTGGGGTAAGAATGCTCTTTCCAGAAACCATATCGTACCTTGCCCCAGCCTGAAGTGTCACCTCTCTCTCTCCCATTGTCCAGTTGAAATTCTCTTCAGCATAAATACCAAGCTGGGTTACAAAAGGAATATCTGAGTATTTTCTTGGTCTTGGTGAAGAGTTCTCACTACTTAAATTTCTTTGAGGAGGATTCTTAATATCATAAACCTTCCCCTCTCCCAGGTTTCCATCTGTCCTGAAGTCCACACCAAGAACGATTCTGTTGTTAACATTACCCATCTTCTTGGCAAAAGTGGCATTTACCTTGGCAAAAAGGTTTACCTCCTTACCATAAATATCATATCTGCTGAAGTATTCATTAGGAAGATAAGTAGCATAATAGCTGGCCTCGCCCGGAGGAATGTTCGTAAGTTCCCTGCCTGTTGCGTCATATACCTTTTGATTTGGTCTGTTGCTAAGAACCGCTCCGTCTGTTCTGGACATTGAATAGGCAGCAAATGCATTTCCGAGCAGCGACTCACTATATGAGTGTTTATCTGTATAGCTGCCAGATAAAGTATATTTGATGTTATTCAACCAACCTTTGTCGATATTTACTGTTCCGTTGGTGTTTAATCTTATCCCTACATCCTTTGCACCTGAGGCTAACTGGCTCCTTTCGTCGTCCGGATTCTTTTCACGGGTATCTTTTCCAAGTGAAAAATCGAAAGATGTATTTGTAGACCAGTTACTGAACAGATTTGAATACAATAGTTTAGCTGTAGCTCTCTGATAGTATTTGTATGATTCTGTGGGTTCAGATACGCTATATGCATAATCACCACTTACATTAAGACTACCTGCCTTTTGTCCCAGACTGAATCCCTTTCCGGCAGATATCTGATAAATTCTAGGGTCGGTCTTTACTCGAATGCTCAAAGGTTCCTTCCCGGCTTTTGATCTGATAATTACAGCTCCCGATGTAAGGTCACCATACTCAACAGATGGAATACCACGGATAACTTCAACCGATTCAATATTGTCTGTAGAGAGTGTTCTGAGGTCAATTCCTGAATTTGGAGAAGTTCCTCCACCTACAACACCTCCAGAACCTGAAATTGCAGGAGAGAGTGTCTGTAAGTTTGCATTGTTGGAAAGCGGTGCCCCATCAATATATATTGCAGTTCCCAAAGAGTTCATCTCTGTACCTGCAGTACCTTCTTTACCTACAGAGCCAGATATATTCCTTATATTGAAAGATCTTGCAACACTCAGGTCAGGATTGGCAATCTGTCCGCCCGGTAATAGCTGAAGAAGATCAGAGACAGAGCTGGCCTGAAGGTGATCCATTGCCTGTCTTGAAATATTGGAGGCTGTTGCCTGTCCGGCCTTGCTCTCCTGTGCCACTACCGAAACTTCATTTAGTCTGAACGAGCTGTAATTCATCTGGAATTTCATCTCCACTACCTTACCGGCAGATAGTACTATTGTAGTATCCAGATTCTCCATTCCGAGAAACTGAATTCTGATACTTACCTTTCCCGGAGCGAGTCTTGGGAAGGAGAATTCCCCCTTTGAGCTGGTAGTTGTCACCGCACCTTGTGGTAACACCTGTACTGTAGCAAATTCTACAGGTGTCCCCAGAGATCCTTTCTCTGTGACAACACCCTTTAAGGATGCGAAGTTGCTGTTCGCGGCAGATTGTGCATTTAACTGCACAGTCAGGCAAGACAGGAGAAACAACGCAAAAACAATTCGAATTTTGGGTTTCTTCATAGTTGTAAAATTAATTTGGATTAGTTGAGATATTTGGGTTAGTTTATTTAAGTCTGTTTATAGTTTTCACCAACTCTTTCTTTATCACTTCTTCTTTCTCCGCTTTTAGCTGGTCTTCACAGAATTTTATTATTTCACTCTTTCTGTAAGAGTATTTGTACCATCCGAATGCTTCTATCAGTGCCCATTTCTGGTCCTGATTGGCAAACTCGTCATAATATTTAAAAAGAATCTCAAGGTGCGAGGCCTGGCAGCTGTTCCTTAACGCAGATATTGTATATTTTTTCTCTTTTACAGAAACTTTAGGATCAAGGAGACCTTTAAACTCCTTCTCTCCGTTTTCCAGGGTATACTTCATTCTGGCTAACTCTTTGGCCTCTTCCTGGTACCATCTCCCCTGTTTGCCCTTCATTGCCCTGTCAAAAGCAGCATAAGCATCCTCTGCCTTATAGATTTCGCCTGCACCCTTAAGCTGGAACTCTACACGTTTTGTAACACCCGGCTGGAACCTGAGGGTAAAAATATCATCAATAAGCAGTGGGGAACCATTCATGCCTGCATAAAGTGAACTTAGTCTCCTGAGAAGTTCGTAGTTGTCGTACATTCCAACTCTTATTGCGCTTACAAGATTGTCATCTGCAGAATTCTTGATTAGGTTAAAGGCCTGAAGTCTTACAGTTGCCCTTTTCTCTTCTTTCTCAATTGAGAGCAATTCATCTGTAGTGATGGCATTATTCTCATATAACATCTTCATGGCAAGAGATTTGATCTCAGAGTTAGAGCTTTTGATTTGTTTTTTCCAGAACTTGACGTCTCCCTTTTTAATGGTCATCGCCTCGTTCAGATCGCCATTGGCGTTTGAGCTGTTTGTAAACTGACATGTAGGGTCACCAATAAGATGAGATTCAAGTGTCATTTGACCCTTTGCCCAATTACCTACAGATACTCCCAGGTTAAGCAAGCCAACAAGCTGATTTGTCCATGTGTCCTGAAGTGTGTTTACAGAGTTGGCCTTTACCACGATTGTAGACCCCGGATTGAAAATGTAATGTCCGCTAATATAGTCGTCAAGGTGGAAAGAACCGTTGAAACATGCATCAAAAAGAATAACCTTTGCTCCTGATTCATATCCGTAAAGATCTGGTATATTTATGTCTATTGCGGCATCTTCCAGGCTGTCTTTCAACATCACCTCCGGCTTGAAAGCATCGTTTACCCACGATGCGGGAACACCGTAATTGTCTATATAATACTGCTTGGAAGCTGTCGTATCCTTTGCTCCGCGAATTTTTCCCCTGAAGAACTTCTTCGACTGGTCCAGCCACACTTGTGTGCTTGAAGAAATTGGAGAGCCATTCATCATCTGCCCGTCTTCCGATCCGTGGTGATGCAGGATTGCCAGGTCAAGATCTTTTCTTGCAAGTTCTGCCAACAGTCTGTATTTTACATTGTCGTCATAAGTATAGTCGATATAGTTGACTGACCTTTTTGGGTCCTTCAGGAAAGGGAACTGCTCCATCAAGGCATATTTTTCATCAATTCTTGCAACCATACAGTCTGAGTTGTACCCATGACCTGCATAATAGCTTATCTGACTCATTGCCCTTTTGTTCTCTTTCTCTTTTGCAACCTTAGTAAGGTATTCAGAGATAAGCTGATACTTTGTCTTACCCGGGGTGGCCGGTGCTTTTACCCTTGCGCTGTATATATCGCAATGAATTGTCTGCGGACCGTCGTACGCAAGTGAGTAGTAGTGGTACAGAGGAGTAATCGAATCCCTTTTTATATAGTTGAACTTAAGGTCAAAGTCGTCATAATACCTGTCCGATGGTATGGAAGAGTCTGTCCATGCTCTTTTTGGGTCCATCTTAAAGGCTGTTGAGAGGTGATGCGCGTCTCTTATCATTGGAACAGGAATGTCGCCGATAAAGACAGCACCTTCCAGGTTGTTGTTTTTATACAAATTGAAGAGCGTAGCTTTTATTGAATCAGGCACTCCCCACTTGTCGACAATCACTAAGGGATTCAATCCCTCCTTTATAATTGAATTTGCATATTCATCTATGGAGATCCTGCAATTTTTATAGGTTTCCTTGTCTACAACTATTGCTACTCCTCTTTTTACCGGTCCTGCAATTAATGTATTAACAGAAAAACTGAGCGATATTGCTATTAACAGGCTAATTTTAAATAATTTCATTTTTAATTGTGAATTGTTAAGTGTACGTATATAATAATACAAATTCCGCTAATCTACCGATCACGAAAATTTTAAAATAGAGCAGTGAGACGAGTTTTTTCATCTCACATATACAATCATAAAATAAGTTGCTGATTCTTTTCAAACAGAGACTCCCTGCCACGATGGAACAGGGCCTGAAATGTCTTGATTTTTGGGGGAACAACCGACAGCAAAAACGTTCTTTGCACATCCGGTGGTAAAACTGCCGGAGAATAATCTATCAAAATTGTAAAACTACCATTTGCAGAATAGTGATCGGTGCTCAATAAAAAATACTTAAGGGAACAACAATCATCTTTTTTAGGTTGCTTGGTTTCCAGATGTGCACCACAAACGCAATGATGGTTAGGGTCTTTTTTATGAACCTCTTTAACACATGAACACTCTGTTTTTATACCAAGAATTGATATTTGAGAAGCGTGGTCGCAATGACAGGAGTACCTTCCAATACCTATGATTGTAGTGAGGTATATGGAGAGTGCAAATACAGAAAATAGAGTCCTTTTAGTTCCCACGATAACTTATTTTTGGACAATCACAAAAGTATGAAAAATTGGTTAAAATCCAAAGAATATGTAATCTTTCCCCTCTGAGACTATAGTGTTTGCTGACAATCTTGCCTTTACCACCACTTTGTCGTTAATGTCAGAAAACAACAATAAAACCCGATTTTCACCCTGATTTCCGGATTTTAGATACCACACCTTATAGTTTGATATGTTTTTGAGCAAATTTTCAATATCTGAATCTACGTTTGATATAGCCAGAGGGCCTCGCATAAATTTTAATTTTCCGGAGAGAGGTCTTACCATCTCTTTAAACTGGACTGGGATTGCAACTGTTTTTATTGAGTCCGCTGTAATGTTCACAGGAGTTGAGTAGTGTTTTAACAACTCCCTTGCCCCCTCTTGCAAATCTCCTGATGGTGAACTAAAAACTATTGATATATATTTTTCTCCGACAGGTGCCTGAAGCTGGAACTTTGAAAGGCAATTATAAGAACTGAGGGTGTCCGCAGTAATACATCTGAATGTATGCTGCGAATAGATTCCATAGGCATCTTCGGCCGTAGGCATCGAATATATCTCTATACTGTAATCCTGTCCCTTGTATTTAACCTCTAATGCCCTCAGATCACGGAATCCGTACTCCAGGTAAAGGTCGCTGCCTCCATTCATAAAACCGTACAGTGCGGCCCCCTTGAAATTTCTCTCCCGTATTACCGTTATTTCATCCTCTGTCTGCGCAATGGCAGCATAGTACGAAACGCAGCACAGAGCCATTATGAGTATAATCTTTTTTGCCATGATATCAATCAGGTGCAAGTCACCTCTGTAACTTCAATTTTATTTCTGTCGCCAATACCCAGTTGTAGCTCCCGGGCAAGGTCTATGAACCTGGAAGCGGTAGGTTTGTCTACTGTTTGAATTCCTTCGTCAATCCTCTTTTTTACAACCACATCGTGTCCAATCCTATCCACTGCCACAGGGTCGCTACCTATGAGCAACATATTGTAATTGCATATAAACTGAGGATTTGCACCCGGACCTCCATCGAAACAGCCTATAAGCCCGTCTGCAATGTTGAGCACAACCTTGTCCCTCAACGGAGCAAAGGCACACACATATGCCGATGTCTCGTGCCATAAATTCTTATGGAGCCTGCCTGTGTTTGTAACCGAGCCATAGGCAAGGTTTTTCAGACATAGAGTAGTAGTAGGTCCTGCATTCTTGAGAATAGGCAGATTTATGATTTTTGTAACCTTCTCTGTTACAATCTTTGTAAAGTAAGACTCCTTGCCTCCGTTAACCATGAACGGGATAGTGTAGGCATCGTACTCACCCACCACATCGGCATAGAAGAACTGATTCTTGTCTACCCTCTCCTCTGCATAAAGCTTACCATCATTGCCGTAATATCCCCCTTTTTCGTCCTGACACTCGGTGCCTGTAATTGTTATTCCCGGGTAATTCTCTTTTGTGTATCCGGTCTCTGTTAGCTGCATCTCCCGTCTGTCCCAGATTACTATGTTTTCGCGTGGGATCCCGGCTTCTTCAAGCTGCTTTATTACAGATTTGGTAACCGCATGCGATGTTGTCAGAATTTTGCCTGCAACAGGATTTACTTTCAACCCAATAATATCCTTTGGAGAGACAAATTTCCTCCATGCCTTTTTGAGACTCTTCTGGTTGGTAAGGCTCAGCATTCCCTCCTTGAGCATCTTGTATGCTGCCTCCTCAGAGGCGACACCCTCTACAACAGGTTTGTCATGCAAACACTTTACCACCTTACCGGGATAGAGACCCGGCATTGAATGCTTTGTTCTCGGAACCGCAAGTGCATCTTTGATGTTTGTTGCAGGTTTCTCTTCCTGAGACAGAAATCCTGTCGATTCTGCTGCTTTGATTACCGGATTGATTGCCAGGCTGGCACCACCGATGGAGACAAGTTTAAAAAAATCCCGTCTTTTCATATTGCTGAATTTTATAATTAAATTAGGCTATAAACTCCAATCGGTACCCTCTTTGGTATCCTTTATCTGAATACCCAGAGAGTTTAACTTATCTCTTATCTGGTCGCTGGCTGCAAAATCTCTGTTTGCCTTTGCCTGCCGCCTCATCTCCAGAACCATATCCATTACACCATTAAGTACATCTCCGCTTCCGGATTGAGCTTGCTCATCGGTCAGGCCAAGCACCCCGATTGCAATTTCTTCAAAAAGTCTTGCAAGAGTCTCTTTGTCGCCGGAATTTATCTTTATCTGCTTATCCTTTGCAAGGTTCACTATTCTGACAGCCTCAAAAAGATTAGCCATTGCTATAGGTGTGTTCATATCGTCACACAGGGCGGTATAGACTCCCTCTGTAACCTCATTCAATTCAGTCAAATGTTCTGCATCAGGCGAAGTTGTAAGACTATTTACATCTCTTGCTGCCTGCATCATTCTCTTTAGTCCCTTTTCTGCTGCCTGAAGAGCTTCGTTGCTGAAGTCCAGGGTGCTTCGGTAGTGTGCCTGAAGAATGAAAAACCTTATGGTCATTGGTGAATATGACTGGGTGAGTATTTTGTGCGAACCTGTGAAAAGCTCTTCAAGTGTAATGAAGTTGCCAAGCGACTTGCCCATCTTCTGACCATTTATCGTGATCATGTTGTTGTGCATCCAGTACTTTACTCCTCCCTTGCCTCTTGCCGCTGTATTCTGGGCCAGTTCGCACTCATGGTGAGGAAAGAGAAGATCCATTCCTCCTCCGTGAATATCAAAGTTCTCTCCCAGATATTTCGCGCTCATTGCCGAACACTCGAGGTGCCAGCCCGGAAATCCTTCGCTCCATGGCGATGGCCATTTCATAATATGCTCCGGAGCCGCTTTTTTCCACAATGCAAAGTCAAACGAAGATCTCTTGTCCTCCTGACCTTCGAGAACCCTTGAATTTGACTGCATATCTTCAAGTAGTCTGCCCGACAAAATTCCGTAGGGATAGATCTTGTTGTACGACTCTACGTCGAAATAAACAGATCCATTGCTGACATAGGCGAATCCTTTGTCCATAATCTCTTCTACCAGTGAGATCTGCTCTATAATATGACCCGAGGCCCTTGGTTCTATACTTGGAGGCAAAGTGTTCAGCAGCTTCATTGCCTCATGGTACCTGATTGTATAGTGCTGTACTATCTCCATTGGCTCCAGCTGCTCCAGTCTGGCTTTCCGGGCAATCTTATCTTCTCCCGAATCTGAATCGTTTTCCAGGTGACCGACATCGGTAATGTTCCTTACATACCGTACCTTGTAGCCAAGGTGCCTGAAAAGCCTTACCAGAACATCATATGTAATACCGGGCCTTGCATGACCCAGATGAGCATCTCCATACACAGTTGGTCCGCAGACATAGAGCCCGACCATACCTGAATTGAGTGGTTCAAAAACCTCTTTTTTCCTAGACAGGGTGTTATATAAAATAAATTCTCGCATTCTTACGCTATTTTGAGCGTAAAAATACAACATTATTTTTATTCCGCCTTATCTGGTACTCCGTGCTTGATATTATATGCAACTATCTCATAAGTTTGCTTGTCCACTCCTGTCTTTGTCTGATACTGGACAGGCTTGATTTTGCCAAGTACAGAGAGGAAACTCCCCTTTTTTATCTGGCTGAAATCGGGCATTCCTTTTGTGTTCCATGCAACAATGCTGTGCCACACGGTCTCCTCCTGCCACTCTCCCTTTCTGTTTTTAAACGACTCATTTGTTGCAAGCGATAGTCTCATTACTAAACCGCCATCTTCCAGAGGTGTGATTTTAGGGTCAAAACCTACATTTCCTCTCAACTCCACATGATTTAAAGACTTTTCCATAAATGAAAATGTTATTTATTGTTAATACACCGCAAAATAACAATGTGAATCTTAAAAACATTTCTGGTTTTAGATAAATAATTTTTCAAAAAAGATATTTTGAAACACTATAAGAAATTATGCCTACATTTGATACAAATTTTACTTTTAATAGCGTGTCTAAATAACTAATAATCAATATGATGAAAAATGTTTTTGTTTTTTCCGTTATGGCTCTTTTAGCCATATCACTTACTTCTTGTGTAGAAAGCTCCAGTAAATACAAAGCCCTTCAGGCAAGGATGGACTCCCTGACTGTAAGCTCTACTGCTAAAAGCACAGAATTTGAAGAGGTTTTCGCAACTCTCAATGAAGTAGAAAATGGTCTTAAATCTATCCGTGAAGCAGAAAATATTCTTGTTTTACAATCACAGAAAGGTGGCGCCGAAGTACAGGCAAACTCAAGGGAGCAACTTAAGTCAGATGTTGCTGCCATTGGTGAAGCAATTACAAATTACAAAAAGCAAATTGACAGACTAAAGAATGACAATAGAATACAGTCTTCCCAATTTAAAAAACGTCTTGCTGCATTAACTCAGGAACTTGAGACAAAATCTCAGCTTATTGATGATCTGGGCAGACAACTTGCAGAGAAAGACAATCAGTTAAAGGTTAAGGGTCAGCAAATTGCCAGCTTGGACGAAACTGTATCAACTCTAAGACGTGATGTATCCAGTTTAAGTGATGAATCTTCTGCACAAAAAGAGACAATTTCTACTCAGGATGCACAGATAAACACATCTTATTACATTGTTGGAACCAAATCGGAACTTATTGCCGCCAATGTAATGTCTAAAGGCGGTCTTTTCAGGTCGGCTAAGATTTCTTATCAGGCAGAACAATCGGCATTTGTAAAGATTGACATAAGAGAGGTAACAGAGATTACACTCAATGCAAAGAGAGCAAAAGTATTGTCGGTACACCCAACAGGAACTTACTCTCTTGAGGTTGACGCTAATGGAATGCAGATTCTTAAGATTTCAGATCCTAAGGCATTCTGGGAACAGACAAAATATTTAGTTGTTCAAACCCTGTAATAGTTATTTATGAAAAAAATCGGAATTGTAATAGTTGGGTTATCCCTCATAATTTTTCAATCTTGTAAAACTAAAATGGCTGATAACCCTTTGTTGGTATTGTCGCAAAATCCATTCGGCGCACCTGCTTTTGACAAAATAAGCAACGATAATTATAAACCAGCATTTGATGCTGCTATTGCTGAAGCAAGGGCTAAGGTAGATTCAATTGTAAACAATACAGATGCTCCTACATTTGAGAACACAATTGAGGCACTTGAATTTTCAAGCAGGAAACTCTCAAATATAGGTGCAATATTCTTCTCTCTCAACGAAGCAAATACCGATTCTGTCATGCAGAGTCTGGCACTTGAGATTTCTCCTATACTTACAGAGTATTCAAATGACATAATGCTTAATGAGAAGTTGTTCGGGAGAATAAAGACTGTATATGATGCCAAAGATTCGTCACAGCTGGATGTTGAACAGATGAGGTTACTTGAGGAGACTTACAAGAGCTTCACACGTAACGGTGCGAACCTCTCTGCAGAAGATAAAGTTAAATACAGAGAGATAAATACAGAGCTATCCATGCTGGGTCTTAAATATGGACAGAACGTACTTGCAGCTACGAACAAGTTTGTTCTTAACATAACAGACAGTACACAGCTTAAGGGGCTTCCTCAGTTCGTGATTGATATGGGAGCCGCAGATGCAAGAGCCAAATCTCTGACAGGATGGGCTTTCACACTTCAGGCCCCAAGTTACGGTCCTTTCTTGCAATACAGCGAGAACCGCGAACTAAAGGAGAAGATGTGGAAAGCCAGCAACAGCAAGTCTTTTAACGATGAATTCGACAATCAGGAGAATGTTAAAAAGATTGCAGAACTAAGACTCAAGATGGCAAATCTTCTTGGTTATCCTACACATGCAGATTTTGTACTCTCAAACAATATGGCAAAGAATCCGGCAACTGTGAATGGTTTTCTGCAGGATCTTCTGACAAAGTCTATGCCTTATGCAAAAAAGGATCTCCTGGAAATTCAGAAATATGCAAATGCAAATGGTTTTACCGGTCAGTTAATGCCTTGGGACTTCAGCTACTACTCCGAAAAGTACAAAAATGAAAAATTTGCCCTTAACGACGAACTTCTAAAACCTTATTTCAAGCTTGAAAATGTAGAGAAAGCGGTTTTTCATCTGGCAGACACTTTGTATGGACTCAAATTCAAGGAGAACAGTGCAATACCTGTCTACCACAAGGATGTGAAAGCATTTGAGGTATACGACAGCAACGGAAAATTCATCTCTTTGCTTTACGTCGATTATTTTCCACGTGAAAGCAAACGCGGTGGGGCATGGATGACCAGTTTCAGGGAGTCGTATGTGTACAAGGGAGAGGAGATAAGGCCTTTTGTCACTCTAACTCTCAACTTTACAAAACCTACAGAAACCGACCCTTCTCTGCTCACGTTTGATGAGCTGACTACATTCCTGCACGAATTCGGCCATGCGCTTCATGGTATGCTTGCAGAGGGAAAATATCCATCGCTTACAGGTACTAATGTTGCACGTGACTTTGTTGAGCTTCCTTCTCAGATAATGGAGAACTGGGCAACAGAAGGTGAATTCCTATCATCGTTTGCAAAACATTATAAAACAGGTGAGGCAATTCCTCAGGAACTTATTCAGAAAATCATAAAAGCCAAGAACTATCTTAGCGGATACACCAGTGTGAGACAACTGTCGTTCGGAATCATAGATATGGCATGGCACTCACTTGGTTCAATGACAGACAAGAGTGTGATTGATTTTGAACGTGAAGCTATGAAACCTACACAACTGCTGCCACTTGTAGATTCTACCTGTTTCTCAACATCTTTCGGACATATATTTTCCGGTGGATATTCTGCAGGTTACTACAGCTATAAATGGGCAGAGGTTCTGGAAGCCGATGCTTTCTCACTGTTCATGGAAAAAGGGATTTTCAACCGTGAGGTCGCAGATTCATTCAAAAACAACATCCTTTCAAAGGGTAATTTGATGGACCCGGATATTCTATATCGCAACTTCAGAGGTCGTGATCCAAAACCCGAGGCTCTCCTGGAGAAGCTTGGGATGAGCGGCAAGACTACGCAGTAGTTTTTACAAAGTCCACTTTAGGGATTGATCGGCTGAGATTGTTAATATAATAAGACTTAATGAATAGTATTAAAGAATCACACAGCCAGGAATTTTTTGATACAGCTTTTAATTTATATTATGAGCGTGTGGTTCTTTATATTTACCGCTACTGCAAAGATTGGTCCGTGGCAGAGAATATAGCTCAGGATACGTATGTAACATTCTGGGAAAACATATCAAAAGTAGATGAGTGCAGAATACCCCTTCCATATCTTTTATTTGTAGCAAAGAATAAGACTATAAATTACCTGAACAGAGAAATTGTAAAGACCAAACATAGTACACATCTCCAGAAGGAAGAGATGCTGACAGCATCCAGAGCCTTGGAATGCAGCACAATGAGCACAGTACATTATAGAGAAATCGAATTTCTTGTGAGAAAGAGTCTGACCGAGATGACACCAAAGACAAAAGAGTTCTTTCAAATGAGCCGTTACGGGTGCAAAAAGAATGAAGAGATTGCACAAATTATGGGAGTATCGGTAAAAACAGTGGAATACAGGATTATGTCGGCCCTGAGAGTACTTAGGAAAAACCTGAAGGATTATTTTAACGGACATTAAAGCAAACCGGTGATGAACAAAAGATTATTAATAAAACATATAGTTGGAGAGGCAACTGAAAGGGAGAGAAAGGAGGTTATTGAGTGGATAAGCAGCAGCAAGATGAACGAATCTTACTACATTAACCTTATGAATCTCATCGTTTCTCAGGATATGTCGAAAGATACCCAAAATCTTTTTTCTGAGGAGGAGATAAAAGACAGGCTGCTCGATGTAAAAGAAAAAATCAGGAGCAAAGAGGATTTCAGAGGCAATATTTCTCAGCTGCCACCTAAAATCAAGATTGGCAGATATTATCTTGCAGCTGCTGCTGCCGCAATTCTGTTGTTGTCTGTTTTGCTGAACATATACCAATTCCAATTTAATACAAAAGAAGAGAAAGTCAGCACCTCTTTTTTGACGACTACTCCAAAAACGGATGTGATAAACACGTTTTATACGGAAAGAGGAGTAAAGGGCAAAATAGTGTTGGAAGACAGTACTGTGGTATGGCTCAACTCCGATTCAAAAATCATATTTCCCGAACACTTCTCGAATGATTCCAGACAGATAAGATTTGAAGGAGAAGGATTTTTTGAAGTGGCAAAAAACAGCGAATGGCCAATGCTGGTTACCACTGCCAAAGGAATGACGATTAAAGTTCTGGGAACCAAATTTCATATAAAATCATACAATAACGATGACTCAGAACAAGCCACACTTTTCGATGGGAAGATACAGCTTGCCAAGGAGGTAAAAGGAAACGGTGGCGCAATGGTGCAGCGTACAATTGAAATGATTCCAAATGAAACCGTTATATTTAACAGGACCGGAGTGGAATTGATAAGCCACAATGCAGACACTACAAAGAAGGTCGCATGGAAAAGAGGAGAACTCGTTTTCGACGAGACCCCAATGGGTGAGGTAGTGAAAATGCTTGAAAGGTGGCACGGGGCAAAAATTATTGTTTCGGACAACTCTGTGCTCAGACATAAATTTACAGGTTCATTCAATGCCGAGTCTCTGGTACAGGTACTTGAACTGATAAAATTCACCTCTCCGGTGGATTACAATATTGTGGACAACATAGCTTATTTGAGGGTAAGAAAAATTTAAACTTTAGGGATACCATACCATAAACTTGTTATAAGTGTATATCCAAATTTTAAATTTATGAATAAAAAACTTATTTGTGCATTAACAAGACAAAAACTGTTGTTTGTCTTGTTTTTTTGTTTTATTACTCTAAGTATGGCAGCACAAAACAACATTTCTCTCGACATGAGGAACAGGCCCCTTAAAGAGGTGTTGGCAGCCATCACAAAGGCAACAGATTACAAGTTTGTCTATTCCGACATGCTTAAGGAGATCAACCAGCCGGTAACTATCAAATGTGAAAAGCAGAACCTTGCATCTGTCCTTAACCAGTTGTTTGGAGACAAGAAGATCAGCTACAGGATTGACGGCAAAAACATAGCTCTCTCTCCGGCTGCTGTGGCACCTGTGACAGCTCAGGAAAAAGCTGTGATGATAAACGGTGTCGTTCGGGATGATACAGGTGAGACCATTCCCGGAGTGACAATAAGGAACAGGAACAACAAGAAGTTTGTATCAAGCGATTTAAGCGGAAAGTTCCAGATTGAGGCAAAGGAGGGTGATGTACTCATTATCTCATCAATAGGAATGGAGACAAAAGAGGTGACCGTAGGAAAGAGCAACAACTTAACCATCAATCTTAGTTCCAGCGTAATTTTGCTTGATAATGTGGTTGTTACAGGTTATCAGGATATGCCTAAAGAGAGGGTTACCGGTGCAATTGCTTCAATTTCATCTGCAAAAATTGATGAGCGCTATACCGCCAATATCATGAATAACCTGGAAGGACGTGTAGCAGGTTTGAGTACATACGGTGGCAAGACCACAATCCGTGGTACAAGTTCCCTGTACGCAGCAACAAATCCATTGCTGGTTGTGGACGGTATGCCTATCGAAGGTAAAATAGAGGATCTTAACCCCTATGATATTGAAAGCGTGAACGTTCTTAAGGATGCTGCTTCTACAGCTATCTATGGTGCTCGTGCCTCAAACGGTATCATTGTAGTTACAACAAAGAACGCCAGGAAAAAAGGTAAAATTGACATTGACTTCTCAACCAACCTTACCATATTCGATAAAAAGAATATGAACTATTCAGATAATTTTTACATGAATGCCGAGCAGCAGGTAAAAGTTGAATCTGATTATTATGAATACTATTTTTTCAACAACAACGGAGAGGTTTCAAATCCCATAAAGTCTGCCGAGTCGGGCATAAATGGTGGAACAAGTGGTATATCCCCAATTCAATATGCATATTATCAACTAGCAAAAGGGACTATTACCCGCGATCAGCTGAATACTGTGTTGAATGGTTTAAAGAAAAATGATTTTGCCAGTGAATATGGAGATGCCATTTACCAACGCAGAGTGTTGCAGCAATACAACCTCTCATTACGCAATAGCTCCGAAAAATTTCAAAGTAACCTTACTTTCAACTACAAGACAGATAACAGCGGGATTATTAATTCCGGCCAAAACCAACTGAATATAAACTATAAAGGAGTTTATGAGGTTGCCCCATGGCTGACAGCTACTCTGGGAATTAACGGTATTTTCGGCAAAACCAAGGAGGCAGGTTATGACTATAACTCAAGCCATACAAATCCATGGGCTCACCCGGCATACGAATCTCTTTATAATAGTGACGGTAGTGACAAGCCTTACTATTACTGGTATAATGGAAACCAGTACTGGAGCAGCAAAGGAGCAGCAGGACTATACGATCTTGGTGTTAATATAAAGGATGAATTCTACAACAATGTTCAGACAACAGAACGTCAGAACACACGCTATCATGGCAACCTGCTTTTCAAAATAATCAAAGGGCTAACTGCGAATGTTCAGTATATCTATGAAAATGAACATGCTACAACTAGTTGGAATGCTAATTCAGAGAGCCATGTTGCCCGATCTATCAGGAATGCATATACAAAATTGGAGAATGGGAAGATAACTTATCTTACACCACAATCAGGTGGTATGCTCCGTACAACAAATACAGACGGTAAATATTGGACCGCTCGTGGCCAGATAGACTATTCAAAAACTTTTGGCAAACACACATTAACTGCATTGGCAGGACTGGAGTTTCGTCAGACCAAATACAACGGTACCAAATCGTTGGTTTTAGGTTACGATGAACAGTTGCAAAATAGCTCAACTCACACTATTGACTTTGGTGCTTTGGGGCTTCTGAGAAACGGTCCGTACTATATGACAGGTAACTACCCTGCTAGTCAGTTTGTCTTCAATCCATATCTCCGTGACGGAATGGGAATCGTTGTTGAACAGTTTCACCGTTATGGATCGGGTTATGCAAACTTCACCTATACATACGATGAAAAATATAACCTTTTTGGCTCTTTTCGTAAAGACTATGCCGATGTCTACGGGCTCAATTCAAAGTTCCGCGGCAAACCACTATGGTCAGTTGGTGCTGGTTGGAACATTCATAATGAGTCGTTTGTAAAAGATATCGAATGGATCAACTTTTTGAAACTGCGTGCAAGTTATGGCGTAACAGGTAATATTTATCAGGGTGCCACCAGTTATATGACTGCCACATCTACAGGTATGAATTCATACACCAACCTCCCTTATGGTGCGGTTGAAAGTCCTGCAAATCCAAATCTTAAATGGGAACAGAGCAGAACAACAAACATAGGTATTGACTACTCACTTATCGGAAATCGTTTACGTGGTTCAATCGATTTATACAACAAAGTGGGAAAGGACATATTCTCGAATAAAACACTTGATCCATCGACAGGATTTACCTCAATGTTTGTAAATATGGCAAGTATGTACAACAAAGGTATTGAGGTGGCTATAACTTACGATTGGTTCCGTGAACTTAAACCGGGAAGCTTCAGCTGGACCACTGGTTTGACCTTCTCTTACAACAAAAACGAGGTGACCAGTGTAGAAAACCCATCTACTCTTGCATATCAGTTACTAAGTAATCCTTTTAGTGTAGGTTACCCGACTAGTGCACTATGGTCATACCGTTTTGCCGGTATCAGCGATCAAACAGGACAGAAAGGACAGACATTATGGTATATAGAGGATGGCGGCAAAACCCATAGCGCACAAAGCAAGAGTATCAGTATTATGGAATATTCCGGACAAAGCGAGCCAAAAGTTGTTTCGGGTATTGACAACCGTTTTTCATGGAGAGGATTCAGTCTGAATGTTATGATGGCATACTACGGAGGTCACAAGATGCGTGCCCTTATTGAGAATGAAACATTCAGTGTTCCATATTCAACTATACCTAGTTACTTCCTAAATGCCTGGACTCCTGAAAATCCAACCAATACACCCGGTATCGGCCGTTATGCTTCTAATTCACTTGGAAGTGAGCAACAATATTCAGATATTTCTGTAAGAGATGCAGCATTTCTGAAGGTTCGTAATATCGTTTTCGGATATGAATTGCCTGAAAAGTGGTTTAAGGGCACAGGAATTAATCGTCTGAGCCTTCGCTTACAGATAGATAATCCAAAATATCTATGGATAAAGAACGACGTGGGGGTCGATCCTGAAACTCTGGGAATACGCAATCCAAGCTCTTACATCTTTGGAGTGAACATTAACTTATAAAATGAACAGTGAAATGAAAAAAGTTATATACAGCCTCCTTATAGGAGCAACACTACTCATCGGCTCGTGCTCTAAATTTACAGATGTACAGCCTAAAGGGAAGAATTTGCTTGCCACAACCGACCAGCTGGAAATGCTTCTCAACAATCAATTTACGTTGGACGATAAGGATATGCGTCAAATGTCGGGTGATATTTTATCTATATTCGAAAATGTCCCTACCCTGTTAAGTAAACCCGTTAAAACCAGACCTGCAATCATTATCTCCTGGGACGAGGCAAATATTGATAAAATGGCCGAACTGACTGCTTCCGATAACACCTATTCGGGAGCATACAGTATAATTGGGAAAATATCAAATGCAATTCTTTCACGAGTTGACGATGCAACAGGTCCGGAATCTGTTAAAAATCAACTTAAGAGTGAAGCTTTGGTACTGCGTGCCTACTACCATTACCTGTTAGTAAACAAGTTCGCAAAGGCATACAATCCTACAACAGCAGCCACTGATCCGGCTATTCCTTATGTAACCGAAGATTGGGATATCAGCATTCCAACCGAGAAAGCAACCGTTAAGGAGGTTTATGACAATATCATAGCAGATGTTGACAAAGCAATCCAACTTAATGCTTTACCTGTGACAGCCGTTAACCGTATGCGTATGAGCAAACCATGTGTCTATGCTGTTAAAGCATTAGCGTTGATTAGCATGCAGAAATTCGATGAGGCTTCGGCAGCAGCAAAGTCGTCTTTGGCAATCATCAGTACAGTAAACAATTACAATCAAATGCTCTCATCAATCAAAGGTGCCATTCTGGGAGGAACATATCCGGTAGTACTGCGTCCTCTTTTAAAATGTGAAGAGGATCTCTTCTATACCAACGGACTTGAATTTTTCAATGCTATTACACCAGAAGCGTGGAATGCATTTGAAACAGGACACGCAAGTCGTGACAAAATGTCTTCTGACCGTATGATGTACGACAATTTAATGGGATTTGGAACAATGTACATAGGTCTGGATTACACATTTACATATGATCTTAATTCCGGGTGGAATGCTTCAGGAGTGAAGACTACACAGATGTATCTAATAGTTGCAGAGACAGAAATTCGCAAAGGCAATTATAGTGCAGCTATGGAAGCTTTGGATGCAATAAGGATAAACCGTATAGACCCTACAAAATATGCTCCGCTTAAAGGAGTTGTAAATAATAAGGTTGATGCCATCTTCCGTCTCAAACAGACTGCTCATGGAGAGAATATGTACACCCTTCATAACTTCATTAACAAAAAAAGATGGAACCTGTTCGATGATTACAAACAGACACTGACAAGAGTGATCGGAGGACAAACGTATCAGCTTAAGCCGGATTCCAAGTTGTGGATATTCCCTCTACCGGGTAATGCTGTGAATATAAACCCAAATCTGCTGCCTCAAAACTATAAGTAATAACAGGTAAGCTTATCTGATAATTTCTGAGGCTGACTGAAATATTGGTCAGCCTCTCTTTTAAATATAATTTTATGAAAAATATGAAAAAAAACGTTTTAACACTGTTAGCGATTTGTTTTGCTGCATACAGTTTCGGGCAAACATCTGCCATAACCCTCAGGATAGGTGATCCTGCCCCTGAACTTAAAGTTACCTGGTTAAAGGGTACCCCGGTAGAGAGTATTGCCAAAGATAAGATCTATGTCGTGGAGTTCTGGGCAACATGGTGTGGTCCGTGCAAGGCTGCAATGCCTCACCTTTCTGAGTTGGCAAAGACTTATGAGGGAAAGGTTACTTTTATTGGAGTGGATGTTTGGGAAAAAGGTTCTGAGTCAAAGACCTACGATACATTTACGCCAATGTTAAAGGAGTTTGTTGCGGGCATGGGAGAGAAGATGGCATACAATATTGCCATGGACAACAACGACCAGCATATGGCAAACAACTGGATGAAGGCGTCGGGTCAGGGGGGCATTCCTGCAACATTCCTTATTAAAGATGGTAAAATTATCTGGATGGGTCATCCAATAAAACTGGACAAAATACTCGAGGATGTATTTGCCGGCACTTACGATATGGCGAGCAACGCAAAGGCATTCAATGAGGAGACCAATAAAATGCAGGACAAGTTAGCCCCATTTACAGCTCTAAACAAAGCGGTTGCCGACGCAGTAGCTGCTAAGGATTTTTCAACGGCACTTAACGCCATCGATAATGCTATGGTTACAATTGACCCGATGTTTAAGTTGCCCATTTCCTTTATGAAATTTACCACTTATCTTGAGTATGATGTTCCCCAGGCTATTCTCTACGTAAAAGATTTGAGTAAGGAAATCCCTTCTGTCAAGTTAGTTGCAGCGGATGCCATTAGTAAGAAAGATGGACTTCCCAAAGAGGCATATCAGTTTGCAGTTGAAGCTTTTACTGAGGAGGCATCAAATCCTGTCTCTTTAAAACCAATGATTTACCATCTTCTTGCTCAGAGTTGCTTTAAGATGAATGATATGGCAAACGCAATTGCAAACGAAGAGAAGGCAATAGAAACAGGAAATGATGCCATTGCCAAAGGGGAATTCCAGGGTACAATCAATGCGAACTCTATAAAGGAATATCAGGAAGCATTAGCAAAGTACAAAGCCACACAGAAATAACGATTGCTTTCGCAAAATAAGGTAAGTATCCTCGTATTCCGGGTGGTTTGATAAGTTTTAGGTTAAGTAAATAAATAGTGAGTTGTTTGTTTGTCAAACCGCCCGGAGTATCTGGTAAATACCTGTAATAAATTTTTAACATAAATATAAATGAAAAAAATAGCCTATATTTTATCTCTTGTGCTACTGGTAGTATGTATACCTCTGGCAGCTCAGAAAAAATCCGATCTACGCATCTTGTTTGTAGGAGGATCTTCCGATTATTTCACAATGGGAGGAGTTACAGCGGACAGCCTGGACATGCAGAAAAGTGCAGAAGCAAGAACGGCCTCCTTTGCCAAACTGTTAAAACAATACTTCAAGAACGTAAATGTGATTAAAGTGGCAGAATATTCCCCTACTCTTTCGGACAGTTACGATGTAACCATATTTGACGGTAAACCCACTCCATGGAGAAAACAAAAATATGTATATGACGAAAAGGGGAAAATAAGAGATGTTATTCCTTCTGCCTATCTTCCTCAGGATTACAATCGTCCCACAATGTGCATTGCTGAGTACAGCAATGAGATCGGACGTTCACTGGGAATAAAGAATGACTGGTACTGCCTTTGTCTGGATGCCGATGCGCATACATGGGTAAAGGATCATCCCATTTTTAAAGGGCCATATAAGGTAACAATGAAGCCGGTATTAAAGCCTACCCCGGAAAATGCCAAACTAGTTGCTCAGATGTACGGCGAAAGCCTATCGGACTCAGTTGAGATGTGGAGTGTGCAAAGTAAAGGCTATATTAATACTCCTACTTATCGCCCGGGTATGGTAAGTAGGCCTGATGGTTATAATGATTCACCAGATGCCGAAATTATTTCTGGGGGAGTAAGTATAAAATCTATTGATGCCGTTGCATTGGGACGCCATGCAAACTTCTTCCACTGGGGTTTCTCTGCTGCACCTTACGATATGACCGAGGAGGGAAAAATTGTATTCATAAACTCAATCGTTTATATTTCGCAATTTAAGGACCAACCTATTGCCCGTAAAATGGACGATCGTCTCTCAACTCGCCACAATGTAGACGCAATGAAATACCTCGTTACTCGTGAAGCGTGGGATGCAAACAACAAAGCGAACCGTGAATTTTATACGGTTATATCTGAAACCAAAAAGAGAGCACAAGAAAAAAAGGCAAAGGGTGAAGAGCTGGACAATATGGAAAAGACCTATCTCAATTTTGAAACCAATACCAAACCCGAACCCACCTTTTCAGAATATGTGAAAGAACGTGTACCTCAACTATACCATATTTTTGGTGATGATGCCGCTGAATATTCACGCTATTACGATAAAAACCGTCCGTATTTCTATGGTGGAGGCGATATGGATTACGGCCTTGATATTGATGAGGATGTCCGTTCCCTGGGAATTGCCAACAACGACAAGCATCTGCTCGACAAGGCTATAACCATTCTTGAGAAGGGAGAAGATACAGCGCTGGCTACCCGTGTTCTGCAGCGTTACACTTTGTGCCGCTTCACTTCACCTGCACAGTGGCGTAACTGGTTTGAAACATACAAGGAGAAGATGTTCTTTACCGAAAGTGGTGGTTGGTTTTGGCTGATCAATACTACGGACAAGAGTGTGCCGGGCAACGATTATTCTGTACTTACAAAGAGTAATGAAGTGGTAAAAATTCCTGAACTAAAGGGGGATACCGATAACAAAAACCCGGTATTGCTTTCAGCAGCCCTCAACAAGCTTGAAGACGGCAGCATGGAAGTAGTAATCCGCATGAAGATTCATAATGGTTACCATACTTATGCCCAGGTATCTGAACAGGAGCCCTTCATTCCAACTGTCGTTGATATCATACTGCCTCAAGGATATCAAAAAGAGGGAGAATTAAAGAATCCGGCTTTCAAAAAATATGGTAGTGCAGGCACTACAATTTTTGAAGGAGACGGAGTTTTCCGTCAGAAAATAAGAGGGAACGGCTCTGGTGAGGTAAAATGCACCATAAGCTATCAATGCTGCGACAACAGTATCTGCTTCCCACCTGCAGAAAAGGTGTTTACCCTGACTTTGCAGTAGTTTTTAGCAAAGTGCTGTTAATATGCCTCTTGAAAATATTATATAAAGAAAATGCGTGACATAAAATCACGCATTTTTTTGTATATAAGCACATTGCTAAAAACTACTGCAAAGTTATAGTCATTTCATCAATCAGATGGTTCGCTCCGGCATATTTATCTATCACCCAAAGGACATACCTGATGTCCACACAAACTGATTTACAATAACCTTCCTTGAAGTAAACATCACCCGACATTGACTCTCTGTTTCCGTCAAATGCAAGTCCGATAAGCTCCCCTTTACCATTCATAACTGCACTGCCTGAGTTTCCTCCGGTAATGTCGTTGTCAGATAAAAAGTTAACATAGAGCTTCCCGTTTTGACCCCATTTCCCCCAATCTGCACTCTTTAAAAGAGACTTCATCTGCGGTTTCATGTTGAACTCGTAATTTTTAGGATTATACTTCTCTTCAAGCCCTTTTGTTGTTGTCTGGTAATGGTAGTAAACACCGTCTGCGGGTTCTATCGGACCAACCTCACCAAAGCTAAGGCGCATAGTAGAGTTAGCATCGGGATATATTACCATTTTCTTGTCTCGCTTCATTTCGTACAAGGCCCTTACATAGTTGCTTCTCTCCTTGCCCAAGTCTATATTTGCCTTTTTCATGATAGCATCTTCTGTACTGTTGTATGGTCTTATTCCGGTCGTCTTCACGATTATGGTTATAGGATCGTTAAGAATATCCTTTACCGGTCTCTTCTTATTGAAGAAATTGACCATTCTGGTGGAATCTGTAAGAATGCTGTTATCGTATACGTAATCTGCAAGCTTTACAACATCGCCGTTGAACGAATGGAGCAGATCTGCAAATCCCTTGTCGTAATACTTCTCAGGAACCTCTGTTGTAAAGTATTTAAGCATTACTTTGAATAGCTCCCTGTCTGCAGCAACATCCACGCTTCTGAAAGCAGGCATAGCATTCTGTTTTACAAATACATCAATCTCTTTATCTGAAATGCTCATACTATCTTTTTTGGCTTTCTCCAGAGTATTTACAAGAGCGTTGAACCGCTGTCCAAGACCTACAAGTTCTGCTCCTCTGACCATCGACTCTCGGAAGTACTCTCTTATCTTCACAATTCCGGCACTAATCTCGTATCCTTCTTTTAAATTGGCCAGTACTTTTCCATACTTTTCACTCCTTGACTTATCGGACTTGATCCACTCATCCAGTTGTTTTTCCACTGCAGTCAGCTCGTCAACAACCTTATAACGTTCAAGACAGATATTTTCCCATTTTGCATAGTCTGTATAGTTACTTACACCAAAATACTTGTCGGAATATTTAAGTCTTACTGCAGGAGAGGCATCCATATATTTTTTCCAGACGTCAAGTTTGGCCCTTCTTACACCACTTACTACCGGGTTCAGAATCTCGAATTTTTCTGTAAGTTCAAATGAAGACATGTACCTGTTTGTCCTGCCGGGATAACCAAGAATCATTGTAAAACCATCCTTTTTCACACCCTGTGCCGATACTTTAAGATATCTCTTAGCCTGCAATGGAACATTGTCCTTTGAATAATCGGCAGGTTTGCCATCCTTTGATGCATAAACGCGATACATGGCAAAATCACCCTTGTGCTGTGGCCAGCCCCAGTTGTCTGTTTCACCCCCAAAGGCTCCTACGGATACCGGCGGTGCTCCAACTAATCTGATATCTTTGTATGTTTCATAGAAATAAAGGTAGTATTTGCTCCCTCTCCACATAGATTCCAGAGATTTTTCATAAGGAATTGCCTCATAGCGTTTTTCAAAAACAGCAGAGACCTTGTTCATAAAGAAGAGACCTCTTGGACCAGCTTTGTCTAAAGAGTCAATAACCTTGACAACCTCGTCAGTTACATCAATCACCTTTCTTAAAAAGGTTACTGTCTTTCCCTTAATATTAACCTCCTGATCCCTTTTCATTGCCCAGAAGCCATCTTCCAGATAATTTTTTGTTGCTGTACTTAGAGAGTGTACATCTCCATATGCACAGTGGTGGTTTGTAATCATCAACCCTTCCGGAGAGATTATGCTCCCACTGCAGCTTCCGCCATCTATGGCAACGATTGCATCGCTAAGGGCACCACCCTCTTCGTTGTAAATTTCGTTGGCCTTTAGTTTAAGGCCCTTGCTTTTCATTTGGCCATACAACTGTTTGTCAAGCAGATTTACCAGCCACATACCCTCGTCTGCAACAGCAAACGGCACGAGTGTGAAAAAAACTAAAATCAGAGTTAAAATTCTTTTTTTCATGTTTTATCTATTAATAATTATTTAGTCCCGTATATAAAAGTCAGCTTGTTTCCCTGACCGAATAGTTCCTTTGCAAGTTTTTGTATATCACTCGTAGAAACCTTCCCTATACCCTCCTCTTCTCCATCATAGATATCTGTTCCGTCAATAATGAAACTCATAAACCGTCCGAACCAGTAGTCACTGTTTTTCTCTCTGTCCTTATGAGTTTTCTTAACATATATAATGGCATCCTTTATTTCAGATTCCTTTGGTCCGTTTGCAACCAGGTCGTCTATCTCCTTCTGGACAATACTTAACAGTTCGTCCCTCAGTTTAGGATCTGTCTCAAATTCGACAGATAGCTCAACCCTGTTTTTTGGATTTGCAATCAGGTTTGCAGAGACATTTACATAGTATGCTCCTCCCTTCTCTTCTCTTATCGATTTCATGTATCTGTCAGACAAGACATACTTTAAAAAATAAAGGGTCTGAATGTTTTTCTGGTTGTATGCCATATTGCCGTTGTAGTTCACTGTTATCTGTGATTTTGGTGTAAGCATCTCATTATCGTAATATCTCAGCTCCTTAACACCTTTTTGGATGGCAACTCCTTTGTCTTTGTAATTTTCAATAGTCTTGCCAACTGGAATTGATCCTATATACTTTTCAATCAACGGTATGATCTGCTCATCTGTCTGGGGCCCCATTGCAAAGAATGTAAAATCCCTGGCATTGGCAAATCTCTCAATATAGATTTTTTTAACTGATTCCAGATTTGCCTTGTCTAAATCTGACATCTTTAAAGATCTCATATAAAGGCTGTTCCTATACTTGATACTGGTAACACTGTCGCGGAAAATATTTATCTTGGAGTCTGCACTTTTCATCATAAGCTCCCTTTGACGGCTAACCATTTTTTTAAAGTTATCAAGGTCGAAGGTTGTAGAGACAAAATTAAGATAGAGCAACTTGAATAAAGTTTCAGAATCCTTTAGTGCAGAATATCCGCTCACGGACTCTGAGTTTATACCCAATGAGTTATGTAGCATAACATCTTTATCTGTAAGGTATAATTTAAGTTCTTTATCATTTAAGTTTGCCAGTCCCTTGCTTCTCAACGCTAGTTCCACCAGCTTTGCTGATGCTACCTCATCTTCGCTGGTATAAACAATTCCTCCTTTACTGTAAGCCTGAATAGTCAATCTCGAATTTGGCTCACTTCTTTTATACCAGAATACTTTAACTCCATTTTTCAAAGTAAACTCTTTGAATCCATATTTAGACCAATCCTTACTGGCAATAACAGGAGAACCTATCAATTTAAGATCAGGAGCTAGCTCCTTTGTTTCTATGTGATTGTCATAGGGCTTTATCTCATTTTTACCAACATTTTTTACAGCATCTGCAATAAGCTTCTGGTCAGGTATTTTAGCAAGATCCTTTTCCGGACACGAAACAAGAATTATTCTGTTTTCGTCGGGGAAAAGCCTTGTAATACTTTTATTGATCTCCTCTAGTGTTACTGATTGCAATATTTCACGCTCCTTGTTCTTTATATACTCGTCTGGAGTGAGAGCCTCTCCTCTGGTAAAATGTTCAATGACCGGAGATACGAAGTCCCCATTCTTTCTTGTAGCAAGCTTTGCTATAGTTGCATCAAGTTTTTTTGAAACAACTGCTTTTGCCATATCCAGCTCTTTTTGATTGAATCCATATCTCTTGGCACGCTCAACCTCAATAAGTACACCGTTAAGTGCCAGCAAATAATCGTCTTTCATTGGAGAAAATGTCATTTGCAAAAAGTTGAGATTTGCATTTCCAGGAGAGTAAACTGCAGCGGTCGTTTTGAAAGGAGGGTTGGGACCATCTTTAGCTGCTTCAAGCTTAACCTGAAACATATTGATTATCAAAGATATTACAACTGAATTATAAATTGGTTCCACTGTTAGTTTTTGAGCAGGATTAGAACCCTTAATCTTGAATATCAGCTTAATGGCACTTGCCTTTGTCTCCGGGTCAGTTATAATGCCAATAATCGGCTCCTTATTGTCAGGTACAGAATACGAAATCTTGGGTGCAGGATTTTCGGCTTTTGGAATTGAAGAGAAGGTGTCAATAACCTTTTTTTCCATCTTATCCACATCAAAATCTCCCACAAGGACAATTGCCTGCATATCCGGTCTGTACCATTTATGATAAAAATCAATAAGTGTTGCTGGAACAAAATTGTTTATTACTTCAGGTAATCCAATTACATCCCTCTCTGTATATTTGGAATCTTTATATTGAAATTCATTCGCCTTTCTCATCATACGGCTCCGGGAGTTGTCGCCAAGCCTCCACTCTTCACGTATGACACCCCGCTCAGCCTCAATTTCTGCCGGCAGACAAGAGATATAATATGACCAATCGTGCAACGCCAGCAAAACTGAATCAATTATCGTTTCCCTGATAAGTGGTACGTTTGATATATTGTATACCGTACGTTCCCTTGAGGTATATGCATTTACATTATACCCAAATCTTACTCCGATACTTCCCAGATAATTGAGCATGCTTTTCCCGGGGAAATTTTTTGTTCCGTTGAATGCCATATGCTCAAGAAAATGGGCAAGTCCATTCTGATTATCCTCCTCTTGCATTGCTCCTACATTATGTACAATGTAGAATTCACCCCGCTCTTTTGGGTTAGAATATTGCTTTATAAAATAGCTCATTCCATTGCTGAGCTTACCAACTCTAACAGACTTATCTGTTGGTAGTTTTTGGTTTAAATCTGTTACCTGCGCAAGGCAGATAAGAGGTAAAACCAGTACAAAAATTGATAATAATATTTTTTTCATGATTTCGCAAAAGTAATTATTTTTGATTCTAAACATTGATTTATATACGAATTTGTTAAAATAAATCGTCAATTTATTATTAATCGTTCTAACTTTAAACTAATCGATGATCCGTTAGTCCAAGTTAGGTTGGTTAAATGAAATTTCACTTACAATTTATATAAAACCATGATTACCCTATGAAAAAATTTCAGAAAAACTGGTTCCGTCACATGTTGCAGTGGGGAACTCTTCTTGCAATTATCATTATTCTCACAAAAATCTTCGGAAACCAGACCGCAGATCCGGAAGCTTACTGTCCACTGGGAGGACTAGAAACCCTAGGCACCTATCTGGTAGCAGGCTCTATGGCTTGCAGCATGACTATGACCCAGATTATGATGGGTATAGTATTGGCAATTGCCGTTATCCTTTTCAGCAAACTTTTTTGTGGATACCTCTGTCCGCTAGGATGGGGAGGAGAGTATCTGATAAAACTTCGAAAAAAAGTTAAGGTAAAAGAGGTTGTAATACAGAGCGGATCAATCGTGGATAAGGTCCTGAGAAGTTTCAAATACATTCTCCTGTTTATAATATTCTATTACACAATTACAAATTCCGAGTTATTCTGCAAGAATTTTGATCCATATTATGCAGCGGCCACAGGGTTCCAGGGAGAGCTTACAATGTGGATGGCATTATTGGCAATTGCTGTTTTCTTATTGGGTAACTTCTTCGTAAAGATGTTCTGGTGCAAATACATTTGTCCACTTGGCGGATTAAGTAATATCTTCAAATATGCAATAACATTTACTGTTCTTATAGGAATTTTTACAGCTCTTAATTTCAGTGGCATCTCCGTTTCGTGGATCTACCTTCTTGCCGCTGCCTCGCTTATTGGTTATCTGAGTGAAATATTATACTCCGAACCTAAAATTTTCCCATTATTGAGAGTTACAAGGTCAAAAGAGGCTTGTAATGATTGTGGCCTATGTGCAAAAAAATGTCCTTACGGAATTAATGTAGATAAAACTGATAGCGTAAAGCATGTAGATTGTACTCTTTGTGGAGAGTGTATATCGTCCTGCAACAAAGGAGCTCTTACATTCAACAAGAAAAAAGGATTCAGATGGATACCAGCAATTCTTACAGTCACTCTTTTTGCTGCGGCACTTCTTCTTGGCTCAGTATGGGAACTTCCAACAATTGACGAGAAATGGGGCGATGAGTCAAAACACGAACAACTGCAGAAATTAACTGTAGAAGGGTTACGTTCTGTAAAATGCTACGGAAGTTCAAAAGCATTCTCCGCACAGTTACAGAAGATACCCGGTGTTTATGGCGTAGCTACATTTGTAAAACACAGCAAAGTCGAAATTTACTATGTTCCTTCCGAAACAACACCTGAGAAAATACAGGAAAGTATATATACTCCGGCCAAATTCAAAATAGCAACACCTCCTGCAGAAGCTCAACAGATTAAAGTTATAACAATACGTACAGAAAAAATGTACGACAAAATGGACCCGAATTACCTTGGAATTCAGTTCCGTCTGGCAAATAAAGGTTATTACGGTCTTGAATCGGAATATGCATGCCCGCTTATAATAAGGATATACATGAATATGAATGAACCTATTGACGAAGATTTTCTTAAATCAATGGTAGAGATGAAGGAACTAAAAATGCCTGTTCATGGAGGCGGCATTAACACTGTCAAGGTAGATTTCGAATATATTAAATTAGAAGATCAGCTTGATACAGTTACTCGCAGAGAATTTCTTGAGAGACAACTTACCAAGTTTAATGTCTCTTACAAAAAAAACATTGAAAAATGGGGGGGCAAGAACGAGGCCGTTTATGAACTAGTCTATCCGGATCTTGACAAGCCACTAATAACCAGAAATGTGCCATATCTGTCAAATCATCTTTCTCAAATTGACGGAATGTTGTCGTTAGAGACAGTTATTAATGATAAGGAGGAATATGCATTCAGGTTTACCTATTCTAAAGATGCTCTCAATGACGATAAAATATGGGAGATCCTTAACAGAACAAAATGGACTATAAAAGATAAAGAAGGCGCGATAAGTGAAGTCGATCCAAAATTCTCTTTTACAGAAAAAGGAGCAACAATAAAATGAAACATTCAGTAAAAATTTTCACCATTATCTCTCTGCTTTTCGTATTTAATACAGTAAACGCAGAGCTTCTAACGGCAAAAAGTGCCGTTTCAAAGTTTAAAATCGCAACACCCCCGGCAGATGCTGCAAAAATCAAAGTAATTACCATACACACCGGCAACATGACCGACAGGATGGACCCAAATTATCTTGGTATGCAACTCAGACTTACAAACAAAGGTTATTACGGCCTTGAAGCAGAATCGGGACAACCTATGACAATAAGGCTTTACATGAACGTGAATGAGCCTGTTGACGAGAAGTTCCTGAAAGCTATTGTAGAACAAAAAGAGTTGCAGATGCCTGTTCATGGTGGCGGGACAAAGCTTGTACAAGTCAATTTTCAATTCTTTGGCCTTGATAAAGAGACCTTAACAATTACAAGGAAAGAGTTTCTCGTAAGACAATTTGATACATATTCAAAGAAGTTCAGTAAGAATAGTGCAAAATGGGGTGGTAAAAACGAGGCGATTTATGAGTTGGAATATCCAGGTCTCGACAAACCTCTGGTTTCAAGAAATATCCCGGCACTCTCCAGTCATCTTGCACAGAACGAAGGATTCCTTGGAGTAGAGACACTCATAAATGATAATGAAGAGTACGCTTTCAGGATTACATATTCAAGAGATGCCCTGGACGATAATAAGATATGGGAGGTCCTGACAAAAGAGAAATGGACATCGGTATCGAGTGAAGGAGAAATAATACAGATTGACCCTAAAATCTCTTTCTCGAAGAAAGGTGCCACAATTAGTAAACAATTAGTAAAATAAATATTATGCGTAATTTAATGAAGTTTGTCACACTTATCACCTTACTCTCTGTATTTCAGATATCGAGAGCAGACGAAGGAATGTGGCTAGTGAATCTTCTTGATAAGAATCTTACCAAAAAGATGCAGAAAGAGGGTCTGAAATTAGATCCAAAACAAATTTACAACGAGAACGGTTCTGCTATAAGCAACGCTGTTGTTGCCCTTGATTTTGGTTGTACAGGAAGCATTATTTCGGAAGAGGGTCTTCTGATCACAAACCACCACTGTGCATACGGTGATATCCATGCCCTTAGTACTCCGGAAAAAAATTATCTCGAAGACGGATTCTGGGCAATGAAGAGAACCGAAGAGGTTCCGATCGCAGGAAAATCTGTATATTTTTTAAGAAAAGTGATAGATGCCACAGACGAAGTTAAGGCAACTTCCGACTCACTTGCTGCCAAAAAGCTGCCTTCCGGAATGAGAAAAGTATCTTCTGTAATTGAAGAAAAATATAATAAGATTTCCGGTATGGAGACAATGCTAATGTCTATGTGGAGAGGTTCTAAGTATTATCTCTATTATTATGAAGTATATACAGACATACGTCTGGTTGGAGCCCCTCCTGTATCGGTAGCTGCCTATGGCGGTGAAACTGACAACTGGGAATGGCCCCAACATAAAAGTGACTTTGCTCTTTACAGAGTATATGCAGGGAAAGACGGAAAGCCTGCTAAATACTCAAAAGAGAATGTTCCTATGACCCCTAAGAAAGTACTTTCAATTTCTACAAAAGGTGTAAAAGAGGGTGATTTTTCTATGGTTCTTGGTTTCCCCGGAAGAACAAACAGATACAACAACTCGTTTGGGATTTACCAGAAAGAGAAGGTTACCAACCCCATATCTGTAGAACTGAGAAGAGAGAAGCTGAACATCATGAAAAGATGGATGGATGCAGACCCAAAGGTTCGTCTTATATATGCAGACCAATATTTCGGCATAAGTAATGTGTGGGAGTTATGGCAAGGTGAGGTTTACAATTTCCGTCGTTACGGCGTTGTTAGTATAAAGGAACAGCAAGAAAAAGAGCTTCAGGAGTGGATAAACCAGGACCCAGCAAGAGTAAAAAGATGGGGAAACCTTCTTGAGAAGCTTTCAGTGAGATATAAAGGTACCGTAGGAGTTGCAAGCGCTTTGCAATATTTCAGGGAGACACTTGTTTCCGGAAACGGATTTATCTATTTGGGTAACAGAAGCAATTCACTTCGAACAGCTCAGACAAGAGACAATCTGGATACTTTGAGAGTTGGCACTCCAATGTACAAATCCTTCATTAAATCTGTAGAAGAAGGTTATGCCCAAAGCGACATGAGAGTAGAGAAGGATCTTATGATATACCAGTTAAAAGAATTTCTGGAGAATGTCCCTAAGCAATTCTGGGGAGAGTACCTCAATACAATGTATGTCAAATATAATGGCGACTCAAAAGCCATTGCAGAATACTGTTTTGACAACTCTATTCTGATGCATCCCGACAAGTTCAGAGAAGCAGTAAAGAGTAACCAACCATCTTCTTTGTTTACAGAAGACCCTATTACACTTCTTACCAAGTCGACAAGTATGGCTCCTTTTAACGAAGCCGAAGGCAAAGTTGTTGGAAAAGAGGATATTTTTTCACTAGAGAGTCAGTATACGAGAGCATTCTACCAAATGAACCTCGACAAGAAAGTTGTTCAGTATCCCGATGCTAACTCAACTATGAGGTTGACCTATGGCACTGTTGGTCCTATCAATCCTTCTGACGGAATATACTACAGCGCACAAAGTACAACACAGGGAATATGGGACAAGTACAATCCCGATGTTTATGACTTCAATGCAAAACCAGAGTTTCTGGAGCTTTTGAAATCCAAAGATTGGGGCAACTATGGACAAAAAGGCAAAATGTATGTGACATTCCTCTCGAACAACGATATTACCGGTGGTAACTCCGGAAGTCCCGTTCTTAATTCAAAGGGAGAACTTATAGGTCTTGCATTCGACGGAAACAAGGAGTCACTTGCATCTGATGCCTATTTCCACCCAGAATACAACAAGACAGTAAGCGTAGACATTCGTTATGTTCTATGGGTAATAGAGAAGTATGCCAAAGCAAACCACCTGATCCAGGAGATGAAGCTTATTAAATAGTTACAAATTAATATATAAGACAAATAATGACCCTTATAAACAAAATAATCTGCACACTCATGCTTGTAATGGGTGTGCATTTTGCTTACTCTCAGGAATTCAGAGCAAGCGATCCCCTTCCAAAAGATAAAGAGTTCAAGATCGGAAAGCTGGATAACGGACTCACCTATTATATCCGTAAAAGTGCAACTCCTGCAAAAAGAGCAGAATTTTTCATTATACACAATGTAGGTTCTTTACAGGAGGATGACAACCAGCGTGGTCTTGCTCATTTTCTTGAACATATGGCATTCAACGGAACAAAGAATTTTCCAAAGAAGATGCTTCTTGAGTACTTCGCCGGGATAGGAGTAAAATTTGGTGCAAACATAAACGCATATACATCTATGGACAGAACCGTTTACAACCTTTCATCTGTCCCAATGATAAGATCTTCTGTTGTTGATTCAGCACTTCTTGTACTTCACGACTGGTCATACTACATCTCTTGCGAGCCTACCGAGATTGAAGCAGAAAGAGGCGTAATTCGCGAAGAGTGGCGCAGGGGCGATGATGCCCGTACAAGAATGATGAAGGCATTTTTCAAGTATGAGCAAACCGGATCCAGATTTGCACAAAGAGATGTGATAGGGCTGCCAGAGATAATCAATAAAGCTACTCCTGAAACACTAATCTCATACTATCATAAATGGTACAGACCAGATCTGCAGGCAATAGTGGTTGTTGGCGATATTGATGTAGCAGAGATGGAACAAAGGATAATAAAGAGATTCTCTTCTATACCTAAAGCTGTGAATCCTGCACCAAAGGAGAATTATACGGTACCAGTAAACGTAAAACCGATTGTTGGATATGTTACGGATCCGGAGAGCAAGGTGTTCTCTATTAGAATAACCACCAAGATCCCTAACCTCAGCAGTGAGGCCAGACAAACTAATCAAGCTATTTATGAGGAACTTACACACAATCTTTTCATTGAGATTTTCAAAGAGAGGGTAGCAGCTGCAGCAGAGAGAGAGGACTCATGCTTCAAGGTTGCAATTCCTGTTTTAGGCTCAATCAGCTATGCAATGAAGACATTTGTGGTGACATCTATCCCTAACAGCAAAACGGATATGCTTAAAGCCGTTAAGGGTGTATTGACAGAAATCGAAAAGGTCAGACATTATGGCGTGGAGAAAGAGGAGTTTACCAGTGCCATTGCCCGTATAAGCCGTCAGCTGGAGACAAACTACAACAGAGCAAAAGAACCTAAGAGTGTAGATTACGTAAATGCTGCCGTTGAAGATTTCACAAGACAAACTCCTTTGGTTACAACTCTCGATTATTACAATACATCTAAAGAGTGCCTTAAGCGAATAAAATTTGAAGAGTTTAACGCTTCATTGCCAAAGTTCCTTACTGAAGAGAACCGCATAATTGTTTTTGTGATGCCGGAAAGCGACAAAAATCTTCTTCCATCTGAGGAGGAGGTATTAAAAGCTGTTGAGGAGGTTTCAAATACAGAGCCCGAACGTTTTATTCCTGTAAGCAAAAAAGGAATGGTATTCAAGAAAAACCCGGAACCTGTTGCTGTTGTAGAATCAAGGGTGCTTACAAACAAAGATATTAAACTCGCATCCGGCAGACAACTTGACTCTACGGTTGAAATGTCGTTTGCCAACGGAGTAAAAGTTATTTGGAAGGAGACTCGTAACGGTGAAAAAAATGTCAATCTGAAAGCATTTAAAAAGGGTGGATATGCTATGGCCATGAATTTCCCGGACATTAAACTTCTGGAAACTTTTTCCCAATCCTTTATAGTGAACGGATTGAACAAGCAGGAACTCAATAAGTGGTTACAAAGCAAGACTATTTCAGTTAAAATGAATTTTGCAAATAGATTCACTGAGATGACCGGTACATTTGAAGTTAAGGATTCTCTGGATTTCTTTAAATTACTAAACCTTTACTTCACAGCGATAAGTGTAGATGAAAGAGATGTAAAGAACCTTAAGGTAAGAATGCTTAAGAATCTGGCCGAACCTAAGAAATCACACGACTTTTATGTTGATTCAATTAAAAGCCTGAGGTATTCTTACTATCCATATAAGGAAGATTGCACAAAAGAATATATAAATGGTATTACCTCAGCAAAATTGATGGATCTATACAAAAATGTATTCGGCAATCCCAAAGGCTTTACTTTCGTATTCTCCGGCCCTCTTTCTGCTAAGGATGCAAAACCTATGATAGAGAGATATATGGCCTCAATAACAAATAACGGATCTGAAACAACAGATGCATGTTGTAAGGTAGATATTTTCAGGGAGCCCAAACTTAATTCAGGTGATATCCAGTTGAGATACAAAGGGGAAAATCTTTTAAGTTCCAAAGCTACTATTACAAGATACTATCATAGCAAGATGGGGTACAACGCTTCCAACTATGTAAACGCGAAAGTCTTTTCTTACATTATTGGAGAAAGATACATGAAAGAGATTCGCGAGGCAAGGGGGGCGACATACCACGTTGGTGTAACTTTTGATCTTATAAGATACCCTGAGAATATTGCACAGATTGCAATTGAATTCGATACAAATCCTAAGCTTGTGGATGAGCTACTGGTTGTTCTTCAACAAGAGCTCGAGAAATTTGTCAAGAGCGGCCCTACCGAAAAGGAGATCAATGAAGTAAAGCTATATCTTGAAAAGGTTTATCAGGACAGGCAAAAAGAGAAGTATTCATGGACATCTGCAATATCCAATTCTTTACAGGATTATGTATTATTCCAGGAAGAAGAGGTAACATTACTAAGCAAAGTCAATGCAAAGAGTCTTCAAAGCTTCGCAAAGAAGCTATACAGCGGAAAAAACCGCATGACCTTCGTGTTTGAACCTAAATAGTGTAGTGTGGCAGAATATTTGCAGGAAATAATAACTATAATACAGTCATTTCAAATTATAGATATTTAGGTTTGGTTTCGATGTTAAACCCGCGGAGAAATTTGCGGGTTTAATTTTCGGCCACCTCCCAAAGATAGAGAGAAGCCACAGAACAATAGGGAGAATAAAGTTTTCTGTACATTTCAAATGTTTCCCTGTCAATCTCTTTTATCCCATAAATCTTTGACATGGCCCTGCGAATAACAAGATCGTCATAACTAAGCACATCTTGTCGTTGCAGTGAAAATATCATCAGCATTTCTGCTGTCCATACTCCTACTCCAGGTAGAATTGTCAATTTATCAATCACTTGTTGGTCGCTCATTCCATCAAATTCGCTCAGGTTTATTACTCCGCTCAGTATGGCATCAGCAGCAATTTTAATGTAGCTGGCTTTTTTGAGCGACATTCCGCACTTCTGAATATGGAAGTGGTTAGTATTTGCAATATTCTCCGGGGTTATCTCTCCAAGAAGCTCATATACTCTTTTAGTAACTGTAATAGCTGCTTTACTTGATATCTGCTGGGAGATTATGCTCTCAACAAGAGCCACAAATAAATTCTGAGTATAGGGTTTCTCAAGAAATCCTAGTCTGTCAATTACCTCTCCCAGTTTATTATCTTTTGCTCTCAAGTGGTTGAGTTCCACCTCACCAAATTTTAAATACTCCATGCCCTTGTACAATAATTTACATTGTTAAATAATTCAATTCCAATACTATATCATTATATTCTATTAGCCAGTCTATATATTCAACCTCAATAATCATTGCATTCTCCATACTCTGAACAAGCTGATATGAGTCAATTTCACCCATTTTATAGCTCTTTTGGGCAGATGCTATTATCTCCCTGCTTAAAGCGCGGCCGGTTGTATGGTAATACTCCAGAGATTCCTTATATTTTTTTAATTCACTTTTTAGTTTTGCAACTTTAAGATTTATATCTATCAAGTAATTCTCCTCAAGGTTTTTAGATATGGCAACCCCAATCTCAGTCGCTTTTATTCTAGATCTATCTCCTGCAAAAAACAGTGGTACAGATATACCTATCTCATAGCCCCTGTAATTTTGCGCCTCTGCAAACCTGTTTGTTCCGTTATAGAACGACAGTGTTATATCTGGCAATAGTCTGTTTTTTTCCAGCCTTACCAACTCTTGCTGCTGTTGTGTCTCAAGTTTTCTATATTGAAGGCCAGGGTCATTCTCCAGTATGGTCTCACGAAGTTCCAGCTCTCTGAGAGGTTCGTAAGGAACCCTTATGCGTGTTTCTGTGTGTAAAAGAAGATTGAGCCTTTGGCATGCCTCCTCCCTTTCATATTTAAGAGTGTTCAAAGAAAGCTTAACCTGCTGATATCTTGCATTTGCATTCATCCGTTCCAGATTACCAATATCACCCCTCTTGTATTTCGATTCTGAATCCAAAGCAAAGTTCCTGTACAGAGAGTCAAGAGTCTTGTAATGTATCTCTTTGTTCATCAAATATATTAGTCTGTAATAAGCTTTAGAGACATTCATAATCAGGAATAACTTCTGACGCTCCAGCTCCTTTTCCGATAACGACACTGCGGACTTGTTCACTTTGTACTGTGCCGTATAGACAGTAGGAAAGCTAAAGCTCTGTTCAACACCAATAATATTTAAGGGATGGCCATTATCCGCAACATTGTTCTGGTCATGGCCCATAAAAAAAGTAGTTTTGTCCAGAGAGAATGCAGAGGGTAAAAGAGCCCTGCTTTGGTCGAGTTTTAGCTTGTAGGCATTATACTCCCTGTTGTTTAACAAAGCAATCTGGATTGCTTTCTCCAGTGTCATTTCATCGGATAGAACAACCTGTCCCAAAAGAGAGAGACCCATTATAAGGGGTGTAATTTTACAAGTCATATTGTTCAGCTTTTATTTGTCAAGAAACTCGGGACTCCTTCTGTGTTTTGTACCTTGCTCATATGAATAGGCAATTTCTATTAGCATAGGTTCACTCCATGCCCGTCCGAAAAATGACACCCCAACCGGCATTCTATCAATAAATCCCATTGGAACAGTTATAGCCGGATAACCGGAAATAGCTGCATATGAAGAGCTGCTGCCAAGAAAATTATCGCCGTTTATAAGATCGGTTTTCCATGCCGGGGCACCCGTAGGAGCTATCAATGCATCAAGTTTATTCTGATCCATCACCTTGTCGACACCCTCTTCGCGTATTCCTTTTAACATTTCCCCAAGAAGCTTTATATATTCAGGAGAGTTTATATCGCCCTTTTCCTGAGCCATTATCAACAGTTGCTGGTCGAAGTAGCGCAACTCCACAGAGTCTTTTTTATTATACTCAATGAGCTCTGCCAGACTCTTCACATGAACACTGCTGTCCAGCGTTGCCAGATACTTGTTTAGCCCATCTTTGAATTCATATAGCAGAACCTGAAACGAGGCAGCATTAATTTCACGAGGAATTGGATATGATATCTCAACAACTTCCGCTCCTGCACTTTTCATAAACAATACAGCTGCATTCATCAGACTGTCTACCTTAAAATGAAACCCCGACACATTTGTTATAAGGCCAATGCGCTTCCCTTTTAATCCATTCTTCTTTAGATGTTTAGTATAATCTTTCAGGAATTTCCCTTCCGAGGCAAATGTCTTTGAATCCGCAGAATCTATACCTGTGAGCATCCCAAGCATTATTGCAACATCCTCAACACATCTGCCCATGGGACCAGGAGTGTCCTGGGTAAATGATATTGGTATTATTCCTGACCGGCTGATGAGCCCGACTGTCGGTTTAAGCCCTACTATTCCGTTATTGTTTGATGGACAAACTATTGAGCCGTTTGTTTCTGTACCTATGGCAATTGCACACAGGCTGGCCGATACAGCAACCCCGGAACCTGAGCTTGAACCACAAGGGTTCCTGTCGGTTATGTAAGGATTTTTTGTCTGACCTCCAACACCGCTCCATCCGCTTGATGAGAGGTTCGCCCTGAAGTTGGCCCATTCGCTAAGATTTGATTTTGCAATAATTACTGCTCCAGCTTCCCTGAGTTTTTTAGCCACCCAGCTGTCTTTCTTAACATACGAGTTCCTTAGTACAGTTGCCCCTGCTGTTGTAGGCATAGAGTCACGAGTATCTATGTTGTCTTTGAGAATAACCGGTATTCCATGCAACGGACCTCTTATTTTACCTTCCAACATCTCTTTATCCAGTTCTTCTGCAATTTTTATTGCATCTGGGTTGATACAAATAACAGAGTTGAGTTCTGGTCCATTTTTGTCTATGGATTCAATTCTTTTGAGATAGTCTTCTACAACATCTCTTATAGTGAATTTTCCCTCCCTGTAGCCTTTTTGAAGATCATTAACTGTCATTTCCACCAGATAAGAACTATCTTTTTCCGGTTTGCATGAAAAGAGAGATGTCAGCAACACCAATAATATAATTATGGTTCCTGCTATGGTATAATGGTTTTTCATAATACTTTGCAGTAGTTTTTAGCAACTACCTATTTATCAGCGATATGGTTGTATAATTTATAAATACCCCAAAGAATCATCATTCTAATTCTTTGATTATGTGACTGTTGCTAAAAACTACTGCAAAGTCATTTCCCTTGCCTCCAGCGAGACAACAAAGTTTCCGATTTTGGGAAAATCCCACGTTGTCTTGCTCTTACATCCTCTGTTACAAAAAACACCTCAGCATCATAATCTGTCAATATTCTCTCTACCTTTTTCATTGCATTCCTGTCCACAACCGCCTCAACAATATCGACTCTGTCCTGAGAGCCCATTCCCTGCAGGGTTGTGGCTCCGAAGCCGGCCTGACTCAACAATGCAACCAGCTCTTTGCCACTTTTTTTAGTATAAACCCTGCAGAGCAATATTCCAAAAGCTATATGCTGCTCAATCATTATACCAACATAGTTGCCGGTTGCATAACCCGCTGCATATGAAATATATGCAGTCATGTCATTTGCCCTTGCAAAGATTTCAGATATAACAACAATCCATATCAGTACCTCAAAAAATCCAATAATCGGGGCCTTGTACTTCTCTCCTTTGGAGACAAATATTATCCTCAATGTTCCTAAGGATACGTCGCATATCCTTCCGAAAAAAATTATAAATGGCAACAGATACGGATACGTATCCAGGAAATCAAACATAATAGTGTTTTTTATCGGTTATCCTTATCGGGGAACTGTGGAATTGCCTTTGATTTGTATTTGTACTCCTTCATCTGCTGTTTGATCACCTCTATAGCCTTGTTCAGCTGTTCGTCCTCACCCATGAACTCCTTGTAAGGATCGTTACCGAGGTCAATATCAGGAGTAACTCCCTTGCCTTCGATTATCCAGCCACTACCATCTGCAGCAAAGGGAGCATACGAAGGGGTGACTATCGAACCACCGTCTACAACAGGAACAGTGCCGCTATAACCGACTACACCCCCCCAAGTTCTTTTCCCGATAACGGTTCCAAGGTTGTTATACTTGAATCTGTAAGGGAAAAGGTCCCCGTCAGAAGCAGAATATTCATTAATCAACAACACTTTAGGTCCAAGGAAAGTACCGACAGGATTGACATCGCCCTCCTTCTGGTTAGTATGCATGGAGAAGTAAGTGATTGTCCTCTGCAGACGCTCTATAATCATAGGAGATACATTCCCTCCGCCATTGCCACGGTCATCAATAATGAGCGCCTTTTTGCCCAGCTGCGGATAGTAATGCTTGACAAATTCGTTGAGCCCCGGCACACCCATATCTGGTATATGAATGTAACCAACCTCGCCATTTGTAGCTTCGCTCACCTTGCGGATATTGTTTTCTACCCAGCTATAGTAGTATAATTTTGACTCATCGGCCAAAGGCTCAACCAGTATCTTTCTGCTCCCTGCAAAATCAGCCTTTGAATTAACCTCCATCTCGACTACACTGCCGGCAGTTCCAATGAGGTATTCGAAAATATCATCAGTTTCACTTAGTGACCTTCCGTTTATTGAAAGAATATAGTCTCCCTCTTTCACATCGACACCCGGCATTGTCAAAGGCGAACGTGTCTCCTTGCTCCAGTTTGCCCCTGCAATTATCTTGTCAACCTTGAAAAATCCCGATTTATCCTTAGAGAAGCGTGCCCCAAGAAGACCCATTGGAACTCTTTCTGCTTCCGGATGCTCCCCGTTTTGAGAATAAGCATGGCCAACATTCAACTCACCTATCATCTCCCCAATAATGTATGCCAGATCTGAACGATGGCTTACATAAGGAACCAACTCCCTGTAACGATTATATACCTTGTCCCAGTCCACACCATGCATGTTTCTTGCGTAGAAGAAGTCACGCATCTGTCTCCAGCTTTCGTTGTAGATCTGCATCCACTCCTCCTTATAGTTGACAAGCTTCTTTACACCAGCAAGTGAAATTGCCTTGCTTATGGTTACCGGAGCCTTTGGAACATCTATTATCTGTGCCGATGTTCCCGAAATAGCAAGAGCCTTTCTGTAACCCGGACCGAACATGATGTTTGCCTGCAGGTCAGTCTCTTTTTTGCTCTCAATGTCATACATTGAGGTACTTCTTCTGGTGCTGTAGTAAACTGCTGTACCTATCATATGCAGTCCTCTGTATTCGCCTGCCTCAACAGGTAATTCTATAATCCTGGATGCAATATTTTCGAAGTTGTACTGAACATCTTTTGATTTATCGGCTGTAGTCGTTTTATCTGCAGTGGCCGATTTATCGGCAGTTGCCAGTTTGTCTGTTCCAACGGTTTTTGCTGTGCCGGTTTTTTCTGCCTTGGGTTTTTCTTTATCCGATTTTTCTTCCGTAACAGCTTTTATCAGAGCCACTGTATCGTTTTTTGGTGCAAAAGGGACATCTGCATCTTTCACAATTGGCAGAATGTAGATTTTGTTCATGTTGCTGTAAGAGTGGTTCCACTCTGTAGCGCTGTATGTAGGATTGAATGTCCTTGCAGAGACGAAAAGAAGGTACTTGCCATCCTTGCTGAAGTTCGCAGAACCGGAATCGTACCACTCATCTGTAATCTGAATCTTCTTTTTCTCCTTTACATCGTAAACCATTACAACGCTCATCTCCTTACCCGGACGGGTGAATGTAATATATCTGCTGTCCGGCGACCATGCATAATCGTTTATCGGGCCAACTTCTGACTCCTCAATGAGTTGATTCTCTCCTGTTGCAACATCGAGCAGGTTAAAGGTGTTTTTCTTCTCGCTCCACGCAATCTTCTTAGAATCGGGAGACCACTCATATCCAAAAATATATCCTTTTATATTTGTAAGTTTTTTCTCCTTTCCTGTCTTGTTATCCCTGAAGTAGATGTTGAACTCTCCATCCTTGTCAGTAATATAGGCAAATCCGCTGCCGTCAGGAGCCCAGTCGGCACTCTTGTCGTTTGCTCCGCAAGAGTTTGTCAGATTATAGGTAATTCCGCTTTTGGCAGGAATAGAGAAGATATCTCCCCTTGCCGATGCAAGAAGTCGCTCACCGTTTGGAGAGATTGACATTGAGCGGACTCCTTTTGAAAGATCCTTCCACTCAGGACGAGAATATGCTTGGTCGTTGTTTATCTGCACTGCCAGCTTCTCGCTTTTTGCGGTTTTTGTATCGTACTTATAAATGTATCCCCCGTTTTCATAAACTATTGTATTCTCGCCTATTGACGGGAACTTCACATCGTACTCCCTGTATTTTGTAAGTTGCTCACTCTTTTTTTTGTTTATATCATATTCATAAATGTTTATATTAATTTTCCTTTTCTT
>Ga0074195_1001078_pt1 | contig 42544 bp, 49 predicted proteins | sample EPASupsiteHSE623_FD_64525 | JGI IMG/M metagenome (GOLD analysis project Ga0074195, IMG submission 64525) | Bioremediated contaminated groundwater from EPA Superfund site, New Mexico - Sample HSE6-23 | ecosystem: Environmental > Aquatic > Deep subsurface > Groundwater > Contaminated ...
AATAGAGTTTTTTTTTTTTTTTTTTTTAGTATCACATGATCTATTTGAACAATCTTTCTTGTCCTTTTTAGTATCACATGATCCATCTGAACAATCTTTCTTGTCCTTTTTAGTATCACATGATCCATCTGAACAATCTTTCTTTTTTTTACTGCAAGAACTGATATTTACTGAATCACATGTGCCTTTTTTGCACGTTTTTTTGGTCTCATCTGATTCTTTAGCTTCTTCTTTTTTTATACCACAAGTATTATTTTTACAAGTGTTATTAGTTGCACAGTTAGTTTTGCTAAAACAAATATTTGACACCACGAACCTCCATATTATCTTACTCTTCTAATAGTAAACATTTTCATTTAGTTAAAAAGGTTTAATCAAAAATTTCTTCAACTTAAAAAAAGTAGAAATCTGATCAAACAACAAAAATAATTTGTTTTAAAAAATTTATATCCTAATTGTTTATTTAAATTATAAGTAATTTTTAAAAGTATATCCTGAGTGATACTTATTATTTTAAAATAGATATAATTACTCATTTTTTAAGTAGACTAAAGTATATTTTAACTACTATAGGCTCCACTATTAGCCTTAATAAGAACCATTAATAAATTTTTACATTATTTGCTGGATGTAGAATTATGTTAACATTGTTATTATTATTTTGAGTAGGGAAGTTAATCAGTCATTGCTTGGCTAAAAATTTACTGGAGCGGGTGCATGTTGAAAAAGGTAGTTATCAGTATTTTAGTAAGCTTAACTATGTTGTTTTGCTTCGTCTTTTGTGTTTATAGCCAAGATAATAATTCAAGATCTTTTATAGGACCAACAAGAGGCAGTATTTCTTCTTTGTTCGGCTATCGATCTGACCCTATTAACGGCAATAGCAGATTTCACGCAGGCTTAGATATTGCAGCAAATTATGGAACACCGGTTTATGCATTGCAAGATGGTTGTGTTTCTTTTTCAGGCCCAAAAGGTGGCTATGGAAAAACTGTTATGATAGTTCATCAATACACAGATATACCTGAAATACCTACAATAGAAACATTATATGGACATAATTCAGAATTACTGGTTTCTGTAGGACAGTATGTAAAACGAGGTGACCCAATCGCTTTAATAGGTTCTACCGGTAGATCAACAGGCCCACATTTGCATTTTGAAGTACATTATAATGGTGGATATGTTAACCCAATTGATTATTTAATTAAATTACCCAAGTATTTAAATTACATAACATATAAAAGAAGCAAATATTATACTTATAGAAAGAATTATGTTACAAATCTTGCTTTAAAACCACAATTAAGCGCCCAACAAAAATCCAATTACATAATTATAGAAGATTAAGTTTTGTAAACTTAAATATATAATAATTACATAAAATTTTTATACAAAATAAAAAAAATCAGGGACTGCATTCAGCCTATAATAGTAACAAAACACCTAATTCTTTTCCATCTCTAATATATAAATTTCTAATACTTTTAATGTATATATTAATATTCAAACTTTAGTTAGATGAAAAATAACCAAATGTAATCTATTATTAAAATAGCAATTTCTCTTATTTTTTAAAAAACAAAAAAGCGAGGGAGCCACATGCATCAATCTACACGGGAAACGGTAGTTTTTGTTATAGATGTGCTTAAAGCTACATATAAAAATCAGACTATTGAAATCGCTAAAAAACTTGAAAATATTAATTACATCAATATTGAAAATCTAACAAGTAAAATTGAAAATGAAATACCTATCGAAAAAATTAACGAAAACTACGATAAAATCATCGAAATAATTGAATCTGTAATACAAGACTAATCTATTAAAGCTTAAAAATATCAATTACAACCCTAAACAACGTAATAATAATAAACCCCAGTAAAATATATTTTAATAACCAAGTCGGAGCTTTTTTATTCAGCCCCGTACCTATGAATGCACCGGTAACTGAAGAAATAGATATTATCACACCACTTACTAATTCTATTTGACCTGTGCCAAGTTTACCTATAAATGACATTATTGATGTTATAAAAGCAATATGAGTACCTGAACTTATACATATTTTTATAGGAACTTCAAATACTGTGTTTAATAAAGGTACAATTACTACTGAACCTGCAAAACCCAAAGAGCCAGAAGGAACTCCTACTAAAAAACCTATTAAAATAAATTTCCATCGTGAATTATTAATTTTACTGTTATTTTCAGTCAGTTCTGCTGGTTCTTTTTTTGTTAACAATAAAACTGCGGGTACAGCTATAAAAAAACCATAAACAATTAGTAAAATTTCTTCTGAAATATATTTCGACCCTATTGAACCTAAAAGAGCACCTACAGCAATACCAATTCCTATATTAATAACTAAAAAATAGTTTACATTACCTGTTTTTCTGTGAAAAAAAGAAGCGGCTGTTGTGCCAAAAACAGTTTGCATGGAAGATATTCCAGTAATAAGGTGAAAATTAAGACTTTTTAAACCAATCAATTCAGGGACATATTTTAAAGTGGGTATAATTATTAATCCGCCACCAATACCCAATAACCCTGATGCTATGCCGGTTAAAAAACCTGCTATAAATAAAAATATATAAAATCCTGTATCCATAACAAAAAGTTTATTCCAATCTATGTTAAAAAACCAGATCTTATATTGATCTGCTTATTTATACTGATTTTTCATTAATAATTCTGAATTTGTTGGGATTTATACCAAAATGCAGTCAATAAAGTATAAATCAAAACAATCGTTATTAGTCTTTGCGAGCAAAGCGAAGCAATCTCAACCCGCTAATAATAAGAGATAACCACGTATTCTATCGGATCCTCTCAATGACAGTATGCGATTTAAATCTTACATCATTAATTGCAATTTAGTATTAATTAGAGATACAGAGGGTCAACTTTTCCAGATATGTATATTTTTTTATGCGCTTACTATATAAAAGGTTTAATATTGTAAAAAATTTTAATAACAACTTTTTATATTCAGGTGACTTATTAATTTTAAAAGAAATTTATTCCAAAATTATTATCACTATAATTGAGAGGAGAGGGGACACAATTAGTAAATATGCTAATAAATTACAGGAATTTAAATTTTACAAGCAATAATTATAGTAATCCTAAGCTTTTAGAAAAGCCAAATGTTACTTTGAACAATTATTTTACATCTAAATCAATAAGTTTTGGTTGCAGGATGCTTGCATTCTTTTCTAAACCTTGTGAACAAACAGATATTGAAAAGGCTCAAGTAAATTTTCGCAAAGAACTTCTCAATGATGCTGATAATTCATTTAAAAAGCAATCAAAAGAAGGCCGAGAATTTTCAGATGGTATTAATAAAATACATTCCTGAGAATCACTACAAGGATTAAGGGCAAGAGGAAACCCTGATGGTTGGGGGATAATCGGATATCAAGACAAAGGTTCTAAAATAAATATGCTACAAGAAAAAGAAACTGACCCTGCTTATGCAAGTAAAAATTATGATAACGCCGTTAAGCAAGTTCTTAATAAACCATCACCTATTATTGTTGCCCATATTAGACTGGATGGCAACAAAAGCTACCCTGGAATTAATAATATACAACCATTTACATATAAAAATTGGTCAATGATGATTAATGGAAGAGTTGAAATTAATGAATCAACTAAACTTTTAAATGATTTAAACAAATATGACAAAAAATATAGTTTAAAACCCACAGGCACAGTTGGTGACGAGAAAGCTCTTTATTACTTTTTAGGAAAAATGAAAGATAATAACCTTAATCTGGAAGATCCAAACCTAAAAGTACAAGATATACAGCATTCTTATGCAGAAGCAATAAATGATATCAACACTGCCATACCTTATATCACACAAAAAATAAACGGAAAAATTATGAACATTACAGGGGAAATTGAAACATCTCCTGCTTTCAACATAATTACATCAAACGGAAATATTTTAATGGCATATGCCAATGGACCCAAACTTTTTGTTGGAGCTTATAAACTTAATAACGGTGAAAAAGAATATATTATTTCATCTGAGGTTATACAACCTCGTCAAAATCAGTTTAACAAAAATATTGAATGGTCAGAAATTCCAAAAGGACATATTTTAACCTTATATAAAAATAATAAAGATGAAATTGTAGCAGAAATTAAACCTCTAAAAAAATTATTACAAGAGGAATTGTAATAATTTCAAGATTTATATTTTTTTTGTATTTGATTTTAAAAAATTTCATAAAAGTATAATTCACTTTAAAAACAAAATTTTCTAAACTCATAGTTATACAACCAATAATTGCTATTATAATTACGCTCTTTATAATATATTAATGTAACAAAATATTAAATATGTGCTTGATATACGGCCATTTTCGTGGTTTCTTTATATTCATCAATGTGAATTACTTATTATTTAGCTTTATTTTCAATAAAAGACCTATTATTTGGTATTGACAATAACATATGTAGTTAATAATATAATGATTCATTATTGACCGACCCAGTGCCGGTGTAGCTCAGTGGTAGAGCAATGGTTTTGTAAACCATAGGTCGCGGGTTCGAATCCCATCACCGGCTAAAGTTAATAAGGGTAGGTGTCCGAGTGGTTAAAGGAAGCGGTCTGTAAAATCGCTGGCGATGGCCTACGTTGGTTCAAATCCAACCCTGCCCAATCTACCTGCCCATGTAGCGCAGGGGCAGCGCATCCCCTTGGTAAGGGGAAGGTCATGAGTTCAAATCTCATCATGGGCATTTTGTAAAGTTAATTTAAATGAAACTAATCCATAAAGGTGTTTGAGGTTTCTAAGTAAAGGAGAAAATGATGGCACGGGCAAAATTTGAAAGAACAAAGCCGCACGTTAACGTTGGTACCATCGGTCACGTAGATCACGGTAAAACAACCTTAACCGCTGCAATAACATTTGCTCTCGCAGCAGCAGGTCAAGCAAAAGCTACAAAATTCGATGAAATTGATGCTGCTCCAGAAGAAAAAGCAAGAGGTATTACAATTAATACAGCTCACGTTGAATATGAAACAGAAAATAGACACTACGCACACGTGGATTGCCCTGGTCACGCAGATTACGTTAAAAATATGATTACTGGTGCCGCTCAAATGGATGGCGCTATATTAGTAATATCTGCTGCCGATGGTCCTATGCCACAAACTAGAGAACATATATTACTTTCAAGACAGGTTGGCGTTCCAAAATTAGTAGTATTCTTAAACAAAGTTGACATGGTTGATGACGAAGAACTATTAGACTTAGTTGAATTAGAAGCTAGAGAACTTTTAAGCGCTTATGAATTTGATGGTGATAATATACCATTTGTTAGAGGAAGTGCTTTAAAAGCTTTAGAAGCTTTAAATGCTAACCCAGGTATCAAACGCGGAGACAACCCAGAAGTTGATAACATATGGAAATTAATGGATGTTGTTGATGAAAGCGTACCAACTCCTCAAAGAGACGTTGACCAACCATTCTTAATGCCAGTAGAAGACGTATTCTCTATTACCGGTCGTGGTACAGTTGCTACCGGTAGAGTTGAACGTGGTAAAGTTAAAGTCGGTGATGAAGTTGAAATTATCGGTTTTGGCGACAGCCGCAAATGTATTGTAACCGGTGTTGAAATGTTTAGAAAACAACTTGATGAAGCTATAGCTGGTGATAACATCGGAGCTTTATTAAGAGGTGTTGGAAAAGAAGAAATTGAAAGAGGCCAAGTATTAGCTAAGCCTGGTTCAATTAAACCTCACACCAAATTTACAGCCAACGTTTACGTATTGAAAAAAGAAGAAGGTGGAAGACACACCCCATTCTTCCCAGGTTACAGACCACAGTTCTACATTAGAACTACCGACGTAACCGGTTCAATTAAATTACCAGAAGGCACCGAAATGGTAATGCCTGGTGATAACGTTGTTATGACAGTAGAATTAATTGCTCCTGTCGGTATCGAACAAGGTATGAGATTCGCAATCAGAGAAGGCGGCAGAACCGTTGGCGCTGGACTGGTTGATAAAATCATAGAATAATTTAAGTATTTAAGTAGTAAGTAGACTGAGTTGGAAGTGGTGAAAAGATGGCAACCAAAAGACATAGAATAAGAGTTTGTTTAAAAGCTTACGATCATAGATTAATCGATAGCTCCGCTGAAAAAATTGTTGAAACAGCTAAAAGAACTAATGCTCGTGTGGCCGGACCTATACCACTTCCTACCAGGAAACGTGTTTACTGTGTGTTACGCTCACCACATGTAGATAAAAAGTCAAGAGAACATTTTGAAGTTAGGACTCACAAAAGAATTATCGATATTCTTGATCCTACATCTCAAACAACTGAAGAATTAAGTAGATTAGACTTACCAGCTGGCGTTGATATAGAAGTAAAATTATAAAATTATTTTATAACAACAACAGTGATCTACGAACTCTTAGCGTAGCGCTCACAAGATAGTAAAAGGAATAATAATTTATGGTTCTAGGAGTAGTCGGTGAAAAATTAGGTATGACTCAAGTTTTTGATTCAGACGGCTTAGTTATACCAGTAACCATAATAAAAGTTGATCCATTAACTGTTACTCAAGTTAAAACAGAAAATAAGGATGGTTACAATGCTGTTCAACTTGCTGCTATGGTCTGCAAAAAAAAGAAATTAACAAGAGCAGAACTTAAGCATTTTGAAAATAACGGTATATCAGCACATAAACAATTAAAAGAATTTAGAGTACAAGACTCTAACGAGTATAAAATTGGACAGAAAATAGATCTGTCCATTTTTAATGATGTAGAAAAGGTAGATGTTACTGGTAAATCCATAGGCAAAGGCTTTGCAGGATGCATTAAAAGACACAACGCACACAGAGGCCCTATGACCCACGGATCTAAATCTCATAGAATCACTGGTTCTATAGGAGCCGGTACTACTCCTTCCAGGGTTTACAAAGGACACGCCATGCCTGGACATTTGGGTAATGAAAAAGTTACCGTCAGAAAACTTAAAGTAGTTAAAATTGATACAGAAAACAATTTAATTATGATTAAAGGTTCAGTCCCAGGGCATGAAGGTTCTCACGTTGTTATTAAACCCTCTATTAATCATTGGAAAGATAGGAGTAGATAAATATGGTAAAACAAGTAGTACTCCATGGTAGTGACGGGAAAGCAATCGGTCAAATGGACCTTGAAGATAAAGTATTTGGCGTAGAACCAAATATACATTTATTACATCTGGCACTAAGAAGACAGCTCAATAATGCAAGAAGCGGTTGTGCTTCAGCTAAAACAAGGACCGAAGTAAGGGGCGGCGGAAAAAAACCCTGGAGACAAAAAGGTACCGGTAGAGCTAGAGCAGGCAGCAGCAGAAGCCCTTTATTTAGAGGTGGCGGTGTAATATTTGGCCCTAAACCAAGAGATTACTCATTCTCAATACCAACTAAAGCAAGAAGAGTTGCTATGAAATCCGCTTTATCTGCAAGAATTGATGCTATTAAAGTTATTAAAGACTTTTCATCACTATCCTCACCAAAAACAAAAGACTTTGTAACCTTACTGAATAACCTTGAAATTAAAGGTAAAGTACTGGTTATTGCAGATACAAAAATGCCGGAAAATCAACATTTAGAATTGGCTTCCAGAAATGTACCTTATGTTAAGGTAATTAGCCCAAATAATCTTAACATTAAAGATTTATTAGAAGCAGAAACTGTTATTATTAGTGAATTAGCAACTAAAGATATTACAGAGAGGTTAAGCTAATGAGCGATAACTCCAAATTATATGAAATTTTAAAAAAGCCCTTAATTACTGAAAAAAGTACAACATTGCAAGAATACAACCAATATGTATTCGAAGTAGATCAAGATACTAATAAAATAGAAATTCGTAAAGCAATGGAACTTGCTTTCCCTGGACGTAAAGTAAGTAAAGTACGCACAATAAACTCTAAAAGCATTAAAAAAAGATTTAAAGGAAAAATCGGTACATTAAAGGCCACAAAAAAAGCAATAGTTTCTATTGCAGGTGAACCTATAGAAATGTTTACAGGAGCATAAAAATGGTAATGAAAATTCTAAAACCAACCTCTCCTGGTCGTCGCGGTATGACTATCGTTGAATTTGACGATATCACTACTGATAAACCTTGTAAAAGTTTAATTAGACCATTAAAATGTAAAGCCGGTAGAAATAATACAGGTAAAGTTACATGTAATCATAAGGGCGGTGGCCATAAAAAAGCTTATCGTGTAATTGATTTCAAAAGAAATAAAATCAACATTCCAGGTACAGTCACTACGATAGAATACGATCCTAATCGTAATACTAGAATCGCATTAGTAGTTTATGCCGATGGTGAAAAAAGATATATTTTAGCCCCATTAGGAGTAAAAGTTGGTGAAACAATTATTAGCGGCCCTGAGGTAGAAATAAAAAATGGTAATGCTTTACCATTGAAAAATATACCACTTGGTACTATAGTACACAATGTTGAGCTAAGACCCAATAAAGGTGGCCAATTAGCAAGAAGTGCAGGTGCTGGTGTTCAGGTTATGGCAAAAGAAGGTGTTTATGTTACCCTCAGATTGCCAAGCTCTGAAATGAGAATGGTTCATATGGACTGCTATGCAACCATAGGAACTCTAAGTAACATTGATTACAAAAATATGAGCATCGGTAAAGCTGGACGTCATCGCTATATGGGCGTACGCCCAACCGTAAGAGGCGTAGCCAAAAACGCTGTTGATCACCCACATGGTGGTGGTGAAGGAAAATCACCTATCGGCGGTCAACCTCAAACACCTTGGGGAAAACCAGCTATGGGTTATAAAACTCGCAGTAAAAAACATTCTGATCGCTATATAGTCAGAAAACGTAAATAATAAAGGAGAATTTATATGTCTCGTTCCTTGAAAAAGGGCCCGTTTATACAAGAAGCTCTAAGAAAAAAAATTGATGAACTCAATAAAACTAATGACAGAAAAGTTATTAAAACTTGGAGCCGTGCTTCTATGATTATACCTGATATGATTGGTCATACCATTGCTGTTTATAATGGTCAAAAACATGTACCAATCTACATTTCTGAGCAAATGATAGGTCACAGATTAGGTGAGTTTGCTTCTACAAGATATTTTAGAGGACATGCCGGTCAAGATAAAACAGCTAAAAGGAAGACAAAATAATGGAAGCTAGGTCTAAACAAAGAAATATAATTATGTCTCCAAGAAAAATTCGGAGAGTGATTAATGAAATAAGAGGCAAAAATGTTATAGCAGCAGCTGACATGTTAAATTTTATGCCTTATACAGCAGCCAGAGTAGTTGAAAAAAACTTACAGGCCGCTGTAGCAAATGCTGAACAGAAGTTTAGTGCTTCTGCTGAAGATCTTTTTGTTAGTGAAGTTTATGCCGATGAAGGCCCAAGGTATAAAAGATTTAAACCGAGAGCTCAAGGCAGAATGTATACAAGAATAAAAAGAACATCTCATTTAACTATTATTGTAAGTGTTAAGAATAAAAATATAAAATAAGGAGGATATCCTTGGGTCAGAAAGTACACCCTACCGGGTTTAGAATAGGTATCAACAAACCTTGGCTAAGTAATTGGTTTGCATCCAAAAAGGATTATGCACTCCAGTTAGCCGAAGATGTTAAAATACGTAAGTTTGTAAAGAAAAAACTTTATTCAGCAGGTGTTAGCCGTATAGAGATACAGAGAAAAGCTCAAAATATCCATGTTTCAGTTATCACGGCCAAACCTGGTATCGTTGTCGGCAGAGGCGGGGCAGGTATTGACACACTAAGAAAAGAATTAAGACAATTAACTAATAAAAGAGTACAAATTGATGTGCTTGAAGTTGCCAGAGTTGACGTAGATTCTCAATTAGTAGCAGAATCAATTGCAGTTCAACTTGAAAAACGTGTCGCATTTAGAAGGGCTTTGAAACAAGCGGTTCAAAGAACTATGAGATCAGGTGCACAAGGCATAAAAATAGCTGTCTCTGGTAGATTAGGCGGTGCAGAAATAGCCCGTACAGAATGGACAAAAGAAGGAAGAATTCCATTACATACAATAAGAGCAGACATAGATTATGGTTTTGCAGAAGCAAATACTGTATTTGGTAAAATAGGAATAAAAGTTTGGATATTTAAAGGCGAAATTATGCCTGGTGACAAATCTGACACAAATGTAAAACCTAAAGACACATCTGAAAACGTTTCCCATACTCCAAGGCGTGGCCGTGGAAAAGAGTAGGAGCTTGTAATTATGTTAATGCCAAAAAGAACAAAATATAGAAAACAAATGCGCGGTAGAATGACAGGCCAAGAAAGCCGCGGAATTACACTTCATTATGGAGATTTTGGTATTCAGGCAGTGGAACCAGCCTGGGTTACAAGTCGCCAAATAGAAGCCGCTAGAAGAGCAATGACCCGTGAAATGAAAAGGGGCGGTAAAATTTGGATCAGAATATTCCCTGATAAACCTGTAACTGCTAAACCAGCTGAAACTCGTATGGGTTCCGGTAAAGGTAACCCTGAATATTGGGTTGCTGTAGTAAAACCCGGCAGGATAATTTTTGAAATTACTGGAGTTAGCAGAGAAGCTGCTGAAAAAGCTGTAAAATTAGCCATTCAAAAATTCCCTATGAAATGCAAGTTTATAAGTAAATAATACGGTGGTAAATCAATGAATATCAATGATATGAGAGAATTAACAATTGATGAGTTGAAAGCAAAAATTTCTCAAAACCGCTCAAAACTCTTTGAAATACGTTTCAAATTAGCAACCCATCAAGTTGAAAATACTGCTGAAATAGCTACACTCAGACATGAGATAGCTCAGGCTAGTACAGTTATTAGAGAAAAAGAATTACAAGCAGAAGCTTCTTCTGTGGTATGTCCTTAAGAAAGGTAAGTTGTATGCCTAGAAAAGAAAAAGTTGGTGTTGTAGTTAGCGATAAGATGGATAAAACTGTCGTAGTTAGCGTACAAGATTACAAACCACACCCAATATACAAAAAATTTATAGTTTCTACCAAAAAATATAAAGCTCATGACGAAAATAATGATTGTAGAACCGGTGATAAAGTAAAAATAGTAGAATGGCGCCCATTAAGCAGAGAAAAAAGATGGAACGTTTCTGAAATTATTGAAAGAGCTAATGTAGAAACTTCTGAACAAGTAAATTTAGTTTAATTTGACAAATTAATGGAGCAATAGCCATGATACAACAAGAAACCAGATTAACAGTAGCAGATAATACAGGGGCTAAAACACTTCTTTGTATAAGAGTATTAGGAAGTTCAGGTCGTAGATATGCCAGCATTGGCGACGTAATTGTTGCAGTAGTCAAAGATGCTGCACCAAATATGCCTGTTAAAAAATCAGATGTAGTAAGAGCTGTTGTTGTAAGGACAAAACATAGTCTTAGAAGATCCGATGGTACAACAATTAGATTTGACGAAAATGCTGCTGTAATTATAAATAAAGATAACAACCCAATAGGGACCAGGGTATTTGGCCCAGTAGCAAGAGAACTTAGAGATAAAAACTTTATGAAAATCGTTTCTCTAGCTCCAGAAGTTATATAGACAGGAGAATTGTTCATGAATACATCAAAAAAATCACATTCAATTCACGTAAAAAAGGGAGATACAGTTATTGTAATTTCTGGAAAAGATAAAGGTAAAGTTGGTACCCTTAAAGAAGTCTTTCGTAAAGATGGTAAGGTAGTTGTTGAAGGCATTAATATGATAACAAAAGCACTTAAATCCAATCCAATGAAAGGCATCCAAGGTGGATTAATTAGACGCGAAGCACCTTTATACTCATCAAAAGTAATGTTATACTGTATGAAATGTGAAAAGCCAACCAGAATAAGACACGTTGAGCTTGAAAATGGAGCCAAGACCCGTGTTTGTATTCGTTGCGGTGAACACTTGGATGTGTAATCAAAACATAAGTTAAAGGAACACGAAAAATGGCTAATAAAAACTTACGGATCAAATATAAAGAAGAAATTATACCAAAATTAATTGAAAAATTTGGGTATGAAAATATACATGAAGTTCCTAAGCTTGAAAAAATAACACTTAATATGGGCTTAGGCGAAGCAGCTCAAAATGTTAAGATAATGGATGCCGGCGTAAAAGAATTAACAACTGTAACAGGGCAAAAACCTATTGTTACAAGAGCTAAAAAATCTATAGCTACATTTAAAATTAGAGCTGGAATGCCAGTAGGAACAATGGTTACACTACGTGGCCAAAGGATGTATGATTTTTATCAAAAGCTCGTTTGCGTAGCATTACCAAGAATTAGGGACTTTAGAGGAGTTAGTGAAAAAAGCTTTGACGGAAGAGGTAATTATTCTCTTGGTGTTAAAGAACAAATTATATTCCCTGAAATTAACTACGATGAAGTAGACGCTATTAGAGGTATGGATATCTCTATAACAACTACAGCAAAAACCGATGAAGAAGCTAAAGAACTTTTAGAACTTCTCGGTATGCCATTCAGAAGAGTTAAACAACAAACACAAAAATAATTTAAAGGAGATATTGCTTTGGCTAAAACATCACTAAAAGATAAAGAAGCTAAGAGAAGAGCCCTGGCATTAAAGGGTAAATATCCTAGAGTAAGATTAAGAAATAGATGTACCGCTTGCGGTAGATCAAGAGGGTATCACAGAGACTTTGGTATTTGCCGTTTATGCTTGAGAAAAATGGCACATGAAGGTTTACTACCTGGTGTAACCAAGTCAAGTTGGTAATAAGGAAGTTTATATATGAATACAGATCCAATAGCAGATATGCTAACAAGAATAAGAAATGCAAATATTGTAGGTCATTCAACTGTTGAAATGCCTTCAAGTAAATTAAAAGTTCAAGTAGCAGCGTTATTAAAGGCTGAAGGATTTATAGTAAGTTTTGAAGTTTTTAAAAACGGCAAATTTGATTATTTAAGAATTGAATTAAAGTATACAAAAGAAAATGACCCAATTATTACAGGCTTGAAAAAAATAAGCAAGCCAGGTTTAAGAGTTTATTCCAAAGCTAAAAATATGCCTAAAGTAATAGATGGGCTTGGAATAGCTATAGTTAGCACCAACAAAGGGCTTTTAACTAACAGAAAAGCTAAATCTGAAAATGTTGGCGGCGAAATACTTTGTTATGTTTGGTAGAAAATAAATAATATTGTGGAGGACTTTTTACAATGTCCCGTATAGGTAAATTACCCATAGAAATACCTGATAAGGTAGAAGTTAAAATTAACGGACACACCATTACAGCTAAAGGCCCATTAGGTGAATTATCAACTGAAATTAGACCTGAAATTGATATAAAACAGGAAGATAATAAATTATATCTTTCAGTTAGAAATACAAAAGATAAAAAAGTAAATGCTTACCATGGTTTAAGCCGCACATTGGTAAATAATGTAGTTGTAGGTGTAAGCAAAGGCTTTACTAAAGATTTAGAAATAGTCGGAGTTGGCTATCGTGCACAACTTGATGGCAAAAAGCTTGTTATGCAGCTTGGTTACAGCCATCCTATAGTTATTGAGCCACCTAAAGGAATAGAAATTAAAGTTGAAGGTACAACTAAAGTATCTGTTTTTGGAGCTAATAAACAGGCTGTTGGCGATGTTGCCGCAGATATACGTGGCAAAAGACCACCAGAAGTTTATAAAGGCAAAGGCGTTCGCTATAAAGGTGAAGTTATTAGAAGAAAAGCCGGCAAAGCAGGTAAGAAATAAGGTATAGTGTTATGATAACAAAAAAAAATAGAAAACAAGATACAGCCAAAAGACATTATAGATTACGTAGAAAGCTTCATGGCACAAAAGAAAGACCTAGATTAGCTGTTTATAAAAGCGGCAGACATATTTATGCCCAAGTTATCGACGACGACGCAAAAGTTACACTAGCTGCTGCAAGTACTTTAGATAAGTCAGTAAGAGAAAGTATTCAAAGTGGTGCAAATGTAAAAGCCGCAGAAGAAGTTGGCAAACTTGTCGCAATTAAAGCCAAAGAAGCTGGAGTTGAGTCTGTTATATTTGATAGAGGCGGAAACTTGTATCATGGAAGAATAGCAGCTCTAGCTGATGCAGCAAGAGAAGGCGGATTATTATTCTAGGTTGAATAAACTATATTTATAAAAAATAAAAGGCTCAGGTTGAGCCTTTTATTTTATGATTTTATGCAGCATCTGCATACTTTTTAACTTCCGGTTCAATTGGCAGCCAGTACCAACAATGAGTTTCTTTTGAGTAGCCTTCTCTTTCTGCTATTTCATGATAATCATATTCAAAATTACCAGAAATAAGCTTAATCATTTGCTTATCTAATTTAATTATTTCTTTTTTTTTCAAACTTTTTTTATTTCGCAAGTCTTTGACAGTAAATATAGTAAACGCATTAGATCAACAGACATAAGGGATCAGAAAAGGATCGGGTGTTTTTCCAGTTATGTCTAATATTTTCATGCGTTAATTATAATAATTATTTAGAAATGTAAATACAAATGCAATGAACTAAAATTTAACTAGCAGCACATCTTTACATAATTTTAAGAATTTATTATTAGTTAAGAAAATTATTTTAAGGGTTTTGATAAATTTAAGTTTAATTAAGCTTTAGAAAGGAAAATAATGCTTATACCAAATAACGGGATGAGTTCAAATTTATCTTTTACTCGCTATGGTGCTGTTTTTAATGCTGAACCTCTTCCAATTAAAACAGAAAAAGGCGTAGTAGAAGCACTAAGTAAAAGTAAGGGGAGTGGTTCTATTGTCAAGGATGGGTGTGATTGGGTTAAAGCTACTCGTGACAACATAAACTCTGGTTGGTTAGCTTAATTTAATTCTAGCTAAAACCCATATATTTTTATTGTTGTAAACAATTGTAGTCATTCAAAAGCAATAATCATTTACCTTTGCAAAGATTAATTATCAAATAAATATTATCTTATTTTCGTATTATTTTACTGTTTCATGTGTCTTTTATTGGTTTTCGGAGTTTGATCCGACCCTTCCGGCCCATTAGTATCTTTAATTATTCTTAAATGACGTTTAAATTCAACATAAAAGCCGCAATTAGTAACATACATGTTATCTTGCATTACAACTACACCCATACCAAGTGCTTGCAATAATGGGCATGCTATACCTTTAGCAAAATTGGTACAAGTTTGGCATTGATCTTCGTCTTCAACATATACACTACCTTCAAAATAATACATTTAATGAGCCCCTTTATTAGCTGGTTATAGTTTTGTGCCTCTAGGGTAATATAGTCTGGTAGTAAGGATAATTCAAATTGTATATTAACTATTGTATTTATATTATATTATAGCAAATTTTGATTTAACAAAATAGTGGGAAAAATGCAATAGTTTATGTAAATTAGTTTACCTTTTGTTACAGGATAGAGGTTTCAACTTTGTACAAGTATAGACAAATTGGCGTTACAAAACTTAACGTTTTAGACTGCTTCCTCTATTATTAGGCGTTCATCCTGCATAAATTTTTCTACATCAAAAATATTTATTACTGTTTTATTATCCAATATTATTTCACCGATTATGTACTTATTTTTATCCAATTGTTGATGAATGAGGCCTCCAGATTTATTTATCTTATCTGATGGCACATTAATTATGTCGAATACCTCATCAACTATAATACCCAGCTGCATTTTAGTTGTTTTAACAAATATAATTTTTGTTTTTTCTGTTATTTCTGTTTTTGATATACCCAAAAAACCTTTTATATCAAGTACTGGTATAAATTCACCTCTTAAATTACTCAGCCCAACATAAAATTCAGGCACGCATGGCACTACAGATAATTTAACTATCTTAATAAACTCTCTAATGTACTGTAAACTTATTGCGTACATTTCATTATTAAGTAAAAAAGTTACAAATTTTTTATCTTGAGTTTTTTCTTTTTCTATTGACAGGTTTAATTCATTTTGCAGTTCTTTAGCTCGACGTTGAAAAATCTCAAGGGATTTTTGATCACGATTAAAGAAAGAATCAAATTTTTTTATATCAGTTTTTTTAATTGAACTCATTAACTGTTGAGGTTCAGGTTCTATATCGTGAGGGACTATTTTATTAATAAAATCAAGATTTAATATACCTAATAAACCATCTTGTGTTTTTGCAATCTGACTAACTACTATATTTACTCCCGGTATATTGTATGGAGCAGGAGAAATTTCATCGGTATTTATATTTATAACATTATTTACTGAATCTACTATCAAACCGTAAGTTAATTGTTTATACGATAATACCAGGATACAGTCTTCTGTTGAATAATCATAAGAAGCAATACCTAAAAGCCCTCTCACATCTACAATATTAATTATACTGCCTCGTAGATTTAATATACCAACAATATTTTCAGGAAGATTTTCTGGTATATTTAGCATCGGTAATTTAATTACTTCAACTATACTTTGAGCCGGTGCTGCATAAAACTTGTTAGCTATATTAAATGTCATATATAGCTGATATTTTGATGTTGTATAGTTATCAGTTACCAAAAATTGATTTTCCATTTATTTTTTATCCATCAAAAATTTCAATCCTGTTTCTACCGTTCTTTTTAGCGTTATACAGGGCATCATCTGCAAATTTTATTAATTCCCGATCTTTTTTAATATTTTCATTCAAGCTAGCTATACCTATACTTACTGTTACTTTTATTTCATTGTCTCCCCATTTAAAAATAGCCTTTTCAATACTTTCTCTTAACCTTTTTGTAGGTATTTCAGCTTTTGTCAATGGTGTTTCTGTAAGTATTGCAATAATTTCTTCTCCACCATATCTTGCTACACAATCACTTTTTCGATAATTTTGTTTTATTATGCTTGAAAGTTGTACAAGTACATAGTCTCCTAACTGGTGACCATAGGTATCATTTAATTTTTTAAAATGATCTATATCAATCATTACAACACTTAGTGCTAATTTATACCTTAATGCCCTGTTAAATTCTCTTTCATAGACATCTTGAAAATATCTACGATTATATAATTTGGTTAGACCATCAGTGATAGCCAGTATTTTTGTTTCCACATATAAATTAAGTATACGCATCAACAGTACTAGTTCTTCAACAACAAGTTTTATAAGCTGATCCTCTTTATAATGATTTGGAGAAAGATCATACAGACACAAGCCACCAAGTACTTGATTGTTAAATTTAATCGGGATAATAATTCTAGATGCAAAATCATTCATGCTAATGGAATTATTAACAGTTTCTTCTTTGTTAAGTTCTTCAAACACTTCATATTCAAACTGATCAGATGTTTCAAGATTAAATATATTAGGATGTACAACCTGAAAAAAATCATTTTTAACAGATATTAAAAGATTTTCATTTTCAGAAAGCTTATTAGTACTTAAACTTAGTAGTTTTTTGTCTCCAGCATGGTCATTAAAGTATAAACCTGCTATTTGGTAATCAAGTATGCTGAAAAGAAGCTGAAAAAGTTTTTTTATTAACGAGTCTCTATCATGTATGAGTTCAGAAAGGTTTCTAAATTCATTTGTAATGGTAGATTCAATTAAAGATTGGTCCAATAACTGATTTACTCTTGTTTTAATAGTTGTAGTTTCAACTTTTTTTCTTTCTACAAGTCTTTTCCTTTCAGTCTCAGAAAGAAGTGAGGTATTTGAAATAATTGTATTTATTTCATCAATTAAACTAGATATATTATTTCCTTTTACAAAAAATGAGTTAGCCCCTGCTTTAATACCCCAAAACCTATCTATTTTTTCATCTTGGCTTGTTAGCAATATTATTGGTATTCTTTTAGTGAGGTTATCGCTTTTTAAAACTCTGCAAAGCTGGTAACCATTTATTTCTGGCATTATTATATCTGAAATAATAATATCCGGGAATAATTGATATACTAACTCAATACCTTCAATGCCATCTTTTGCGACACTTACATCAAAACCAGCTTTAACTAAAGCCAATTTTAATGTTGTGGCTTGAGTTATGCTATCATCAATTATAAGAATTTTGCCTTTCATTTCTCTGATGTATATTGTTAAAAACTTCTATCTACTATAATCTATAATAAAGATAACTGAGGTGTGGTTAAAAGTAAAATATAATTAGATGTATTACAAAAATGTTTATATGCGTTTACTTCCAGTGAGGAGTGTTAATGTTAAATAAATTAAATTTCAATGAAAGAATGCTTTTAAAATCTATTATAAGTATATCATTGATGACAATTTTTTTATTAGTAGCATCAGTTGGATTTTATTTGCTTGATAACACTGGTAATAACTGGCAAAACTGGATATTAGTAGTCATAATATTGATATTAATTAAGGAACTAGCAGATTTTTTTATTACAAAATGGTCTGTAAGTATATTAAATAAACCCCTTAATGAAGCCAATGAATTTACTGAAAAAGTATTTAAAAATATTGAATCATCAAATTTAAAATATGAAAAAGTTTTAAATAAACAATTAGATTTAATAAAAGAAATTAAAGTAATGGTAGACAAACTAAGTTATTCTTCTGAAGATACAAAACAGTGTGCGCAGGATGTTGCTGATAAATCAAACAAAGCCCTGTTAATGTCAGAAAAGGGTCAGGAATCAATGAAGGTTAATATTAGAAACATGAAGACCCTCAAACAAAAAATAGAAACCATAGCGGAACAGATACTGGAACTTAGTGAACATACTCAACAAATCGGCAGTATAGTAGGGGTAGTCGAAGATATAACTGAACAGACAAATATGTTAGCATTGAATGCCGCAGTAGAAGCGGCAAGAGCAGGAGAACATGGCAGAGGGTTTGCGGTTGTAGCTAGCGAAATAAGAAAACTTTCAGATCAATGCAAACAGGCAACAACAAAAATAACAGCATTAATATATGATATACAACAAGCTACCAACTCTACTGTAATGGCAACAGAAGAGGGCACAAAAGAAATAGAGGCAGGCGTAAATCTAGCAAGCCAGGTAGCAGAAGCAATAAATACACTTAGAATTACAATTAATGATACTGTTATAGCTGTAGAAGGCATTGTAATGTCTTCAAAACAGCAATTTAAATTTATTAATGAGGTTTCTGATGTTATGAATTCAATTAATACAAGTATGGAGGATACAGCAGAAACTATAACACAAAGCCGTAAGATAACAACAATGCTGAACAAGGTTTCTGATAACTTGAAATACATATTTAATACAAAATAATAAACAAAATTTAGGAAAAAACCCATGGAATTTTCAGAAGAGGAAATCGAAGAGGTTCTAAGCATCTTTCAGGAAGAAAGCGAAGAACAGCTGCAAAAGTTAAATGAAAGCTTATTACGTCTTGAAGCTAACCCTAAAGACGATCAGGCAATTCAGACTATTTTTAGAGAAGCTCACAGCCTTAAAGGCGCAGCCAGAATGATAGGCTTGAATGATATTGAAGTTATCTCTCATAAATTAGAGGACATTTTTTCTTTAGTGAAAAAAGGTAACCTTGAAATAAAACCGGAGGTTATAGACATACTCTGTAATGCCGTTGATTCTATAGATTCAATTATAAAAAATACTATTAAAACCAAAGGTACTCATAATGTTAATATAAACGAAATAATCGAAAAGCTAAAATTAATAGAAAATAATGAACCACTCACAGAAAATAATACTTTAAACCCTACAAAAAAAGATATTGATGACCCTGAAAATATCAATAAAGACTTGGAATTAGAACATGAACATTTTTCAGATGAAGAGCTAAAGGAATTACAACAAATATTTTTTGTAGAAAGTAAATCTACTATTGATTTTATATTTGAGGGGACTAAAAAACTCAGTCAATTTCCATATGACAAGGAGATAATTTCTGAAGTATACAGAAGCGCTCATACCCTTGAAGGTGCAGCACGTATTATTAACTTTAAAGAAATACAAAAGATAGCACATATTATTAGAGATATGCTTGAACAGGCTGTTAATGAAGAGCTTTTTGTTAATTCTGACGTAATTTCCACATTGGAAAAACATTTAAATCAGTTGAAACTAATTGTAGATGAAGAATTTTCCAAAGGTGATTATCAAGAAGAGCTTGATTTAAATCAAATTGAAAAAAAAATAGAAGCTAAAATGCAGGTTTATAGGAAAAAAGACCTAAAACCAAAAGTTAAAAGCCAAAAACAAAAAATTTCTTTAACCTCAAACGATATTAATGTAGATGAAGATGAAATTTTAGCAGAATTTGGTGTTGGAAAAAAAGAAGAAAAAGAAAACATAGAAAAAACCAAAATACCTAATTTAGAAAACTTTGACCCCCTATCTTTAACAGACGAAGAGCTAGGAGACCTAGAAATAGGCTCATTAAAAGGTATAACACCTATTCAAAAGCAAGAAGAACCAATCGAAGAAGAGCACAAAAATGATATATTTCTTCAAAAGAACTTTACACACACACCTCAGTTATCCAAAACCCCAGCTAAAGATACTTTATTAGAAAATATTCCTCAAGATAATGAAAGTATTGATAGTATTTTGGAATCTTTATATAACGATTTTAACCTGCTTTCAAATGATATAAGTAATCAAAATATACTAATTAAAATCAATGACAATATTAAAATCATTAAAACACTTATAGAAAAAGATCATAATAACGAATTACTAGCCATTATTTCAAAAATATCTGAAATATTATCAGAATTGGATCAAAAAATTATTTCTTTAACCAGTGATATGGCTGTAGTAATAGCACAAAGTATTGAATCATCTATAACATTATTAACTAAACCGGAAGATTTGGCTGAAGACCCAAGTTTAATTTATCAAAGATTAACAATATTACACCAAACAGCAAGATTATCAAGCGGTATGCCATTCATTCATGATATAGAAACAGATTTATTCCATTCACCAAAACCACCTGTTACTGAAGAAGACCATAACACGATAAATAGTATAGAAATTAAAGAAAATGACGTAATCATAGAAGCTAAAGTAAATAAAGAGTCTAAGAAAAATGACAAACCTAACAAGCTTGATGATTTAAAAGAAGTTAATAAACCAGTAATAGCTAAGGAACTTAAACAGTCAACAAACTGGGGCACCTCTGTTGAACCAAAAGAAGAAGATCTTAAACAACTAGCTTCATTATTTGCTGCTAAAACCGGCATGACTCCTATGGGAGAAATGTCATTGCAAGATGATAACCTGGCAAGAGAAATTACAGATACATACACCATTAAAACTTTAAGGGTAGACACTAAAAAGCTTGATCATCTGGTAGCACAAGTTGGAGAACTTATTATAGCCAAAATCAAAGCAAAAGAGCGTTTAGGTGACGTTGAAAAAGTATTAAACCTCCTTGATGAATGGCAAAGAGATTGGGCTAAAAACAAACACGCCATAAAAAGCAGTGATAAAAGAACCCTTAAATCTGCTTTTATGCCGGAAGGTACGTCAATATATACACCCGGTAAAGATATACAAACTATCGTTAGAGAAAACTATGATATGCTTGCCCAATTAACCAATCAATTAAACCTCCTATACTATAATATACAAGAAGATGATACCAGGCTATCTTTAATCATAAATGAACTTGAAGAAAGAATAAAAAATGTAAGGCTTTTGCCACTTGCTACTATATTCAATTCCTTCCCAAGAATGGTTAGGGATATATCAAGACAACAAAATAAAGAAATAGAACTTGATATAAAAGGGATGGAAACTACAGTAGATAAAAAAATCATCGAAGAAATAAAATCTCCACTTATGCACATAATACGTAATGCCATAGACCATGGCATCGAACAAGTGGAAGATAGATTACAATCAAACAAAAAAGCCATCGGTAAAATAATTTTATCAGCCAGACATTTGGAAAATAGCGTTTTAATAGAAATTATAGACGATGGAAGAGGTATAGACCTTGATGCAGTAAGATCAAAAGTACTTGAAAAGGAACTATTGGCAGCTGATGAACTTGCCGCTATGTCAGAAACACAAATAATGAATATTATATTTTGGCCAGGTTTTTCTACAAGTTCAGAAATTACCGATATTTCAGGCCGTGGAGTAGGCATGGACGTCGTTCACAGTAAAATTACCCAACTTAACGGAAAAGTCAGGGTCCGGTCAAAATTGGGAGAAGGTTGTTGTGTATCAATACAATTACCTGTAACAATGGCTACTATTCAGGTATTTTTAGTAAAGATTCATAATCAAACTTATGCAATACCAGCATCTTCAATTAAAACAGCTCTCTTAATCAAGCCGGAAGACATATTTTTTAAAGAAGGCAGACAAACCATACTTGTTGATAACGTTCCGATATTTATCTGTAAACTTAATGATCTCCTGGAATTACCTTCTTCAAAAGAAGAAGTTTATTCAAAAGATAAAATTACAGTTTTGGTACTACAAACAGAAGATGTAAATATAGGTTTTATAGTGGATGGCCTTTTAGGAGATCAGGAAATATTACATAAAAACCTTGAACCACCATTTATAAGAGTTCGAAACGTTGCAGGTGTAACAACATTAGGCTCAGGCGAAGTATGTTTAATTTTAAATGTTGGAGACCTTGTTAAAACCGCTCAAATGAACTATGGCATGGCTCTTAGATCCGCTATATTAACAAAAGAAAGTAGTACAAGAAAGAAAGATATATTAGTAGTAGATGACTCAGTTACCACAAGGATATTAGAACGTAATATACTTAGGGCTGCCGGATATAACGTAACTGTAGCTGTAAGTGGTCTGGATGCACTTACAAAAATAGCTATACAAAATTTTGACTTAATTGTCAGTGACGTAGAAATGCCCGATATTACCGGCATCGAATTAGTTAGCCGATTAAAACGGGATGATATGTTATCTAAAATACCTGTAATACTTGTAACTTCTCTTGCATCAGAAGCTGATAAACAAAAAGGCTACGCAGCAGGCGCTTCTGCTTATATAACAAAGGGCAGCTTTGATCAAGAAGAACTTTTAAGTACCATTAGAAAATTTATTTAAAAAAAAGACCAGTGCATAACGCCTATCTTTTTATTTCTTGTTAAAAACATAATCCTGTATGGCGCTGGCTATTGTTTCAAATATAACTAAGTCTTCACTTATTGAATCAATATCGACTGAGGGATTACGAAATTGTGCTCTTAGTACAGCAAGACTTTTAGACACGTATTCAATAACATCAGGCCTTACTAGTTTTTTTAAGTTGTCTTCGCTTGGATCATTATTATATTCTTGCAACAATTTACATATATTTTTTTCTTTTTCAGACATACCTTTAAATGTTACCTGATTATTTTCAATTCTTTTAAAACTATCCTGATCAGTGTTTTTAACAAGAGAGCCAAAACTTTGTACTTGTGGCTGCTGTTTTTTTTGAAAGCTTACTGGTTGATTTAATTGTAGATTAACGTTTTTAATCATTTTTTCCTCTCTGTTCTCTCTCTTCTATCCTAAATATTATTAAACTCAAATACAAAAAAAGTTGTTATTTAGCTTATATATTCAAAACAAATTTTTACAAGTATTAATAAATATCTACTCCAATATTATTAACTAAATTACTCTGCATAAAATCACAATCAATTGAATGATTATAGCAATTTAAATTGTCTTATATGTTCAATGAACAAATAAATAAGGTTATTAAATGTTGAATATAAAGCATTCATTAGGGTATTTTAAAAAAGTTTTGTCGAACATGTTTGCAGTTGTCAGTGAACGTTTTACAATATCGCCTCAAATCAGAATTCAAATATAAAAACAAATTCGAAAAACAAAAAAGTAAATAAGTATTAATAGTAAGAAAAAATGCGTAAAAAAAACCCGTAATCTTTACTTCAAGGCCATGAAAAGAAATATAAAGTAAAGATTCATATACAAATATAGAGAAAAGTTTTATATAGCAAAAGACTTATGGCTAAGCGCTTTTGAGTAGATAATACAAAACTTAAAAAAAATCCTTAACTCATGCTTTTACAGTCCTGTTATAATTATTCTACTAAAAATTACACTATATGAGCTGTTGTGTTAAACGGATATCAATATACATATAATTGTATAGGCAAAAAAATGGGGCTTATTTTAACCTGCTGATTTGGTGTAAAGAACTCATTTGATATTTATCGACAGTGTGTGTTAGTTGTTAGTAGAAAAAAGAAAGGGCGGAGGAGTTAGTTGTTAAATCACGGTTACATTCAAATTTATACCGGAGATGGAAAAGGCAAAACTACTGCTTCACTGGGGTTGGCTTTACGTGCTATTGGGCACGGCTGGAAAGTTTTAATAGTACAATTTACCAAAGGGGAAAAATCTGAAAACGGTTCTAGTTATTATGGGGAAATTAAAGCCGCAAGTAAACTGATGCCAAATCTTGAAGTAATGCAATTTGGCCTGGATAGAGTTGTTTATGCTTCCAACATAAACATGGATGATTACAAGGAGATACGCAAAGGCTGGGAGCAAGCTAAAGAAGCTATCGCAACCGGCAAATACGGCATGGTTATTTTCGACGAAATAAATATTTGTGTAGATTTAGGTATCATTAAACTTGCTGAGCTAAAAGAATTTTTAATTAGCAGACCTGACAACCTTGAAATAGTCTTAACCGGCAGAAGAGCTCATCCTGAAATAGTTGCTATGGCACATCTGGTAACAGAGATGAAACCTATTAAGCACTATTTTGATATAGGTGTTCGAGCCAGAAGAGGCATTGAATATTAATAACAACCCGCTAACGGCCAGGAGATTGCTTCGTCACTGCGTTCCTCGCAAAGACGATATTAGGCTATGCGAAGTATGATAAAGTTTTTTGACTCTTCGGTCATGAAATTGCCGCACCCTCAAGATATCGTCGGGTTAACAATAACGATATCAGCATGAACCAAAACCCTCCCTGCAAGCTTCTCGCTAAAATATATGCATTAATATTTTAAAATATTAAACCAATTCACCAGTCAATGAAACCGTATAATCTTTAATAATAATATTTTTTTGAGCTATGGCCAAAGCTTTTTGAACAATAGTCTCTATACCATGGCAACAAGGGACTTCCATATGTACAATAGTAATTGATTTAATATCCTGAGTAGCAAAAATACGTGCTAACTTGTCCACATAATCATCCAAATTTTTATCAAGCTTAGGGCAAAAGACTATCAGTATTTTATCCATAACAAACTTATTATGAAAATTATTGTAAGCAAAAGCAGAACAGTCAGCTGCAATAAGCAAATCAGCATTTTTTAAATATGGCGCATCAGGGTTAATTAAAGTTAATTGAATAGGCCAATTATTTATTTTAGGGGCTATTTTAGCACCACTAGAGCAACTACAGCTTTCCTGCACTGATTGTCTTAAGTCTTTTGACATGCTTCCAGGGCAACCACAGGCTAATTTTGCTTCTTGCTTTGGCTCTTTATAATCCGGTAGAGGTATATTATTATCGTTTAAATATTTGATTGCCTGCTCTAAATATTCATTTTGGTTATGTTCAGAGAGATGTTTCAGGTGTGCTTTAATGGTATTGATACCTTGTTTGGAAATATTTTCCATTACTTTAAATTCATCGTAAGGTTCGGTTTCTCTTTCTTGTATAGTTATAGCGTTTTGAGGACAATGCCCTAAACATGCACCTATTCCGTCACATAAAAGATCACTTACCAGACGTGCTTTTCCGTCAATTATTTGTATTGCTCCTTCCGGGCAATTTGGTATACATAATTTGCAACCGTTACATTTTTCCTGATCTATGTTGATTATCTTTCTTTTCATTGGATTTCCCCTTTTTAAACGCTATTTACAATTAATTATATTTCTTTGTCATACTTCATTGCAAACTGGTGTTTTTAGATTTGCAATGCTCTATAATCTATATAATTATATGCAAAACTGTTTGAAGGTTTAATTTGACAATAATATCCAATGATAACGATTCTGATGGCAAAAAGCTTGAAAAGAAACTTTTACATCGTGCCATAGAACCTAAAGAAACAGATCTGGACCGCTCTCTGGATAAATCATTGCGGCCCAAAAACCTTAATGATTATATTGGACAAACACAATTAAAAAATACCCTTTTAATAAGCATAAACGCAGCTCAGCAAAGGAATGAATCCGTAGATCATTTATTGCTTTACGGGCCTCCTGGGTTAGGTAAAACAACATTAGCAATAATTATTGCTAATGAAATGGGTGTAAATATAAGAATCAGCTCTGCCCCTGCTTTAGAACGCCCTAGGGATATAGTCGGAATACTTATGGGGATGAAAGACAGTGAGGTTTTGTTTATCGATGAGATCCACAGGCTAAATAAAGTTACAGAAGAAATACTATACCCTGCCATGGAAGACTATAAACTTGACAGGACCACAGGCAAAGGCCAAAGTGCTAAAATATTAAGGATACCTATACCTAAATTTACTCTTATTGGAGCTACAACCAGAGCCGGTGCTTTGTCAGGACCACTTAGAGATAGATTTGGAATAGTTCATCGCTTGGAATTTTATTCTAATGAAGATTTGGCGTGCATAATTAAACGTGCCGCAGGTATTTTAAATGTCAACATAACAGAAGACGGCTGTCTGGCTATAGCATCAAGAGCAAGATGTACACCAAGAATTGCTAATAGGCTACTTAAAAGAGTCAGGGATTATGCTCAGGTTCATAATCAAAAAATAATTGATTCTGAAGTTGCAAATAAATCTCTGGAATTATTACAAGTAGATAAATTTGGTCTTGAAATAGTAGACAGGGAACTTTTACAATTAATGATAGAAAAACACAACGGCGGGCCTGTTGGTTTAGAAACATTGGCTGCCGCATTGGGTGAAGACCCTAGAACTATTGAGGATGTTTATGAGCCGTACTTGCTTCAGGCAGGTTTTCTTAACAGAACCCCAAGAGGAAGAACTGTTTCACCTTATGCCTATAAGCATTTGGGCTATGACTCAAAGCCTTTTCAACAGAGTTTATTTTAATACCAAATTGCATTCAAAACATAACTTGAATTGCTTCGTCACTTTGCTCCTCACAACACCCAATCACTGTCATTCGTAGGCCGAAGACCGAAAGAATCTATTAAAAATTTATTGTGGAAAAGTTGCCTGTTAATTGCAAAATGGTATTACCTTTACTATATATATGATATAGTTAGGCATAAGTCTTATATTTTTGTTTTAGAAGTCTTTTATGAGAGTTAATGATTTTGATTACAATCTCCCTGAAGAATTAATAGCGCAGGATCCCTGTGAAAAAAGAGATCATTCTAAATTAATGGTGTTAAACCGTAAATTAGAAACCATAACTCATGATTTATTCTATAATATTGTTGATTATATTGATTCAGGGGACTTACTGGTTTTAAATAATACAAGAGTAATACCTGCAAGGCTTTTTGGTTATAAAGAAACCGGCAGTAAAATAGAAATATTCCTTTTAAATAAAATAGATAATACTCATTGGCAGTGTTTACTAAGACCTCAAAAACGTATTAAGCTTGATACTAATATAGTACTTAAAAATAAATCAGTTATTAAGCCTATTAAAAGAGAAACAAATGGGCAGTGGGTTATTGAAACACCTAGTTATTTCGATGAAATATTGGATGAAATAGGTAATACCCCTTTGCCTCCATACATAAATAGAAGCAAGGAATTAGTTACACCAGAAAAAGACAAGGAAAGATATCAGACTGTTTATGCTAAAGAACCCGGAGCGGTTGCGGCTCCAACAGCAGGCTTGCACTTTTCACCTGGAATAATGGATAAATTAAAAGATAAAAATATTGAAATAACTGAAATAACACTTCATGTTGGTCTGGGAACATTTAAACCTGTTCAATGTGAATATATCAAAGACCATGTAATGCATGAAGAATACTATAATATAACAAAAGAAGCAGCTAATTTGATTAATCATAAAAAGGATAATGGTAATAAAATTATAGCTGTAGGTACAACTAGCATAAGAACTTTGGAAACAGTGGCAGAATTAAACAATGGAAAAATAATAGAATGCTCGGGTTGGAGTAATATTTTTATTACTCCGGGGTATGAATTTAAAATTGTAGATAGTTGTATAACTAATTTTCATATACCTAAGTCCACTTTGATAATGCTTATAAGTGCGTTAGTTGGAAAAGATTTTTTGTTTAAAGCATACAATGAAGCTATTAAAAATAACTATAGATTTTATAGTTATGGAGATTGTATGTTAATAAAATAGAAAGGGCCCATAAAGCCCTTTAAACACATCGGAAATGACATATTAAGATTATGAGGCTAAGCAAATTTCTCTAAAGGGAATATCCAAATAATCTGTATCAATTACTTCATTTAGCTGAAGGCTGAGCGAATTACCTAAACTACTGTTGAATACAGCATCGGCAATATTTGGAGTAACACCAAATATTTTTATATTTCCACCAGAAGCAACTAACAATTTATGAACCTCATAAAGTTTCTCAATGGATCCACTCTCCAAATCACAAACATTTGTTAAATCTAATAAAACTGAATTATATCCTTTAAATAATAGTTTTTTTTGTTTATATAGGTTTTCTGCGTCTTTTTCTGTTAAACATTGCTTAAGTAATGTGAAAATTAGCATGTTATCCATTATTTTTTTTATATGCAAACTCATAACCCAAGACCAATGCATAACTAACATATAGAGTTTTTATGGTTTCGATTTTCCAATTATATAAAAATAAAATATGGGTTGAAAGAGCAAGCGTAGCTTGTGAGTGAGACCACGTGCCTCCTTATGAGGGTGGGAGGGTGGGAAATTGGAAAATCGAATAATTTTTAAGTTATGCAGCAATCTTAACCCTTACTTCCCCTAAAACATCTGAATCCGTTAACCGCATTTTCCTTGATGTTTTTAATTATATGATTTTAAAAATAAACAAAGAATTATATGTAGGTATAAACTATATTAAACTTTAGCACAAGACGCCCTAAAGTGATGTGCACAGTAAGTATTTCAAAAATAGGGTATTGATTAAATAAGCCACGAAAAGCTTAAGGGTAATATATAACAAGAATACACTGGTAGGGGATGATCTTCATTGTTTGTGAGTTCTGTTTCCTTTAAGATTTCCTGAAGTTTTTTTAGAGCTTTTAGTTCATTGTTTAATTGAGAATATCGTTCTTTGCAAGTAGTAGACCATTCTTTAAATGCGCATTCTTCATGCATAAGTAAAAATGGTGTATCTGGATAGTCTCTACACAATTGTGGTCTGTCTTCATAAATCATGCAATTATTTTTATCACTTAAATATCTACATTTATAAAACACAACCTGATCACAACTATCAAATTTTGGAGATTTAGAAGCTATTTGCATAGCACGTTCTACTAAAGTAGGATAAGTTTTTTTTATCTCCTCTATTGATTCATAGGGTTCAAAAATATTTAGTAAATCTCTTGCATTGCTATCACCCTGGCCTGCTTTTTTAATTAAAGCAATAGGAGGACTCGATGGGGTTGCTGCTTTGCAACATCTGCCACACATACCACAATCAGGATATTTTACACCTAAGATTTTTTCCCAATTATTCATAATGAAAATTATAGCAATATTTATTTCTATAGAACAATTATTGCAAAACTAACTTAATAGCTTATTCTTAACAATCAATAAGTGTATTTTTGTCTAATTGGCAAATTTGCTAATGTTTTATGCTATATAATTTTTAATATGTATTATATTGTTGTACTTGGCTGGAAGTAACTTTAACAAAATCAGGTATAATCTTAATAGGGTCTCCTCCTGGTATGGGTATACGTGTACCAGCGAGTATAGGCACAAAATTATAAACCAATTGAACGACTATACCGTTAGCAGTAGGGCTTCTGTAGTCAATAGAAACTTGTGAAAAGCCAGGTGCATCAGAAGCAGCAGTTTGATATAATGCGTTAGGTGCCGTACCGCTAACAACTGTTGGAGCGGCAACCGTTGAAAAACCTGCTTGAGCTAGTCTGGTATTCATTGCTGTTATTGTATCATTTACGGCTTCGTTTGCATTTGCTGTGTTTATATCATCTGTAGTGCTTGCCGCAACAGTAGCTCCATCTAAGGCTATTGATTCTACAGTTTGAAAGGTTCTCCAATACATGCCAAACTGAATAATACCTAGAATTAAAAGAACTATTAATGGCAAAACTATTACTAATTCTACTAAATTTTGACCCTTTTTTTTATTCAACCAATTCATTTAACTTTTTTCTCCGGTTTCTAATTTTATGCCATGTTGCTATCAATATACTATTTTTGTCATCCTGAGCTTAGAGAAGGATCTCAATAATAGCAAGGAGATTCTTCGGCAGAGCCTCAGAATGACACAGTACTTTAAAAACAACTTTGTATTATTTCATTAAAATTACTGCGTTGAAAACGCTTTTATTTAGATATCGGTTTATTGTTTAATAAACTTTACTGTTATATCTTAAACTACAAATATGTACTTAATAAAACTTTATATTTTTTTTATATTATTAGGATTAATAATTAAAAATATCTTGAAATTTAATAAATTCAACAATTCCTTTTATTTGAGTATAAAAAATGAGTTATTAAAGCAATTATAGACTTTAAAATGTGCTAAGTGATAATAAAGACAATAAATTTAAGGGATAAAAAAGTTTTTTATCTTAATATAATTTTAAAGCAGCTTTTGAATTCATTTTTTTAAAAAATTTATCTTGTAGATATACCTTAGAGATAGTATGATACAATTTAAATTAACGAATCTTAAATGTTCTTAACAAAAAATAGATAATTATTGTTAAGAGTATATATAAAACAGTCATTTACGCATTTTGACTAAAAAGTCTAAAGTGGATAGTGGGCAATAAGTTAATACTTAAGGGCTAAGGAATATGGTACAAAGTTCAGAGATACAAAATGAAAACACTGATCATGAAAAGATATTAATTGTAGACGATGAAGCTAGTATTAGAAGGATACTTGAAACCAGATTAAAAATGGTTGGTTATGAAGTCGCTACAGCAGCAGATGGTGAAGAGGCACTGGAGATATTCAGTAAATTTAATCCAGATTTAATTATATTAGATGTAATGATGCCAAAACTGGATGGTTATGGTGTAACAAGAGAAATAAGAAGGACATCTGATACCCCTATTATAATTTTAACCGCATTAGGTGACGTATCAGAAAGAATAACAGGCTTAGAATTAGGTGCAGATGATTATGTTATAAAACCATTTAGCCCTAAAGAACTAGAAGCTCGTGTAAAAGCAGTTTTAAGGCGTACAACAAACAGAGAAGCTACTACAACCGGAAAAGTTACCAAAAATATAATTACTACCGGTACCTTAAGAATTGATATAAACCGTAGACAGGTTTATCGTAAAAATGAGAGAATAAGACTTACTGGTATGGAATTTAGTTTATTAGAATTATTAGTAAGCAATTCCGGACAGCCATTCTCTCGTAGTGAGATATTGCAACATGTTTGGTCATATCCGCCAGATCATAGAATTGACACCAGGGTTGTAGACGTTCACATAAGCAGGTTAAGATCAAAATTAGAAGTGGATCCTTCTAATCCGGAACTTATACTTACAGCTCGTGGTATTGGCTATATGTTCCAAAGGATTAATTAATAAAATATAAGCATTAATTGATATATCAAGTAAATGTAATATAACAACCTGCCAGGTTGCGTGTTTTTAGGTGACTAATTAATTAAGGCATTTCTTTAGAGTTATACAATAAATCTTTTTATTATAACTTTATAATCGTTTTTATTATTCATATAGTTTAGTATATAATATGCATGAGTATAAATTGGGGTATAACTTCTAATCAAAAGAGTTTTTGCCTAACTTAATCATAAGTTCAAGAAGGGAAAAATATGTCACCAAGGCCATATGTACCATTACACCTGCATTCCGAATACAGTATATTAGACGGCGCTAGCAAGTTAGACGATATGGTTAAACTTGCGCAGTCTAGTAATATGCCTGCCATGGCATTAACTGATCATGGCAATATGTACGGAGCAGTCGCTTTTTATCAGAAAGCAAAGAGTGCTAATATAAAACCTATTATAGGTTGTGAGGTATACACAACGCCCGGAGACATTCAGGAACGTTCAGGTAAAAATGTTAGTGGTTCCTTGAACCACCTTGTTTTATTAGCTAAGAATTATAATGGTTATAAAAACCTTGTAAAATTGGTTAGTATTGCTCATGTTGATGGATTTTATTACAAACCGCGCATTAATTATGAAATTATAGAGAAGTATAAAGATGATTTAATTGCAATGTCAGCCTGTTTGGCTGGTGATGTAAATCAAAAATTATTACATGGTAAATACGAAGAAGCTGAAAAAACTGCCAAATATTTAAAAGATCTTTTTGGAGAAGATTTCTATCTTGAAATACAAGACCATGGTATGGACGAGCAGCAACGAATTAACCCGGAAATAGTAAAAATAGGTAAAAAACTGGATATACAACTTGTTGCAACTAATGATAGTCATTACACGCTTCAAAAAGATTCTTTGACTCATGATATATTACTCTGTTTACAAACAGGTAAAACTTTTGAAGATCCAACAAGGATGAGATTTCCTACTGATCAGTTTTATCTTAAAAACGGCGATGAAATGGCTGCTACTTATAAAAATCTCGATAGTGACGATGTTTTTATAGCTATAGATAATACACTTAAAGTTGCGGATAAATGTTCACTGGCTGTACCTATGGGTAAATCAATACTGCCACACTATCCGGTACCGCCAAATCATACTGCTGAATCGTATCTTAATAAAGTAGCTAGAGAAGGTCTTGAAAGGCGTTTCCCTAAAGTAACACCTGAAATTGAAGAACGTTTTAAATATGAATTACAAATGATTGAACACATGGGGTTTGCTGCCTATTTCTTGATTGTATGGGATTTTATAACTTATTCCAGGCAAAATGATATACCTGTTGGACCTGGTAGGGGTTCAGCAGCAGGAAGCCTTGTTGCTTATTCATTAGGTATAACGAATCTTGATCCACTTCAACATGGTTTATTGTTTGAAAGGTTTCTTAACCCTGAAAGAATAAGTATGCCCGATGTTGATATTGATTTTTGTATTGAAAAGCGTGGTAAAGTTATAGACTATGTTTCGGAAAAATATGGCAAAGATAAAGTATGCCAAATTATAACATTTGGTACATTGGCTGCACGTGCGGCAATAAAAGGTGTTGCCAGGGTCTTGGAATATCCATTTGCAGAATCAAACAAAATAGCTGCTTTAGTACCTCAAGGTCCAAATATAACTATAGATGATGCCCTTGTAAACGGTCAAGAACTTAAAAAAATATACGATAAAGATCCTAAAGTTAAACAATGGATTGATTTAGCCAAGTCTATAGAAGGTATCAACTTTAATATAGGTACCCACGCAGCAGGCGTTATTATTGCACGTGATCCGTTATCTGATTTAATACCTATACAAAAATCAAAAGAAGCTATAATTATAACTCAATATCCAATGACTGATGTTGAAAAACTTGGTCTGCTTAAAATGGACTTTTTAGGGCTTAGAAACCTAACTATAATAAATAATGCTCTAAAATCAATTAAACAAAATAAAGGTATAGAGATTGATATAGATAATATACCTCTTGATGATGGAGAAACATACAAACTTTTGTCCAACGGAGATACTGATGGGGTATTTCAACTTGAATCAAGTGGTATGAAAATGCTTGTTAAAGACCTTAAACCTTCCGTTTTTGGAGATATAGGAGCATTAGTAGCATTATTTAGACCGGGTCCCCTTGAATCAGGTATGGTGAAAGATTTTGTACTAAGGAAACATGGTAAACAAAAAATTGAATATGATCATCCATGGCTGGAAGATATACTTAAAGATACTTATGGTACCATAGTATACCAGGAACAGATAATGCAGATAGCTCAAAAACTTGCTGGCTACTCCTTAGGGCAGGCTGATATTTTAAGGAAGGCAATGGGTAAGAAAAAAGCTGAAGAAATGGATAAGCAACGTGAAGTGTTTATTGACGGTGCGGCAGCTAATGGTATAGACCCTGATTTAGCCAGAGAATTATTTGATAAAATGGCAAAATTTGCTTCGTATTGCTTTAATAGATCTCATTCGGCTGCATATGCTTTTCTTGCTTATCAAACAGCCTATTTGAAATGTCATTATCCTGTTGAATATATGGCTGCTCTGCTATCAAGCGTTAGAGATAAGCAGGATAAAATACAACTTTACATTTCAGAATGTCAAAAAATGGCTATTGAAGTACTTCCTCCCGATATTAATACTTCTGGTGTGGATTTTACGCCTATAGGCAATTCTATAAGGTTTGGTCTGGCATCTGTTAAAAATGTTGGCGTTGGAGTTGTTGAAGCAATAATCGAAGGTAGAAAAGATAAAAAGTATGAATCATTTTATGATTTCTTTATGAGGGTTCAACAAACAACTTTAAATAGCAGGACTTTAGAAAGTTTAATAAAATGTGGAGCTTTTGCTAGTATAGAAAAAAGCCGTAAACAACTTTTAGACAATATGGATTATATAAGAAATACTACAGATCGAGAAAAAGCTAGACAAGAAAGTGGTCAGATAAGTTTATTCAATATGCTCCAGGATGATTCCAAAGAAGTTTCAGGTTTGGCAGCTTTTCAGCTTCAGGGTGACAGTACAGAATTTTCAGACAATGAAATTCAAGCTTTTGAAAAGGATCTGTTAGGCTTTTATATTACCTCTCATCCGTTATCAAGTATTAAAAAATACCTGCCTATAATAACAACTCATTCCATAGCAGAATTAAAAAACCTTCCTGAAGATACATTTGTAGCTATTGCAGGTCTGATTACCAGTATGCGGCAGATTATTACTAAAAATAATAAAAATATGAAAATTGGAATTTTAGAAGATATTACAGGTAGTGTCGAGATAGTAGCATATAATGAAACATTGGAAAAGTTTGGATTGCTAATAAATGAAGATAGCAAAGTTATAATTAAAGGTAAAATCAAGCATCGTGGAGATGAAGAAGTATCTATAAATGTTGTAATTGATGAAGTTAAAGACATAAAAGATTCGAGACTGCTTAATATTACCTTCAAAGAAGATGCTGTTTTTGAAGATATTATTGCCTTAAGAAATATAATTACTCAATATAAGGGCTCTGATCCGGTAATAATAAATTTAAATAATAACGGTACCCCGTTAAGAATGTTGGCTGATAGTCATTTATGGGTTCAGGCAACAGATGAATTAACCGGCATAATTAAGGGGAGTCTTGGGCATAAGTTTAAAGCCAAGAGTGAAGCTATTTGTAAGTAATATTTCCGCAAGACGAGCATGTTTTAATTTTTAAGACAAGAAAAAGCTGTAGTATTACAAAAATCTGCTGTCTTTAATTACACAGATCAATTCATAACTGACACGATTTTGCAATAAATAAAGTAAAATATCAAAATATGCGTTATTTGTCATTGAGAGCAAAGCGAAGCAATCGCAACCCGCTACCAATAATGAGATTACCACCTAGCCTATCGGCTCCTCGCAATGACAGTATACGATTTAAATCTCACATCATTGATTGCAATTTAGTATTACAATAAAAGATCGCTGCATAACTTATTTACAATTGCGAACACAAAAATACCTAGACTCTTTAAACCTGTCTTTTTAATTTAATATTTAATTATGCCCCTTAATCTACCAAGTATTTGGCTCAGTGAAATCATACCTAAATAATTACCATAATCAGCTTAGTAATTATTTGCAGTCATATTATTATTAATAAATACCTGCGTATCTTCTATAAGCTTGTTAGTTTGATCTGATAATTCTGAATCACTCATTTTAACAGCATTGACAGTTCCTGTGTCGCCTGATATGCCATACATTGAATTCATTGATAATGTAGTATCTCCTGAAAGTTGTTGTGAATCAGCCAGAAGCTTATCAGTGTTCCCTGCGGTGACAGTACTATCAATATTATAATTATTATATGATTGAAGTATTTCTCTGGCATAATCGCCATCCAACATTTTATCTTTTTTAGACTTGCCAAATATACTGTTGCCAAGTGCTTTACCAAGTTTAGCACCTAACCAACCACCGATCATACCGCCAACTATAGAACCCAAAGGAGGTAATATCGGAGATAATAAAGCGCCACCTATTGCTGTGCCTATTGTGGTTCCTGCAACAGTTATAGCAGAACGGCCTAATTGTTGCATGCCTTCACCATTTTGGAAGCCATCTTTAATATTTGGTATTTCTAAAAGAGAAGAAAATAATATTGCTAATATAGGAATTCTGGCCATAGACTTACCGGCCAGTTTAGATATAGTTGTACCGCTTATATTAGCTGTTGTTGGTGCACCGCTAGATTGTGCAGCCTGAATTACGGTAGAGCCACCTAATTTTGAAACTATACCTTTGCCTATACCTGTTTCTAATAAACTTACATCCAGTGCTTTAACACTGTTAGGTACAATTTTTTCCGCACCAGGGAAATTGAAAAATCTATAACAGGCACTTGCGCGTCCGCTGGTTAAGCCTGTAGCAAAATTACGATTAGCATCCTTTGACATTGATTTAAGTGTATCTGATAAGCCTTGTTCGCCAACTTGCTTATTAACATCTGTAGCTAAATCCATAGTTTGTTTTGCATACATACTAGTCCATTTAGCACTATTAACCTCATTGAATATTGTTGGGGCGTCTCCACGTAGTATTTTTTTAATTTTATCCCCAAAATTGAATACTGTTATTGTCATAAGGTTACTCCTGTTAAAACTTCTCTTTTTTTTGATCCTTAATTATATAAAAACAATAATTTTTTAAAAGTTGCTATTAAAACAATAATTATGATTAACAATTCTTCAAGGTTAATTAATCAATAATTATTTAAGTAGCTAAAAAAAATAAGTCATAGTGGTTTAATTTTAAGAAATATACACGGTAGAATTAATAGTTTTGATGTAATTTAAATGTATGTTATAAATAACATTAGAAAAATTAGTTTAAGGAACTTGTATAATGAAAAAAAGGTATCCGGGTTTTTTTATAGTTGTAGTACTGGTATTGATTTCAATTACCGGTTGCTTTACTGTAGCTCCTGGTGGTTCAAATTTTCAAACGGAAGCAGAAGCTAAAGTTCCTTCACAATTTGACAAAGGCATAACTTTAGAAGAAGCCTTGAAAGGAACTAAACCTATATTGGTAAAGTTTTATGCTGACTGGTGTGGCGCTTGTAGAAGAGCTGCTCCTGTTTTTAATGCTGCTAGAGAAGACTATGCAGACAGGGTTGAATTTGTAATGGTTAACGTAGATAAATATTCTACATTAAGTAATGCTTATAATGTAATGTTTTTACCAACTTTGTATCTAATAAATCCTACTAATTCAAAAAAAATTGAAGTCTCTAATGACTATGTTTATGATAAAGAAAGTCTGGAAACTTTTTTAAAGGATAATTTAGACAAAATAAAATAATTAACAAATGTAAATTTAGCTATAATGCTTTAAAAATGGCTAACTGGAAATTGCCAATGATGAATTTTGAAAAGCCCCTTAGTAAATAAACTTAAATTATGTAGCAGTATCTTATATCTTATTAGAGTGGAATGAGTGGTTAAATGAGTTCGTTTTTTTGTCCAAATTGTGAGAAAGAAATACCTGAATATAGATTCGATGACCCTTATTGTGATTGCGGTTGGTCTCGCTCCAAAGGTTCTATGGAAATTGAAGAACTTAACTGGATTAAATTATTTATTGTTATAGCAATAATGTGCTTTTTGCAAATAATTGTTTTGTTTTTCTCCCATTTTACAACAAATATTTCTATAGGTTTTCTTGATAGTCTTTTCTCTCCTATATTAGATCCATATTTAATATCTATGCTGCACTATTTAATTGTTTTTGTTGTGGATTATATACTGCTAATGCTTATTTACGGAGGAGCTATATTCTATTTAAGTTATAAAAAAGAACACTCAATACTATTCTCATGTGTTATAGGTTTAGCCTGTGTTATATTTAAGTTTTTTATAATAGATATACGCTCTAATATATCTTATCCGCTTCTTTTATACATTTTAAATTTGCTATTATTAATATCAACAATAGCTATTGGTATAGTTATAGATTACTTAAACAAAAATAAACTTAAATAGGTTCAAGTCTTGCGGTAAAATGCCTTAGTATATTGGCTTCATAGACTATTTTTAAACCTTTAATGTTATCTCTGTTATTGAAAACTTCTATAATTGATTTAGCTACATATTCAATATGAGCGGTAGTATATACCCTTCTTGGTATTGCAAGGCGTAATAACTCAAGTTCAGGGTAAACATCTTCTCCAGTTGTAGGGTCTTTATGTCCAAACATAAGGCTGCCTATTTCCACCCCTCTTATACCGGCTTGGGCATAGAGTTCACAAACTAGTGCCTGCCCAGGGAATTGGCTTTGTGGAATGTTTGGCAAAAACTTTTTAACATCGAGATAAACTGCGTGGCCGCCGGTTGGTTTTACAAAAGGTACTCCAGCTTCTTCAAGTAAATCTCCAAGGTATTTAATTTGATTTATTCTGAATTTTAAATAATTTTCATCAAGTACTTCTCTTAACCCTCTGGCTATTGCTTCAAGATCTCTTCCTGCCAAGCCGCCGTATGTTGGGAACCCTTCTACAAGAATCAATAAATTTGTTATTTTTCTTGCTAAATCACTGTCATTTAAACATAAACAACCGCCAATATTAACCAAACCGTCTTTTTTAGCGCTTATTGTGCAGCCGTCTCCATGTTTGAATATCTCTTTAACTATTTCTTTTATGGGCCAATTTTTGTATTCTTCTTCTCTTGTTTTAATGAAATAGGAGTTTTCAGCAAATCTACAAGCATCAAATAACAGTGGTATGCTATATTTATCTAATAATTTTTTAGTATCTTTAATATTTTGTAAAGAAACAGGTTGTCCGCCACCGCTATTATTAGTGATAGTTAATAAACAGAAAGGTATTTTATCTGTACCAACTTTTTTAATAAGGTTTTCAAGCTTATTTAAATCCATATTACCTTTAAAATTATCCTTTATATCTGGTTCATAGGCATTATCAATAACGCAATTAACGCCAATAGCACCAGCATATTCAATATTTGCTCTGGTTGTATCAAAGTGAATATTATTCGGGATGTAATCTCCGGGTTTAACAACTATTGAACACAGCAAATGTTCTGCTACTCTGCCTTGATGTGTAGGTATAACATGCTTATAACCAAATATATCTTTAATAGTTTCTTCAAAGTGATAAAAGTTGCGGCTTCCTGCATAGGATTCATCACCCATCATTAAACCGGCCCATTGGTTGTCGCTCATTGCAGAAGTACCGCTGTCTGTTAAAAGATCTATCATAACTTTATCAGCAGGTACATTAAATAGGTTATAGCCTGCTTTTTTTAATACTTCTTCTCTTTCATTTTTGCCTATTTGGCTAATAGGTTCAACTACTTTAATTTTAAACGGTTCTATATATTGTGATTTCATTAATTATCTCCTGCGTAACCCATATTTAAGGGCGGCGAAACCGCCGCCCAACTAAAAAAGTTTTTATTACAATTTTTCAAATCTTGCTTGGAAGAATCTTAAGCTTTCAGGTTCATAAACCATTTTTAAGCCTTTAATTTTATTTCTATCTTCATAAACTGCTTCAACAGATTCAGCTATAACATCCATATGAGCTTGAGTATAAACTCTTCTTGGTATAGTTAGTCTAACTAATTCTAATTTAGGATAATTATGCTGACCGGTTTCTTTATTTCTTCCTGCAGAAACAATTCCTCTTTCCATAGATCTTACACCGGAGTCTACAAATAACTCAGCAGCGAGCACTTGTGCAGGGAATTCATCTTGTGGTATATGTGGTAACATTTTTTTAGCATTAAGGTAGATTGCATGACTACCAATAGGCTGTACGATTGGTATACCTGCGTCAATTAATTTGTTGCCCAGATATTCAACTTGTCCAATTCTGGCTCTAATATGGTCAAACTGTACTGCTTCTTCTATACCTCTTGCCATAGCTTCCATATCTCTTCCTGAGATACCGCCATAAGTTTGTAGTCCTTCATAAACTACCAATAATTCTCTGGCTTTTTGAGCTAATTTGTCGTCATTTAATGCCAAAAAACCACCAATATTAACTAGGTGATCTTTTTTACTACTCATGGTAGCGCCATCGGAGTATGAGCAGATTTCAAGAACTATTTCTTCAATGCTGCGGTCTTTATATTCAGGCTCTCTTACTTTTATAAAATAAGCGTTTTCTATTATTCTTGTTGCGTCCAACATAATTAAAATGCCGTGTTTAGAGCATAATTGATATAATTCTTTAAGATTTTGCATGGAAAATGGTTGACCACCAGCCATGTTAACATTACCTTCAAGGCTAATATAGGGTATTTTATCTGCTCCAACGTCTTTAATTAGCTTTTCCATTTTGCTGATATCAACATTTCCTTTAAATGGGAAAGTATTTTCTGGGTCGTGAGCTTCATCTACTATAACATCTACAAACTTACCACCTGCTGCTTCCTGGTGATGACGGGTTGTTGTAAAGTACATGTTGCCAGGTACATAGTCACCAGGTTTAATTGTAATTTGAGACAATATATGTTCTGCTCCTCTGCCTTGGTGTGTTGGTATCAGGTGCTTGAAACCATAGTATTTTCTCATTGCATCTTCTAAGTGGTAGTAGTTTTTACTTCCTGCGTAGGCTTCATCACCCATCATTAAGCCTGCCCATTGGTAATCACTCATTGCAGAAGTTCCGCTATCAGTTAACAAATCTATATAAACATCTTCTGATTTAAGTAAAAATGTGTTGTAACCGGCTTCTTTTATAGCGGCTTCTCTAAATTCCCTTGTGGTCTTTTTAATAGGCTCAACAACTTTTATTTTAAAGGGTTCTGCCCAGGATCTTTTTTTTGTTTCTATCATATTTACTACCTCTTTGACTGTTGTAACTCTTTCTTTTGTTGAGTGTAACATAAAATATCCAAATTTTAAAAAAAATTTTATAATAAATTGTCGTAAAAATTCAGATGCCAGGTTTAAAGTGGTAGGATTTAATAAGTTTAATTTTTATAAAATTCACATAAAAGCTACTCTTTAGGAAGAAGATTTTATGGTTAACAGGGTAAGTGCATCTTTCAAGTATAGCAAATGTCATTTAATTATAGGGATATATGAGCAAAGTAAATTTAAAAATAGTGAAATTACTGTATTTAAAAATTTTTAGGAATTTAATGTAAAAAAAACTTAATATTTTTTAAAATTATCAATAAATTTTTAATGGTACACCTGTTTTTTGTCGAATAATAAAATAAGTAGGAAGATTTAAAAATGAAGATAAAAATGAAGATAAATAAAAGTTTAGGACAAGAAGCAGTAGAATTTGTTATATTGGCCAGTTTGATATTTATCGCTTCGCTGGCTATAATTTTTGCTTTTAAAGATAAAATAGCAAGTTTTTTCAATAATAACGGAAGTATAACAAGTTCTTCAAGCTCAAAATCAGCTATAATATCAGCAGATAAAGAGCCAATATATAAATTAACTTCCAATGCTCCTGTTAAGATATCGGGTTATGAGGTTATTATTAATGATGATGGCTCTGCTTCTTTTACTGTAAATGACCAAAAGGTCAATATCCCTGCAGAAGCAGTTAGTTTACAGAATGAAGTTATGCAAACAACAGGCTCGTCAGGTCTTGAATATTTGGTAAAAGAAGTAGCCAATATGATTACTAAGCATGCGTCAGAATATCCTAATGGAGCAGTTCCTGTAAATATAACCTATGGTAAAACTACGAATACTGCAACTAATAATAATACTGTATATACAGGAACGGCTGCGGCTAATGTAACTCAAATAAAAGTAAATAATGACTTTGTTATGATTCAAAAAAATCAAAATTGTAAATCAAGTTTGGCAAATTCCTGTTTGTTGGATATGAATAATGTATATAGGATGGAAGGTACTATATCTAATGGTACTTTTAAAAATATTACAAGTTCTATTTATAATAATAATAATTTTGGTTATAAAGCAACATATTCAGGTTCAATTGATAAAAATAATAAGTTTAGTGGTACACTAGAAGCGGACTATGGTGGTGAATTGCGTGAAAGTAATTTTTTGATGGACTTTTCGAATATAAAAAATTCTTTCTCCTTATAATCCTTTAAAAATTGGTTAAAAGCTTTAATTATAATTTCTTTTTGATTTATGGGTAAATTTTTAAGAAGAAATTTATTTTTGCCGATAACTTGTCTAGTTAACATAATAATTGGAAAGAATATTAAAAATGAAGATAAATAAAAGTTTAGGGCAAGAAGCAGTAGAATTTGTTATACTAGCCAGTTTAATATTTATTGCATCATTGGCTATAATCTTTGTTTTTAAAGATAAAATAGCAAGTTTTTTCAATAATAATGGAAGTATAAC
>Ga0074195_1001080_pt1 | contig 42514 bp, 41 predicted proteins | sample EPASupsiteHSE623_FD_64525 | JGI IMG/M metagenome (GOLD analysis project Ga0074195, IMG submission 64525) | Bioremediated contaminated groundwater from EPA Superfund site, New Mexico - Sample HSE6-23 | ecosystem: Environmental > Aquatic > Deep subsurface > Groundwater > Contaminated ...
AGATATGGCACGACTAAAAATTACTTTTCATGAATTATATCCCAATTGGAATTATTCGATTGAGCCGCGTATAACCTAGCCCGTATCAGGTAATATTGAGTAAATTATTTATCGTCAAAGACTTAGAGTCCGCCGGGCTGCAAATTCGGAGTGGCTGTCTTCTTCAAAGATTCCTGGTCTGAACCTGCATGATCGACTCCGTTGACGGATTCAGTAAGGGCGGCATCTTACCGGTCTCCAGGAGATAGCCGATCGTTATCGCCGCTCGCTCCAGAAAAGAGAGCGCCTCCGGGTCGACCGGCTCCTGGCAGGCGATCACAGTCGCCCCGTCCGTCCGGCCACTGCAGACGATGGGCGCGGTGATCCAGACTCTGTCGGCATGATCCTCGCACTTGTGAGTCTTGGCGAGGCCCAGGAGCAGATTTGCTTCCATGCCCTCGGTGAATTTCATGAGGTCCTCCACGGACCCGACCAATGCCCGCAGCTCCAGGCCCGTGCTTGCCCGCAAGAACACACCGCCGAGCTCGGCGCCGTCAATTCCCGCCATAACCTGGGTCAGGGCATCGGCGAGCTCTGTATCCATATCGCCCTGCGGCTTTAAGCATCGCTGCATTATGCTGCTGATCGCCGCCAATTCCCGGTTGCTGCGCAGGATCTCGATCTCCAGCTCTTTTCGCGGAGTGATGTCCAGAAGATTGCCCAGAATCGCCCTTCGTCCCTCGTATTCTATCGGGACGGTGCGAAACTCAATCCAGCGTTTTGTTCCGTCTCTACGCAGGACCTTTGATTCATAAACAGGGGCCGGAACCTGTCGGTCGCGATCGAGCCGGCAGATGCATTCCATATCGTCCGGCTTGACCATCTGCCAGAAGGGCATACCGATGAGGCTTGCCGCCTCGCACCCAAAGATCTCGCACAGCTTCGGATTGACCAGTTTGAAGACCCCATCCTGCAGGATGTAGATGCCGGCCAGAGCATTCTCCACGATGTTTCTGTGGATTCTCTCCGAGCGTTCGATCTGCTCTCGCATTCCCCTTTCGTTGGACTTGAACCTGGCCTCCTGGATGAGATTCTCAAAGACATAGGGAAGGCTCTTGAAACTCTCCAGGCTCTTGACCACGTATTTGGTGGCCCGGTTCTCGAAGGCGACCACGGCCATCTCCGTCGTGCCGTGGCCTGAGACCATGACCACGGGAATATCCGGATCAAGCTTTCTGATTCTGACCAGAACATCGAGGCCGCCAATTCCCGGCAAAACCAGGTCCACCGAGATCAGATCATAGGCCCCTCCCGAGATCATCTCCAGCCCTTGCTCACCCGTGGAGGCAAAGTCGAGGAAATATTCATCATGTCTCCGAAAGCCCATTCTTATGAGCTCGGCATGTTCCGGATCATCCTCCACGATGAGAATGCGATAAGGCTTTACCATCGAATCCTTCCTACCCAAAGTATGCATAATGGATTTGGATATTTCTATCTTTCTATCAAAAATGTTTAAATTTTTTAATATGTTTGACCATGTCATGTGATAACATACCACGACGGAAATGAACCCACACTGTTGGCATCGAATATGAATGAACTCGTCTCTTCCATCCATTTGGCTAAATTCGACTCAAAAATAGGGATGAAGTCTATCCCGACCCGAAATCCGACCGCCATTGATAATAGAGCGTAAAACAAGAATTGGCTTACGATGAGATCTCTAATTTCACTCCTCATTCTGCTTCTCCTGGCCTCCTGTCAGGCCAAGACCATCGTTGTGGATTCGACGGGATCTGCAGATGCCAAGACTCCGGCCGGAGCGATATCCCTGGCCAGCGCCGGAGATACGATCCTCATCCGGTCAGGCAGCTACGGCGGAGCGAATGTGGATCGCACCCTGACCATCTCCGGCAGCAATGAGAGCCGTCTCGGCGGCCCTCTCGTGATTATGGCTCCCGGATGCAGGATCTATAACCTCACGCTGGTGAGCGGCGGGCGAGAGCCGGCCGTCCAGCTTCAGTCTGAGGACGGTCTCCTGGTCGGCTGCAAGGTAAGCGGGAGTACGATCGGCGTTCTGGCGGCAGGCACGAACAACACGGTCCGAGACTGCCGCATCGATTCACCATCGGGAACCGGCATGCAGATTCTTGGCAGAGGAAACATGATACAGAGCAGCACCCTGAACGGCAATGTGGGAATCATGATGAACAGCACCACGCAGTGCACGGTCGAAGGCTGCAGTATCCAGGCCCTGCAGGGCATTCTGATGGATTCGTCGACCGGAAATAAAATTGAGAACAGCACTTTTTCTGGAAACGGTTTCGGCATGGTGCTGACAAAATCATTTGCCAACCTGGTCGCCAACAATAGCCTTTCCGGAGACTTTGTGAGCGGCATCGATGTAGCGAACTCGTGGGCGAACGACATAGACCGAAATTCCATATCCGGCGGAAAACTCGGCATCAGCCTGAGGAATTCCAAGAGCAACAACCTGACCGAGAACATTTGCCGGAAGATCGAGCGGGCGGGCATCTACGGCAATGGAGCCACGGAAAACCGTCTCCAGGACAATTCGTTCATCGGGAACGGCAACGGTATCCTTCTCTCCGGTTCAAGCCGGAACAATCTTTTGGCCAACAACCTAACCCAGAATACCTACGGCATCTCTCTGCGCGGCTCCTTGGACAATGTCCTGAGGGACAACCATTTGTCGGCCAATTCCTATAATCTGCGCGTCGATGCCGGTGAGTCGTCGAGCGCCACCCTTGCTCCATCCGGCCATGATTTCTACTATCAGGACATCGATGAATCAAACCTCGCCGAAGACAAGCCCATTCGTTATCTAATGGCAGAGGCAGACAAGGTGATCTCATCCGATTGCGGTTTTTTGGGAATCATCTCCTGCCGCAACATCTCCGCATCGGGGATGAACATCACCAACAGCAGCGTCGGTATTCTGCTCGTCAACTCCAGCGATTGCCGCATCACCAACAGCAGCGTCGCCCGATCGGAGAGGGGCTATTATCTGCTGGACTGCACCGCATGGCTGGCCGAGGATTGCAGGGCATTGGCCTGCCAGATCGGTTATGCTGCCACCGGCTCCGTGAGTGGGATTCTTGAGGAGAGCACGGCGGAAGACTGCTCGGCGGAGGGCTTACGTATTGTTAATTGCATGAACCTGAAATTTTATAGATGCATAGCCCGCTCATCCGCCAGCGGCATATCTTTGCAGGCTTCCAAGCTCTGCACGCTGCTGGATTGCACCGCGAGGCAAAACGAGGACGCTGGCATTCAGCTTATCAGCTCCCACAAATGCATTCTGCAGGGGAACGATGCCTCCTCCAACAACAACGGCATATCCCTCTCGGGCAGCAATTCCTGCATTCTGGAGAATAATACTGCGGGTGGCAACAAGGACAACGGCATATCCCTGCAGCAGCTCACTGTGGCCGATGTCCAGTCCAACACCGCCAGGGGCAATGGCCAGGGCCTCTTCGTCCAGTCCTCCAAGAAGCTGACGATAAGCAGGAACAATCTGAGCGAGAACCGTCTCTATGGCCTGCGCATGAGCAGCTCGGGCGACTGCAACGTTACGGACAATAGCTTCATGAATAACGAAATTGCGGGCGTAAATCTGGTGGATTGCCGTGGCTGCTTCCTCTATCACAACAACCTCGCCGACAACTCCATCCAGAATGCTGCCGACAACGGCGCGAACCAATGGGATGCGGGGCCGAAGTTCGGAGGCAACTACTGGGGCGATCATGCAGTAGCGGGCAATCCCGGAAGCGTTCCTCGCACCATTCCCGCCAAGGGCGTGGATCGCTATCCTTTCCAGGACCCCTGGGGGTGGCGCTGAATGGACCGCGTCGATCTAGTGCTTCTCAAAGCAGCCCAGGATGGATTTGAGCTGACGGAGCGGCCGTATCTTGCCCTGGCAGAGCGGCTCGGCATCTCCGAGGAAGAGGTCATGCACAGGCTGGAGCATCTGCAGCAGGAGGGGGTGGTTCGCAGAATCGCCGCCACCATCGGGCACCGGGCTCTTGGCATTGTCGCCAATGCCTTGATCGTCTGGAAGGTTCCGCCGGAGCAGGTGCAGGAGGCGGGAGAGATCTTTGCCGGCGCAGAAGAGGTCACACACTGCTACGAGCGAGCCACAGCTCCCGACTGGCCATACAATCTCTATACAATGGTTCATTCGCGCAGCAGAGAAGATTGCTTGAGGATTGTTGATCAGCTCTCCGAGGTCTCCGGCGTCAGGGAGTATCGCGTCCTTTTCAGCGAGAAGGAATACAAAAAGACCAGTGCCAGGATCTGAAAAGGCATGGCCGCAAAAGAGCCCCGTCCGGGATCGAGAAAACGGCTCCTGCCGCTCCTGCTAAGCCTTGAAGACAAGAACCTGGTGATATTTGGCGGCGGGAACGTGGGCGAGCGCAAGGCCAGGCTCTTTTCGGACTATGGCCGGGTGCGGGTGGTCAGCCAGGATTTCACCCCCGGACTGCGAGAGATCGCGGCGGAAAAAGAGAGAAGCCTGGAGCTGGTCAAGGCCGATCTTTCGCAGGGTTTCAAAAAGTTTATGGATGGCGCATTCCTGATCATCCCCGCTACCAACGATCCCGATTTGAACGCATCCATCGAGCAGGAGGCGCGAGAACGTGGCATCCTGATCGACAGAGTTGACGGCAGGGGTGACGTGGTCGTTCCTTCCATCATCCGCAAGGACCCCGTGACCATCGCTATCGCCACAGAAAGCCCCGGCCTCACCAAGTACCTGCGCCTGCGGCTGGAAGAGGAGCTGACCGAAGATTTTCAGAGCATGGCCCGTCTCCTCGGCGAGATCAGGCAGGAATTGAAAGCCACCATTCCGCTGCAAAAGGATCGCGCCCGCATAATCTGGGAGATCCTGGAGGACGAAGAGGTCTGGAAGCTCCTCGATACCTCCTATGAAAAGGCCTATATGAGAGCCCGCTCACATGGATGCCACAATGAGCGAGATAGCCTCGATGCTGGTGACCCACCGCAAGGCCTCCATAGACGAGATTGAGAAGGCCTGGCACGGAGATGTGGAGACCATCCTCAAGTGGGTCTGCACAGAGCCAAAGGTGGAAGAGTGTGCCGTGCTCAAGACCTGCAACCGCGTCGAGATTTATGTGGTGTCTCACAGGGGCGAGAAGGTTTTATTCGATCTGGCCAAGAAGGCGCGCGTCTCCTCTCGCATCATCGATTTTCACGATCATGAGGAATCACTGCAGCATCTCCTGCGCCTGGCCTGCGGCCTTGAGTCCATGATCATCGGCGAGGACCAGATACTGGGCCAGATGAAAGAGCTCATCCAGATGGCCGTAGAAGCAGGAACCACAGGCTGGATGCTGGAGACCGCCTTCAAGAAGGCCATTCAGGTGGGCAAACGGGCGCGAAGGGAGACTCGCATCAACGAACGCTCCATCTCCGTAGGATCGGCAGCTGTGGATCTGGCCGAGGAGATTTTGGGAGACCTGCAAGGCAAGTGTGTCCTGGTGATCGGAGCGGGCGAGACCGGCGAGCTGATATCCAGAGCGCTCATGGCCAAGAACGCCGGATCGCTCATCGTTACTAACCGCACCTTCGAATCAGCCAGGGATCTGGCTGAGTGCCTGGGCGGCAAGGCAGTGCCCTTCGAGGAGATGAGATCGTATCTCAAGACGGCAGATGTGGTGATCAGTGCCACCGCCGCTCCCCACTACATTCTGCTCAGGGATGATATTGAAGAGGCCATGGAGGGCCGGGAGAGCAAGTTGCTCTTGATCGACATCGCCAATCCCCGGGATATCGATGAGGCAGCCGCAAAGGTTCCGGGCGTGGAGCTGCATAACATCGACAGCCTGCGTAGCATCAGCAATGAGAACATGCAGCAGCGCATGGCAGAGGTGACAACAGTGGAGGCCATCATCGCCGAGGAGATGCAGCTTCTGCAGGCCAAATACAAGCGCAAGCAGGCCGAGGATCTGCTGGGCGTCCTCTACTCCCAGGCGGAAGTCATCAAGGATCAGGAGGTGCGCCGGGCCATGAACAAGCTCTCCGCCCGCCATACGCTGGGAGCGATCGAGCAGAAGGTCTTGCAGGATATGAGCCATTCCATTGTGAATAAACTGCTCTCCGAGCCCACCAAGGCGCTGAAGAGCGCAGCCGAGCGAGGCGATACGCAGGTTCTCGAATCCCTCGCCGAGCTGTTCCGGCTGGAGGATAAGTTATGAGAAGAATGAGGCGGCTGAGAGCGCTAGGGATCAGGGAGATGGTGGCGGAGACCGATCTTTCCCTCAAGGATTTGATACAGCCCATCTTCGTGGATGAGAGGATCTCCGTGCCGAGGAAGATCGAGGCCATGCCCGGCCAGTTCCGGCAGAGCCTGGAGAGCCTTCCGGCGGAAGCCGGCCTGCTGGAGGACCTGGGCATCCCTGCCGTACTCCTGTTCGGCCTGCCCGCCCAAAAGGACGAGGTCGGATCCGGCGCCTACGACTCCCAGGGGATCATCCAGAAGGCGGTGCGCCTCCTCAAGGAGACGACCAACCTCGTAGTAATAACTGATCTATGCCTCTGCGAGTACACCAGCCACGGCCACTGCGGCCTCATCAAGAACGAGAAGGTTCTGAACGATGAAACGCTGCCCATCCTTGGTGAAGTTGCCACCAGCCACGCCGAGGCGGGAGCGGACATTGTGGCCCCCAGCGGCATGATGGACCACATGGTTTCGGCCATAAGATCCGCTCTGGATGTGGAGGGCTACACGGACACGCCCATCCTCTCCTATGCCGCCAAATACGCCTCGACCTTTTACGGCCCGTTCCGGGAGGCTGCCGAATCGGGCTTTGCCTTCGGAGACCGCAAGGGATACCAGATGAACCCGGCCAACTTCGCCGAGGCTCTCTGGGAGGTGCAGCTGGACATCGAGGAAGGGGCGGACATGGTCATGGTCAAGCCGGCATTGCCGTATCTCGACATCCTGCGTGCCGTCAAGGACATGTTCGGCGTGCCCACCGCCGCCTACCAGGTCTCGGGCGAGTACTCCATGATTGCCGCTGCTGCGGAGAAGGGCTGGCTGGATGAGAGGGCGGCCTTCCTGGAGGCGCTGACATGCATCAAGCGGGCCGGAGCGGATATGATCATCACCTACTGGGCGAAGGAGTTTGCGAAGCTGGAATGAGAATCCTGAGACGACCTGAGAGCGGCCCGAATAATTATGGGCCGTCTTTCGGGCGCTTTCTAAGAGGGTACTACCTTGATGCCACCTCTTGGGAATGATTTTTTATATTAATGCAGATAAATGTCAATGAAATGGCCGAAAAGAGCGTCATAATCACTTCTTGTGAAGATCGGCGGGACATTAAAGACCTGGTCCCGGCGGAAGTCCTTGAGATGGCCCGCCATGATATTCAGAGGGCTATCCCTGCTCTTGCCAAAGATCCTAGTGTCGCCGAGATGACGGAAAGGGCCATCAAGCGCATTCCCACGCATCACCGTCTGATGCTTGGCGACAGCAGATGCATGGAGGATATTGCTGATGAGAGCGTTCATCTTGTGGTCACATCTCCGCCCTACTGGACGCTGAAGGAATACCCAAGTCGTAGTGGTCAAATTGGGTTTGGTTGAAGATTATGAGGAGTTCCTGGCTGATCTTGATCAGGATGGCTAGGTTATCTGTTGCTAGTTGAAAGACTGCATGGAATCGAGTCGATCGGTCGGCGTGAGGGAGCCTCATCTTTCCGTATTTCCGGAGTTTCGCGAGGCATCTTTTTTCTTCATCCAGAATCATAAATTCTGCTTTTAAATTCTATGTTATTTTTCTAATTTATTTTTCGAAAAAAGAATGCATCTAGATCAGTACAATCCGCAGATCTAATCTGGATATAATCGTCTATATAGCTCAAAACGAGCAATATTGTGCTGCAAGAAAACAGCCAGGTGTAGCGTAGGATGGAGATGCCGGATGGAGATGAAGGCATTTCCAAGGGAGAATCCGCATGCTTCGGCAAGAATTGCCATAAACCATTGTTGAAAGCAAGAAAACAAGATGGCTCGGGTATGTCGAAGAATGGCAGATTGCGCATTATAAAAAATCGAGCATAATTGCAAGGGTTCCAGAAATATGATACAAGAGGTGTGATCTTGAGATCAAAGAAGAGAGACGAGGGACTAATTGCCTCACAAATTTTGGATATATGCCGGAAGGGTGCCGGAAAGACACGCGTCATATATCAAGCCAATTTGAACTCATCCAAGGCGAACCAGTATTTGTCCAATATGGTCAAGAAGGGATTGATCGAAGAGATCGTATCTGGCAGCAAGACTCTGTACAAAACGACGTCAAGAGGTATGGAGCTTAAGCAAAAATACCAACAGCTTCAAAGCGAGATGGATGAGCTTCAAGGCCGCATCTTCGCGGTGGAGGCTTGAACTCCCTCAAAATAATTTGATACATCATACATATAGCGGCAGAACTATTTGCAAAGCTACCAAGATCATCCGCCAGCGGATGTTTGGCTAACAATCACCTGGCAGAGTATGCCAAAAAAAAAGCAAGTTCGCCAGGGCCATTCAGTTCGCAAAATGACCTATTGGCTGCAACAGAGATGGATTTTGGCACTGTCAATTTATTCAGACCCAATCCAATCAACCGTTAACCCGTCTCTCAGTTTGATAAGGGCTCCATGCCCTCGACGCAGTTCACCTACATTGATTATCCGGGTATGGCCGATTCCAGCCTCTCCTCGATCTTCATGAATATGTCCGCAGAGCAGAAGATCGGGTTGGCGCTCTTCCACGAAGCGACGCAGGCCGACTGAGCCGCTGTATTCGCCGCTGTAGAGGAGGTCGCGCGCCTCGCGCGGCGGCTGATGAGTTATAACTATCTTGAATCTTTTCTCGGAGATCTTCCCATAAGCTTCACTCAGAGCTGAATAGACCTCTTCATCGTGATGGTAGTATCGTGATGGGTCCATGGGCCGCCGCGGATCGCGAGCGACGATGCCGCCCATGCCGATGAATCCGCAGTCTCCCATCAAAAAGGAGGAGCGGTGCAGCATTATGAAGCCGAAGTCTTGCCAGAGATCGGGCACCACATCTTTGTGATCCATGTTGCCGGGAACGATCAAAACGGTGCGCCCGAGGCCGGCCAGGGCGGCGGCCACAGGCTCCGCCACGCGGCGACTGCTGCCGTTGTGGAGATCCCCGCACAGCGCAATCAGGTCGCAATCAATATCTTTCAGCCGGTCGAGCATCTCGGCGCGATCATGCAGATCGGCCAGCGCCAGAATTCTCAGAGGTTCCTTCATGCGTCCTCCCCTCGATCAACAACCATTCCATCATACTCCATAAGTCCTTCAATCCAATATCCTCAAATCTTTCGCGGGTACCATTGCTGTTCGACGATGGTCTCCAACTATTATCACTATTGCGGCATTATTCCATTCTCAAACTGGAGATTCAGATAGGCACGGATGAAGAGAATGTGCGCTCCTCCCGAATCAATTCGAAGGGATTTTATGCATGAGGTCTCCATTCTCACGAATGTGGCACCCATGAGCAATTCTGGTGAAGAGAGAGATAGCTCTCAATTGCTCAAGAAGTACTTTGGGCATGAGTCGTTCATCCCGCCCCAGGGTGAGATCATCAGAGAGATTCTGGCGGGAAGAGACGTCTTTGCCCTGCTGCCCACGGGCGGCGGCAAGTCGATATGCTACCAGCTTCCCGCTCTGATGCTGGAGGGCATAACCCTGGTGGTCTCGCCCCTGATCGCACTCATGAAGGATCAGGTAGACCATTTGCAGGAGCGGGGAATTCGTGCCGCCTATATCAACAGCACTCTGGGCCCGAGCGATGTGCAGAGAATATTCTCCGACCTGCTTGATGATCAAATCAAAATTCTTTATGTGGCTCCGGAGAGGCTGACCATCTCCGAGTTTCTCTCATTTCTGAAGCGGCTGAAGATCAGCCTCATTGCCGTCGATGAAGCCCACTGCATCTCGGAGTGGGGGCACGAATTCCGGCCTGCTTATAGCCGTCTGAAGGTGCTGAAAGATCACTTCCCGAAAGCGTCTTTCATTGCCCTGACGGCTACGGCTGTGCCCGAGGTGCAAAGAGAGATCATCTCACTTCTCAAGCTCAATGATCCTGCGGTCTTCAGGGCCAGCTTCAACCGCCAGAATCTGCGATACCATATCCGGCCCAAGGATGATGCCTTCGGCCAGCTGCTCGACTACCTGAACCGCCATCGAGATGCTTCGGGCATCATTTACTGCTCCACACAAAAGGGGACCGAGTCCATTGCCCGAAGGCTGCGGAGCGCGGGACTGAGGGCGCTGCCGTATCATGCCGGAATGGACGGCGCACTGAGGGCGGAGACGCAGGAGAAGTTCATAAAGAATGAAGAGCAGATCATCGTGGCCACCATCGCTTTCGGCATGGGGATCGACAAGCCTGATATCCGCTTCGTGATACACTACGATCTTCCCAAGAACATGGAGACCTATTCTCAGGAGACGGGCCGGGCGGGAAGGGACGGCCTGGAGAGCGACTGCATCCTCTTCTTCGGCTACGGGGACACAAAGAAGATCGAGTACCTGATCGAGCAGGGAAGCGATGAGGAGCAGAAGAAGATAGCTTATCAGAAGCTGCAGGACTTGATTCGCTTCTGCGACAGCAAGATTTGCCGCCGCAAATCCCTGCTGGCATATTTTGGAGAGACATATGCAGAGGAGAATTGCGGCGGATGCGACAACTGTGTCCAGCCGCGGGAGAGCATGGACGGGACGGAGATTGCCCAACGGATTCTGTCTACAGTCTCACAGGTGCAGGAGCGGTTTGGGGCGAGCTACATCGTCGACATCCTGCGCGGCTCGCGAACGCAGAAGATCGTACAGAACGGGCACGACCGGCTGAAAGCACACGGCACGGGCCGCGAGTTTTCGGCGTCGCAGTGGTCCTCCTTCATCAGGGAACTGGCAGCACAGGGTTTTCTGAAGGTGGAAGGAGACAAGTACCCTATCCTGAAGCTGACGGAAAAGAGCTACAGCATTCTCTTCGGGGGTGAGGCCATTTTCCTTACCAAGCCCAGAGACAATGCCGGTCCGGCGAAGGAAGGCAAGGGTGCAAGTCCCGGCAGTAATGCAGATGGCAAAGACCGGGAACAAAGCGGGCCAAGCGGCCAATTGAGCCAGGAGCTGCTGGAGCGGTTGCGGGCTTTGAGGCGCAGACTGGCAGAGGATGAGGGAATCCCTCAGTACATGGTCTTTCACAATTCGAGCCTTAAAGCAATGGCCACCAAGCTTCCGCAAAACCATCTGGAGTTCAGAGCCATCGAGGGCGTGGGAGATAGGAAGCTGGAGAAATACAGCGATGCGTTCTTGGCCGAGATCGAAGCCTACTGTCGAGAGAGCATCGGTGGAAATGAAAATGCATCCGTGTCCGCGTCTCGTGCTTTATCAGATGACACTGAAGATTCATCTGCAGAAATTGATGAAATAGATGAAATAAATGACCTGATGTTCGAATCGTCAGCATCTGAGATGTCTTGTTCTGGAGGTGACGGTGATTTTGATTTGAACCCATCTTCAGAGGACAAATTTTGCCAAACGCAGGAAAGTGCTTCAAGCGAGATAGACCATTTGGGCAGAGAAAAACTTACCGATGATCTTTTGATGAGATTGGACGCTCTGGAGCGGCAATTTGCAGCACTGCAAAAAGAGCTGGCCGAATTGAAGCGATGTGCTCTGGCCACCAGGTCTTCCAAGGCAGGATCGGAAGATCCGGATGCTAAAAAGGTTTAGCGACCAGGCCGGTTTCCGACAAGGACAAATAAATGCGGCTTTCCGCGATTTTCAAAGAGAGCGCCTTCAGGCCAATACGGAAATGGGCTCGACCCGGTGCCTGCTCTTCTCCATGGTTCCATCCCAAGCCGTGCGCATCTCTGCTTTTTGGGCCTCTTCGAAGCTGCCGTTCTCCAGGAGGTCTTCCATCATGCCGCTCAGGATATCGTCCATGACCTCCACTTTCGAGTAAAGGCGCTGGCGCTGGGAGCAGTAGTAGCTGATCTGCGACTGCAGGACCGGGTTTGCACTGGCCAGATCACTGCTCAGCAAGGCGGAAACCTCCTCATCCGTCTTCCCCGCGGCATCCTTGATCTTGTTGTAGAGACCAAACCAGGATAGAATGGCCGACGGGTCCAGCTTGGCAAGCCTGGGCATCATGCGCCCGAACCTCTGGGAGAGCTTGATGAGATCCTCATTGGAGGTGCGGAGGGCGTCCTGATGGCGGGCAAGGTCTGAGGCGTATTTGGCAAATTCGGGATTCTTGGACATCTAATATCACCGGATGGAATTATCAATTCTAAGTGCAGAATAATAAGATGCAAGAGAAGATAAGGCCGATCCGGGCGGGGCGAAAGTAATGAGCAAGAATTAATAGCGCCACAGAGCATCAGTTAGCAATCGAACATGGGCGACCGCAGCAGTGACCAGATAGCAAAGGCTCGCAAGCTCTGCCATCAGCTCTGCTTCACCTCCTGCGTGGAAGAGAAACGCTGCGGCGATCACGAGCATCTCCTGAAAATGCGGCCTCACTGGTCTGTGCAAAAGAAGGAGGAGCAATTTCGCCGGATCGATCAGGGCGAGACGATTCCCTTCGACATCTCCCTGCCCCTGCCCGCCCGCGACGGGCGCGAGGGCTCGGATCAGGGCGTTCACCTGTTTTGGGAGCGGTTCATGTGCCAGCATTGCGGAAGATGCTGCTTCACACCGGGCGCTGGCTTGCTTCTGGAAAAGGAGGACTTCGAGCGAATTGCAGAGAGTGTCGGGAAAAAGAGGCTGAAGGCATTATGCAAACACAACAGGGCTCTGGGCGTCTGGATTCTGAAGCAGCCCTGCCCGTTTTATGATGCGAAAAATTCCAGATGCGAGATCTATGAAGTTCGGCCTGCCACATGCACCAAGTATCCCCTCCATCCGCCCCTAAAGGAGATGCCCTACCACCTGGCCGCGGACGCCTTCTGCCCCGCGGCGCGCCAGCTGGCCAGGGATACTCTGGGCTGGTGGATCATCTGCGAGAACCATTGGGCGCAGCTACTATGCAAATCAAGCGAGGATTCAAAGATCTGAACCATGAGGACTTCGGCCCAAAAGCCGCAGTGCAAAATGCATTTTCGACCATTGCTGCTTCAGGCTTTCAAGGCCAGAACCGACTTCAGCCATTCTATGCGATCGCTGCGTCCCGCTTCGTTCAGGCTGTAATGATCGGCATCATACCACTGCACCACTTTCGGCTCGCTGCCTGCTGCAAAAAAATCCAGGAAGTTCTGCTTGGGAAAAAAGACATCCTGCAGACCAAACTGGAAAAATAAAGCAGAGGGCGCGGCGTTTCTCACGAAGCCTACCGGGTCGATCGGCTGCATGATCTGCCTGTATCTTTCCAGTTCGTCTCCCACGAGGCCCGGCATGTTCAGAGCAGCAACATCGGTGAAGCTCCCCACTCCAGCCATCAGCACACTGGCATTGATCCTTTCGTCCGAGCCGGAAAGTATCCCGGCGAAAAGTGCACCAATGCTGTGGCCGACGCAGGCGATCCGATCCTTATCCACACTCGGAATCGAGGATATGAGATCAATGGCGCGCCGCAAATCGATGGTGATCTGTTTGAACCATTCACGGACATCTTCGGGCTTTCCGCTGGCCCGCATTCCAAATGCCGGACCGTCGGCCCACGGTGCTTCGATGAGCAGAGAGGATGCGCCTTTTCCTGCCAAAATCAGCGCTTCGTCCAGGAAGGTTGATCTGCTTCCGGGACCCGGATGCAAGAAGACGATTCCGGCAAACGGACCGCTGCCTGATGGCATGACAAGGTATGCCTTGATCTTTTCTTGGGCAAGTCCTGCAAATCTGATGTCGCAAATAGAGGTGCCATTTCTGTATTCGATACCGTACTTTACCAAATCCGGCGAAGACTTCCGATCGTAGGAAAACATCATTTCGCAACCCTGATTGATCGACTCATTCGAACATATCGTGGCCGATCATGTACTCGACAATCTCTGCAAAGCCCTTCCCGTACATTCCCTCGGCCACGTAATCCGAGATTCCCTTCAGCTCCGAGGAGGCATTCCCTACCGAGGCCCGGAAGCCCGCCAGTTCGAACATGGGCCGGTCGCTGTCGCTGTCGCCGATGGCAGCAAACTCTTTCAGATCGATTTCCATGCGCTCTGCCACGCGCTTCATCCCCGTGCCCTTGTCGACCCTTTTATCTTTGATGTGCACGGCATAGGTGGTATCGATGATGTCCACGGCCAGGCCATGCATCTCGGCGTAGGCCGTAGCTGCCGATACATCGAAGTTGCGCTGCAGGGCGATGTCCGTGAATCTGTAGCGGGCGGAGTTGTACCTTTGCAGGGGAAATACCAGGGCCAGCTTTTCGAACGCGTCTTCGCATATCTTCAGGTCCGCCAAAACCTCCATCTCGTCTTCGGAGTGAGAAACAACGCCCCCATTCTCGGCTATGAAGATACGGGGCGTGCCGAGCAGGACGGTGACGGTTCTGGTGAAGCAGTGAGTATTTCCGGTGGCCAGAACGACCGGCGTCTTTAGCTTGCGCATGGCTTCAACGGCAGCAGGGCACAGCACTCTGTTGCGGTCGCTCAGGGTGCCGTCGATGTCCACAACGAGGGCCCGAATCATTTCTGCGAGCCCCTCCGAACCGATTGTTTGCGGTATGCCGGCTCAGCTCTGGCTGGATGAACCGAGTCCGCTCTGATTCCAAAGAAGAATTGAGTCTGCAGCATCCAAGAGAAACAGTTCGCGGTTAGCTAAAAAAGGTTTCGTCATGCAGAGCGAGGACGTAACTCTGCAAGTTTGGGCTTGCGTTCGCTTGGGCTTTGATAATGGTAATATGAGTTTGAGGCATTAATACTCGACAGCATCAAGCATGGATGCTCAATGCCACGGCCACAATGACCGTGAGAACTGCGAATCCTATAAAGAGGACATGGGTCTCCGGCATCAGATTGACCGGCTTGTCTCTTCCCGGTATCCATTTCGGATTATGTTCAACTACCCAGGCGATCCATTTCTCATGCTGCAACATCGCATCTGACTTTTGCACACCCGACATGTTCCAATCTCCTACGTCTGCAAACAAGCTAGACCATTGGCCCACGGTTTTAGCTAAAGGTCCTGGAGGGGCCCGGGGAGATGGGCTAGAGCGGTCTCATCTCCCATGATGGCAGTATCTGTCAACTCTTAATCGTGGGCAATGATCACAAATATCGCTCGTGTGTATAAAACCGGCGGCTAAAATCACAGGAAATTAACAATAATAAAGATAAATTGCATATTCCGTTTTTGGAAATGAAGTAAATGGGATTAAATTGCAAAAAGAAATCGCATTGAAATAGGAAAAAGTACTTTCACCTCAATGGACATTATCCTAACAAGCCTTCCGCTATTGCCCAGGGTTTATGGCGATTGGAGAATGGTGAGCGGAGAATGAGCGGGTAATGAAATCTCGAAACCGACAAGAAGAACAATGCATCAATCTGCAGCCCTGCAGACACACGAACCATCTTGTGCCGTCCGGCGGGCCTTTCCGGACGGCGCCTCTTAAAATGCGATCTCGATACAGGATGGAGGATTCGGTCCTAAATCCGAGCGCGTGACTTCAGTCCTTCAAGCCCTCTGTGGTCACGGAGAACACCGCCTCGCCGTCCGGCAGATTGGGCGAGTCCACCAGCCGGGCGATGCGCTTCTCGCCCTTGGACTTGCGCAGATAGAGACGGAAGGTGGCCGTGTGGCCCAGAACGTGTCCGCCCACGGGTTTTGTCGGGTCGCCGAAGAAGGTGTCCGGCTTGGACATGACCTGATTGGTCACCAGGATCAGAGCATTGTTCAGGTCCCCGAAGCGCATCAGGTCGTGCAGATGCTTGTTGAGCTTCTGCTGGCGGTTGGCCAATGTTCCGCGTCCGACGTACTCCGCCCGGAAGTGAGCCGTCACGGAATCCACGATGATAAGGCGCACCGGCTTCCCGGAATCCTTCATCTTATCGGCCAGATCCATGGCGCTCTCCGCCAGGAGGATCTGATGGTTGGAGTTGAAGGCACGGGCCACGCTGATGTGCTTTAAAAACTCCCCCGTCTCCCTGGTCTGGCCGTCCGGTCCGGGCGGCAGGCCGTGCACCATCTGGTCGATGCGCTCGGGCCGGAAGGTGTTCTCGGTGTCGATGATGATGACGGAGCCGTTCAAGCCGCCCATCTCCAGCGGCAGTTGAACATTTATGGCCATCTGGTGGGCAACCTGGGTCTTGCCGGAGCCGAACTCACCATAGAGCTCCACGATGGCCTGTGTCTCCATACCCCCGCCCAGGAGTTCGTTGAAGCTCTTGCTGCCCGTGTTGATCTTGCCTACCATCTTTCTGCGCTCTAATATTCGATCTCCGGTCTCAAAGCCGCCCACGTCGGCCGCTTCCCGGGCCCCGGCGATGATCTTGGCGGCCGTCGCCTCGCCAACCTCCGCCGCCGCCACCAGTTCGCCAGGAGAGGCAACGGCTATGGCCTCGATAGAATTGAAGCCTGCCTCGCGCAGTTTCTCGGCAGTGGCCGGGCCAACACCGGGCAGATCTTCCAGTAATTTTGTAACCATCTTGGATTTTCCTCTGATATTAGTGCGCATATCTTCTTTAACTCATTTACTCAGGCGGGGCGAAAGTAATCCTGGTACGCCATCCGCAGGAGATCTCCAGTTCATCGTTCCAGCCGCTCTTGGCCATGGCATCGATGATCTCCGCCCTGTACCCCAGATCCAGGCCCTGCAAGAGCTGGACGTGCTCTCCCCAGAGAACCACCTTGACGCGACCGGTGGCATCGGAGATGTAAATGTTGGCCACGCGCCCCACTTTTCCGTCATCCCTCTGAAACTCGCGCACCTCGCCAAGCCCGGTCACGAATCCCTCAATGCTGCATAGAGCGCCGGGCTTCAGGTCCGAAACGGGTGTCATCTTCTCCGAGAAGCTGACGGTGTTGCTGCACTTTCGCACCACCGTGTAGCTGCCGGTCTGAACCTCGACGGAGCCGTACCTCTCGCGCGAGGAGCCGTTGACGACCTCAAGCGTCTCGCCCTTCAGAAGAGGCATCCTGGCCTGCTCGTTCCAGAGTGTGAGATTTATCTTGCCGGTCTCGTCTCCCAGAAGCACGGTTCTGACCAGGCCCTTGCCCCCGTCCTTGCGCACGAACTCCCTGGCCTCGCCCGGGTCCACCACCGCGGCCCGCAGGCTCACCTCGCTCATGTCCCTCTTTATCTCGGATATCTTGTAAGGCTCGGCCCGCGGCTTGATGTCCAGCTCCACCTCTTCGATATTGCCGCTGCGGCCCAGGCTCACCTCGGTTCCGGCATATCCTTCCTTGGCCAGCCCCCTAATCTTCAGGCATTGATCCACTTTCAGGTCGCCGGACCGGACCAGCTCCACTGTCTCATCCCAGAGAGCCACCCGCACCGTTCCGGTCTCATCGGCCAGCATCAAATTGGCCACGCGGCCCAAAGATCCGTCCGAGCGCGGAAACTCCCGAATCTCGGAGACGCTCATGACCTTGCCGGTGAACGAGACGTTTCCCATCTCCGGCCTGATGCTTCCGATCTTGGTCAGCACCTCGGACGCGCCCAGATCGCGCGCCACCAGCATGCCCGCCGTCCTGCGATCGCACAGGCCCGCCATGAGGGCTACCTTCTCTTCCACCCGGGAGACAAATTCCTCGGGCGTGACCTGCTCTGCCACCTGTTTGTAGATCTCTTCCAGTTCCGCTTCCATTTTACCGGTCATCCGTGGATAGCATACCGTTCTTCCAGGTACTTCAAATAAGGTGCATGGCAACTGGCCAGGTAAGCGTTGCAGACCTCAACCGGATCTCCGTCTGCCGTGATAGCCCCGTTCTCAATGAGTATGGCCCGGTGAGAGATCTCCTTGACGAAATCGACGTGATGGCTCACCAGAATTATGGTGGTGCCGAATTTGGCATTGATCTTCTTGATGGCATTGGAGACCTCACGCAAAGTGATGGGATCGATATCCCCAAAGGGCTCGTCCAGGATCAGAATCTTGGGCCTGGCTGCCAGGAGTATGGCTAAAGACGCTCTCACGCGCTCTCCGCCGCTCAGCTGCTCGGGCAGCTTCCACATGGCCTCGGGATCCAGGGACATCAGCTCGAAGATCGGCTCGGCAAACTTGCGAGCGTCGGTCATGGGGAAGCGGGGGAACAGATCCTTGAATATGTCCCGGGTCAGTCCCAGAGCTTCAAAGGCGGCTTTGGCATCCTCTTCCGACATATCCGTCAACGCATAGATGACGTCCAGCACCTTGTCGCTGATGCCGAGCTCCTCGGCCATCGCCCTGGCATGCTCAATCACATCATTGCCCTTGATGCCCATCTGATAGGCGATCTGATCGAGAATGGTCTCTCCGGCGTAAAGGGCGAACTCCTGATACATGATGCCTAAAGTCCGGCGCACATTCATCCTCTCGGGCGAGTAGGCCATCATGTCCACCCATTTGTCGCCGTACCGGTAATACACAATTCCTTCATCCGGCATCCTGACGCCCTGCATGATTTTCAGAAGAGTGGTCTTTCCTCCGCCGCTGTTTCCTATAAAGGAGGTGATCTCGCCCTCATTTATGTCGAAGTTGAGGTTCTCCATCTTCAGGACGTTAAGGACCTCTCCGGTGCAGATCTGGCAGCCTCTCTTGGACACGCCCCTTACCCGAATCAGCGGCTGGGACCCGGGCCTTGAGGCCAGAGGTTCCATCTTTCCGATGCCCGCCATGAACCTGTCCAGGATCGCTCTCGGCTTCCCATCGGCGACTATCTCACCGCTCTCCAGCCAGATCAGCCGGTCTGCCAGATACTCGTGAATCTCGGGCAGGTGAGACACCACGATTATGGTCAGATCCAGCTCTTTATTCACGTTCTTGATGGCGTCCAGCACTTCCTGTTTTGTGGACGGACAGGCCATGGTGGCCGGCTCATCCAGAAGAAGAATCTTTGGTTTTTTCGCCAGCTGCCTGGCAATAAGCAGCCTCTGCTTCTCGCCGCCGCTGAGGATGGTGGCCAGATGATTCGCTTTATCCTCCAGGCCCACCAATCGCAGGTAGTACATGGCCTCTTTGTACACCTCATCGTAGTCCGCATTCTCGGGGATGGGCAGGACCTCAAAACCCGTCTTGCGGGAATGGACCCGTCGCACCACGTTTCTCAGCGCGGTTTCCGTCCAGAGGGCAAAGTCCCTCTGCAGATGTATGGCCGTTACTGCCAGCTGCGCCCTGACAACCGCATCGTCGGAATCGGGCGTGATGGTGATTCCGTCCATGACGATTTTTCCAGAATCAAAGCTCTCCATGCCTCGCAGGATCTTCATCAGGGTGCTCTTGCCTCCCCCGCTCTTTCCCACCAGCCCTAAAATCTCACCCGGCCTGGTTGAGAAGCTTACATCTTTAAGAGCCACAATATCCCTGTCCTTCAACCTGTAAGTTTTGGACAGATTCTCAATCTGGAGCAACACAAAATCCTCCTATCTTATCTTAGTTCCCGTTTCCACTAGTTCACGCGGTCGCAGCAGCACGGCCTTTCCCGCAGTATCCGCTGCCAGGAGCATGGCCTGCGACTCGATGCCGAAGAGCTTGGCAGGCTTCAGGTTGGTCAGGACCACGACCTGAGTTGCCAGCAGTTCCTCGGGCTTGTAGCTTTGGGCAATGCCCGCCACCACCTGGCGCGTCTCGCCGCCGATGTCAACCATGAGTTTGAGGAGCTTGTCCGAGCCCTTGATGTGGCTCGCCTCTTTGATCTCGCCTACTCTCAGGTCCAGAGCTCCGAACTCCTCAAAGGAGATCTGTCCCTTCTTTACTACCGGTTTTCCTCTGGCCCTGGCCTCCGCCTGCTCTATCCTCTCCCGGAAGATTCTGTCCAGCTCTTTCACGAGCGCTTCTTCCATGCGATTGAACAGAATCTCCGGCTTGCCCAGCATCCGGCCTTGCGCCAGGGGCAGCAGAGCCTCGGAAAACTGAACGTCTCCGACCTTGCCGTCCAGTCCGAGCTGCTTCCAGGCAGATTCCATCTTGCCGGGCATGACCGGCTCCATGAGAACGACCAGGGCTTTGGCAATCTGCAGGCAGCTCCTCAGAACCCTTCCTGCGGCGGCCCGGTCGCTCTTGACCAGCTTCCATGGCTCGCGGCTCTGGAAGTAGATGTTCCCATAATCAGCCAGGCTCATCACGCTGTCTGCGGCCTTCTTGAACTCGTACTCCTCTAGGGAAGAGATGACCTCTTTTTGGGTCTGCTCGATCCTGGTCATAACCTCCAGATCGATCTCGCCCTCGGGAACCCTTCCCTCGAAGTTTTTCACCGTGAAGGTCAAAGCCCGGTTGAGGAAGTTGCCGAATGCCCCCACCAGCTCGGTATTCACCTTATCGGCGAAGATCTTCCAGGCGAAGTTTACCTCTTTGTTATGGGCGGTGTAGCTGGCCAGATAATATCGCAGCAGATCGGGATGAAGTCCCTTCTCCAGGTAGTCCTCCTTCACCCAGATGACGTTTCCCCGGGACTTGGAGAACTTCTTGTCATCGATCTTGAGCATGCCGCTGGCGACGACTGCTGAAGGCAGGGTGTAGTCCGCGCCCTTCAGCATGGCCGGCCAGAAGATGCAGTGGTGGTAGACGATGTCCCCGCCGATGAAGTGAATGATCCTGGCATCGTTCTTCCAGTACTTCTGCCAGTCCACGTTATTCTCGGCACACCACTCTTCGCTGAAAGCGATGTAGCCGATGGGCGCATCCACCCAGACGTAGACCACCAGATCATTGTGACCCGGGAACTTGATGCCCCAGGCCATGTTGCGGGTGATGCACCAGTCCTTCAATTCCTGGCGCACCCATTCCAGGGCATAATTTCGGGCCGATGCCGTTCCGCCCAGGGTCTCCAGGAACTGGAGCAGGAAGTCCTTGAACTCCGACAGACGGAAGAAGTAATGAACTTGCCTGCGGTACTCGGCCTTGCCCCCGCAGACCTTGCAGACGGCGTTTCGAATCTCGCCCGGCTCCAGATGGCGTCCGCAGCCCATATCGCACTCGTCGCCGCGTGCGGTCTTGCCGCAGTAGGGGCATTCGCCCTCAACGTACCTGTCGGGAAGAAATCGCTCGCACTTGGGACAGTAGGCCAGCTCGATCTCTTTAGGATAAACGTAGCCCTTCTCCATGAGGGTCTTCACGAGTTCTTGCGTGCGATTGTGGCAGGCGGGATCGTCCGTGTCGCCAAAGAAATTGAAGTCGACGCCCATGCCCTTGAAGATCTCGTCGAAGTGCTGGTGGTATCTGGCTACCAGCGCCTTCGGCTGCATTCCTTGGGCCTCGGCATTAACGACAATAGGCGTCCCGTGAGCATCCGAGCCGCAGACGAAGAGCACATCCCGGCCCATCTTCCGCAATCCCCGAACGTAGATGTCCGCAGGCACATAAGTTCTGAGATGGCCTAAGTGACAGGGCCCATTGGCATAGGGCAGGCCGCAGGTTACAAGGATAGGCGATGACAACTAGAACACCGCTCTCCGCTTATGATGTAACAGGCAGATATAGGTTTCCCAGCCCGGCAGATCTTGCCATTCTCGGGGCGGACGAGATGCCATTAAGGGATGCGGTAAGGACGTAGGGGCCTCCTCGAAGATCACCATGACGACTCTACAGGAACGGCCATCCTTGGATAAAATGTATATAACCGAATAGCAAATGTAACTAATAGTATTAATTTAGCCACCACATAAAATACAACAAGTATCATGGGGGTATCAGGTGAGATTAATTATTCTAGTCCTTTTATTGGCCCTGATGGCCGGAACGGCAGGGGCCGCTCCTCTGCAGGGCAGCGATGGAAACGCAACGGTGGTCCTCTTCGGCTCGGTCAGAACTCCGCTTGCCGATGAGAATGCGACCCAGGAGATCCTGAAGGTCGATGTCGGCCTCGTAAATACGGAGAACGCTACTTATGAGTTAGTGGATCAAAATGGTAGTGCATATCAGCCGGGCCTATTCAAGGTCCTTCAGGAGAAAAGGCACCTGGTCTACTTCCTCGTCCCTCAGGATGATCTCTTCAAGCTGATCCGTGTGACTCCCACCGGCGGAAAAACCTTCAATATCAATTGGTGGGCAACTCCCAAGAGTGAGAGTGAAGGTGTCGTCATAAGGTACTACGGCATTACCGATTGGCTGATCAACCCCGACGAGCAGGGCATCGTCATGCAGGTTCGTGCGGCCAATAACGGCAGCAAAGATCTCTACCTGACTCCCGAGAACTTCACTCTTCTGGACCAGTGGGGCTGGCCGTATAATCCAACCCTGGGATTTGATGCGGAAGTGATAGCCGCACAGAAGGCGAGCACAAGGGTGAAGGTAGGATTTACAGGAATCACTCTCCTGAGCAGACCAACCGCCCTGGCCTATGACTACGGCACTCCCGGCCAGATCATCATAAGCCTTGAGAAGGATCTGGTGGCGCTGTCCGACGAAAAGGTCTATGGTGCCAATGCCACGCAGAAATCCGCGGCTGCACCATCCGTCAGTGAAAATACTACAGCTGCCCTGCAGAGCAGCAACCAGACGCAGAGCCAGGCGGCAGGCGAGACCAATAAGACCGCAAGCACCACCGCCACCAAGATCAGCTCTCTGAAAGAGCAGATCGCGGCCAGCAAGGCGAGGCTGGCCGGCACGGAAAACGCCAGCACCGCCAGCGAGCAATCAGCCGTCGGCAAGAAGATCAACTCCAGCCTCAGCTCGACAAAGGAGCGGCTTGCTGCGGCCAAGGCCAATCTGCATAAGAGCACACAGAATGAAACCGAGAGCGAAACCGAGAGCGGTGCCCAAAACGACACCATAAACAGCACCACGAACTCCACAGCCTAGATGGCCTGAGGAGAGGAAAACGCTTGGTCACACCCAGGGCAAATGCCCTGGGCGCGTTATTAAAATAAAGACGCAAAATATATATGGTGCAATTGAAGCCCAGTCATCTCCCGAGCACGAGCCGCAATAAAATATATTAATAAGATAGGGCTTAAAGTAGTTCAATGTCAAATCAGCCAAGATGGATGAGAATAAGACCGTATAATATCAGAGGTATATTATAAATGAGATATTCGGCTCTGGTTCTGTTATTGATGCTTTTTTCCATCTGCCTGGCAAGCGGGTTTCCACTTCACGGGAGCAACGGGGTCATCAATTGCACCGTCTTTGGCTCCTTCAAGGACCGCTGGGATTCAGGAAATGCCAATGCCGATAGATATTCAGTCCTGCGCATGGACCTGAGCCTTGGCAGAGTCAATGCCAGCGACGGCACGCCCATCCGGGCAGCCTACACCCTAACCGACGGCAACGACCGGGTCTACAGCTTCAGCCCCGAGTATACCGAGGAGCTGCAACAGGGGAGATGTCTCATCGGATTCGTGGTGCCCATCGAGACCATTGTCAAGAGCCTGATGGTGGATCTTGGCAAAGATCCTTACGGCGGCGAGCAATTCTCCATTCCTTTTCCGGAAGTCTCCAATGCCAGCAACGGGAATGTGACACTTCTGTATTACGGAATATTGAGATCCTGGACGGCATCGAACAAGAAGACCATTGAGTTCGATGTCGCCCTCATCAATAACGATACAAAAAAGTTGCCGATTGATCAAAGCAACTTCAGCCTGGTAGACCAATGGGGCTGGAAGTATAGCAGCGCGGAAAAAGACATCAACGGCAGGAAGGGAGTCGCAGCCACGGAGCTGAAGCCGAATGGAACGCTTCGCTCCCGCCTCATCTTCAGCCCCATATCAATCCTGAGCCGTCCGGCTGAGCTGGTTTACAATTACTCCAATAATAGTATTCTGGCCGTAAATGTAGATTCAGAGGAGGGGTTATGCGCCCACAATGCCGATGAGCAGGAGTGTATCGATTGCGCTGCGAATCCTGATGAGCCCGCGGCGAACACGCTCGCAGGCACCATCAAGGCCAGCAAGGCCCGGCTGTCCAAGGTGAAAGGAAACGTCACCGACAGCAGCAATAACAAAGGGCGTGATGAACTCTGAAAGAGGGCTGAATGGTATTTACCGTATGGCACTACCTTCCCTCCGCGGTCTCTGCCCTTCTGATCATTTTTCTCGCCGTTAGACTTCGATTTCACAAGAGCCTGGCAGTTGTTATGTTCCTGTCTGCGCCTTTGGGATTGGCGGGTTACCTATCAAGCAATAGCCTGCGTTTTTATCCTCTGGATTTTCATGTCCTTCATTCCTATATGGGCTTGGCGACGCTGGCTCTTTCCGGGATGCTGTTCCTGGACGGCCTGCAGGCCAAAAAAATGGGTAAATTTCACTGCAGGCTCGGATACGCAGCGGCAGTGCTTGCCATTCTTTCGCTCCTCACCGGCCTCTTCCTGCTGTCCGGATGGGCAGCCCAAAATCAGGAGACGAATATCCAGCAGACCTGGCCGGAGGAGGCGTTCGGCCCGCGAGCCGAAACCGGAAGACTGCCCGAGGTTGAGGCTGATGAGTATCAGGGCGCCAAGCTGACGCCCCTCAGCCAGCAGGGGAATAATGCCATTGCAGGAACGCAGCATATCGATAAGGCAAAATACCGCCTGGAGATAACGGGACTTGTCGAGAAGAACCTGAACCTGAGCTATGAGGAGTTGCTGGCCCTTCCTGCGTATTCCGAGGTTGCCTACATGCCCTGTGTAGAAGGATGGGGATTTCCTGCCAAATGGACCGGATTTCTGGTGACGGATCTATTGAACCGCTCCGGCCTCAAGCCTGGAGCAAGTTATGTCTTATTTTATTCCGCCGATGGATATTCCACCGGCATGCCGCTGACCTATCTGCAGGATAACAAAACCATCCTGGCCTACGGCATAAATGATGTTACCCTGCCAGATGAGCGGGGTTTTCCGTTGCAGCTCGTGGCCAAGAGCCGCTACGGTTACAAATGGGCCAAATGGATAACAAAGATCGAGGTCACGGATAAAGAGGTGAGAGGCTACTGGGAGTCACGGGGCTACAGCAACAGCGCCAGGGTCGGAGAATACCCCTTCGGTTAGAAGAATGTTTATCGGGCATTCTCCTTTTTGATTCATTCGCAAATTCATAAGCTAATTCGACTTCATCAGACCTTCATACCTCGCTGGATCGAGATGCTGCGGCGAGTATTGTATCCCTGCCTCCCGCAAAGCCGTTACATAGGAGCGAAGATGCTTTTGGGAACCGGCCAGCAACCCACCATAAACCGTTTTGATATCCTGCTTGTCCGTGGCGGAGATCTGCTTTTCCAGATCCATGATGCTGATCTCCTCGTAAGCTGCTGCCGCCGTCAAGGATGCGCTCTCCGATCTCATTCCCTCCGCTAAAAGCTGGTCGTAGATTTGCTGAAGCGACCCATTGACGAACATGCCATTCTGTTCTTTCGCCGGATCTTGCAGGCCGTATTTATCCAGAAGCATGAGAACGGCGTCCATATGACTCTGCTCGGACTGGGCGGTATTTTGGAATATGGCAGCGGAGGTCTTATTGTAAAAGGACCGATAAAGATCGCGAGAGAGCTTCTCTTCCTCGCGGATCAGGTCCAGGCCGTCCACATCGCCAGCCGTCAGTGCAGCCGTGCCCGAGACGGCCTCTGCCTTGTTTTCAAGATTCAAGATACCTTCCCCCTTGGCCACGTTGTGCTTGTCCTCGTCAGAGGTCCGGTCTGCCAGGGCCCAGATCATTGAGACCGATTGGCCGGATACGAAGGCCTTGTCAAATCCGTCCGTCGTGTTCATCTTTCTCTTGAACTCCAATACCGTGTTTTGGCCCGAGGCGCCGCCACCGAACTGCAGGATGTCGTAGGTTCCGCCGAGGGTGGTATCATTCTCATGAGGGCCATAGTTGCCCGTGCAGTACTCGTCGGATATGGTCGCTCTGCCGTTTTGGACCGAGCCCATAACGATGTCTGCATCCTTCATCCACTCGGTTGGCTCAAATCCTATGGAGATCCAGCCCCTGGTTGATCCATTGAGGGCCATATAGAGATATTCGGCATCATTCTTCCATGAGATCTCCAGGACTCCTCCCGAGTAGCCATTGCTGGCCGGTCCGTGCAGTGTCATGCTTCTGGCATACTCATTCGGGCTCACCATACCATCCGGCTTCCATTCAGCAGTCGCCACTGTTTGCTTGACTTCAGGCCCGCTCTGCGGCTGAATGCAACCGGAGAGTGCCGCCACAAGAGCCAAGAACAATATGATCAAAATCAGCCTCATCCCCAAAACACCTTTGCCTTTATTCTCTGGTGTTTTCTGAAGATATCAGGCTGTCGAAAAGAGGTGGCAGAAGAAAGGTGCAGGCGGAAATGCCTGCATCATTCCCCTGCCGGCATAATTCTGCCCTGGCTCGAAGCTAATCCAACAGGGCCCATACCTTGAGGTTATCGAAGCCGATGGTTACGTTGCCCTCCGATTGGGTACCGACCCACAGGCCCAGATCACCGCGACCAAAGCTGCTATCCTCGTAGCTGTTCAAGAGCACATCGTTGTCGTAGAAATCGAATTTGTCTCCCCTGGCCACTACCTTCAGGCGGTTGGTCTCATCGCCGGTCTTGATGGCGCTGGACTTTGTCCAGTTGGACGGCGTGACCCAGGTGCCATTCTCTTTCTTGGAAAACTCGAAGTATCCATCGCTGGAGATCAGGAAAGCGTATAAGCTTCCTGGTGCCTGGTTCCGAATCCAGATGCCGTAGACATTGTCATCAGGCCCGGCTTCTTTTTTGGCCTCGACCTCCACCCCCAGATCGCTCAGGTTCAGGTTCGGTGCCAATGTACCTCCCCAATAGTTTTCCGGAACAACGGTAATATGATAAACTCCCTTCTTATAACCGGCAAGGAAATCTCCGTTGGTGGTTATTTCCCATCCGCTTTTGCTGCTGGAAAAATCATCGGAGTACAGCAGCGTTCCTAATTGGGAATCTGATGTCGACTGATTTTGAGGCGCGATCTTATTATTTATCGCGCTCTGGGCCAGCGATGGCGTCATGCTCAAGATTATAAAAAGAGCCAGAAGCATGAAAGTCGCCGGATAAGACTTGGCATAATTTTTATTCATTTGAATCCTTCCTACCTAGATGCCAGTACCACAATTGGCCGTCTATTCTAGAATTATGGGGCTTCTTGGCCAAAAAAGTTTGGGTGGCGAGAAGTTGCCGGAGGGGAGCGGGACCCATTAACAACCGGTTCGATAAGCTTCATCCACAGCGACCTGTCCAAGAAGATGGGAGGAAAATGCGGGGGACATCCGCCAGCCGCCCTTCCTGCATGCTCGATTGTCGGCATTGTGAGAGACGAAATTGCGAGTTCACCCGGAATTTTGACCAACAGGTATATCATCAAGAGATGCCATTTATAGGATGTTACATTTGCGTCGATTCAAAGAGATTTGTTGAGATGTTTTTTGTAGCATGTTCGATTTTTGAATCGATACAAAGGGTAAGTGAATTAAATGTTTGAGAGAAAATATGATAATAGCGGTAGCAGCAGCAGAGGCGGCTACAACAGTGGTCCAAGAGAGATGACAAGCGTAACTTGCTCAGAATGCGGGAAGCAGACCCAGGTTCCCTTCAAGCCGGATGGATCAAGGCCGGTTTATTGCAGCGAGTGCTATCAGAAGCACCGGCCTGCAAGGGCACCGAGAAGATACTAAACCGATTTGATTATCAATTACTACTTAATCAATCTGTTTTAACCAAACTGCATTTTTGGCATTGGCAAAACAGGCTATGCGGGGCGGCATCCTGCCCTGCAGATTTTTCGCCGCTTGCAGCATTTGCGGCTCTCTGAATGCAGTTTTAATGCACTTGGCGGACGAATTAGCCCGAATAATAAACGATGAGGAAGATAATGAACGGAACATTAATTTTGGCAGGAAATAATAGCACCATGAACACCATCATGGAGAGGAATATAGCTTATACCGGCAAACCGTGCGTCGGGTCTGAATGCAGACTGGCGAAGCTGTGCAAAAGAGCTCGAGACTTGCGGGAATTGAAGGGAGCTAAGGATTTTGAGCGAGCATAAGCAGAAAGCAATCCTTGATCTTGCATCAAACCGGCTCATCGAGGTCGATGAGGGAATTGCTCCTCTGCTCCAGGCCATCTGGAACTCGGGAATCAACACATGCAATTCCTGTCAAGAAAATAAGCCGGGCATCATCTGGATTGAGTTCCTCGCGGCGATTGATGCAGAAGCATTTTTGACCCGCGTGGTATCAGGCCTCGATCCCGTAAATAATCCTGAAGCTGACGACTGGCTATACTCCAGAATAATCGGGGCAAACGGAGGCTGGCAATATGCTGCACATCCTCATGATGCCAGGGAATACATTGATGAAGAGAAAGGTATAATGGAATTGAACGCCTCCGAATCGTGCGGAATAGCATTATCGATATCGGTCCGCTTTCCCGTCGGAGATTACGAAAGACTGCACGATCTTATGCGATGATAGCAACAAAAATGCAATTGCTGCGGCATGATAATAAAATCGTCAAAGATATTATGGTCATGTATTAATTATGATGTGAATTCGAAGGATGGAGGAATTCAAATGAAGCAATCCAAAGTTCCAGAGATAGCAAAGTTTGACGACATAGTCTCGGAGCTGTTGCGGCGAGGCGTTGTGGTACTGACGCACCGTCCCACCAGGTGGGGCTATACCGTGGACGCCGTGATCCCCTCAGCAAAAGTTGTCGTTCTGAAGATGCCGGATTTCAGCAGGCAGACCAAAGAGGCCATGAGAATGTTCCAGGATCTGACCAATAGACTGGGGAGTGACGGATATCGAGTGCTCATAGTGCCCAAAACCAGCATGAACGAAGAGCAGATAAGAGCTTTCTGCGATCGTATCTCAATTGAACCATCTCCTGCGGCAGCCTGATTCGCTTCTGCCGTTATCTACCGAAACAATCTGACTGACTATCTAACTTGACGTCTTGGCATCCGTGCGGGCCATCACCAGCAAACACTGGCGCCAGAGACTTTAAGGAACACGAGCAAAATCGAAATGAGGGCTGATATGATGTGCGATCGTTGTACTAGAGCACCGGTTGGTGCATGTGTGGGCGAGGCGTTCTGTGCCTCCATCCATATGACGGACGAGGACGCCTGCACGCTGGCGGCGGATACCTGCCTCTCCTGGTGGCAGAAGAGAGATGAGATGGCAGAGATCGATGATACTCTCTGGGAGATGTCGGAACAGAGAATCGATGAGCTGGCATGCGATCCTGAGAAGGCACGGGCGTATTTGGCCGAGAGGAGAGCGGACTGATCCGGCTCTCATTATTCTATTTCCTCAGCACTATTCTAATAACGCCCGTCTTCATCAGAATGCTCTGCGGTGTGCAGCCCATCAGTTTCTGGAGGGAGACGTTTGCACTGGTGGCATCTTCCCTCCGGACGCGGCGTGCGCACTCACAGCTCCGATGATTACCTCTGGCTACCGCTGACGGCTCACCGATGCGTCACTGCTACTGGAGACACCGGCGTGCTTGACGAGCGTATCAAATTCATCGAGGGCAGGCTCCTAAAACCTGATGAAGAGGCTTATTATGACCTTCCCACGAGGTCGGAGCAGTCCGACACCCTTTACGAGCACTGTGTCCGAGCGATCAGGAACAGTCTTTCGTTTGGCCGGCACGGCCTGCCCCTCATGGGCTCTGGCGACTGGAACGACAGCATGAACCGTGTGGGCTATCTGTGCTCTCGCGAGAGCGTCTGGCTGGCCTTCTTCCTGTACTATGTGCTCATAAAGTTCTCTGAGATTGCCCATCTTCATGGCGATGCAGCCTTTAGAGATCAATGTAGCAGCGAGGCTGCCAACCTGCGCCAGAAGATCAGAGAGTTCCGGTGGGATGGCCATTGGTACCTTCGCGCCTACTTCGATAACGGAGAGACCCTCGGGTCCGCTGCCAACGCAGAATGTCGGATCGGTTCCATCTCCCAGAGCTGGTCTGTTCTATCCGGCGCAGGAGATCCAGAGAGAGCGAAGACGGCTATGGAGGAAGTGGATCGCCTTCTGGTCAATAGAGATGCATTGCTGATACAGCTCCTGGACCCGCCCTTCGATAAGTCCGACTCAGATCCCGGCTATATCAAAAGGCTACACCCCGGGAGTGAGAGAGAATAGCGGGCAGTATACCCATGCTGCGATATGGGAGATCATGGCTTTTGCGGCCATGGGCGACTGCGCCAGGGCCTGGGAGCTATTGTCTCTCATCAATCCCCTGAAGCATGGCTCGACCCCGGAAGAGGTTGCGATCTACAGGACGGAGCCATACGTCGTTGCAGCAGATGTCTATGCACTCCCTCCTCACACCGGACGCGGAGGATGGACCTGGTACACCGGAGCTGCAGGTTGGATGTACCGCCTCATAGTAGAATCGCTGCTTGGACTGAGGCTGGACGTTGACAGTCTATTCCTTACTCCCTGTATTCCGGCGGACTGGCAGTCTTTTCGCCTGCATTACCGCTACCGTGAGACATTCTACCACATCACGGTTACGCAGTCGGGGCCGGGAGGCGAGGTGGTCGGCGTGACGGTTGACGGCCAGGTGCAAAGCGACGGGTCGGTACACTTGGTCGATGATCGGAAGGAGCATTTCGTGGATATAAAAATAAGCTGAAGGACGATAGGCTAAGGGGCGAATTGGGTTCTCGGCTTTTTGGCGGTCGATATTATCAGTAATATCTAAAATGATTTATACCTGTTTTTTTTAATTTGACATGCATACGGGTCGTTCCCGTCGCTCCAATCGCTTGCGCCTCCCTGCAGTTCGCTTACTCGATTACAGTTCGATCTTCACATTGTGCCTTTCTAAGAATTCTTTTAATGCCTATTCGACCACTGGCTTTGAGCCCGCAGGCTACTTTTAGACTGTAAAGTGCAAGTCTTCATTGTTTTTGACCACCGGTTCGGATAAGGTCAATGTATTTTTTGCCATCGCACTTCATAACGAGTATAATTTATGTATCTTAAAATTTAGGTACCAAAATCTTTTTATGTAATAACATCCTATTATATTTAGATTCATAAAAGGAGGAATCAAAAAATGGCAAATGATCGGGTAGAGAAAGCGAAAGCTGATACCAAGAAAACAATGTCTGACATAGGGAACAAGATGGCACACGCAAAAGCTGATTTAAATGCTGATGTGGAGAAGGTCAAGGCCAATTTCGGGCATGATGAAACCGAGAAGAAGGCAGCTTACGCAAAGGCTGACATAAAGGCAGGTGCGGAGAAAGCAAAGGCTGATGTCGAGAATAAGCTGGCGCATGCAAAAGCTGATGTGCAGAAAGCAAAAGCCGACATAGGAAACAAAATGGCTGATGCACTGAAATAAATAATGGCAAGCATACCAGTAATCAATATTTAGGATGTGCATAAATGGCAGACTTACTTTATCTGGCAGTCGTGTTCTTCGTAATAGCTCTGATACTTGGAGTATTGGGAGTGCGTGGTGCAGGCATATCGATGGAGATCGCTAAATGGCTGATAATCGTGTTCATCATTCTGGCGATATTAACGCTAGTACTGGGCGGCTCATTCCACCTGTTGGTATTACCACTTGTAGTTTAGGGTCATAGCGAATCAAATGAGAACGGAGGTTTGAAATGAAAAAGATATTAGTGGCCATGCTTATTGCCACGATGATGCTGCTGGCTCTGAGCACAGCAGAGGATGTAACTAAATCTACTACAACGGTGACTAGCACTACCCCTAGCCCGGATGTTACCAAATCAACTACAACAACAACTAACTCAGCTATGGGTCCCGATGCTTCCAGATCAACAACAACCACGACCAGCTCGACTCCTTCCACCGAGCCTACAAGCACGACTAAATCAACGACTACGACTAGCACGACTCCTGGCTTCGAGGCAACCTTTGCAGTAGCCGGGCTCCTGGCAGTGACCTTTGTAGCTCTGAGGAGAAAACGTTAAGATCCCTTGGTTTTTTGTATTCTAAAAGACAATGAGTGTTTAGGTGAGATTGATTATGATAAAAAAACTTATAAAAATATTGTTCCTGCTTGGGACAATCATTCCCTTCTTGTGCCTGGTGAGAAAGATGCACAATCACCACCACAATGAAAAATAATTAATTTTAGCTATCGGTCCAAAGTGCAAATAGGATAGCTAATTTTGTGGGAAAGACCTAGATTGTATATATCAACTGGGGTGAATCATTTTGAAGAAAGAAGAATTTATGCGGCAAATAGAGGGCTGCAGGCTTTCCGGGAGTTTTGACCAACATCTTTTGGATAATGCCTCTGAGATGTTCAGCAAATGGGGTATGACCACACAATTGGACGAGAAGGAGCACCTTTTTGAAAGCTCTGGACTGACACCTAAACCCGAAGACAGCAGTGCCCTAAAGAAAGAGAAAGAGGCGCTGCGTTGTGTGTGCGAGAAGATGATGAAAACCAATCTGAACAGGAAAGACGCAGCCGTTATCATCAAGAATTTCAATAAGATCAAAGATCCGGCATTCGAGTGGGTCGAAGAGTGAATCAGCTCCAAAAAATTTGGGAATTATACACATACTGGAATACATAAATAATTCGGGCAGATCAGAGACGGGGTTTAAGGACTCATGACATCATTCTCGCGATTTGCCGTTCCATCCTCTTAAAGCCTTAGTTTATTTAGAAATCTGAGAGAACTGTTTGAGCGAAAGTCAGGTGTTAAAATGAAATATAGCAAAATTTTGCTGTGCATGGCAATGCTCTCAACGTGCTTGCTAATTGGTATCGCATGTGGACAAGATTATCTGAATGGTGGATATGTCAGTTCCAGCCGGGCAAATTCTGATCCTGGGCTGAGTGGCATGTTGCAGTGGCTCGATCAACCAGTCTCTAGCTTCCCCTGGTACACTACTGGTGGTTCCTTCTACACCCAACCGTATAGCTACACCACGTTCTCGCCCTACACAGAATATTATGTAACCTCCGGTAATCCTGTAGTGGGTGGAATAATAAGCAATCCTACCAAGTTCGACATAACGCAGAAAACACCTTCCCGCGTGTACTACGGTGCCGGTGTAGGGTTGCCGTACTCCCAGTATGCATCCACGGTGCCGTCCAAGACCAATGACCTCTGGATCCAGGGAGCAACAAACTGGACCCAGTATGTGGTAAGCCCGGTCGGAACCTGGCTGCAGCTCGTCGCCTACACTCCAGTTGAAGGACCAGCAGGCTTCTATGAGATGATTCAGACAGACACCACCAGTTCGAAGTACAAGACATATCAGTTCAGCCAAGGTTATAACACCATGAACTTCAATGCCGACCAGGTGGGAAGACATATGCTCTACTTTGTGGTAAACAGCCAGCCCAGCAACGTGGTCATTGTGGATGTGTTTGCCCAGGCTCCCGCAGGGTCAACGAATCCGGTGCATACAATGTCTTAAAAACAATGCATCACTGAAATAGAAACATGAGATTGGTAGCAGGTGCATTTAGGCCATCAAGGCTCAATGCTATCAATCTCCCAAAAAGAGATCGAGCTAGAATTCCAGCGTGTGAGGAACATGAACAAGATTTTGATATCGGTTATCCTCGTCATTTCTTTGATGGGGTGTGCTTCAGCATTAGATGGAAGCGGCGTGGAGATGCGGCCAGGGGAGGCTGCGGCAGAAAAGCTGTTTAACTATGGAATCGGTCAGCCATGGGTCGGTGGCAATCCACCGTCAACGAGCGTATCCTACTCGCTGTATTCTCAATATTACTCAATAAACAAAGGATCATCCTCTAAGAAGCATATCGAAGCTCCAAAAAAGCATGATCTGAGAGATGATACACCTGCCACAGTTTACTTCAACTATCAAATGCAGGCTGTGCCTTATACCCAATATAAAACCTACTCCGCATATACAGGCGGCAACTCATTGTGGGTGCAAGGTGCCACAAGCTGGACTCAGTATGTCCAGGTTCCACAAGGATCAAGCCTGTCTCTATTGGCAACTTCTTCCGCTGGCGGCAATGGGTACCTGTATGAGATAAACCCCAACGGATTACTATCCAAGAACGGCTTCTACTTCTTCCCGGGCAACAGTCAGATCAGTTTCTATGCGGACATAATTGGGCAACATATACTGCTCTTCATCATCAACGGCCAGGTAAGCAATTCAGTAGTGATCGACGTGGTGCCCTACACGCCGCCTTATCAATATCCAACACCGGTTTCATCAATTCAGCCCTATCCACAGGGGACGATTCTGCCTCCGGGTTCAACTCCAATCTCAACAACAGGTGATTCTACAGCCACAATAGTATCTCAGGGCATGCGAGGATATCAGATATTCTTGGATGGAAATTACATAGGAACCGAGGGGACGGGTGGCGATCCTCTAGATGGACGGTTCACCTTCAGAGTCGTTGGCAACCAGAACCATGACGTGAGGGTCTATGATGGTCAGTTCAATTACCCGAAGACGATATTCTTCGAAAGGGGAGGCACGAAGATAATCAATGTGGAGCCAGGAACAGCGGTCTATATCTAGATCGCTCGGCCAAAAATAGAATTTCCCTGCACCATTATTTTTGCTCTACATCCTTGATTTTAATGGTAGAAGAATTATTCGAAAATAATATATGATAATGTAGGGACAACAATGGCAAAAATGATAGAAGTACAGCCCATCACAGGGTAAATCTGTAGGCTGCACCGCTCAGGAATGTGCCCGTCTCATCATAGCTCTGTCCGTTCTTGCTAATCACTATCGTATGCCACATATTGCCCGGCACCCTGAATTTATAAATTCCGTCCAGAAGGTCGGACCCGGACCCTTCCGTGCCTACATACTTTCCATCCAGGTAGACAGCATAGCCCTTGAACCAGCTTGACCTGAGGGTTACCGAAGAAGTGCCCGAGGAGGGCGGCCTCGGCTTTGCGCCGTAAACGTAGACGTAAATATAGTTGCTCCATCCTTTAGAGTGGTACTGGAGGATGTGCCAGCCCGGGGTATCGCCATTGAACCATTTCTTCTGCCATCCCTTGGATGAAAATCCCAGGTAATTGACTCTCAGGCGACCGTCCGGGTACCACTCATAAAACCAAACCGGTCCGGAGCTGAAGGTCTGCAGCCACATGGGCAGCCAGCCGTAAAGTGTGCAGCCGGCAACTGTCTGGGGAACAGAGGATATGTAGAGCCCGTTCATGGCTGCAATGCCTTGCGGAAACACAATCAGGGACTGCGATTGCGATGGATAATTGTAGTTGTACAGGGCGCTTTGGACGTTGCTCGTCAATTGCCCGGCAGTTAAAGCACTCGCCGGTATCAGGCCCCGGCTGGTCTCAGCTGCAGGCGGGGCTTGAGTGGAAGTCGCCAGCATTGCAACTGACTCTGCAGGCACCTGGAGTCCCAGGTTCTCCGGACTGTCCGGTGCAACCGGCACCGGAGCCCCGGAAGGAACGGTCGATGAGTATCCGACATCCGCGTAGGTCTCATATTCGGTTTGATCCAAGTGTGGATCGGTGTCCTGCCAGCCCAAGAACTGCTGGTCTGTCGGGTAAAGGTCATTCGCATATTGACTATCTAAATAAGGTTGACCGGAATTCGGTTGGCCTTGTACAGATGTCGCCATAAGGAGGATGAAAAAGCTCATTATGGCCAAAAGAGCAGTCTTATTCATCAATTTCACCTCGAATTCAATTTTTTTACACTCCCCGTAAGAGCCGTTGATAGTTTTGGCCGATCTTATTATGGCTTTGATATTGTAAAAGAGTATCTTTTATATGGACCTTGAAAAAGGTGCTTTAGGGTGACTTTGATATAGGCATGGATGAAGCTGCCGTTTCTGGGTTGAAAGTCACTTTTCGAAAGTGTACCATTGTCCTGTAAGCTGCCAGAATAAAACCGTAGACTGCAGGCCCAACTATCACGCCTACTAACCCGATGACAAAGACCGGCGCCGTAAATGCCATGAGGGTGATGAGGGGATGGATTGAAGCGCTCGCTGATGCCAGGCGGGGAAGAACAATGTTGTTAGGGATTATTGTGAGGAAGATCACTCCAAAGGCCAACAGGGCAAGTCCTGTGGTATAGTCTTGGGTCAGCAGGTAGTAAAGGGCAATCGGCCCGAAGATCATTTCTGGTCCTACCAGTGGAACTAGGGCGACTACAGCTAATATCATGCCCCAGAGTAAAGGATAGGGTATGCCGAGCACGAGGAACCCTACTGCACCTACGATCCCGATGAGCAGGGAGTTGAGAAAAAATACCCGGAAAAGGCTCTTGTAGATGAGGTTCAGTTCCAGAAGAAAATGTATGGTTATTTCTTTTTCAGAAAGCAGCCCTACAAATTCATCTATTATCCGTTTACCGTCAACAAGGAAATAATAGGTGAAGATTATTGCCAGCAGGAACTGAGTAAAGTATATGGGCAGGTTTGAGGCGAAGCTCACGATGTAGTCCTGCAAAACTGGTTGGACAATTAAGATAAGGGCTGTGGGAATGTCGCCTATACCCTTCACATAATCTGCAGCCAACGCTGGAAGGTAAATCTCGGAAAGGCTGTTAATGGTGCCGGAAAAATTGGATACTTGTATCTGAAGATAGGCTACGCCGCCCAAGCCCAGTAAATTCGACATCTCAGTTATGAGCGCATCGGCTGCTGCAAAAATGATAAATATTAGGATAAAAAATATTATTAATATGGATGCAAAAGCTGATGCCCGACGATGATGCCCGACGTGCCGGGAAAAATACATGAATACAGGGTCCAAGATATATGCCAGAAGAAAGCTCAAAAGAATGGTTGATATAAAATCTTTGCTAATATATATTGCAAATGAAATTAAAATAAAAATGATCGCTGCAAAGATAATGTAAAATCTGCGGCGTTGATCCATGCAATATATTAGCGATTCAATTCTAGATATAATCTTCTGTACTAAATGGCAGGCCAGAACAATCATTCGCCAAACATCATGGTAATCCAACGACAGACTGAAGAGAGAAGAGCTTCGCCGAATCCAGCGCTCAGATCGTTCTATCACCTCGGCACAATTCTGATAATGGCAGTCTTCATCAGATACTCTATCGTGCCATTTTGCGTTTCTATCATAATGCAGTCTGCGTCCTCGTCCTGCAGTATCCCGCTGGTTACGCCTGGTTCTCCGGATTCTTTGAGGCGATTAATGGTGGGAACCGTGTATATTACATCTACGGATTTCCCTTTCAGCCTGGCTATGAGAGTATCGCTTTTCATAGTTCTCACTAACCGCTAAGTACTTACTTCCGTTAAATCTTAAATAGTTATCTCCGACTAAAGATTGCGGCCTGCAGGAGGGGCGATACGTCGTTGCAGCGGACGGCTATCCACTCAAGCTAAATACCGAGCGCGGCAGATGCACCAATTCACCGAAGCGACGGGCTGGATGGGGTGCAGTCTTCCCGGCTGATTGGAAGTCGTCAGGCTCAGCATTACCGCTACCATTAAGCCTTCTGCCGCATTTTACAATCGCTAACTGGTCCCTCGATTAGTTTTTGTTAGTTATGCCTCGACTTTAACGCCATGCTTCTCAAAGAACTCTTTTAGCGCTTCCTCTACAACTTCGCTTTGAGCACGCATGCTGTTTTTAGTTTGTGCAGTATAAACCTTCAGAGTTTTGGCCATCGGTTCCGATAGAGTCAATGTAGTTTTAGGCATTATTTTCGCATTAGGCCCTGTGCATATATAGCTTTTGGCACTAAAAAATTTAGATACTAAAAGCTTTTTATTTAAAGATTTCATATTTGGAGTTTATAACTGGCAGCACAGAGACAGCCAATGAATTAAAAGACTTTTGCCAGCTCAGGACAAGGGGGAAAGTTCTTGGAAACAAAGAGCCTGCCCGTGCCGACTGCCCGCGCGCTCCTTCGGAATCAACTGCCACTCGCTCCCGGCTCCTGCGGGCAGGACACATGCGCCCGCATCCTCGGCGCCCTTGCTCATCAGGTGCACCGCCGCTCCCGCAAGCTTATTACCTAAATCACGTAACGCAAAAAGGCCGTATGTCGGCGGAACACAGGATAGAAGAAGGCGGTTGTGAGAGCGACCATTGAAAGAATCTCAAGAATCGATAGTTTGCAGGTAACTATCGCAAGAAGCCTCATAGAGTCAATTGTTAGCGGTCTTCAGCAACCCGTCCATAAGACCGCCTTTTTGGATCTGCCTGATTATCTAGAGGCAGCTTATTTTATTGATGGGCGCCGTTATTCCCTACTTTTTCCACCCTTTCTTTCCGCCGGTTGTTCCGTGTGCCCCTTTCTTCCCTGAATCCGCTGCTCCTTTCTTTGCATCTGCGCTTCCGGAAGTTGTCTTCCCTGCATCAGCCGCGACGCTCTTCACATCAGCCTTTGCTCTGTTAGCTTTCTTATTTTGCATTTGATTCTCCATTTTAAACTTGTTTTGCGATTCTCTTAATACGGCATTTTTAAATAAAAAGCTTTTGGTACCTAAATTAATAAGTATCATAATTTTATATATACGTAGTGTCCTGTAAACTGTGGCCCGGACAGACAGCCACAATTGCCAAATCCAGCATTGATTTTGATGATTCCGTCTGAGGATAGCAATGAATGATCGCTGTGCCGGGCTCCCGCGCGCAGAGCAGGCGAGTACATGGCCGCTCGGACGGCAGGAGCAGCAAACGCCGCTCCTAAAAAGTATCGCCTCATCATAGCTGCATTCATTCTACTTTTCACTATTCATTATGCCACATGCAGCCGAAAATAGCGACCACTGGCCTTGGCAGCTTGCGCCGGAGACCATCCCGCCCACCTTTTCTTCGGCAGTGTCTTATACCAAACGAGATGAATGTAGCAGAGGCTAAAATGGAAAAATGCGTTTTTTGTGGCAGCTTGAATGCTGCGGGACGATTTGTCGTCCCTGGTAGATGGATATGCAGTTCGTGCGTAACTCGTCTTGATGAGCCGTTAAATTGGAGCACGGTGGGCTGCCGCGCTTAAGTCAAGGTCAGAGCACAAAAAGCAGTCACAACTTCCCCCATGCGGGGGAGGTCGTCCTGACCAACACCGTTTCTAAAGAATTACTATCGAATTTATGATTATGTAAATGTACAGATCCATATGACAATGTCAACGATAATTGGCCGCGACGGCCGCCTGGTATGGGACAATTATTCAGTATCCCTGAAATTTTGGAAGATAGAGTGGGACAAACCGGATGGTGGAAACGAGAGCTGGCACGGCAAAGCGATTCTCTCCCAGACGGATCTTCGTGCCATGATGGAAGAGCGCGCAAAATCCGGGCCCATTCCCATAAGCGAGCCCATCTCTGCAGAGTTTCATAAGGGCAAAGAGGTCTACAGTGGGCGGTTCCTGATTTCCGCATTTCCCGATCCCGTCGACTCGAATCCTGTAGTCGATTTCACAGGCATCGGCAACCTGGAGTTAAAAGAGCATTGACCCCAGCACCGAGCCGATTTATCCTGGTAATGAAGGCTAACCTTCGGGGTCTCTGAACGTCATGCGCATTTCGTAGACCCCCTCCTCACTTCTCCGTTCCGTATCAAATCCCATATTTTTAAAGAGATTGAGCATCGGCTTATTCTCAACCAAGACTTCAGCAGTGAATCCCAGCAGGCCCCGCCTCCTGGCCAGGCGGGTGAGATAAGTGAGCAGATCGTGGCCTACCCCCTTATTTTGATACTCATCCTTTACCACCAGCGCAACCTCAGCGGTGTGCACCTTCTCATTTATCTCATATTGTCCAATTGCAGCGATGGTTTCTTTACTATCTCCCTCTACAATGGCCAGGATCATCATACTACTAGCATAGTCCACCAACCCGAACTCCTGCAGCCGCTCATGAGGCATGTCCATCCTGACGGACATGAACCTCCGGTACATGCTCTCATTGGAAAGGGCATAGAAAAAGTCCTTCATCAGAGGCTCATCTCCGATCTTCACCGGCCTGAGGAGAATATGCAGCCCGCTCCTGGTGGTCCTGAAGGTCTCTAAAGCCACCGGGTACACCCCATTCACCCCGGGTATGAACGCCTGATCTTTGTAGATGAGCAGAAGCTTCTTGGCCTCATCAATGAGCCAAGGTCTGAACTTGGGATGGGCAATAGCAATAAGATCCATGGCACGTTCCCTGATATTCTTGCCGTGTAGATACGCTATGCCGTACTCAGTCACTACATAGTGGACATCCCCTCTGGTAAGAGTCACTCCCGTTCCCTCCTGGAGGGAGGGCACTATCCGCGAAATGGTGCCGTTGATGGCGGTTGAGGGAAGGGCCAGGATGCTTTTGCCGCCAGGTGCAAGCGCGGCTCCCCTCATGAAATCAGCCTGACCACCGATGCCGAAGTAGAATGTCCCGGAAAGTGATTCTGCGGTAGCCTGGCCGGTTAAATCAATTTCCATGGCGCTGTTGATCGCGGTCATCAGCTTATTCTTGGCAATATTCAACGGATTGTTAACATAATCAATGGTTCTAAAAGAGACCGTTGGATTCTCATCCAGGAACTCATAAGTCTCTCTCTTTCCCATGCAATAAGATGCTACAGTCTTTCCCACGTCGATGGACTTCTTGGTGTTATCGACCACGCCTTTTTGCATCAAATCGATGATGCCGTCGCCCAAGAGTTCCGTATGGACACCGAGATGCTTTTTCTCACCCAGATATGAGACCGCTGCATTGGGTATGATGCCGTATCCAACCTGCAGCGTGGATTCATCTTCGATGATCCGGGCAACATACTTGCCTATAGCTTTTATGATACCCCCTGGGTCTTCCACTGTATACTCCAGCAACGGTTCATCGTGCGGAATAATAAAATCTACATCTTTTATATTTATGAAGCCGTCACCCTGGGTGCGAGGCATGTGGGAGTTTATCTGAGCAACGATCAATGATGCCTTCTGGGTCGCTGCCTTTACGATATCTACGCTTATCCCCAGGCTCATATAGCCGTGCTTGTCCGGAGGAGATGTCTGGATTAACGCTACATCGATCGGTATTATCTCCCTTCGGAAGAGGCCGGGAACGGCGGAAAGAGATATGGGCGTGTAGTCTGCTGCGCCTCTGTTGATCGCATTTCTTGTGCCTTCGCTTATGAAGAATGAATCAATCCGGAAGTTGTCGCGGAATTTTTCGTCTATGTAGGGAGCCGCGCCAAGTGTCCATACATGTATGAGCTCGATGCCGAAAAAGGCTTTGGGATTGCTGCTGACGAAGTTCACCAGAGCCTGGACCAGGTATTGGGGTTCGCCGCAGCCCGTGCCTATGAAGATCTTATCGCCAGCATGTATATGGCTGAATATATCTTCCTCTGATGCGAACTTCTCTGGCCAGGTCTTCTTAAAATCCCCTAACAGATTGATTCTTTCCATTGCGTTCCCCCGGCATCTACCTTGCGGATTGTTGGGCTAGATGCCCTGGTGCAATAATCTCAGAGGAGAGCATATCTTTGGGATGAGCATCATCTGCCCAAGGCAACGATGCTTCATTTGATCCGATATGCAAGCTCTCGATACCCTCAAGGCCATAGTAGGCAGGATGAACTACTCTATCAGTTAAGAGAAGAAAAAGACCTGCTGCTCTTGAGGAGTTGAGATAATAATTGTGCAAAGCTCCAATAACCGGCTCGGATCTGTTCGTCAACTTAACAGATATTGGTTTATCTCGATTTTGAATGCAAAACTGGCGGAATACGTCTAAGCTTCCGTTCTTGTACCAACATGTGACCTTCATTTTATTGTATATGTGAGAGGATCTATATACCTGTGTTGCTTTGGCTGAAGGGGATTCAAAGATATCTCACGATATCGTTTTCACGCAACCTTAACAGAACTCATTCTCCATGTGATGCTTCTACATTCGGCTGTGCCGCAAAAACATCTCAACAATCAATGCTGAAGAGCAAAATTTTGTAAATCGTCTCTGTTGCCTCGCCAGTACCGTGCAAATAAAGCTGCCATGGCCTTGAATGTTTCTCTATCGTCGAAGAAGTGCTTGAGGGCCAAATAGCTTGCCCAGAGAAAAAAGAAACGAGAAATAAAATGGAGGAGGACCTACTCGAAGTCCTCTCCGCCCATACCGCCCATACCGCCGGGCATTCCGCCAGCGCCGCCCGGTCCGCCGGACTTGGAAGCGATGACGTCATCGATCCTCAGGATCATGACCGCGGCCTCGGTAGCAGAGCTGATGGCCTGGGTCTTGACCCGGAGCGGCTCAACCACGCCCAGTTTCAGCATATCCACCGGCTTGCCGGTGTCCATGTCCAGGCCTGCAGTCTTCATGCCCTTCTCATGGGCGCTGCGCAGAGCGACAAGCGTGTCGATCTGATCGAGGCCGGCATTCTCGGCCAGGGTCTTGGGAATGACCTCCATGGCATCGGCAAAGGATTCGATAGCCAGCTGCTCACGCCCTCCCACGGTGGAAGCGTAGGCTCTGAGCCTCAGTGCCAGCTCTACCTCGGGTGCG
>Ga0074195_1001081_pt1 | contig 42334 bp, 32 predicted proteins | sample EPASupsiteHSE623_FD_64525 | JGI IMG/M metagenome (GOLD analysis project Ga0074195, IMG submission 64525) | Bioremediated contaminated groundwater from EPA Superfund site, New Mexico - Sample HSE6-23 | ecosystem: Environmental > Aquatic > Deep subsurface > Groundwater > Contaminated ...
AAGCGATAAAATGCAGCTTTGTGCTGTGCGCTTCTGTATTGACCGTACCGTTCAGCATATAGCCGAAGTCGGCCGCAACGCTGTAGCCGCCCTCAAAAGACGCACGCCAGCCAATGCCGCAGGCGACTGCTGAATCGCTGGCCAAATCGCCGCTAGCCGGCTTCACGTTACTGAAATGGCCGGCGTCGATAAATGCCAGCAGCCGTTGTCCTTTGGTAATCTCCGGCGTGTACAGTTCGATACTGGCCTGCAGGCCACGGTCGCCGCTGACATCGCGTTCATCCAGGCCGCGCAGCGAATGGACGCCGCCGAGGCCGAGCTGTTCCGGATAAATCAGCCGCTCATTGGTATATTGTCCGGTCAGGACCACATTGGCCAGCCATTTACTGGGGAACATATGCTGATAGTTGAAGCTGCCGCGCCAGAGCTGATAACCGGCATCGGTATTCGCCCGGTACTTTTCATATTGCGATGTGCTATTTTTGCCGCCGCCGGGCAGATTGTGAGAATAGCCCAGCGAATAAGCGGTAAAGCTGCTGCCTTGCCGCTGGCTGCCCTGGTAGGTAACGCTCAGCGGCATTGAGTCGACATCGACCCCGATTGCAACCGGCGTTCCGCCCACCGTCAGCGTCGTATCATTTTGGTACTGCCGGAAATCGAGGCCGAAATCGATGCCTCGTTTTGCCGTCGGGGTGCGCAGCAAGTTATGGACATAATGCAGGCCCACGCTGCTGCCTTTACCGGAGGCGTCGATGCTGAAGGCGCTGTCGCTGATAATGGTACCAGAATTCGCGTCCGAATAGCTGGCGGTAAGATATAGATTGTCCTTCGCTTTTGGCAGCGGAAAGTTGTAATATAAGCCGAACTGTTTAACATCGCTTAGATGATCAGGTGAAGTAACATAACTGATAATGCCGGTTTGTCCCGAACCGTTGACATTGCCGTCAACGTAGGTCATGTGGGTACGCCAGTCGCCGGTATAGTCATTGCCTGTATTATCGGCGGCCAAGACAAACTTGACAGCGTCGGTTTCTCGCACCATCACATAAGCGTCCAGTGTGTTATTTGCTGCCGGCCGCATATCAACAGTTAATTGCCGGAAGCCGTTTTCATTGGCCAGCATGATTTCATCCGACAGTGTTTTAACATTCAGAACCTGTCCCTCGCGCAGCGCCGGCAACACTGCCCGTATCTGTTCATTTGTTGAGATCGTATTGCCTTGCACAAATACCGTATGTATTACTTTGTTAGCAAAACTTTTTTCTCCAAGTTGTGCCTGAACATTGGCCGCAGGCTGTGCTGCCGCCATTGCGCTCATAACAGGGCATCCAATACAAATTGACAAACCCGCTATCATCGACGCCAATACCTTACCACTTTTACGCATCCCTCGTTGGGGTTGTGCACTTCTCATTCGCACTGCTCCTCTCATTTTAATAACTGACACAAACAATCAATACTACACACCTCTCCTTCCATCTGAACTACATAAATTTTACTTTAATAGCACACTAAAAAAATCACCCAAAATGGGTGATTTTTAGCAAAAGAGCACGTTCGCGCCTCATTATCTTATTAAATTGTGAAAACTTCCATTTCTATACAAGGAAAATATTCCTAGCCATCGAACAATAAAATAACATAGTCTTCAATGAGGAGTATCCTGCTATGTTTCGATATGCCCTCGGCCTGGGATGTATTATAAGCTGGCTTTGGCTATTTTATCTCCAGGGCCCGTTGTTAGCGCCTGTATGCGTTTTATGTAATATTTCAGCCGAACTGCTTTTTCTGTGTTTTTTAGGTTCCATGTCACTAACCTTCCTACTGCTCGCTCAAGCAATAAAGGTCCGGTCGTTGCGTAATAAAAAGAGTACACTGATACTTTGCGGACTTGTTTTATCGTTCGCACCACTGCTGACCGCTGTGCTGCCTCATTTTGGGTTGGAGCATGCTCAGCCTTTAATCATATATCTGCTTGCCGTTAGCAGCGGCACCGCACAAGCTGTTTTCTTTACCGCCTGGATGGAAACAATTGCAGCCTGCAATCTGCAGCAGAGCTGCATTATAACCGGTATAGCCTTCCTGCTAGGCGGTCTCGCCTCCAGTCTGGGCCAATTAGTAGATTATTTATGGCTGCTGCCTGTGCTAACGCTGTTTCCTCTTGTTTCTTTAGTCTGCTTGCTGCACCCTCTTCCGTCAGCGCTCTTAATGTCTAAAGACTATCCCCACACTAACAGCGTCCGCCTATTTCCCCTAAAACTCATTATTTCCCTCGGCCTTATTTATTTAAACGGCGGCATCATGATGCACATCCTCAGTTTGGAACAAACTTATCCCCACCTCTTTCAATGGTCTTATTTTGCCTATGTTTTCTTTTGTCCCGCAGCGGGATTGCTTTTGTATACCAATGAAAATATTGATTTACGCTTCATGTACCGATTACTTTTACCAATGATGTTAATCGGCTTTATGATCTTTTGCTTTCAGGAAAGCATCTTACGGTTTGCCGCTTTTGGCTTGCTGCAGGGTGGATCGGCGCTTTTAAATATGTATGTTTGGCTGTTGTTTCCTTATTTTGCCCGTTTTTCATGCCGTCCGGCTGCCGTTTGCGCCTACGGAAATTTTATCATCACACTGTGCGTAGTAAGCGGCGGCTTCATCGCCGACCTGTTGACCACAGTTCTGCTAAGCAGCCACAACATCAGGGACCTGGCCTTTATCGCCTGTATTATTTCGGCCGTACTTGTTTCTCTGTTTCCAGGCGAAAAAGAAACCTTTGCCGGCTGGCAAACAGTATTTGTGCCTGAGCCACTGGAACAAGAGCACCCGCCAGCATTACCCGCCATCTCAGCCACCGCCGGATTTCCAAGCAAGTTTGACAAGTTTTCCCTAAGCCAGCGTGAGAGGGAAGTGCTTATGCTTTTAATAAAAGGTAGAAGCGGCCGGTTCATCAGTGAGGCATTAAATATTTCCGGCAACACGGTGAAAACCCATATACGCAACATCTATGGTAAACTGGCGGTCAATGACCGGCAACAGTTGCTCTCTCTGTTTGACAATAGCGAAATTAACGTATTGGAATAATTTCAATGAAAATTGTAGACAAAAAGCCGCTAACATGCCGAAAGGTAAGTTAGCGGCTTTGCATTTAATCACCCAAACTTACAAATGACATGTAGCAAAGAAGAATCAAGACTAGCATCCCTGTTCCTGAATGGATAAAACAACCTGCTCGCCTCTACAAAAGTGCGGACAGTCAATTTTCCGCCTGAAGCATGGCTTCCAAACATTTCTGACAAGGTTAAAGAGCATTGACACATCTTTGTGGTGGAGACGATTAGCAGTACCTGCCAAATATTTTGGGACTACTAGTATTGATATTCCTCAGAACCATCACCTTTTATCCTAAAATCTATTGTATTATATATAATATGGCCTTTTTTATTACTTCAGCGTAAGCACTATTATAGAAGCAAGTATCAACAAATATAAAAATAAGGCCATTCCTTCTTATTTTAATTCCTGCATTTATACTAAAAACACGTCCAACTTCTGTACTATATTTCTATTACTGAACACTAATCATCTACTCGGATTGGAGTTTATTATGAAAATTACTAGATTTATAATTTTACTTATTATTGCTACCTTAATATTGAGTTTTTACTTAATATCAAATTCTTCCTTAACATCTAGCGCATTCGGTGTTCAAGCCAATAAGCTGCATCTTGCATGGAAAAATAGCGAAGATGTAGTGGCTTATGAAATGGAGATAATGACCAAACCTTATAGGCCAAATGATTCAGTACCAGCAAAAGATATCGTCTACCATACCGTAGATATTTTTACTCCTGGCATTGAATTAGATTTAAATCAGCTTAATATTCAACATATTGATAAAACATACTATAGGGTTAGACCCTTAGATTTAGACAGAAAGCCCCGCGCGAATTTTTCTGAACCTATGCCGTTATCTAGTGGGCAATTAAATCCTACAAAACCGCAGCCCACAGCTCTTTTTAATACAAGTCGGCCAGTACCACTTTACCCGACATATTCTTGGATCCCTGTATTAGGAGCTAAGCATTATGTTGTTGAGGTTACTAAGGATGCTCCTGAAAATCCCAATGGTATTAGCCCTTCAATAAAACGAGTACGTAGTTACACCGTGGATGAAGGGTTTGATTGTTATGACACACATGCTTATGTAGAAGAGGGTACTTATTACTGGAGAGTAATTGCACTTAATAGTTACTATTACCCTATAGGTACTTATTCGGATGCAATTCCTTTTCATGTTTCTGTAAAGCATTATACGTGGGCAGTTTTCGGTGACAGTATTACTCATGGTGGAGGAGCTGTATCTAATCCGCCTTCGGATATTAGATTTGACTACTCATCCTACATACCGTATGAAATCAAAAACTTGGGTAAAAGCGGTGACAGTGTTGAATCATTGGTCGAGCGTTTCAATAGTGACGTTTTGCCATTTCAGCCAAAGTATCTTATTATACTCGGTGGTGGTAATAGTATAAGAGGCGGAACGAAGGCTGAGGATGTAATTGAGCAATTCCAAAGTCTAATCAGTAAATGTGAACAAAACGATATAACTCCAATTTTTTTAACTATTCCGCCTATCAATCCTGACAGAATTGAACGAGTCTTTAATAAACCATCTGTTGAAGATTGGCAGAATCAAATCAATATCGTCAATGCTTTCCTAAAAAAGCAACAATATGTAATTGACGTTAACCCTTTATTAAGCGATAATAGAGGCTTTTTGCCAACTATGTATTCACAAGATGGTTTACATCTTGATATCTCAGGTAAAAAGGTAATGGCTGATGCCGTAATTAGATTTCTTCATACTTTTGATAGAATTTGAAATTCAATTAGCCCCTATCAACTTAGTCTTAAGGTCTAACCATACAAGACATTTATTATCACCATATATTCCGCAAAATGGTAATTAGGTATATAATATCCATGTAGCATGGATAAATCAGTAGGATTTGGCGATCTAAGATTGGACATTTGATTATATGGTAGGGCGGTAGTATAGGTGTACCAAGTTAATGGTAACCTTGGTTAATTCTACACTCTACGGAGTGCTTTTTTATTCTCTCGTTCGTTAGATAATCAGAACAAACTTATACTAAATGAATCCTTCTGATTTCCGGTACATTAAAAAATTTTACTAAGGGGTCGGTAACTATGGAAAACGCTCTTCAGAAAAAGTTTGGCCTTTTGACCGCAATAGCTATGGTTGTCGGAATTGTAATTGGCAGTGGTGTTTTCTTTAAAGCAGAAAAAATTTTAACTGCCACCGGCGGTGATCTCCCGCTAGGTATCCTAGCCTGGGTTATCGGCGGTATGATTATGATTGTTTGCGCCTATGTGTTTGCCACGATGGCTACCATGTACGAAAAAGTAAATGGTATTGTTGACTACGCTGAGGTTACGCTCGGCAGTCAGTACGGTTATTTCATCGGATGGTTCATGGCAGCAATTTACTACCCAACTCTCACCTCGGTACTTGCCTGGGTTTCGGCACGGTATACCTGCGTATTAGTAGGGTGGAATATCGTTGGCGCAGAGGCAATGGCTCTTTCTGGTTTTTTTCTGGTTGCAAGCTATGCCTTAAATGCCCTTTCACCCAGACTTGCCGGTAAGTTCCAGGTTTCCACGACTGTAATAAAACTTATCCCGCTCGCACTAATGGCCCTAGTCGGTACAATTGCAGGTTTAAAAAGCGGCGTTTTGGTTGCAAATTTTACGGGCGGCGTCATTGCTGATGTAAGCGACAATCCTTTATTTACCGCAGTAGTTGCAACCGCTTTTGCTTATGAAGGCTGGATTATTGCCACCAGCATTAACGCTGAGCTGAAAGATTCCAAGAAAAACTTACCGCTAGCGCTGACCTTCGGCACTATGTTCGTAGCCGTGATTTATATTTTATATTACACCGGTCTTGCCGGAGCGGTAGAAAACAGCGTCATTATGAAAGGCGGCGAAGCCGGTGCAAGACTGGCGTTCTCGACTGTATTCTCAAATGCAGGCGGCGTAGTGCTGTTTGTCTTTGTTGTTATCTCTTGCCTCGGCACTTTAAACGGCTTAATGATGGGCAGCACCCGCGGTTTTTACGCATTGGCGGCGAGAGACCTTGGACCCGCGCCGGAAACCTTTAAAGGCATCGATAAAAATACAAATATGCCGACGAATTCTTCGATAATGGGTCTTCTCCTGTGCGGTGCTTGGCTTTTGTATTTCTTTGGCGCAAATCTAACACCTAAACCTTGGTTTGGCCCCTTTAGTTTTGACAGCTCGGAGCTGCCTATTGTTACCCTTTATGCTATGTACATACCAATCTTCCTTATGATTATACTAAAAGAAACTTCTCTAAGCTCTTTCAAACGTTTTATTATGCCATCTCTTGCAATTTTCGCTTGTATATTCATGGTAGTTGCAGCCTGCTATTCCCATGGAAAAGCAGTAATTTTCTACCTTATCATATTCGCAGTAATTATGGGACTTGGCTTGTTCTTCAAACCAAAAAGTTCTAAACCTTGATCGTTCGAAAATCAGCTGACTGTTATAATGTGACATGGAACCTACAACTGAATAAATTGTAATAAGACAGCACCTAATCGGTGCTGTCTCTTAATTTTCCCCTACCTTTGGGACGCTCTGCCGACCCGCCAGACAAGCCGATTCGATGAATTTATTTATCTTCAAGTCAAACCTCACTAGGTTCCCATTGGTACCGTTACCAGTGATACGGTTCTCCGAACAGACTATAATTTCCCTCCGTATGCGTATAAGGGCGAAAGCTCGCTCAAAACTCCCCCTTCAACGCTCCTTTAAAGTAATATTTTATCGGCAGCCAGAATGTTTTCCAGCCTTCTGTCAGGGCGATATTTAACAAACTGCTCCGGGTCAATCCCTACAAAAGCGTCAACAACCTGCGGGTCGAACTGGGTACCTTTATACTTGATAAGCTCTTCAACTGCCTCGTCCCAAGAACGCCCTTTTCGATACGGCCTGTCCGCAATCATGGACTCAAATGCGTCTGCTACTGTGCATATGCGAGCCAAGATAGGAATGTTTTCACCTTGAAGATTAAATGGGTAGCCTGTACCGTCATACCTTTCTTGATGATACAAAGCCACTTCAGCCGCCTTTACTAAGTATTGAGTGTCTTTTAGAATGTGATAACCTATCTGTGGGTGTTGTTTAATAACTTCATATTCTTCCGTTGTTAGGGAACTGTCTTTTAATAGAATAGCATCTTTTATAGCGAGTTTGCCAATGTCATGTAGCAAGGTTCCCCAATTTAAGTTGGCTAAATCGTCTCGACTCAGCCTCATTTTTGTTCCAATTGCCATGGCAATCTTATTAACCTCAATCGAATGTAATGCCGTACCGCTCTCGCGATGTTCAAGTGCCTTAAAGAAAGCATGAATTGTAACTTCGTAAGCCTCAGTAAGCTGGCTATTAACTGCCCTAAGTTGAGTAGTAGCTTGGTTAACTTGCTTCCGTAGTGACAAGACGTGAACAAAAGCAAGTAGAACAACACAGGCAATTGCAATAGATACATAAGTTACACTTCGAATGAATTGCTGGCGATCAAACGTTGCAAAATATTTTTCACCAAACCATTTATCTTGCAATCTTTGCACTTCGCCACTACTTTTCGCAGCACTAATGGCATTGTTAAGAGTGGCGAGCAAGGCGCTATCACCTTTTTTAACCGCAAAGCCGTATTGGACTGTCTGCAAGGGGTTACCAGCAACTTTGATTGTATTGCCAAGATTGTGCTTAGCAACCCAATACATGCCTGAGTAATAATTTCCAACAAATGCATCGACCATTCCAATCTTTAAATCTTCGAGTGCATCGAACTGACTAGAATAGTAATAGAGTTTTATTTCCGGATTGGTGCGCAGTAATTCTTCGGCAATATCACCGCGTTGGACGGCGACACGCCTATTAACAAGGTCCTCTGGACGGGTTATGTAGAAGTTATCTCTAATAGTAAAGATAACTTGCCGCATTTCTAGGTAAGGTTCGGAAAAATCGTAGAAACGCTCACGTTCAGCAGTCTTGGACATACCGATTAATATATCTTTATCACCACTGAGCAATTGTTGCTTAGCCTTGTTCCATTCCATAAGATTAATTTCAATGTCAAGCCCGGAGTAACGTTCAATACTTCGAAGGATATCAATGTCATAGCCTTCAGGTTGATTTTTATCATTTAGATAAATAAAAGGCGGAAAACTTTCATCACCGGCCGCTTGGTAATGTGGGGCAGCATAAACGCAAATAAAAGACTGAGTTAACATCCAAATAGTGCAAAATAAAAATACAAATAAGCGCATGTTTTTCCCCACTCCAAGCCAAATTATTCATATTTTAACCTTAGTTTAATTCTCCAAATGTATTAGTAGTTTTCATTATCTAGCGACGCCCTATAATAGCCTTCAACTAAAAATAGCCATAACTTACTTTTTCAGTAAACTAAGGCTATCTTCTCTACTGAAATAATATGTCCTGCTATATTATTACATATTTTAGCAAAAAATTCGCTGTAGTAGTGTTTCTTATTCTTCACCGGGACACCGCGGGATACTATTAAGCTACTTAAAGTCTACAATGCTGATACCATAGTTAGATATTGTTCTTTTTGCGTCTTCAATTTTAGCAACGTCAGGAGTTCTGAATGTCTGGACACAAGTTCCGATTGAACTATACTTCGACTCGCCGAAATCATGGTAAGGCAGAAGTTCGACACCCACCACTTGCGTATGTATAAGATAATCACACATTTTTTTGATGTTCTGCTCATTGGCGTTAACGTCTTCAATAAACGGCACACGAACAATAGTATTTGGATGCATCCGGGATATCTGCTTGACGTTTTCTAAAATCTTACGGTTACTGATTCCAGTCATTTTCTTATGAACCTCGTCGTCCATATGCTTGATATCTACAAAAATGCAATCCAGCTGTTCACAGATGTCCTTCACTTGTTCAAAATCAAAATAACCACTAGTCTCAACAGCAGTATCAATACCCAGTTGGCTGCAGACTGCTACAAGCTGCCGCAAAAATCCAGACTGGGCAAAGGGTTCTCCTCCAGAAAATGTAACCCCGCCTCCGGACTCCCGATAAAAGACAATATCTCTTTTAATTACTTTTAGTACATCTTCCACCGTCACTGTAGAGCCTATCATTTTACGGGCACCTGTCGGGCATACTTTACAGCACGCCGCGCAACCGTAACATTTATCACGCACAAAACGGGTTGTATTTTCCTCTATGGAAATTGCACCATTACTGCAAACCGAAAAACAACGCTTACAATTAGTACATTTCTCATGAAAAAACAACACTTCAGGATTTTGATTCCACGACTCAGGATTTGAACACCATTTACATCTTAGTGGACAGCCTTTAAAGAAAACCGTACTTCTAATCCCTTCCCCATCATTAATCGACCAGCGCTGTATTTGAAATATATTGCCTCTACATTGCTTCATAGGTAGTTCTCTCAATAATTGCGTCCTGAGCTTCACGGGACAGGTTGACAAACTGTGTACTATAACCGGCCACTCTGACAAGCAAATCCTTATAATCTTCTGGATGTTCCTGTGCTTTTCTCAATACTTCAGTGGAAATAACGTTAAACTGAACATGAAAAGCACCAAGCGCGAAGTACGCTCTAATAATAGCCGCCAAGTTTTTTAGGCCTCTATCCGATTTCAATAAGTCGGGGGATAATTTTACATTCATCAGTGTACCGCCTGAATGAACGTCATGATTGATTTTAGCAACAGAACGCATCGCGGCGGTAGGACTTGTTAAGTCAGTACCTGCATGTGGTGAAACGCCTTCTGTCAAAGGTGTCTTTGCTTTTCTGCCGTCCGGTGTCGCACCAATAACACTCCCCGCCGGAATATAATTGGAAATACCCATGAACGCTGAATTGAAAGGTGATCCAAAATAATCTTTAAAGGCTCGTACTTCCCGGTAATAATAATCGCTTATTTCGGCAGCTATTAAATCAACATAGTCATCATCATTACCATACTTCGGGCAAACAAGCGCGGCTTGTCTCATTTCTTCATAACCTTCCCAGTCAGCATCCAATGCCTTACCGATTTCTTCTAATGTATATTTTTTATCCTCAAAAACCAGTTTCTTGATCATTGCTAAAGAGTTGGCTGAATCAGCTATCCCTATTCCGGTAAGAACCGGGCCTAGATTATATTTAGCTCCACCGTTGCTGAGGTCTTTTCCCTTCTCCATGCATCCTTCCACAAGCATGGAAAGGTATGGCCTTGGAACCATTTCCGCGTGAATTTTCTGGGCGGTAATTGATCCAATCACAGAATGTTTTATCAAATACGCAAGCTGTTTATAAAAGGCTTCTTTTACTTCTTCATAGCTCTTAAACTCAGAAATAGGGATTTCATCAAGACCCATACTTTTTCCAGAGATGCGGTTCTTACCGTTATTCAAGGCAAATTCAAGAGCGGCGGCCAAATTAATATTAACTGCCGACGTCCACTTGCCAATTTTCCTAGAATGCGGCACCACACAGCCGCAGTTACTCCAATCACGGGCATCTTCAGGTGACAAACCTTCCGCGAGCAACATAGCCGCCCCAACACTGTCATTGTGTACGGCAGGGAATCCTGTCCCGACCCGAATCAGTTTGCATACGGCTAAGAGGAATTCATTCGGACTATCAGGATGAATCCGCACACTCAAGCCTGGCTGGTGTGTTTTTACGTTCTCAGTGGCTTTAAGACACATGTAGGAAAGTTCATTTGTCGCATCCCGACCATCTCTGGTTCGGCCGCCTAGAGTCAAATTTTGGAATGAATTATATCCGGCAAAAAATTTTGCAGTATTACTCGAAATAGCCCATACCCATTCAGAAAGCTTAATCCAAAGTGCCTCAATTAATTCTTGCGCTTTTTCCGCAGTTATTCTGCCTGTTTTTATATCACCAGAATAGTAGGGATACATATATTGATCAAATCTCCCTAGATTCAAAGCCAGGGAGTTCTCGGACAGTATCGAGCCAAGCTGGGTAAACCATACAGTTTGTACCGCTTCATAAAAAGTTCCGGGAGGCTTTTCCGGTACCTTACGGCAAATCCTTGCAATTTCAAGCAGTTCTTCTTTACGAAGACTATCCTTCTCGACTTGCGCTAATTGCATGGCTTCATCCGCATAGCGATTAGCCAAAATGACAATTCCTTCGCATACCAACACTGCAGCGTTGTAAAAGTCGATTTTTTCCAAGCCCTCAGCGCTAACCGGTTCCACGCTTTGTAACTGCTTGAGCGCCTCTTCCTTAAGCCCGCCAAAGCCTTTTTTAAAGATGATATCCTGATAGTCGGCAGTAATTTCGCCAATTGCGTTTCTCCATTTGGAATCATTGTCGATAATGCCTGTATCAATCAAAATTTTTGCCGTTTCCGGATTGATTCGTGACAAAAAATTTTCCTCCAAAGATTTGCCTTTCCAGTAAGGAAAAATTTCTTTACGCAAGATATCTTTTGCTTCTTGATCAATACAATAGGGATCCTGATCCCGGCTTTCAAAGAAGTCCATTTCCTCATCGACCCATTTCCAGGAATATTCGGGACAGATGACCCCAGTCTTTAGGAATTCACCGACAGAACCAACAATAAGTTCATTGTCAAAAATGGTTACAGGAATACTCTTGCACACATCCTGAAATGCCTTTGCCCGTCGTCTAATAACTGATTCCCCTTCAGATTTTTGGTGTGATGCCGTAAACGCCGTTGCCCGATGAATACTAATAGATGGCTTAGCATCAATGTACAGCTTTTTGAAACCTTCAATTCGTTTGCTTGACATAATCGTCCCTCCCCCGTATTTATATATACTCCCTGATATCGCAATTTATCATTTTCGATTTTCGAAAATATGCAATAAAATATAACAATTTTATGTAATCACTTACTTAAGTATTCAATCAAATTAATGCTTGCATCAACCATATGCTTGCGTAATATTCTTTGAGCACCTTTAATATTTCCCTGGGCACAAGCACTTAGTAATGCACGATGTTCTTCTTGTGATTTTGTCTGATAGTGCAGCGTTGTCAAATATAAACGCATATAGCGCGCAACATTGTTATGCATGTTTTGAATTAATGAAAGCAATTTTGGCCTATTTGCAGGCCGATACAGAGTTTCATGAAACTGCCAATTCATTTCGCTCCAATGCTTACTCAGGTTTTCTTCATCTGCTTTTTTTAAAATGACTTCTGCTTCTACCAAATCTGATTTAGTTAAATTCGGAATAGCTAACTCTAGTGCCCCAAATTCTAAAAAAAGTCGTATATCAAAAATCTCCTGAGCTTCAGCTGCGGATAATTCAGTAACCACCGCCCCACGATTAGGATAAAAACACACCAATCCCTCTGCTTCCAGGTTTTTTAATCCTTCTCTAAGAGCACTCATGCTTACGCTAAATTTCGTAGCTAATTCCTCCTGCTTGAGTTGGACTCCTCCGCTCAGCTCCCCAGACAAAATGGATTCGCGCAAAATATTGGTAATCATGCCAGGCAGAGTACGATATGAAGTTTTTATATGACCCGTAAAATTATTATTTTTCATGATTTAATAATATAACTTTATCTTAATATTTCAAATATGATTTTCGAATGTATACAGTGTACATTAGAAAATCATATTTGAAACATTTCCATCGAAGATCAGTACATTTAATTCACATCCAGCCAAGCCACTCATTGAGCCAATGATTCGAATAAATCGTAGATACTTCTCTATATAAACCGCCTACTTACCCTATCTAACTTTTTCTAAAACATGACCATTTTTCGCCGTTACTAATGGTACGCTTCTTCGTATCGGGTATAACGCATAAGCTCCCTATATATTTCTGGGATTCCTTTGTTGATATCGTCCACAGTTGTTCTCGCTACGCTAAGACGTATGCCTTTTTTATAATAAAGACTTTTGATGAAACATTCACTTCCAGGAGTCACTAAGATGCCCCTCTTTCTCAAATTTTCCACAAATCGGGTTTCATTTATTGAGTCAGGAAGTTTCAGATAGCAATAAAAGCCACTCTCGCCACCCACCCATTCTGCCCCGTATTTTGTTGCATCTGCGAAATGTGTTTTAAGGCACTCAAGCCTTGAATACAATTCTTTTCTTATGGATGAAACATGTTTTTTTAACAAATTGCTACGTATATAAATTTCTAAGGTTGCTTGGGATACTAATGACGGCGAAAAGTAGGAATTGTGATAGGAATACCCCACATGCTCAGTAAATATAGGTAATAGGTGCGACGGAATGACAGCTATGCCTATCCTGATCCACGGTATTATCTTAATAAAACTTTTCAAGTAAATATGATGCCTATGATCTCCATAAGAGTATACAGGGGCTCCGTGATCACCAAATAGAATATCTCCGAAATAATCATCCTCAACAATATATACATCATATTTTTCTGCTAGTTGTGCAATTGCTTTTCGTTGTTCTTTAGGGTAACAAGTTCCCAAAGGGTTGTGACTGTTAGGAACTGTATAAAAAAATTTAATCTTTTCTCTTTTGAAAAGGCTCTCAAGAAAATCTATGTCTATCCCACCTTGTTCACGCGATATTCCAAGAACCTTGGCACTGTTACTTTTTAGGAATTTGCTATAGTACCTATATGTGGGCTGCTCAATCAAAATAATATCTTTCTTATTAGGAAAGGGCATGTTATTTAAGATATTGAGAGCTTGCTGAACTCCAAGATTGACAAAAATATTTTCAGGAGTTGTGAAGACTTGAAAATCAGCTAAGTATTTGGGCAACAGTTTTCTTAACGAAGGAACACCGTAAAGTTCATGCCAATCAGAGCTATTTGTATTGCATATATCAATCGCCCGATCGAGACAGTGTTTTAGGTCAGGCGTATAGATATTACCCAACAATGGATTTCCTCGGGAAAAGTCAATTACCGTAGTGCTTGGTTGTACTGCCTGGAGGCGGTGCTCTAAAATATAGCACCCACTCCGGGGAACAGAATAAACTACGTGTTCGCTCTTTAAAACATCATACGCCTTCACCGCTGTATTTGTACTAACCTGGTACTCAGCGCACAATTCGCGGACAGATGGCAATCTTTCACGGAGTCTATATCTGCCGCCCTGTATATCTGTCTTTATGGCATCAGCAATCCGTTGGTATGCTTTTTTCATCGCATTTAGCTCCTAACTGTATCGATACAGATCGATTATAACACAATTGTTGATAAGCGCACCCAAAAGTTATAATGGAGTTAATTCAAGTTTAGGAGGTAACAGTGAGATGCTAAACCATCGATTCTTACTTAATACATCTCATATCATAATTGATGGACTATTTGAAAGTGTACCAATACTCCTTTCTTTTATGATCATTACTTTTGGAGCTAGCGAAAAAGAAACGGGTGTTATTATCTCCCTTGCAATTACGGGAAGTACTCTGCTGGGGCTATTTACAATTTCTTTTTCCCGGTATTTAGGCTTATTACGTACTCTAAGTCTTATCATCCTGTTATATGGTATTGGCTTTTTCATCAATGCTTTTTCGAAAAATGTTTATCTTGCAGGATTTTGCTTTATCATAGCAATTGCAGGTTACTCTATATTTCACAACGTTGCATTTGCATATCTTACATCAAACTCTGACAGACGATCCTTGGGAAAAACTATGGGTACTTTCACAGCAATTGGCGATATTGGCAGGGTTCCATTTACTTCACTCGCTGGTTTTATTGCCGCTGTTTCTACGTTTGGATTTTCAGGATGGCGCATTGTTTGTTTAGCCTATGGCCTAGGAGCTATAGGTTTCGCGGGATATCTATTCTTTTCTTCTTTTTATACAACAGAGAAAAATAATCAAAAGGCTCTATCAATAACAGAATCAAAGAGGACTTTTCCTTCTTTTTCACTATTGCGCAACCGCCAATACGCACTGCCAATAACCGCAAATATACTCGACGCCTTTGGAAGCGATCATATTTTTACTTTTTTGCCCTATCTCCTCTTTACAAAAGGTATTGATCCAAAAATCATTGGAGCTTTTGCACTTTCCTTCACCTTTGGATGTTTCCTTGGAAAAGTAGTATGTGGAAGAATGGTTGATCTCTTTGGCACACGGAAAGTTTTTGTGATATCGGAAGTTATTATGGCGATACTCCTTGTGATTCTTGTATTAGGGCACCAAGTCTTTATTATTGTAGGAACATCCCTTTTACTTGGCATTGTAACAAAAGGAACAATTCCTGTTATTCAGACTCTTATTACAGAGCCAATGCGAGATAAACATAACTATGACGATATTTTTGCAATTAGTACTTTTTCTCGTGGAACTATCAATATGCTTGCGCCTCTTCTTTTTGGTTTCATTGCTTCCTTATTCAGTATCACTTCGATTTATAGTATCATGGCCATTGCCGCTATATGTGCTGTCATACCAGTACTAAAAATGGATACGCCACCACATGAAGCGTACGTTCCATAATATGGAGATTCTTTAGTGCGAGGGAAGTAAAAAGAATTTTTTATTGAACTAATTAATCTTCTTTCATGCTCTATGATTATCCTCCGATTCCTCCCCAGAATTAGAACGGCCTTGGCCCCTCATGTTAGTGGGGTCAAGGCCGTTTTTCGCCATTACTAATGATACGGTTTTCCTCGGATAATCTCAAACTAGGGCAAAAAAAGGCCTATCAACCAGCATTTAGGCAAATAGTAATTTATTTGCCGCCAAGAATGTCTGGAAATCCGCACAAACACTTGAATTAGAACTAATATTCCTTATTCATAATTAGCATATATTTCCGTAAGTACATTTTAAGGATAAGCATGCCGTTTCGACAAACTTATCCTTAAAGTCACATATTTATAAGAAATCGAGATTTGATTGGTGGAGGCAATCCGCGACCTTACAAAATCCACTTTTCTTTATTACTAATTAACTTTATGGAAAGCCACCTTATAAGGCTGTGCTTGTCCACCTATTCTTACATATACAATTAACGACTCGTCTCCATTTTCTTCAATCTCCATATACCCGTTTGGACTTCCAACTAAATTGACTTCATAACGTCCACTAGAATTTTTATTTATAGCAGCTGATACCGACCAAGAACCTTTCCAGTATCCCTTTGACCAGTCTTCGATGGTGCCAGAATACCCATCTTCATTAATTTTTAGAACCTCGAGCGGGCCAGCGTCTTCACCTGTTTCGAATAAAATATTTCTCTTATCACTTTCGTATACTCCAGCAGCAGGAAAAGCTAAGCAGGTACCAGCAATCGAAACAATAAACAAACATACCAAGAGCCAAACTACTTTTTTCATACACACACATCCTTTTTAATTAATATCAGCAATGTAATAGCCAGTTTCACTCGGGCGAATAATCATTGTATAGTTAAAAGGAGCTGGCCCCTTATCGCCGCCAATTCCATAATGAAGGACCAAATCACTACCTTCCGCACTAATCCATCCTTGTCTAGGACTTTTTGGAGCTAACGGCTGTTCAAATAAATCAAATAAAATAGTGATATCATTGCCGTCATACCCAAATATCTTAAAAGCATTGATAAAGTGTCCTGAGCCCTGATTAGACAGAAGAACCACATCTTCTTTATTTCCACGTAATTTTGTTATATATAGAATTCCAAAAGAAAGGTCATTATAGCTTTTTAAAGTAGCCCCATCTTTTTTAAAATCTACGTCAAACCTAAAAAGTTGTCGCGTAGCGGAAGGCACTGAAAGAGAATAAGCATCACCGTTGCCCTTAAAATCTACTGGATAAACCAAATCTTCTTTGAAAGGCAACTCGACTTTCTTAAGGCTTTCAGCAAAGGCAACACTTTCGAGCAATACACTTAACACTATAGCTAGCAATAATATCTTTTTTAACACATATATTCACTCCTTCGTCAAAACTCACAGCGCTATAATTTCCAAACCTGCCGTATTTATGTAAGTTGCTCTTTAAAAATGTCCTAAGCTTGAAACTATAAATTGTTATTGCTGCAGAAATCACTAGCTGTTTTTTTGTTCAAGGTGATTGCGATGAATCACGTCTAGAATTTAGAGCAACAAGCTTAATAACAGATAACTATCGTGCAGTTATATAGATAGCCTTACATATTGTAAAAAAAGGGGGTTGAAAAATGAAAACTTTTGCACTAATCGCTCATGACCGCAAAAAAGAAACGATGTGGATGTAGTTGTATTCTTACGCGACCCGCTTGCAGCTCAGCCTCATGAGCCTGACATTACTTCGTTACTAAGAGTGTATGATGTTCATAATATACAAGTGGCAACAAATGAGGAATGTGCACGTCTGCTATTTAAAGCCTTAACCAATAATAGTGAAATAAAAAAAAGAAATTCTAAATCCGGCGTAGATTTGGGATTTCTTTTTTCATTTTCAAGTATGATCCTGTTTACAAAGTTTCCCCAAGCGAAAAGCAGGCAGAAAATACTATCTACTTACCCAAAATTATAAGTACAGAGAATTAACTTGTCTTACTATTAGAAAGGGTGATAAGCTGGGCAGTTTGGCAGACATGTGGAAGACAATATCTTCCACATTATAGGATTTCTCCATACCCTTCTGTTCCATGCACACGAATTCGTTGCCCATCTTTTATCAATTTGATAGCATTTTCTACTCCGACAACAGCTGGTAAGCCATATTCACGTGCGATAACTGCTCCATGGGTCATCAGTCCGCCAACTTCGGTGACTAGGCCTTTTATGGACACAAACAATGGTGTCCAGCTAGGGTCAGTAAAGGAGGTGACTAATATATCTCCATCTTCTAGATCAGCGTCTTCCATGTTTAAGATGACACGTGCCCGTCCCTCTATAACTCCGGAAGAAACAGGCAGACCTACAATAGCTTCGGCTGGGAGATTTTCTCGTTTGTACTCACCGGAGAATGTTTCACCATCAGACGTGATAACACGTGGGGGAGTTAGTTTTTCGTATGAATTGTACTCATTTTTTCGTTTGCTGACGATCTGGCAATCAAGTTTATTTGTGCGTACCACTTCGCGAAGTTCTTCAAAAGTGAGATAGTATATATCTTTTTTTTCATGAATAACGTTGGCTAGTACGAGTTGTTCGGCTTCTTTCAGTAAAGCCTGCTTATAGACAAAGTAACGACTAACCATGCCGTATTTTGGATATTCGCGATAACCGATGAAATTCCGGATTAGAAACCTGTTCTGCTTAAATTTTCTCGCTTGCTTCCCCATAGTCCATCACCTCTATACATAATATAACAGTGGAACATCCCCTGCTGTGTTTAAAGAAGTAGGCAGCAGCCTCCGCAAAATTCCTTCGAATGCTCGTTTGTGGTATGATATAGACAGTACTTCTTAACCCGAGTTCTATTATGGCAGCGTTGTTTCATGATAATATAAATACAATAATTTAAGCTAGGAAGGGATTAGGATGAAGATTGGCTTTTTTGACTCTGGTATTGGTGGCTTAACAGTTCTTGGTCACGCTTTAAACATACTACCGTTTGCTGATTATATTTACTATGCTGATATTGAGCATGTGCCTTATGGAGAAAAGACAAAAAGCGAAGTAAGACACTACGTCCAAAACGCTATGGATTATATGACTGAGGTAAAAGTGGATGCTGTGGTAATCGCGTGCAATACGGCAACAAGTGCTGCAACCGCGAAATTAAGAAAGAATTATAGTTTCCCGATCATTGGAATGGAGCCTGCTGTAAAGCCAGCAGTTGCCTATTGTAAAGAAATAGGTAAAAAAATATTGGTATTGGCAACCAGTCTTACGTTACGGGAGGAAAAATTCAACCAACTCATTCATAGACTTGATGCCACAGAAATGGTTGATAAGTTGGCATTAGGCGGCCTGGTAAAATTCGCGGAACGATTTGAGTTTGACACTGTAGATGTAAGTCAGTATTTGCAAAAGGAATTTGCACAATTAGAGCCGTCTGATTATGGTGCAGTTGTTCTTGGCTGTACACATTTCCCATTGTTTAATAAGCATTTGCAACAATTATTTCCAAAGGAAACTGTTTTTTTTGATGGAAGTGTTGGTACTATAAATCATTTGGCAGATATATTAGAACAAAAAGGAGTAGCTCCAAGTCTTGATGATAAAATTAAGTTCGTCACTACAAATGGTAAACTCCCGCCAAGTGATGTTGACTATAAAAAAATATTACAAGCCTATGTACACAGCATATAAAACATTGAAAAAACAAGTAGAACACCTGCCAAATGACAAATTGGCTGGAGTTCTACTTTCAAGGAGCTATTATGCGTAAAAAGACAGCCATCCTAGTTATCGTTATAGTCGCCATTGTCGCTTATTGCAGTTATAAGGTTTTTTCTTACGACAATCGTACTGCCAGCAACTTATCAGCCTACTGTAATATTGATTTTCGCGGCGTAGCTGATCCAAAAACAAGTATTGTTACAAGTGCAACCTTATCTATAGTCGATTCTCGGTATGACTCTGGACCGCTGGAAGAGTTTTTCAGCATTAATATTGATGGCAAGACATACAAAATCGATAGTATTGAGATATCCTCTCTGCCGCCGACTTATTCGCCCAAGGTTTTCCCCTTGGAAAACTCCTTAAAACATACCAATACTTTATTTGTCACCTTCCCCCCTCAAGTCCTTAAGGAAATATCCAAGGCTGATACTGTAAAAGTTTCCTTTAAATATGCCAAAAGTGATTCGCCCATTGAACTGCCGTTAAGCACAGTAGATTTACAATACTGGAAAAATCAATTGCCGTCTTTGTAAGATTTCGCTTTGTCTTACCACAAAAACAAGCCCCGCAGTTCCTGCGAGGGCGGTCTTGGTATGAGCCGACATTTAACTGAAAATGTAAAAAGCCATCGATCACCTGATTAACTTTAAACGTAGTCATGGCAAAGAAAAGACACCATCAATATTATGGTGTCTTTTCTTCGCCATATATGTTGTCGATTCACCTTGTTCCTTAACAATCAAATTGCGCCTGATAAGTGCACTAAATTTAGTACAAATAAAGAAACTGCAATAAACACTATAGCGGCTCCGCCAATCTTAATTGCCACAATCTCATCCCCTTCTATACCATGTTTTCATTTGCTCTTAACAGATGATCCAAGGAAAAACTGAATAAAATTAAAATAATGGAACTAAGTTATTGACATAATATCAGGCTATTTCAGTTTACTCCTATCAAATAAGTCGTGCAATGATGGTTAAAGGACATGTAGGCAGTAATTGGGGGCTAAGATAGGCTAAAGCTAAATTAGATGCTGTATGATTAAAATAACTCCTGATTAGATGATATAGTCAGCAAATTGAAGGCTTACTGAAACTGATTCACAAAGACTTAACTAAATTAAATAAAAATATAAATGGGCTGATGTTAAAGCATATTATACTAAGAAAGTTGAAAGTTTAGGAATAACCACACAAAAAGTTCAATTGACGATAATATACGCAGTCTAAGCGAAAATTTTTAGTATCTAAACAAATTCAGTAAGCGGTCGCCCCGAAGGATTCGATCCTAGCGGGCGGCCGCTTTTTATATCAGACCACATCATATAGGAGCTATTATTCCCCGCCACTAAGTTTACAGATTTGCATTACCTTGTTGACAAACATGCTAATAAATGTAACAATGTATAAAAGTTACTTCGTCCTGCAGGCGTGTAATGTTATAAAAATTTCAATTGGAAAAAAATAATGATTGGGAAAAAGCAACTATTATTTTGTTTTAGAGAGCCGGTGGCTGGTGAAAACCGGTACAGATATTTTTGTGAAACTCACCCATGAATTCTTTTGCTGACAGTAGGAAAGTAGTACTTTAGGCAAGAGCGTGCTCCGCGTTAAGGATATCAGCCATGCGTAGACTTGGCTGAGTTATGAGCCTAATGTAGGGTGGTACCGCGATATTGTCGCCCCTATTGACATCTGTGTCAATAGGGGCTTTTTTATTTCAAAAATTTCTTGCTTAGCCGCTTCTTAACATCTTAGCTTTGCTCTTCGAAAAACCACCCACATTAATAAAAGTTAGTAAAGAGAGGACGATATATATGGGAAGTCAAAAAACTTTTTCTATAGGAACAGCATTTGCTATGGCTGCCGTTTGGTTTGCGACTCATAGTGGCGGGGGCTTTGCCACTGGCAACCAAGAAGTTAACTATTTTGTAAAGTATGGTTGGTATTCAGTCTTTCTACCGATAGTTGCTATGATAATTTTAGGATGGGGACACAGGAACGCCCTTGTTCTAGCTAAAGATTATAAGACCTATGATTATAAGAGTTTTGGCGATGCCCTGTTTCATCCTTATGAAAAGTATTTTTCAATCATATTTGAGTTTGGCTTTATCATGTTGATTGCTTGTGGCGTAAGTACTTCTATTGCAGGTTCAGGCGCCCTATTAAAAAGTGCCTTGGGAATTCCCTACGGAATAGGCATAGTCGCCGTAGGAATTGTTTTACTGCTATTGACCATATTCGGGAGTGACCTAATTATTAAAGTCTTAAATCTCAAGACTTATTTTATAATTGTTACCCTACTTATACTCTGCGTGCTAGGAATTCAAATGGGTGCGTTTAATTTCCAGCGCGTGCTGGCTGCTAACGAAACCTTTGGAACCAGTTTTGGAGAGGCAGTTTGGTATATGCTGATTTATATTGGTTTTCAATCCTTTACAGTACTGCCAATCATTTCTGTCTCGCATCACATTAAAACTACTAAAGAATGTAATATGTTTATGCTATTTGGTACGCTTCTTAATGGCGCCTTTCTGGCAATTATTTGCATTATGCTATTAGGTTTTTCGCCGGAAGTTCTCAATCAGACGCTGCCGGTATACTTTGTCACCACAAAACTGGACTTGCCCTGGCTAAAAATTTTATATAGTATTATATTGTTTGTTGCATTACTTGGTACCGCGATATCCTTAGTGTTTTCTACAGTCGCCCGTTTCGAACCAGTACTTGTTGAAAAAAACATTTTAAATAACTTGAGAACTCGTAGAATAGCCATTTCCTTTATTACCATAGCAATATGCACGGGTATCTCTGTATTTGGCTTAACCAATATCGTTGTCAAAGGTTACGGTTCCGTTGGCTATATAGGTCTATTCTTTGTATTACTTCCGGAAATTGTTGTCGGTACAATAAAAATAAGAAAAAATGCTAAACTTCGACAGAAACAAAGAATTGACACCGCGGTCTAAACGTGGGTTATCACAGCTGGTGCTGTCAGCTTCATAGCATCATCAATTGTTAACGTTCCGTAATGTTTCGTCATAACAAAAGACCTCCTATCGTAGATACCAAAATCTACAATAGGAGGTCTCTTTCTTCAATCTCCGTATTAATAAGGGTAAGATACTATTACATGAACAAGTACCAAAAGGCCTACGAGAGCATATTCGTAAAAATAAATGATTAAGGAGTATTGACTTGGAGTTTACTCCAGAGTGTATTATATTATTTAGGAAAAGATATAGGAGAGATGAATAATATGGCAAATAAATTGGGTTTTGGTTGTATGAGATTACCACTTCTGAACAAAGAGGATCAAACATCATTTGATACTGAAACATTAAACAAGATGGTAGACACTTTTATAAAAAGAGGATTTACATACTTTGATACAGCCTATGTTTATCATAACTTTAAAAGTGAAGATGCTATAAGAGAAGCATTAGTAAAAAGGTACAAAAGAGACGAGTTTACACTTGCAACAAAGCTTCTGCCTAGAATGTTGAAAGAAAAAACTGACCAAGAAAGAATTTTCAACGAACAGTTAGAAAAATGCGGTGTTGATTACTTTGATTATTATTTGGTTCACAATATTGGTGTAAGTTCATATAACCAAGCATGCGAATTTGACACCTTCAGCTTTGTTCTAAATAAAAAGAAAGAAGGAAAGATTCGAAATGTAGGCATGTCTTTCCATGATACACCCGAATTACTTGATGAAGTTTTAACTGCCCATCCTGAACTAGATTTTGTTCAGTTACAGATTAATTACATAGATTGGGAGAATCCAAGTATTCAGTCAAGAAGATGTTATGAAGTGGCCAGAAAGCATAACATGCCCATCGTTGTAATGGAGCCTTGTAAAGGTGGAAGTCTTGCTGTCGTTCCTGAAGAAGCAGAAGAATTAATGAAAGAATATAATCCTAATGCCTCTATTCCGTCTTGGGCAATTAGGTTTGTAGCAAGCCAAGAAGGAGTTATGATGGTGCTTAGCGGTATGAGTACTTTAGAACAAGTTATTGATAATACTTCCTATATGAAAGACTTCAAACCTCTAAACGAAGATGAATTCAAGATTATACATAAGGTAACTGATATTATAAATAAGAATACTGCTGTTCCGTGTACGACTTGTCGATATTGTGTAGATGGTTGTCCGAAAAAGATTGCAATACCAGACTATTTTGCGTTGTATAACAGTTCGAAGCGTGCGACTACCAATAATTTTTCTAGCCAATTTGTATACTACTTGAACCTTATTGAAAATCACGGAAGAGCTAAAGATTGCATAAATTGCAAGAAATGTGAACAATCATGCCCACAGCATATTAAGATAACAGAACACCTAAAAGATGTTTCGAAACTATTTGATAATGCAGGATTTCCAACAAAATAAGAATTAGAAATTGTCCAGCAAAAAATATATCCATTTTTCCGTAATTGAAAACAAAATTGCCAGTCACTGTGGTCATCCCAGCCACAGTAACCGGCAATTTTTTATTAAATTTTGCAGCTCAAAACTCTGCCGTAAGATGTAGGAATTCCGATTCTTACCCCATACTTTATATGTTTAATGGATACTGTGAATCAGTGTAATACCGACAAAAGTCAATCCGCATTAAGCTCACATCCGGTAAATAGGCTCAACCTGCCGCATCGCTTTGCTTCCATTTTGTGTAGCCTTGGATTACTTCAAAGTTATCGACAGGCCAAATGATCTTTGCTTTTTTGATTCTAAATTTATGACTGGCTTCGCTATATGGTTCAATCATTTTTTCAAAGTCCCGGAATGTGCCGTGTACCTGTCCGGTATAACCCGCACCAATATCGGCGGTGATGGTTGCCGTAAGGTTTAACTCATAAAAATAGTTGATATATTTATCGGTGTTATTGGTAAAATAGCCTTCGATAACAAGAACATCCCGGGGATTCCCGCCACTATTCATTTCATAATACACACCCGTTGTCGTCCAGACAACCTTATTTGCTGCCTCCGCCTTAGCAGCCATAAAGCAAACCGACCCGAAAAAAACGGCTAAACAGAGGAAAAAAAACTTAATATTCTTCACCATTCTCTATCGCCTTTCTTTATGTTTTATGGGGGCAAACCCTTAATCCGCCACATGAACCTTGGCTAGAAAGTTCTGCAAAATATTCCAGGCTTCCTGATAGCTTTTTTCTTTTTCAGCTACCTCAGCCTGACTGATCTTTCCGGCGGCCTTTCGTTCCAGTGCTAATTCATATTCCAGCTCGCGGATTTCGAACTCCTGTTTATATAAGGTCCCTTCCACAGACTTTACGTTGTTATAAAAAGCAAGATTCTGTGTATCCCAGCCCAGGTTTCCTATCCGCTGTTTTTCCTCCGGCGAAATTCGTTCTGACGAAAGTACCGTTAAGTCCCGAAAACTCTTTAACCAGTCGTTGATGTATTGAATCCCGGTTAACCCACTGGAAAAACTGAATCGGTCATTTTCCATATCCAGCCTATCGGCCGGCTGAGCCTTGCCGCCAAAGGCATGAGGGATAGTAACAGCCATGAACAAAGCCACTAATACTATTGATATTTTAATCTTTTGCATAATACTCTCTGGTTTTCCTTCATGATAATCACAAACCTGGTCCCGGTGCAGCAATTACCTTGCACCCGCATTCATTAATAGTTTGACCATCTCCGGATTGTTATTGCCTTGGGCAATAGCTAGGGCAGTAACGTTATTCTTGGCTTTAAAATTAACATTTGCGCCCTTTGCCAGTAGTTCCTTTACAATCTCAAGGCTGTTATCGTTGACAGCGGCCATTAACGCCGTCCACCTGGTATTGTTATCATAACTATTGACATCTACTTTGTGGGCCAGAATCAACTTAACCACTTCGAGGTCTTTCTGTTGCACGGCCAGCATGAGCGGCGTAACACCAAAACCGTTCAGCAGATACCGCACATTCAGATCGGCTCCTTTCTCCAGTAAGAACTTCACTGCTTCCTGACGGGCCGCTGCTGGGCCCTCGGCCGTTACTGCAGCCATAACCGGCGTCAGGCCGTCTTTAGACTTGCCATTGACATCAGCGCCTTTTTCCACTAACAGTTTGATCATTTCCAGATTGCTATTGTTTGCAGCCTCTATCAGCGGCGTACTCTCTCCAGCAGGCAAGTTCGGACTCATACCTGCCTCCAGGAATAGCTTCACGGCCGTCATGTCCTTATTTCCGGCCGCCTCCGTAAATGCCTGTTCCGTATACGGTAGGTTCATTTTTCCCAGGTCTTTTCTGGCATCTTCCGGACTTCTGCCGCAGCCGGCAAGCAGCAATGCAGCGGCAACTACAATCACCGGTATTAGCTTAGTTATTCTCATAAATCTATCAGCTCCCCTTATTTATTGCAAACAGAATGACAGGTTTTATTCTGCTACTCTCCGATCGCAGGCGGCGGGAGAACAGTCCTCCATGTTTCTACCGGCTGCGATTTATCAAAGGCCATAATAAACAACGGTATGCCCAAAATTAGCGATCCCAGACCGTTCATCCAGAAGCTTTTTCCCAGCTGTTTGGCGAGAGAACCATTGACATAAATATTGACTGCAATATTGACATACGGTATGAGCATGCCGATAATCCACCATGGCGACACTCGCGCGCATCTACAGATCAGCACTTGCCCATACAGAGGAATAAAGTACTGTCCCATTGAACCGATCTGGAACTTTGCCCCAATTTTTGCCATGACATAACAAATAACGAAATATAAAACTAACGCAAAAATAAATCCCACTAATAGTACCTCCTTGTTAGTTTTAGGGAAATCATTGCACGCTCCGGTCTTAGACAGAAAGTCTCGTAAATCGGCAGCGGCAAGTATTGTAACCAATTATATCCTGACCGCCAGATGTCGTATACTATCCGAACGTATACACTTGCGGATAGACCGGATTTTCGCAGCACCAGTCTATTTCGTTATGATCTCTATAAGCTCACTGATGGAAATGGATATTCCCCCTGGCCAAAGTACCGATTTTCCATCGGTTTTGGCCGCTTGGAAGATATCTCGGTTTCTAAGTTCGGAGAATCTCGCGGTATGCAGCTTTTTCTTCATATCAATCGTCACTGAGTGACTGTTATCAAAACAAACCATAAGCAGATAATCCTCGCCGAGGATGACGTCCGTGATTTTTCCCATCTTATCACCTCATAAAATAAAAAAGCTAATCCATTTTTATAATAAAACGAATCAGCCTTAAACGATACTATCCGAACGTATACACTTTTCCTAAGCTTGCTTGTGCTCAAGCATGATCTTAGTCAGCGCAGTCCGACTGTGGATCCCCAGTTTCATATAGATGTTCTGCAACGCTTTTTTCACGGTTACTTCGGCGATATGCAATACTTTGCCAATCTCCCGGTTTGTCAAGCCGGCGGTGATATGCTCGGCAATTGTCCATTCCCGTTCGGTTAGCGGCAATTGCCTGCCCGCACCACTTAGCTTTATCGCCAGCGCTTCTGCTTGCCTTTTCCATACCGGGAGAAGTCTGCTGATCGCGTCAATGAATTCCTGATGCTGCCCGGCTTTGCCCAAATCAGTGAGTAGTTCCATTATGTAGCTGCCGTTTTCCACAAAAGGCATGATAATCCCGTCTGGTGCCGCGATATCCAAGGCTTGTCTGAGCGTTAACCTCGCTTCTTCCTGCTGCCCCAATCTTAACTTTGCTGCAGCTGCATAGATATAAGTATATACCTGGCCTAACAGATTGGGAAAAACACCGGCAATCGCAATAAAATTATCGGTTAAGCCGATTAGCTTCAGATATTGGCTACTGAGCAAGAGGGACCTGCCCCAGATAATATTGAAAAAGGCATAGCTGGGAAAATAAATGGACCGGTCTTGCAAATCCCCGTTTGCTATCCAGTCCGGGATTTTTTTAGCCAGATTGAGGTATGCGTAAACAAATCCTTCACACATTTCCCATGTATGCAGATATGAATACAGTCCCTGCCGCTTTATTTCTTCTCTAGTCTGCCGCAGGCTGTCCGTCACATAATCCAAGTCTCCTTTAATGACTGCCAACCGCAATTGCATAAACAAAGCACACAGTGCCATTGACGTCTGCTCTTGAGCCTGAGCATTATATAGGGCTTTATGCGCCGCAATTTCTGCACTTTGAAAATCACCAGTGTAGTAATACCTTTCGGCCTGCATCACGGCTTCCGCTCCCGAACCATGCCCAGCTGTTAACCGGCAATAGTGGGGAATGGCAGTATTCATTTCCTGCACAGCCTGTTCGAGCTGCCCGCTCTCCCGGTAGAACATGTATAATACGGATGGGGAACCAAAGGTCCAGGAAACTTTTTTGTCAATGAACTCTGATGTTCCTTGTAAAAGACAACCTGCTCGCTGGATATGTTCATACATTCCTGGTATGTCGTTATACTTGGTAAAGCTGCATAACAGTTCAAATTCTCCCAGCAACTGATTTTTCTCATATTCCATTTCTTGCGGTAAAGCGTCAATGTAGCTCCCGATTTCTGCGCACTGCGCGGCAAATAACCCCATTTCATTAAACGAAAACAGGTTGATCGCGTAGATCAGACAAGCCTGTACATGGGCTTTTTTTATCGCTGGGGGGCAATCATGGAAATAGCGGATTAGCTTATCCTTATGCTCATTCCATATGCCATTGCCCTTATCAAATTCAATAGCTTTTAGCAAGCCATCGAAATTGGCCGCTATATAAAAATAATCAAGCGCATGCATACAGTTGCCGGCATTCACCTGCCAATCGCCCGCTCTATTCCAGACAGCCCGTTTTTGTTCCACACTCTGCCTGTCGAAAATACGCCGCAGATAGCTTGTAAATATATTATGCATGGAATACAGTCCTGAAGCTTGCTCATAGCGGATAAAGGCATTGCTTGCCGTAAGCTGTCTGAGCAGCGGATCGACATCCTCCCGCCCCCACATGTATGCAGCCTGCTCCAAGGTAAAGCTATCGAAAAGGCAAACACTCAGCAAAAGTTCCCTGACTTCTGCGGCAAGCCGCCGGTAAACAACCTTTTCTATCAACTCATACAGACTGGCCTGATGCTCAACCCGTCCATCCTGTAGAAACCCCAATAAGCAAAGATATACGGCGCTGATCCAGCCTTCCGTATAAGATACCAGAAAATCCGTCTCGTCCGCATTGAGTTTAACCCCGCATAGCCGGCAATACTCAATAATTTCTTCCCGCGAAAGCACAAAGCAGCTTTTCCCGATAAGCCAGCAATAGCCTTTGAGAACCAGTTCACCTGTATTTTCTCCAAAAACGCTGCGCGACACAAGCACAAGATGCAGGTTGGGAATCTCAGCCCTGACTAAGAGTTCAACCAACCGGTCAATGTCCGTAGATGACAACAAATGATAATCATCCAGTACAACAACTGTTCTTGCCGGAAAAGGTATGCCCTCCACAAGGCGGACAGCCTCTTCCAGAAACAGACTGTTGCTGGGAACACCTACATCGGCAAGATTCCCAGCCGCGACCTGATCAAACTTTTTAAACAGTCGGATAAAACCATTCCAGAAGACGGTTACCGACTCATCCATTATTGTCTGCCACAGTATCTCGCTATCACAATTCTTTAAGTATTCCTTCACGGCTGTGGTTTTACCATAGCCCATTGGCGCTTCCACCACAGTCAGCGGATATTCCCATAGTTTATCCAGCGCCGCATTGACCGGCTTGCGAATGTAGAGACTCCGGGCGTTATTTTTAGCCATAAAGCCTCCCTCCTATAGCTTATTTGTCTAGTTAAGTTATAGGTATTTCTATTCACATCTGGATATACCCCTAAAATAAACATATTTTACCAAAACATGTATTCTTCATGAAGCCTACATACTTTTCATTCCCGTTAAATCTGATGACACCTATGAAAAAGACTAACGGGGACGATTCTACTGAACCAATATTTGATTATCTTCCCTGCATATCAGAGCTCACTTTTTCTCGGGTAGCCTTACTAAGCTGTTAATATCCTACAGTTTATGTCTGATTTTATCCGTCCACCCTCGTACCACAAAATAAATCATGATACAATCTTACTTACTAGTAAAAGTAGCACTCGCCTAATGGCTGAGTGCTACTAATAATGTAATATGTATACAGTTCATAATTGGTAATTCCGCCTAACTACTGGATTTATAACAATTGAAAACAGAAGAAAAGAGTCGGAACAGACACGGTTGTTCTACACCTCAGGCACCTTTTTGTAAGACTTCAAACACTTCCAACATCCAGACATTAACTATTCCTTTAATTTTAATTATTTATGGTCCGCGTCGATGAGGCACGGACCATAAATAATTAAAATCTATAACTGATAAGGTTTTACCGCAGGCGCAGCATAAAATTCAGCTTCTGTGCAGTCACGCAGTTCGTCGATAGTGATTCCATCAGCAAGTTCAATCAACATAAGGCCTTTAGGCGTAACTTCAAATACGCACTTCTCAGTAATAATCTTAGATACGCATCCTCTACCGGTAAGCGGAAGATGACATTTTTTCAGAATTTTAGGTTTGCCTTTAACCGTATGAATCAGCGTAGCAATAACTTTCTTAGCACCCGTGACTAAATCCATAGCACCTCCCATACCAGGACTCCATTTACCCGGCGCAACTGGAGTTGCCCAGTTTGCAATATTCCCTTCCTGGTCAACTTCCAAAGCTCCTAAAATTGTGGTATCAACATGGCCACCACGAATGATGCAAAAAGATGTAGCCAAGTCAAAACAAGCTGACCCAGGAATCATAGTAATCGGAAGTCCACCAGCATTGCCGATATCCGGATCGTCTTCACCGAGTTTAGGCGCGCCACCAAAAACCAGGGCACCATTTTCAGCTTCTAGTAATACTTCTATTCCCTCAGGAACATAATTGGCTACAGCATTAGGAATGCCGAATCCAAGATTAACTATTTCACCATTCGATAACTCTTTTGCGGCTCTGCGCGCAATCATTTCTTTCGAATCCATTTCATCTACCTCCTTAAGGCTAACATACATATGGATGTCTGCTATTTTATTTGACCGGTACGAGTCCACAAGTCTCGATAAGTAGCAACATGGTCGTTAAAGTTTTTGCCTTGAACAATTGCATTGACAAATACAGCCGGTGTTCCAACCCGTTGCGGATCAATCGCTCCAACTTCAACAATTTCATTGACTTCAGCAACTGTATAGTCAGCAGCCATAGCAACAGTAGGATTCGTATTTAACCCAGTATAACGATATTCAATATTGCCCCACTTATCAGCCCGATAGCCCTTAATAAAAGCTATATCCGCATGAATAGGCTTTTCTAAAAGATATTCTTTACCATCAACGGTAACTTTGTCCTTACCTTCTTCCACCATTGTGCCTAGGCCGGTTCTAGTTAGTACTCCGCCTAAACCGGCACCACCGGCTCTAACCTTTTCTATCCAACTTCCCATCGGATAAAAATCAACATCCAAATCTCCGGTTTTCATGGCCATAACCGCCTCAGGAGATGTCCCCACATGAGCGCAAATAAACTTTTTAACCTGCTTATTCGCAAATAAGGGTGCCAAGTCAAAGTTTCCACCAGGCTGTGTTGCAACAACCGCTATGATGGTAAGATCCTTAACCCCTTTTTCAACTAGCTTGTTAATACAATTAATCGCAGTACCTACACCACAAAATCCTCCGAACAAAATGCTCATACCGTCATGCACTTTGTCCATGACTTGATCAAATCCCACTACTTTGTCCATAAACCTACACCCCTTTCAAGAATCTCGTAAACCTTGCTAATTAAAAAGTACTTCTTTTGCACCTCACAATTTGATTGGATTTTTCTTGCTCATTATTATCTATGCATTAGATGTGCCACCCCTTCAAAACCGTGCGAATACTCGGAATTCTCATGCTGAACTCCAAACCAAAAAGTGTCGGTATAGACACTTTCATGCTACACTCCGACACTTTTGAAATGGATTTACAAATTCCATTTATAGACTTAATTCCATCATCTATCTTGCTTTTTAAGAAGTAAAAAATCAAAATTACACTGGACAGCACCCTGGAGAAGGATCTTAAGTTTTATTGTGCGAAGGAGATACCCAATCAAATATCCCAAATTACGACAATGCCCTACAGTCATGATTTTTGAACTGCGGGGCATTCGTTTAGGTCAGTTTATTTGTCGTTCAATTGCATTTGTAGGAGTGAATAAGTAGACCACAAAAGCACACTCTACCATTCACTATTTGAATGGTAGAGTGTGCTTCTTACTAAATTTCGAACTTACTTACAGCTTCTTGAAGTGTCTGTGCCAGCTTTGCAAGACTTTGACTTGAAGCAGCAATTTGTTCCATAGACGCCGATTGTTCTTCGGTTGCAGCTGAAACAGTCTGTGCATCACTTGATGCCCGTTTACTCAGGATGTCGAACTGTTTTACTGACCCAACAATCTGCTGACTTCCATTAGCCATTTGGTCAATGGCTGCCGTTATTTCCTTGATCTGCCCGGACACACTAGTTACTAAATTCGCAATTTCACGAAAAGCTTGCCCAGAAGTATCGACTACCTCCGCTCCCATCTTAACTTCTCTTGTACCATCATTCATTGCGATTATTGCTTTTTCAGTATCTCCCTGAATCTCACCAATCAAATCGGCGATTTGCCTGGTCGCTACCTGAGACTGCTCCGCGAGCTTACGTACTTCTTCAGCCACTACGGCAAAGCCACGTCCCTGTTCTCCAGCTCGAGCTGCTTCAATTGCGGCATTTAATGCCAAGAGATTAGTCTGACCGGCAAAACCGGAGATGGTATCAACAAATTGTCCAATCTCTTTAGAACGATCACCAAGTCTTCCTACTATTTCGGCTGAGGCGGTAACTTTCTGCTCAATATGTATCATTTGATTTACGGCGATATCAACCGATTTATTTCCTTCAATAGCTTTGTTAGCAGCTTGAGTGGATTGTCCAGCTACATTATTGGCATTGCTAGCGATCTGCTGAATACTTAACGCTAACTCTTCAACTACACTTGATGTTTCATTGGCAGTTAGTAATTGATTATTTGCACCTTGTGCAACATCATTTATTGAACCCGCAATCTGGCTTGCCGCTTGAGCCGACTGATCGGCGCTAGCATTCAATTCCTCGGCCGATGCTGCCACCTGCTCTGCAGTTTGCGCAACCTGGTTAATAATATTGCGTACATTATTAACCATCCGGTTAGCGGCTTCGCTTAATTGACCTAGTTCGTCTTTGCCATTAACCGGAATAGGATCCAAGTCAAATCGCCCCTTTGAAATTTCAACAAGCTGCTTGGATATAAGGGGAATAGAGTTCAATAATTTCTTTAAAACCCACCAAATAAATAAAGATATGAGGATCAGTATGATAGGTAGAATTAGGAGTCCCGCTTTTAAGCTGGAGAAAAACGTTTTCATTACTTCGGTGTAAGGAAGTGCAACTCCCACGTACCATTGCGTACCCGGAATATTTGTGACTGTTCCGTAGGATTTCACGCCTATCGAGCTTTCATATTTAATTACGGCATTATCAGAAGCTGTCATTAATCTAACTAACGACGCAGGAGCAGGTTGACCGACAGATGCGTCGTTAGAATGGTAGTTCATTTTGCCACTAGCGTCAATTATTGTTACAATTCCTTCTGAGCCAATATTGACCTTCTTTAAAATCGTTTGTATATAATCAAAATTTAATGATTGTATCAAAACCGCGACAATCTGACCATTATCATCTTTCACCGGGTAGGATGCGATAGCAATTGGTTTGCCAGAAACTTTGCTTATCGATATTTCGCCAAACTGTGCCTGTCCGGTCGCTATGACTCGTTTGTAATACTCATTATTTGCATTGCTGGCACCGATACGCTTAGCATCATAGGGATACCGGTTAATTACTGTGCCATTCTTGTCTAACAGCATAAAAGCATCACACCCAGGCATACTCTTAAAAAAGTTTTCCAATATTGCCTGCCGTTGTTCAAACGTGCCATATTTCACTTCTTGTTGTTTTGTAATAGCCTGTCCCAAATTTTGAAGGGATTCTATCCAAAGATTAAAATGATTAGCCACTTGATATGCCTGATTTTGCAGGCTTTCCTGTGCGTTATGCTCTAAATCACGATACACCATATACATCTGTGTTGCACTGACCAATATGCTAGTTAATAATAGCATAGATAACGAAACTAGCAAAACCTTAGCTCTTATTGACAATGCAGCCATTGACTTTAATTTTACCATTGTTGTAGCCTCCTCCGATTGTTGCACAGTTTTAGGCATGTCTATTATTGTATGTACCTACCCATTGCACGGCTTGCATCTTTTGGATCAATTCTGCAATACTATACATTTTTCAGCAACTTATAGTTATTCTACCATTTATGGAATAAAATCCTGCCTTATAATATTGATGCTGCTCATCATTCACCATTTTTTCTCTTCTTATCTGGAAATATCTGGTGATATTCGAAATGTATCCTGGATACTTACTCGAAACCTATTGCTTCAAACTCGCTAGCCTCTTAAAATAAGAAGGTACGTAAAGGAGCGATAATATGAGTAAATTAGAAGAAATGAATAACTCTCAGTTACAAGCGTATCACATTTCCTTATCCCGCAGTTATGAAAAGGCGCGGGCTCAAAAACTCAAACTAGATATGTCTCGGGGAAAACCTTGCACGGAGCAATTAGATCTTTCTGCCGGTCTGATGAATTGTCTTGGCCAAGATGATTATAAAACTGCTAATGGTACCGACTGCCGAAATTACGGTGGAATGGATGGAATCCCAGAAGCCAAGGAACTTTTTGCCTGGTTTCTAGAGGTGCGTCCTGAGGAATTGATTATTGGCGGAAACTCTAGTTTAACTATGATGTATGATCTCATCACGAAGGCTATGCTACATAAAATTCCTGGCAGTCAAACGCCTTGGTGCAAACTTCCACAAGTAAAATTTCTCTGTCCTAGTCCTGGTTACGATCGGCATTTTGCCATTTGTGAAAACTTAGGAATCGAAATGATAACAATTAACTATCAGGCTGATGGTCCTGATATGGACGAAGTAGAAAAACTAGTTGCCTCTGACTCAGCAATCAAAGGCATCTGGTGTGTACCTAAATACAGTAATCCTACTGGTATTACCTATTCAACTGAAGTAGTAAAACGTTTGGCTTCAATGCCTGCAAAGGCTCCAGATTTTAGAATTTTCTGGGATAATGCCTATACAGTGCATCATTTGACCGATACCCCTGAGCCATTAACCAATATTCTCGATGCTTGCCGTCAGGCAGGAAATCCTGATCGAGTTTTTGAATTTTGCTCAACTTCAAAAATCAGTTTTCCTGGCGCCGGCATTGCCATGCTAGCCAGTAGTGAAACTAACATAAATTGGCTCAAAAAACAAATCAATATCCAAACAATCGGACCAGATAAACTCAATCAGCTACGTCATGTCCGTTTCTTCAAAGACCAGTCCGGAATAGAAAACCATATGCGTCAACATGCGGCTATTATCAAGCCTAAATTTGATTTAGTATTAGAAATCCTAGAATCGAAACTTGGTGATAAAAATATAGCATCCTGGAGCAAACCGCGTGGCGGCTACTTCATTAGTCTGGATACCTTGCCGGGTTGTGCGCAAAAGGTTGTCGCCAAGGCTGCAGACGCAGGAGTTATGCTCACACCCGCAGCCGCTACCTTTCCTTACGGTAAAGACCCAGAAGATAAAAACATTCGTATCTCCCCGAGTTTCCCGCCCTTATCGGAATTACAGCAAGCTGTGGAACTCCTAACACTCTGCATCGAACTAGTCAGCGTTGAACAAGCATTGGAAAAGCGCGGTCTTTCAAGCTAAGGGGATCAATAATTCAACGTCACCAAAACAAAGACACGTTAGTTATTTATAACTAACGTGTCTTTGTTTTACTATAATCTTTGCTGCTTTCTCATTAGGGCTACTACCTTGTGCCATAAGTGCTTTCCGGGAATAATTTAATCGTCAAGAAACTTCCCTCTATATTTTTCTCTATATCCAAATACATTTTATACGGTACAGAAAATGACAGCATATCGGGTTCAACCGTAGACCAAGGATGAGCCATTGAATAAATTCTCCTAAATAGTTTGGAATTGTATTAAATTCAGCTCTAATCACCTCAGGATTATCACTTAGACCCTTTAATATACTAGCAAACAACTTAATTATTTTAGGAACTATCCCAACTATGGGATCAGGCTTGACTTGTTTGTCTTTTGACTCATTTAAGCTTTTCTATAAGTGAGCCTATCTAACAGCCCAAGTATTACTCAACAATTATCCATAAAATACTCATTAAAAACCCAATAACGACCCAATATTTTGAATACTTTGGTACAAAAACTCCAAAAGTTATTGCATAACAAATAGGTTCTATGCTAAGCTGAAAGAAGTACAACCACTAAAAAAACAAGGAGGATCGAATTGTGAGAAAAACAAGGGTTTTATTTGGTTTAATACTTGTTTTGGTTATGATTTGTAGTGTATGTTTTGCAGCTCCTGACACACTTTATCTAGGCTCGAAAACCCCTTACCCTTATGAAAAAACCCAATACACTGCGCCGCCTGCCGGTTATCAACCTGCATTTATTTATTATGCGGGAAGACACGGTTCCCGGAACCTTTCCGGTTATAAGTATGACAAAGCTTGGATTGAATTATTAACCGAGGCTGAAAAGACCGGTCAGATTACTGAGATGGGCAAGACTTTAAAATCGGAAGTGGAACAAATCATTGCATTTGAAAAAGACAAATACGGCGATTTATCCACAATGGGGAAAAGGGAACTGTTTGAGATCGGCAAAAGATCCGGAGAAAACTTCAAATCACTTTACGCAACTAAAAAGCCGATTATCGCTGATGCTACTTATGTATCCAGAGCTCAACAATCCAGAGACGGTTTCTTAGAAGGCTTAAAATCGACAGGTTATAAAGGCGAGATTACTACGAGCTTCTACGAAGAAAAAAAGGACCCTTATTTAAGGCCTTATGACATTGCCACCAAATATCTTGCCTACGAATCTAACGGACAATGGAAAAAAGACGTCGATAAATTTGCCAAAAATGAGACCGCCAAGGCTATGTCGGAAAGAATCTTCTTACAGTTAGTTACCCCTGAGTTTCTGGCTCGGCTGGACTCCGGTGAGTTAAAAATTGTTGATTATAAAAATAGACCGGTCATTAAAAATGCCGCCACTGCAGTATCAGCTCTTTACGAACTTTATGTTATCGGACCATCCTTAAGAGAAGACGGTTTGACAAATATTGATATGAAAAAGTACTTTACCAATGAAGAACTTCAGATGTTCGAACGGATTCAGGTTGCAAGGGAATATTACCTTCAAGGACCCGGAGCTCCTGATTCAAACAATATATCAACCAACATTATGGCGCCATTAGTAAAAAGAATGATCGTTGAAGTAGACAATGCTTTAGCTAAAAAAGATAAGATTGGCGTTTTCAGCTTTGCCCATGCTGAAACCCAGATCCCATTAGTATGTTTCTTGGAAATCGGAAATTCACACCTTCAATATGCTACAACCCAAGAGGCAGTCCAAAAATGGAATACTGCTGATTTTGGGCCAATGGCCGGTAACGTACAGTGGATCGTCTATAACGCAAAAGGTAAAGAACCGTTAGTTAAAATGCTGCTTATCGAAAAAGAAGTACCATTCTCCAAAGCCTTAAAACCAGTTCAAGGTCCATATTATAAATGGGCTGATGTTAAAGCATATTATACTAAGAAAGTTGAAAGCTTAGGAATAACCACAAAGAGTTCAATTGACGATAATATGCACAGTCTAAGTGAAAATTTCTAGTACTAAACAATTTCAGTAAGCGGTCGGCCCCGAAAGATTCGATCCTAGCGGGCGGCCGCTTTTTATATCAACCCCCATCATGTACAGGGATTGGGTTTCATTATAACTACTCAAAAAAATGGTCTCAATCACCAAACACACAGGGATTGAGACCATTTTACACCGTTACCAATGATACGGTTCTCCGTATCGAGTATAACGGCGAATTTAAATATAGACTCACCGGAACCGTCCCCGCGAGTCTCCCATCTTCCGCAAGCTTCACCCGTACCTGCTCCTGTAACTTGACCAACCTTACCCACTGTATCGGCACCATTTTTTACAGCGTTAACTACAGTTTGCAGCGAAACTTTCTTGCATCCGCATACCTGAGAAAGGATCTGTTCCGCTCATCTTTACACCCTTCGCAAGTAGTACAAACCCCTACTTTTTCAACTAGCTCTTCTATCGTTCTTACTCCTTCACACATAGCCATTCTTATCGTTAAATAATCAACGTTTTGTGTTGAACAAATCATCTGTTTCCTGCCATTTCATATGCCCCCTTTGATCTATACGTAAGGCATTAATATTATGACAATAATTTTAATTGCAATTATACACGTACCATTACGCAAAGTTGAGGTATTGATTCATCATCCGTTAATCTGCTTATAAGCCCATGACGGTCTCTCCATCATATCCACATTTTCTCCCACAAAATCTGCAGGGAAGCCTTCGACAATCTGATTATCCAAAATAGTGCTTCTTTGCTTAACCACACTTCCAGACTTTACTAAAGTATTTGTACCCAGCACACTATAATCGCAGACAATAGAACCAGACTCAATGATAGAATTAGGACCAATTGTGGTTCCATGAATGACGCATCCAGGGCCAATCGTAACATTGTCCTCGATAATTAGCTCATTATCAGGCAGCAAATGCAAAACTGTGTTTTCAAGGATTTGCACATTGCTGCCGATCTTCACTGGACCGTGTGAGTTTCCAATAATTCTCACGCCTGAGGCAATTACTGAGTTACTACCTATCTTAACATTTCCTGTAATTTCGGCGGAATCAAATATAACCGCTGAATCGTCAATTATCGGATACCTGTCACCGTAGTTGTAAAGTTTCCCCATTTGTTTACCTCCCATCGGCTCAAATTCTAGACTAACTTCTTCCACTAAACGTAAACCAATATCATTGCCCCGCATCCTTGCAATCATATTTTTGTCCTTAACAGTCAATTTTCTAATTACTCGGCCCGGCCTACCGACAACGACAGATTCGTCAGGAATCATAGTTCCTGCTGGTACAATCGTACCTTCACCAAATATGCACATATTACCAATATTAGAGCCTGGAAGAAAGATGGTACCATTGCCTATCTCACATAAATCGCCAATCTGCGCTCCGATGGCAATGCATTTATGCCCAAATACAGTTTTGCTGCCAACTCTGACAGGATGCTCAGACGTACCGATTATGACAGAGTTCTCAAGGACCCAAGTGTCATTGCCAATCCTTAAGGAATTATCTGTCGACCGCAGAACCGACCCCTGAGCTATGTAAACATTATCCCCCAACCGGAATGTACCAACCAGTCTGGCTGAATCATCAACTCGCAGATTTGACATAGAGTTCCTCCCTTAAGACTAATTTTCTGAAATATTAATCACAACCTCTTTCCTGATTCTATTTTACTATGAAGTTTTTTCTTTAAAAAGTCTTGTTATACGGTTTGAAGAACCACAGACAGAACTTGCGGGGGACGTAAAAGGTTATAAAGTGGCTACTGTTAGAATGGAATGCGGAGATATGAGCCGAATAGTTTAAGCATCAAAAGAACCGTTGGCAAAAAAAACAGAAGACCCGGTAAAGCTGTCTTTCCAGACTTACCGGGCCTTTACCTGCCATTTTGTGCACCGTTACCAGTGATACGGTTCTCCTCAATTAATCTTAAACATCAAAATGACTATTTGTCCACTACCAGACAAATAGTCATTTCCTATTATTGTGCCCGACCTTAATAAATGTACTTGGTCAACTTCTACATTTGTCCGCTAATGCATTAAATTCAGCTAGGATATCCATCCAGTCTATGTGCGAACGATACTCTATATTTGTCTGCCAGTCCAGATTACACTTTACAAATGTCCGTGGGTTCAATTGTAACTCAAAATCCAAGTAAATTTATGACCTCGCGTGGATCACAAAGTATTGTTTAGTACATGATGGAGGCGAGACGTAACATTATAACTGGCCTTATATTTTTTCTTTAAACTGGATCTTTTTGATGTGTAGTCCTTAATGTAACATAAGCGCATAACCAAGACGCCAAACCCAGTGTTATATTTCGAGGAGGAGATCTCAATTATGGAAACTAAGAATCGTGAAATCTGTAGTGTGTGTCATTCGGAAATACACGGGACTACTTACGAAATGGAAACAGGAAATAATGTCTGTGGTGACTGTCTCCAAACAGGCTACATCGTCTACCTTCAACAGAAAAGATCTAAAGAATGGTGGGCGCTTTCCGTATTTAGAACGAAACCTGAAGCAGAGGCTGCCGCAAAGGAGGTCATGAATTTCCCATTTATAAAGGGTTATACCATAGAAGAAGCTGTCTATGGGCAAAAACCGCGCCAGAACAGTAGTAAAAACAGTAACCTTCAATCGATAAGTGCTAACGAATTAAAAAAGAAGATTGAAACAGGTGCTCCATCTTTTCAAATCATTGATGTCCGAGCCGACAAGGAATTGGAAAAAGGCAGTATACCTGGTGCTGTACATATAACAATAGAAGAGCTGCCCCATAAAATGACAACCCTATCTAAGGATAAAGAATATATTATTGTATGTTCTCATGGACTTCGCGCTCGTTATATCTGTGAGTTTTTATTAGACAATGGCTATAAGGCAAGAATATTGACTAGCGGGATGATGGGTTGGAACGGACTTGGGTTTGTAGTATCCGCTATGGATACATTCGTATCAATAATCAAAACGCTCAAAAAAGTGAGGTGATTAGCAAATTATGATTTATTTTGACAATAGTGCTACTACCTTACCAGATGAAGATATATTAGCAGCCTATCATGAAATCGCTATGCAATGTTTTGGCAATCCGTCTTCGGCCCACCGCCTAGGGGGGAGAGCAGCTCTGAGATTAATGCAAGCAAGAGGCGTCTGTGCTGATATTTTAGGAGTCAAGCCGGAAGAGATTATCTTTACATCAAGTGGCTCTGAGAGTAATAATACAATAATAAAAGGACTTGTTATGAAGAAAGATTTGCATGGCAAGCATATTATTACAACAAGTGTAGAACATGCCTCTGTATATGAAACCTGCAAGCAATTAGAGAACATGGGATATTCCATTACATACCTGCCAACTGATGACAAGGGTTGTATTAATTTAGATGCTTTAATGCGAAATATACGAAAAGATACCATTCTTGTTACTGTGATGTATGTAAATAGTGAATTAGGCTCGATTCAACCGATCGCAGATATTGGCCGATTGTTGTCGGCATTTCCTACTATTCATTTTCATGTTGATGCAGTACAAGGCTTCGGAAAACTGCCACTCCGTCCCAAAGAATGGGGAATCGACTCTCTATCCATCTCTGCTCATAAATTTCATGGTTTGCGCGGAGCAGGACTTCTCTATGTTCGCAGCGGTACTTCATTCTCTCCATTAGTAAATGGAGGCGGGCAAGAGTATGGGTACCGGGCAGGAACTGAAAATGTACCTTGTATAGTGGCCATGAGCAAGGCTATGCATAAACAGCACCTACAACAAAAGGATAATTATAGATATTTATCTAATCTTAAACAATATTTAATAGATGGGCTAATGGAAATCCCAGGGTGCATACTCAATAGCCCACAAAAATATAACGAAGTTGGAGCCCCCCATATTATTAACTTCTCTCTTCCTGGTCTTAGCTCGGAAGAATTATTGTTTTCCCTAGAAAGTGAAGATATCTATGTCTCCAAGAGTTCTGCTTGTTCATCCAATAGTAATAAGCCTTCACGTGTTTTGTTATCAGCGGGGATAAGCGAAGCTTTAGCCAACAGTGCCCTTCGCGTTAGTTTTTCTACTTATAACACAATAGAAGAAGTGGATACTTTTCTGTTAACATTGCAAATGATTATAGCCAAGTCGATGATTAAATACCAGATGAAACGGTAACTAGTTTAAAATAGCTGCTAAATCTTACATAGGAGTATTGTTATGTTTGTTTTAAGCGCCAAAGATGGAAAGCCGTTATACTCTCAACTCTATCAACAAATCCGCAATAATATACTTAGCGGATATTTGAAACCAGGGACTAAATTATCGTCAAGCCGCCGCCTGTCAAAGGAGCTATGTGTCAGTAGAAACACAGTTGATATGGCCTATCAGCAACTTGTGTCAGAGGGTTACCTTATAGGTAAACCACGCAGTGGCTACTATATAGAAACGCTAGACAATATTAATATACCTGTTCCTATGGAGACAAAAGCAAAAGCTATTTTAACCGAGCCAGTAAAGGCTTCAAAATATAATTTGCAATATGGTAATCTAGAGACTGCTATTTTCCCCTTTAGGAAATGGAGGCAATTAACCAATAAATGCTTGCGCGATGATAAAGAACAAATCATGAATTACGGACCAGCACAAGGAGAGCCTGGGCTGAGAACAGCCATTTCAGAATTCTTGAGGGAGTATCGTGGGGTAGAATGCACTGCAAAGCAGATTATTATTGGCCCCGGAACCCAATACTGTCTTACTCTTGCCTGCCAGCTGATCAAACCAGCCACTACTACTACTACTATTGCGATAGAAAACCCTGGATTTTGGGCAGCACGTTCTATCTTTTCTAATATGGGCCTTAACGTAATACCAATACCAGTAAAAAAACATGGCTTACAAGTAAAGCAATTACGTATGACTGATGCAAAAGCAGTATATACAACTCCGTCACACCAATTTCCTACAGGTAATATAATGTCTATTACCAGACGTCTTGAACTTGTAAAGTGGGCTCGTGAATCTGATGCTATCATTATCGAAGACGACTATAGCTGCCACCTTAGATATAACGTCAGGCCTATACAGGCATTACAAGCATTAGCTCCGGACCAAG